>Ga0255096_1000779_pt1 | contig 14395 bp, 13 predicted proteins | sample Colum_Atlam_RepA_2_FD_188563 | JGI IMG/M metagenome (GOLD analysis project Ga0255096, IMG submission 188563) | Freshwater microbial communities from Columbia River, Oregon, United States - Colum_Atlam_RepA_8d | ecosystem: Environmental > Aquatic > Freshwater > River | place: USA: Oregon...
CCGATGAACGGGCGCGGCAGATTTTCTTCAACGCCGAAATGCCACGGTTTCAGGTGGTGATCCCCAGTTTTGGCGTGGTTGAAGGCCTGTTCCAGATTACCGCGATTGAATACGCGGGCAGCCACAATGGCGAGGCGACCTATGAAATGACGCTGGCCTCGGCAGGCGCTTTGACCTTCACGGCGCTATGATGGCGAACCCTTATGCGGGCGAAGTCGCAATTTGGCTGGATGATGTACGCCATATCGCCAAGCTTACGTTGGGGGCGCTGGCCGAGCTTGAAGCCGCGCTGCAAGCCGGGTCGTTGATTGATCTGGTAGAACGCTTCGAAGCGGGGCGCTTTTCCAGCCGCGATGTGCTGGCGCTGGTGGTGGCCGGTCTGCGCGGCGGCGGCTGGCAGGGAACGGCGGAGCATCTGCGCACCGCCGAAATCCGCGGCGGCCCGGTCGAGGCGGCGCGTGCGGCTGCAGAGTTGCTGGCGCGGGCCTTTGCTTTGCCGGGCGAAGGATGAGCAGCATCGACTGGGCGGGCCTGATGCGGGCCGGGATGGGCGAACTGCACCTGACGCCAGCGGTGTTCTGGCGGCTGTCGCCCATCGAATTGCGGATCATGTTGGGGGCAGAGGCCCAAACGCCCCCCTTGACGCGCGCGCGGCTGGAAGAGCTTGCGGCCGCGTTCCCCGATATTGGAAAAGGCACAAGCCATGACAACAGTGCAGGATTTGCAGGACCAGATTGCGGCGCTTGAAGGCACGCTTAGCGGCACCATCGGGATGGTTGGGGTGTTTGAAAGCGAACTGTCGCGGATGCGCGAGTCGCTGGTGTTCACCGGGCGCGAAGTTGGCGTGTTGTCGACGGGCATCGGTGGCGGCCTGCGCCGCGCGTTTGACGGCTTGGTGTTTGACGGCACCAAACTGTCGGATGCGCTAAGGTCGGTCGCCAAGTCGATGATCGACACGGTTTACGGGATTGCGATGCGGCCAGTGCAAAACGCGCTGGGGGGCGCGATTGCGTCGGGGGTCAGCGGCCTGCTGGGCGGCATGATGCCGTTTGAACGGGGCGGCAGCTTTTCGCAGGGCAGGGTGATGCCCTTCGCAAAAGGCGGGGTGGTTACGACGCCAACTGCGTTTGCGATGCGCAATGGCCGTGGCCTGATGGGCGAGGCGGGGCCAGAGGCGATCATGCCACTGGCACGCGGCGCAGATGGCCGTCTGGGCGTGCAGGCGGCATCCAGTGGCCGCGCCGTGACCGTTGTTATGAACATCACCACGCCAGATGTGCAGGGCTTTCAACGCAGTCAAAGCCAGATCGCCGCGCAGGCCCAGCGCATGCTGGCGCGCGGTCAACGCAATCGGTGAGGCACCCAGATGACATTTCACGACATCAGATTTCCGACCAGTATCAGCTTTGGCTCGCAGGGCGGGCCAGAACGGTTGACCGAAATTGTGACGATTGCCAACGGATTTGAAGAGCGAAACTCGCCCTGGGAACATTCGCGCCGCCGCTATGATGCCGGGATCGGCTTGCGCAGTTTGGACGATGTAGATCAGCTTTTGGCGTTCTTTGAAGCGCGACGCGGGCAATTGCATGCGTTTCGCTGGAAAGATTGGTCTGATTACAAGTCTTGCGGGGCGTCGCAGACGATCTCTGAAATTGACCAGCACATCGGCGTGGGCGACGGCCAAGCTACCCAGTTTGCGCTTTCAAAGACCTATCGTTCTGGCGATGCACAGTACCAAAGACCAATCAGGAAACCTGTGGCTGGCACGGTTTTGGTGGCGATTGCGGGGGACCGCAAAGTTGAAGGGCAAGAGTATGTCGTCGACAGCGCGACGGGCCTGATCAGTTTTGTCACCGCGCCAGATATCGGTGCGGCTATCACTGCGGGTTTCGAATTTGATGTGCCCGCGCGCTTTGACAGCGACCGCATCCAAACCTCGGTCGCGTCGTTTCGGGCGGGCGATGTGCCGAACGTGCCGATTGTCGAGGTGCGGGTATGACCACAGCACGCGATGCATTGCTGGATCATCTTGGCCACGGCGTCACAACGGTTTGCCGGGCGTGGCTGGTGAGCCGCAAAGATGGTGCGACGTTTGGCTTCACCGACCACGACACCGATCTTGGCTTTGACGGCCATATCTTCAAAGCAAGCTCTGGCCTGACGGCGCGGGCGTTGCAGCAAAGTTCGGGCCTTGCGGTCGACAACTCTGAAACCCTTGGCGCGCTTTCGGACGCAGCCATCGAAGAGGCCGATATTGTTGCTGGCCGCTTTGACGGCGCAGAGGTGCGGACCTGGTTGGTAAACTGGGCCGATGTCACGCAGCGGATGGAACAGTTTCGCGGCAGCTTTGGCGAGATCACCCGATCTGGCGGGGCTTTCAAAGCCGAACTGCGTGGCCTGACCGATCAGCTGAACCAAGCGCGCGGGCGGATTTATCAGCGCAGTTGTTCGGTGATGTTGGGGGATCGACGCTGCGGTGTTGACGTGACGGTGCCGGGTCTAAGCGCCGACGTCGCCATTGCCGATTTTGATGCAACGGGCCGTATGGTGTTTTCTGGCTTGGCGGCCTTTGCAAACGGTTGGTTCGAACGTGGCCGCCTTACCGTATTAACCGGTGCTGCGGCAGGCTTGGTTGGCATCGTAAAATCCGATCAGTTGGTGGGCAGCACGCGTTCAGTTGACCTGTGGCAAGCCTTTGCGGTGCAGATCGCCGTTGGCGATCACGTGCGGCTTCAGGCTGGCTGCGACCGCACAAGTGCAACCTGCAAAACCAAATTCGCGAACTTTCTGAATTTTCGCGGGTTTCCGCATTTGCCGGGCGAAGATTGGCTGGCGTCATACCCCGTCGCCTCGCGCCCGAATGACGGTGGGAGCATGGGGCGATGACGCAGGGCGACCGCATCGTCAAAGCTGCACGGTCGTGGATCGGAACGCCCTATTTGCATCAAGCCAGCCTGAAGCTGGCTGGCACCGATTGTCTGGGCCTGCTGCGCGGGGTGTGGCGTGAGGTGTTGGGGCAAGAGCCTGAACCTGTGCCGGCATATTCGGCCGACTGGTCCGAGGCGTCGGGCGCCGAACAGCTTTTCGCTGCGGCAACGCGCTGGTTGCACGCCAAGACTGTGGACGACGAAGCGGCAGGTGATGTGCTGTTGTTTCGGATGCGGCCGGGGGCAGTGGCCAAACATCTTGGCATTGCCGCATCTTGCGGGCCTTATGCCACATTCATTCACGCCTACACCGGGCACGGCGTTGTCGAAACAGCACTTAGCGACCCGTGGCGGCGAAAGATCGCCGCGCGTTTCAAGTATCCTGAAAGGGCATGATAAATGGCGACACTTCTTTTGTCGGCCGCCGGGGCCGCTGTTGGGGCAGGCTTTGGCGGAACCGTGCTGGGCCTGTCAGGGGCGGTGATTGGCCGTGCCGTCGGTGCAACGCTTGGCCGCGCGATTGATCAGCGCGCGCTTGGCGCCGGGTCCGAGGCTGTTGATGTCGGCAAAGTCGACCGATTCCGCATCATGGGGGCAAATGAAGGCGCCGCTATTGCACAGATCTGGGGGCGGGTCCGGCTGTCTGGTCAGGTGATCTGGGCCAGCCGGTTTCAGGAAAATGTTGCACGCTCGGGTGGTGGCAAGGGTATGCCGCAGCAGGCAACGCGGCAGTATTCCTATTCGGTCAGCCTTGCCATCGCGCTGTGTGAGGGCCGTATTTCGCGCGTTGGCCGGGTTTGGGCAGATGGCAATGAAATCGAACCTGATACGCTTAACCTGCGGGTTTACAGTGGGGACGAGGCGCAGCTTCCCGATCCCAAGATCGAGGCCGTCGAAGGCGCAGGCAACGCACCAAGCTATCGCGGCACAGCCTATGTGGTGATCGAAGACCTGCAACTTTCGCAATATGGCAATCGAGTGCCGCAGTTTTCTTTCGAAGTCATTCGCGCCGCGCAGGGCGATGCAACGGCTGCCGCACCGGGGCTGTCCAAGATCATTCCCGGCGTTTGCTTGATACCCGGAACCGGCGAATACGCGCTTGCCACCACGCCGGTGCATTATTCATACGGGCCGGGAAAGCTGCGGTCGGCCAACGTAAACTCTTATGCGGGCAAGACCGATTTCGCGGCATCCTTGGATGCGTTGTCTGAAGAACTTCCAACGGCAGCTTCGGTGTCTTTGGTTGTATCATGGTTTGGCAGCGACCTGCGCTGCGCCAACTGCCAGATCCAGCCCAAGGTGGAACAGAAGCTTTACGATGGCGCCGCAATGCCATGGTTGGTGTCTGGCATCACCCGCGCGCTGGCGGTCGAAGTGCCCAAGCTGCAAGGCGCATCGGTTTATGGCGGCACCCCCACCGATACATCGGTCATCGAGGCGATTTTCGCGCTGAAACAGGCCGGAAAGCAGGTGACGTTCAATCCGTTTATTCTGATGGATCAACTGGATGGCAATACGCTGCCCGATCCTTGGTCGGCCACTGTTGGCCAACCGGCCCTGCCGTGGCGCGGCCGCATCAGCCTTGATAAGGCCTTTGGCCAACCGGGGAGCGTTGACCAGACCGCTGCCGCCAACGCTCAGGTCGCGGCATTTTTTGGCACGGCGCAACCGGCCCAATTTGCGGTCCTTGGCCAAAGCGTCAGCTATTCCGGCCCCGCCGAATGGAGCTATCGGCGCTTTGTGCTGCATTACGCCCATCTTTGTGCGGCAGCGGGCGGCGTCGACGTGTTTTGCATTGGCTCCGAACTCCGCGGGCTGACCCAAATTCGCGGCACCGCTGGCGGATTTCCGGCGGTTGCGGCGCTGCGGCAGTTGGCGGCCGATGTGCGCAGCATTCTTGGCGCTGCGACCAAAATCACCTATGCGGCGGATTGGTCGGAATATTTTGGCTATCACGTTGGCAACAATGTGTATTTCCACCTTGATCCGCTTTGGGCCGACCCAAACATCGACTTCATCGGCATCGACAATTACATGCCTGTCGCCGATTGGCGCGCCGGAGACGATCATCTGGATGCCCACTGGGGCGACACCCATAATGTCCAATATCTGCTGGCCAATCTGGCGGGCGGCGAAGGGTTTGATTGGTACTATGCCGACGCCGCTGGCCGCGATGCGCAGCTGCGCTTGCCGATCAGCGATGGCGCCCACGGCGAAGACTGGGTTTACCGGTACAAAGATTTGCGCGGCTGGTGGTCAAGTTCGCACCACGAACGCCTTAACGGCTTTCGTCAAGCTGTGCCAACCGCGTGGGTCGCCGGATCAAAGCCCATCCGCTTTACCGAATTTGGCTGTGCGGCAATCGACAAGGGCACCAATCAGCCCAACCTGTTTCTGGACCCGAAGTCTTCAGAATCCGCGCGGCCTGCGTTTTCAAACGGCATGCGTGACGATCTTTTGCAGCTAAGCTTTTATCAGGCGATGTTTCAACATTGGACCAATGCCGAAAATAATCCGGCTTCGGCGCTATATTCGGGCCGCATGGTCGATTTTGCGCAGTCAACAGCGTGGGCGTGGGATGCGCGGCCGTTTCCGGCATTTCCCGGCAACGCGGCACTGTGGACCGACAGCGAAAATTATGAACGCGGGCATTGGCTTAACGGCCGTGCTTCGAACGAGCCGCTGTCGGCCGTGATTGGTGAAATCTGCGCGGCGGCGGGTAACAGCTTCGATACCACCGATGCAAAGGCGGTGGTCAGGGGGTATATGATCAATGAGGTTGGCACGGCGCGGGCCGCGTTGCAGCCGCTGATGCTGGCCTATTCAACCGACGTGATCGAGCGGGAGGGGCGTTTGCGCTTTCAAACCCGCAGTGCCACGCCCCAGCTGACGCTGAATCGTGACACTTGCGCGGTAACGCCCGACCTTGACGGCGGTGTCGAACTGTCGCGAGGCCCCGAGGCAGAGATGCCGTCGCATTTGCGGTTGACCTATATCGACGCTCAGGCGGATTTTGCCGCCGCCACTGCAACGGCGCTTGCCCCCGACAGGCCGGGTGACGTGGTGTCGCAATCCGAACTTCCGCTTGTGCTTTTGGCCTCCGAAGCCACCGCGATTGCCGAACGCTGGCTGGTCGAAGCCAGTGTCGCGCGGGACAGCGCGCGGTTTGCGCTGCCAAAATCAAACCTCGCGGTTGGTGTGGGTGACACCGTGGCACTTGACGGCAACCTTTACCGCATTGATCGGGCAGAACTTTCGGATCTGCAACTGCTTGAGGCGGTGCGCGTCGACCCCCGGGTTTATCAACCGTCCGAGGCGAAAGTACCCGCGCGCGGCTGGGTGCCATATCGCGCAACGGTGCCAGTGTATCCGCTGTTTCTGGATTTGCCTTTGCTGAAAGGCAGCGAAATTGTCCACGTGCCGCACGCCTGCGTTACCGCGCAGCCGTGGCAGGGCGACGTTGGGGTTTGGAGTGCGATCAGCGACGATGACTACACGCTAAATACGGTTCTGACGCAGTCTGCCATCATCGGTGTCACCGAAACGCCGCTTGCTGCGGCGCAAATCGGCGCTTGGGATCGCGGCGCGGAATTGCGCGTTCGTATCGAGGATGGCGCACTGTCTTCGGCCAGCCTGCTTGCGGTGTTGTCGGGCGCCAATGTGGCTGCCATCGGCGACAGCACCCCGGCGAATTGGGAGGTGTTTCAATTTGCCGAGGCCGAACTGGTTGCCGCAAAAACCTACAGTCTGAAGCTGCGGCTGCGCGGCCAGGCTGGCACCGACGCTACGATGCCCACGGTTTGGCCCGCAGGCAGCACCTTTGTGCTGTTGAATGCCGCCGTGCAACAGATCGACCTGCCACTTTCGGCGCGCGGGCTAGAGCGGTTCTATCGCTTTGGCCCCATCATCAAGGGCTACAACAATGCCGCAAGCGTTTTGCGCAGCGAAAGCTTCTTTGGCACTGGCTTGCGGCCCTATTCCGTCGCGCATCTTGCGGCGGTTCAACAGCCATCACTGGGAACAACTGTCACTTGGCAACGCCGGACCCGCATTGATGGCGATAGCTGGCAGTCGTTAGAGGTGCCGCTTGGCGAAGACAGCGAAAGCTATGTGGTTCGGGTGATCCAAGCGGGCAACGTGCGGCGGGAAGCCGCAGTCGCGTCGCCCGCATGGATCTACACCACCGCCATGCAGACAAGCGATGCGGTGTCGGGCGCTATCACCATTTCCGTGGCGCAAGTGTCGCAGCGCTTTGGCAATGGGCCGTTTCGCTCTGTCGCTGTCACGGTCTGACATGCGCCGCTGTCTTTTGGGCGATCTGGTTGCGGCCGCCACTGCGGTGGCGGCGCAAACTGCCGCACAACAACCCGCTTTCGCGCACCGCCTGATCTGCGAGGCCGATGCCGCCCATCGCTACCACAAACGCCTTGGCTTGCCGCATCCCGCATGGGGCAACGGCAGCCTGATGGCGCGCGCGCTGGCAGAACCGCCGCCGCGAATTGCGGTTTCTGTCAGCTCTGCCGCTTTCCTTTCGGCGCTTGGCCTTGTCGCGCAGCTGCTTGCCGCCAGAAAACAAACCTTCTGTGCAACTGCCCGCGAATAGGGCCTTGCCACTGTTCCGGCCAATTCCAATATGCTAATGTCACTGCCAAGCAGGAGACATATCATGGCCGAAACCAACGCCAAAATCGCAGCCCTTGATCCCGTCTGGCGCCGCGTGCGCGAAGAAGCGTTTGATATGGTGCGCTGCGAACCGCTGCTTGGCGGGCTTGTCCATTCCAGCCTGTTGCACCATTCCACGCTGGAACGGGCGCTGGCCTATCGCTTTTCGCTGAAGCTGGCATCTGGCGAAATGAGCGAACAGATCCTGCGCGAAATTGCCGACAAAGCCTATGCCGCGGCACCCGAACTGGGCCAATCCGCCCGCGCCGATGTCACGGCGGTGTTCGACCGCGACCCGGCTTGCTTGCGCTTTATCCAGCCGATCTTGTTCTTCAAGGGCTATCAGGCGATCCAAGCGTATCGCATTGGCCATTGGCTGTGGCAAAACAATCGCCGCGACATGGCCTATTTTGTGCAGATGCGGGTTTCCGAAGTCTTTGGCGTTGATATTCACCCGGCGGCGAAAATCGGCAAAGGCATCATGATCGACCATGCGCATTCCATCGTCATCGGCGAAACTGCCGTGGTGGGCGATAACGTGTCGATGCTGCATTCGGTCACTTTGGGCGGCACCGGCAAAGAAGACGGCGACCGTCACCCGAAGATCGGCAATGGCGTGCTGATCGGGGCGGGGGCAAAGGTTCTGGGCAACATTCACGTCGGCCATTGCTCGCGTATCGCGGCGGGGTCTGTGGTGCTGCATGATGTGCCGCACAATACCACCGTTGCAGGCGTTCCGGCGCGGGTTGTGGGCGAGGCGGGTTGCGAACAGCCTTCGGTCACGATGGATCAGTTGATCAACGGCGAACTTTAACAACCGCCAAAGATGTTATGAAAAAGCCCCGGAGTTTCCTCCGGGGCTTTTTTTGTTACGCCAGCATCGCCAGCGGATTTTCCAGATTGTCCTTGATGGCCTGCAACAGTTGCGCCCCCAAGGCCCCGTCGATCACACGGTGATCGACCGACAGTGTCACCGACATCACCGTGCCAACAACCACAGCGCCATCTTTGACGATTGCCTTGGCCACACCTGCGCCTACAGCCAAAATCGCGGCATGCGGCGGGTTGATGATGGCGTCAAAGTTATCAATGCCAAACATTCCAAGGTTCGAAATCGCAAAGCTGCCGCCCTGATATTCATGCGGTGCCAGTTTGCGGTCGCGCGCGCGCTTGGCCAGATCTTTCATCTCTGCCGACAGGGCCGACAAAGACTTGGCTTCGGCATCTTTCAGCACCGGCGTAAACAGCCCGCCTTCAATCGCCACGGCTACCGCCACATCCGACTTCTTGAACTGCAACACCCGGTCGCCCGCCCAAACCGCATTTGCGGCCGGCACTTGCTGCAACGCCAAGGCGCAGGCCTTGATGATGAAGTCATTGACCGAAAGCTTCACGCCACGGGCTTCCAACTTGGCATTCAACTGCCCGCGGAACGCCATCAGCGCATCCAGTTCAATGTCGCGCCGCAGGTAGAAATGCGGCACGGTTTGCTTGGCTTCGGTCAGGCGCGCCGCAATCGTCTTGCGCATGCCGTCCAGTTTTACTTCCGTAAACGGACGGTCGGCATAGGTTTTCAGCACGACATCGGTCGACGGGCCAGTTGCCATCGCGGCCACAGGTGCCGCAACCGGGGCTGCCACAGGTGCCGCCGCAACAGCAGCAGGGGCCACAGCAACCGTCGCGCCTTCGACATCCGACCGAACAATCCGGCCATGCGGGCCAGAGCCTTGCACGTTGCTCAGGTCCAAACCCTTTTCCGCGAACACCCGCGCCCCAGCCACTTTCGGCGCAGCAGGTGCCGCAACCGCAACCGCTGCGGCCACAGCCACAGCCGCCACCGGCGCTGCGGCAACCGCCACGGCTTTCGGCGCCGCGTCTGCGCTTTCGCCATCTTCCACCAGCACCGCGATTGGCGTGTTCACTTTCACACCGGCAGAGCCTTCGGCCACCAGAATCCGGCCAATCGTGCCTTCATCCACCGCCTCGAACTCCATCGTCGCCTTGTCGGTTTCAATCTCGGCAATGATCTGGCCCGATTTGACCACATCGCCTTCTTTCACCAGCCACTTCGCCAGCGTGCCTTCCTCCATCGTCGGAGAAAGCGCGGGCATCAGAATTTCTACAGCCATCATCCCCTCCTTAACGGTAGCAAACGGATTTCACGGCAGCGACCACGTCTGCGGTCGTCACCAAAGCCAGCTTTTCAAGGTTGGCGGCATAGGGCATCGGCACGTCTTTGCCGGTGCAGGTCACCACCGGCGCATCCAGATAGTCGAACGCGCGCTGCATGATGGTTGACGCAAGGTGATCGCCAATCGACCCCACCGGGAAGCCTTCTTCCACGGTGACGCAGCGGTTGGTTTTCTGCACGCTTGCAAGCACAGTGTCGTAGTCAATCGGGCGCAGCGTGCGCAGGTCGATCACTTCGGCCGAAATCCCGTCTTTTGCAAGCAGATCAGCGGCTTCCAGCGCATACTTCATGCCAATGCCGAACGACACGATGGTCACATCGCTGCCTTCGCGCCAAACGCGGGCCTTGCCGAACGGAATGGTGAAATCGGGCAGGTCCGGCACTTCGAACGACTGGCCGTAAAGGATTTCGTTTTCCAGGAACACAACCGGGTTCGGGTCGCGAATAGCTTGCTTCAACAAGCCCTTAGCGTCCGAAGCTGAATAGGGCATCACCACTTTCAGACCCGGAATTGCCGCATACCATGCTGCGAAATCCTGGCTGTGCTGTGCGCCCACGCGTGCCGCGGCACCATTTGCACCACGGAACACAATCGGGCAACCCAACTGACCACCCGACATATAGTTGGTCTTGGCCGCCGAATTCAGAATGTGGTCAATGGCTTGCATCGCGAAGTTGAAGGTCATGAATTCGACGATCGGGTTCAAACCACCCCAGGCCGCACCCACCGCGATACCAGTAAACCCAATTTCGGTGATCGGCGTATCAACCACGCGTTTCGGGCCGAATTCGTCCAGCAAACCTTGCGAGATCTTGTAGGCGCCTTGGTATTCACCAACTTCTTCGCCCATCAGCATCACGTTCGGATTGCCGCGCATTTCTTCCGCCATCGCTTCACGCAGCGCTTCGCGGACCGTCATCTGCTTCATCGGCGTGCCAGCCGCCCAATCGGGCGAGGCTTTCGAAACCACCGCCACCGGGGCCGCCGCAACAGCCGCCACCACTGGGGCCGCTGCAACCACAGGCGCCGCCGCTGCCACCGGGGCAGGTGCGGCGTCAGCCGATTCACCAGCCTCGACCAGAACCATGATCGGGGTGTTCACTTTTACGCCCGCCGACCCTTCGGCCACCAGAATCCGGCCCACGATGCCTTCATCGACGGCTTCGAATTCCATCGTTGCCTTGTCGGTTTCGATTTCGGCGATGATCTGGCCCGATTTGACCACATCACCTTCTTTTACCAGCCATTTCGCCAGCGTGCCTTCTTCCATCGTGGGCGAAAGCGCGGGCATAAGTACTTCAACTGCCATGGTTTTCCCCCCTCAGGCGTAAATGTCGGTCCAAAGCTCGGTCAGCGCCGGCTCTGGGCTTGCCTTGGCGAACTCGGCGCTCGCGTTGACAATTTCTTTGATCTCTTTGTCGATCGACTTCAGATCTTCTTCCGACGACAGGCCAGCGCCCAGCAGCAGATCGCGCACATGTTCGATCGCGTCTTTCTCGGTCTTGATCTTTTCAACCTCGTCGCGGGTCCGGTATTTCGCCGGGTCCGACATCGAGTGGCCGCGATAGCGGTAGGTCATCATTTCAAGGATGTACGGGCCTTTGCCTGCACGGCAATGCGCCACGGCCTTTTCGCCAGCGGCCTTCACGGCCAGTACGTCCATGCCGTCAACCTGCTCGCCCGCGATGCCATAAGCCAGACCGCGCCCGAACAGCGTTTCCGATTTGGTCGACCGCGCCTGCGAGGTGCCCATGGCGTAGTGGTTGTTTTCAATGACGAAAATAACCGGAAGGCTCCACAGCTCTGCCATGTTGTAGGTCTCATAGACCTGGCCTTGGTTCGCCGCGCCATCGCCGAAATAGGCGAAGGTCACGTTGTCATTGCCTTTGTATTTGTCGGCAAAGGCCAAACCGGCGCCCAGCGGCACCTGCGCGCCCACAATGCCATGGCCGCCGTAGAAATGCTTCTCGCGGCTGAACATGTGCATAGAGCCGCCCTTGCCCTTGGAATAGCCGCCTTCGCGTCCGGTCAATTCGGCCATCACGCCATTGGCTTCCATGCCGCAGGCCAGCATGTGGCCGTGGTCACGATAGCTGGTAATGCGTTTGTCGCCGTCTTTGGTGCAGGCTTCTAGGCCGACCACAACAGCTTCTTGCCCGATGTACAGGTGGCAAAAGCCCCCGATCAGACCCATGCCATAAAGCTGACCGGCCTTCTCTTCGAATCGGCGGATCAGCAGCATCTCGCGGTAGAACGTCAGAAGTTCTTCCTTCGAGACGTTTGATTTCTCTGGGGCTTTCTTAACAGCCACGGTGGCGTCCTCCCGTCACGGTGTGGAAACTAGTTTAGTATTAAACTATATATACCACATCGGTGAAAAAACGCAAAAAGTAAAATTCGGCAGCATTTGATGCAAAGTTTCGGCAGCTGAAAATGCAAAAAGCGCAAGGTTGCCTTGCGCTTTCATCGTTCCTGTCGGGGCTGATTTCTTGCTGCAGCGCAGCAAGTGGGGTTAGCGGATCACCACTTCGTCGGCGCGCAGATAGCCCAGCACGTCGCGCAACTGTTCGTCCAAAAGGTCGATATCCAGATAGTCATCCGACATCCGATGCGTCAGATTTTGCATCCGCGCCAGTTCGGCGGCAAGCTGATCGCGTTCCTGCTTCAGCTCTGTCGCTTCGGCATTGATCTGCACGCGGCGAAACACGCCATAGTCGCCCTGCACGGCGGCAAAGGTGAAATAGCTTCCCAAGGTGAACGCAAGCACCATGAAGAACATGCCACCGATGGCGGGGCGGGATTGGGTTTGAATCATCTGTCTGGCCTCTACGTCCGTCCCTCATCAAGCGGGGGCGGTTCGTTTTGTCACAATGGCACAAGCCACCTTGCTTGTGAAATCAAAAATAAAGGCGCGAGGGCAAAACCCCCGCGCCGTCAAATGGTTGCAGCGAACTTGCCGTTCGATGATGGATCAGGCTTTGCCCTTATAGATGTCCACCAGCTTGGCCAGCATCGCCAAAGCATCCTCGCGCTTGCGCTGGAAAGAGTTGCGGCCAATGATCGACCCGTTGCCGCCGCCGTCACGGATAGCGCGCGCATCGTCGTAAACCGCATCGGCGCCTTTGGCCGCGCCGCCCGAAAACACCACGATCCGACGGCCTGCGAAAGAGGCATCCATGCAGTGTTTCACCCGCGCTGCTTGGGTGGAAACGTCAATCTTTTCCTTCTCATAGACCTTCTTCGCCTCTGGCAGCATCAGATGGTCGGTCGAAAGCTTGATCTTGATGATATGCGCGCCCAACAGCGCCGCGATCTGCGCCGCATAGGCCGCCACGTCAATCGCCGTCTCGCCGTCTTTGGTAATCGCTTCGCCGCGCGGATACGACCAGATCACCGTGGCGATGCCCTTTGCAGCCGCCTCTTTGCGCATCTCGACGATTTCTTCGTACATGTCCAACTGCGCGTCCGACCCCGGATAGATCGTAAAGCCGATCGCCGCACAGCCCAGACGCAGCGCATCATCAACGCTGGCGGTCACGGCCTGATTCTTGCCCGCCGTGTCCGACATCAGGCTGTTGGCCGAGTTCAGTTTCAGAATCGTCGGGATCTGGCCAGCATAGGTATCCGCCCCGGCTTCCAACATCCCCAACGGCGAGGCGAAAGCGTTCAGCCCGGCGTCAATCGCCAGTTGATAATGGTAATGCGGATCATAGGCTTCCGGGTTCATCGCATAGTTGCGCGCCGGACCATGTTCGAACCCCTGATCCACCGGCAGAATGATCATCTTGCCGGTGCCGCCCAACTTGCCTTCCATCAGCATGCGGCACAGGTTTGCCTTCACGCCGGGGGTTTCGCCCTCATAGTTGGCAAGGATCTTCTGGACGGCTCTGGTCGCGCGCATGGCATTCTCCTCAAACGCAAACGGGTTATTGCGGTGGTAGAAAGCTTAGGCGAAAGGCGCAATATTGGTTGCGCTAACGGTCCACAACCTCGTCAATTTCCATCACAAAATGTGACATTGCGGCAGGCCCGGCACAAGGCGCGCAGGGCCTGCCAATTTTGGTTAGCCCAAGGCCGCGACGCCGGGCAGCACTTTGCCTTCCATCCATTCCAGGAACGCCCCGCCTGCGGTCGAGATGAAGGTGAAATCTGCGGCCGCACCCGCCTGATTAAGCGCAGCCACGGTGTCACCGCCCCCGGCCACCGAAACCAGCGTGCCGGCCTTGGTCAGATCGGCCGCCACTTTCGCCGCGGCATTGGTGGCCGCATTGAACGGTGCGATTTCAAACGCGCCAAGCGGGCCGTTCCAGATCAGCGTTTTGCAGGCACCAAACACCTTGGTCAGCTCTGCCACGGTCTTTGGCCCCGCATCCAGAATCATCGCATCGGCCGGGCAGGCAGTCGCCGCCACGGTTTCATTGGCAGCACCGGCCTTGAATTCCCGCGCCACCACCACATCAACCGGCAGGTGAATGGTGCAGCCCGCTGCCTTGGCCTTGCCGATGATCTCAAGCGCGGTCGGCGCCATATCGCGTTCGGCCAAAGATTTGCCAACCTCGATGCCCTGCGCCACCAAGAAAGTGTTGGCCATGCCGCCACCGATCACCAGATGAT
>Ga0255096_1000782_pt1 | contig 14346 bp, 18 predicted proteins | sample Colum_Atlam_RepA_2_FD_188563 | JGI IMG/M metagenome (GOLD analysis project Ga0255096, IMG submission 188563) | Freshwater microbial communities from Columbia River, Oregon, United States - Colum_Atlam_RepA_8d | ecosystem: Environmental > Aquatic > Freshwater > River | place: USA: Oregon...
ACGTAACCCCTGACCGCTGTCGTCAGGTCCTGGTTTTTTGTCGTCATTTCCCCAATACCCTGAGATTCCCTGTTCCAAGTCCAGCACTTCAAACTGCTATTTTTTTCATGGCTTTCGCCATGATTGCTGATTCCTGCCTGGATCTTTTTTCTTGTTGTACGGTGTTGAGTCTAATCAAAAACAAGGTCAGTCAAACCCGGTGGTCTAATAAAAAATAAGGTGGTCCAACAAGGTGCGTCTAACCTGCTGCTGGTTGAACCCGGCAGTTCATGCCTCGCTGGCTTCGCTCGGCACATGCCTTACCTCGCCTTGCTTTATCTTCAGATAGATTTCTTCGCGATGGACCGGCACGTTTTGCGGCGCGCTGACGCCGATTCTTACCACATTGCCCTTTGCCGCCAAAACAGTAAAAGTCACGTCGTCGCCTATCATGAGTTTTTCACCCACCCTGCGTGTCAGTACCAGCATCGCCAGATTCTCCTTGGGTCTATGGAATGGGAACGAGTTTAGTGTACGGCTATTCAAAAAAAACAGTTCAGAATGGCGCGAAAATGCGTGTAAATATTTGTAACATTATGAAAAGTGCTGTTTGATTCTCTGCTGGGCTTTGCGGCTGCGAAGACCGCTGCGGTTGACTCAAGTGAGCCGTGCGGCAAGGCGACAGACGCCTCTGAACTCACAGAAACCGCGCTGCAACAACGAATTCATCCGGAAGCGTTTCTTGTAGCCACTGGACCGAGATACTGTTCGCATCCGTCCAGGCCGACGACACCTGCAGTGGTGGTCCCTCCATGTCCCACACCCACACCTGTGGTTGTTCTCTCGGAAAAAGATAAACCACTGTTGCGTGGCTGAAGGTGCCTGTATGGATAATCAGAACTCGCGAGTCGATATCGTTCGATTTCAGAGTTTCAGCCGTAATAATCGCTACCGGCAGGCACGAATTCGGTGCGTGCGGCATGCGCTGCGCGAGCGTCACCGGTAGTCTGGCCGCGCACCCATTCAACAGGGTTGCCAGCAAAACCATGCCCACAAGCGCTCCCCGGCCAGTGTGGCGCGATGCCCCGGCTGGACTTGGTAATCTTGTTGATGGTCGGGCCAGCACGGATGTGGGTCGGTTGGAGTCGTGTGAATCACTGGAAATGGGCCGATAATTGTGACTTGTCGCGCGGCGACGACCAGTAAACGTTTGTAAAGAGTTGTGTGGTCTTGCGCAGGGTTGGCTTGCAGGTGCAGTACCATCTCGACCTTATTCGTTTGCTGGATGTTGATTTCAGATGGCGATCGCCACAAGGCCGACTATCACGGCGTTGCTTCTCTGCGTACTGGCAGTAGCGTCCGTTGCACAGCCCAGTCCCGGGTTTCATCCGAACGGCGGTGAACTGTCCGAGGCTGAGGAGTTCGTTGCCCAGATGAAGCAGTTGGGCTTGGTGTCAGGAATCATGCTGATCGACGCTGAAGCCTGGTCGCACAAGGTAGTGCTTTTTGAGTATCCCGCCGAAAGTGGACAGATATGGGCGTGGGACGCCAACTACCGGTCAATGCCGTTGGGGAGCATCGACATGTGCAGTCAATCGGTACAGGTAGCCGACCTTTGGATGCGGCGGACACAGCAGGCCGAGGAGGCTGTCAACGTGCAGGTCAGTGGCTGTCAGTAGCCTGCCCGCACCTTTGTTACAAATACTTACGACTATTTACACTTGTTTTGAGCGAATTCTGCTTTTATGCGGGCGCTGAATTCTGTCAAACATCCTCGCAGTGAAAGCGGCGAATCCCTTGTCCCGGACTGGGCTCCCCCCTTACTCAGCATTGCTGACGACCTGCATGGCGCGCAGCTGTACAGGACGTTCGTTGAAATCGGCAATTACTGCTGTCTGGTCAAGCTGAAGGGGTACAGGGCAATGTCAAACATACGCGGAAAAGCCTATGCGATGAATGTCATTACGCCGCAGAAGTCTTGGAAATCGTGGATTCTGCGTGTGGCGTTTGCCTTGCTTACGTTCCGCTTCACCCAGCTTGATCTGCGCAAGCTGTCATTCATCCATTTCGCCCGATGGACGATTCTTCCCCGTAACGGCTTTCCGCATTTTCCAACGCAAACCACGCGGGAGCGTCTCAAGTTTGATTACCTGCTTTTCGAAAGCAATTTCAACGGGTCCTGGAACGAATATGTCGATGCATTCAACACTGTGCTCGCGTTCAAGCTCAATCTCGTCTGGTATTGGAGCGAGAACTATCCGGGCTCGCGACCGCTGTCACCGTTCAAGGCCTACATTGAGCACAATCAGAAGTACAACGATTACTACTACATGGCCTATCCAGGCTCGACCGTAAGTGATGTGAACAATGCGCTGTCGGTAGCTGACAGTTTTGCGGCCCTTTCAAAAGCTGCATGTCAGAGCGACCGTGAGTTTGCAGAAGGCTACCAACGCTTTCTGAGCCAGGTTCAGAACAAACTCGGCAGCAATGGCGGCCCTGGGCCGCAGATGACGTGATTGAGTTCTGGGAAACTGCCGAATGAGCAACTACTACGAAGCGTTTTACGGGTATACCGGGTTGTTTCCGATCCTGGATGATACCGAGGATCAGGCGCATAAAGTCGCCTTGCGCAAGCAACTGGCAGATCTGGGCTTTGGTCCGGGGTCGCTGTTTTCTCGTGCGGGACTGGTTCATGGTGCGCGCCTCTTCATCATCGATGACGTTGTCTACAACGGTCATCCCACTCCCGAGGAGCACCTGCAGTATTCCTACCTGCTGTTGTCGATGACGTTCGACGGTGAGCTGGCACCACTTGCGGAAAGAATTGCAGCAGCAGGCGGTAGCGAGTGGCAAGACGTGTTCAGTCATTGCCATGGCTTCGATCGCAATGCTGCCCACACCGGTCTCTCGGTGCTCGAGTACCTGAAGAAGGGACAGATCACTACGTCCTTTCTCTATGTCGATGCGAAAGGAAGTCTTGATAGTACGCTCAGGGCGTTGGTGCTGCAGAGAGAGGTTGGTCTCATGCTGGAAAAAGCGCAGACACTGGATATAGCCGCCCGCAAGCAACTCGTGCTGGAGCTTGCCGCAAAAATGAATGCATTGCCTGCACCGCAACCTGGCGGATTCTTCGGAAAAACGGAGCTGAACTGACTATGAGGGATGCAATTCTTGATCTGGCGGACATTCAGGGCAATCTGTTGCGCGCCTACGCTTTTCCATTCGGCCGATATGTGTTCCTGAAGCTCACCAATGCTGACGGTGCAAGACACTGCATAGCCAAACTGCTTCCGACCGTCACCAGTGCAGAGGAATGGCCGGCACAAAAGCCTCTGCGCACGCTGAATCTCGCGTTCAGCATGTCTGCACTTGCTTCTCTGAAACTTCCCGAAGCCACTCTCCGTTCGTTTCCGGTTGAGTTCCGCGAGGGCATGGCGAGCAGGGCGCGCGCCCTTGGGGATGTAGGAGATTCGGCGCCTGATAACTGGGAACCAATGTGGAAGGCGGGCGTTGACGTCCTTGTCATGATCAACGGGCAGACTGAGGCCGACTGCGAGATGCTTGTTGCAGAGGTTACTGCTATTGCAGAGAGTGCCGGCGGCGTATCAGTGCTGGGCGTTCAGCCAGCCAACGTGCTGCGTATCGACGGCAAGTCGGTGGCCAAAGAACACTTTGGCTATACGGATGGAATTTCCCAGCCCGAATTCCGGCACAGCCATTCAGAGCATACCCCCGGGGACGGAAAGGTCGGTAAGCATGGCAAGTGGGATCAGCTGGAGACAGGCGATTTCATTATTGGCTACAGCAACGAAGCGAAGGAAATCGAGGCCTATCCCGAACCATTGGCTTTTTCGAAAAACGGAACCTTTGTTGTTTACCGAAAGCTCGAACAGAACGTAAGAAAATTTCGCGACTATCTCGACCATTGGGGAAGCAAGTATCCCGGCGGCCGGGAAAAACTGAAGGCCAAATTCATGGGGCGTTGGTCTGATGGGACGCCATTGGTGCTTTCCCCTGACAAGCCTGATCCGGCATTGGCTGCTGATCCACAACTCAACAACAATTTTTCCTACCGCAGCGATCCGGCAGGGCAGCGGTGCCCGCTTGGGGCCCACATACGTCGGGCGAATCCACGTGATTCGCTGGATTCCAGCGGATTGCTGTCAACGCGCCGCCGCATCATACGACGTGGTATGCCGTACGGGACCTATGTTCCTGAATCGCAAACCGTGGATGACACCGCGCGTGGAGTGGTTTTCATGGCATTGAATGCAAACATTTCACGCCAGTTTGAATTCCTCCAACAGCAATGGATCAACTACGGCAATGACATGCATCTTGGTGAGGATTCTGATCCCGTCATTGGAAATCGTACGGACGATGGTCGTTACGTCATTCCCGGAGATCCAAAGAAAAATGAAGAAACATTCATCTGCTCCGGCTTGTCGACGTTCGTAACGCTGCGTGGAGGAGACTACTTCTTCCTCCCGAGCCTGACCGCATTGCAGATGATCACCGATAACCTGGTGGACGCAAGGTAGAGACAAGTGGATCGAGTAGACAGAATGCCAAACCCTGAACTGAACCAGTCTATCCGTGTGTTGTCGATTGATGGTGGCGGCATGCGCGGAATCGTACCTGCCACGATTCTCGAAAGCTTTGAACAGATTTCCGGCAAACCAATATCAGCGCTGTTCGATGTAATGGTGGGAACCTCGACTGGATCCATTCTTGCAGTAGGACTCAACGTACCTGCTGTCGGCAGTAGTGGCCCTCGATACAGTGCCAGTGATTTCGTCAAAATGTACGCTGATCTCGGTTCCGCCATATTCCATGAAAATCGTTCCATGCTGAAGATCCTGGATGGTATTACCCGACCTACCTACGACCCGACGGGTTACGAGAAAATCCTGCATGACTATTTTGGTGATACCACCATGGCAGAGTTGCTTGGTGAGGTCGCTGTGCCGTCCATTGAATTGGAAGACATGTACATGCACGTATTTTCCAAAGCCAGAGGCCGTGCCGGTTCCCACAGTGATTACTGCGTCAAACACGTGGTAAGAGCAGCGACCGCAGCCCCAACCTATTTTCCTGCAGCGACGGTGACTAGTGTGGACAACGCGAACCGCGGCACCTTCGTCGATGCCGGCGTCAGCACCAACAATCCCGGTGTGCTCGCATTTGCCGAATCCCGTCTGATGGCGGATAACAGGCCCTGCATTTTTGTTTCGCTTGGAACGGGCGCACTTGCCAAACCACTACCTGTGCTGCAGGCGAGAAAGTGGGGAGAGGTGGAGTGGCTGAAATCGATATTCGACTTGCAGTCCGAAGGCCAATCCAGCTACACAGAAGCTACGATCAAGGAGATTCTCGACGGCAAGCCCGGAAGCCGTTACCACCGCTATCAACTGGATCTGCACCAACTGCCATTCAGTATGGACGACACCCGACCGGAGCATCTGTCCGAACTTCGGGAAGCAACGCTTGCCTATACACGCACCAGAGAATCCGAATTCCGGGACCTGGTTGCACTCCTGGCAAATTGATCCGCTACCCACTCGTATTTCCTGAGGCAACATGGAGCTAATCAAGTTTATTGAAGAAAGGGTGAGGGGGCTGGATCTTGATCGCCTCGATCATTCGCATCCGCTAGGGCACGAAATTGACGAGTTCGCCGAGAAAAATCCTGAAGGCCTGAAGGGCTTCGTTGAATCGCTCGGTGCATGGGCGAAAGCGCATCCTGGCAGGATCCTCGCGGTACTTCATGCGGTGCGGCCCGTCCTCAGCATCAAGTCCGTGACCGTCATCACCAGCTTTGAAGGCGTTAAGCAGATTCTGGGCAACGACAGTGACTTTGCCGTTGTCTACGGCCCGAAAATGTCCCTGATTACGGAAGGGGCGGGATTCTTTCTCGGATTTGATGATGCTGAATCAAAAGGATTCACCAACCGCACCAACATGCAGATGCTGTTCCGGCGGGACGACACCCAAACCCTCATCCGGCCGATTATCGAGAGTCTTGCGCAATCCAAACTGTCCAAGTTGAAGCCTGGATTCGACCTTGTTGCTGATTATCTGAAACTGCTGCCGGCTGAGTTTGCCATACGGTATTTCGGATTCCAGCAAATCGACGCCCAATGGCTCTACCGCGTTACTGCCGGATTGTTTGAGTACCTTTTCATTGATGTCACCAACAATCCGGTCATTGCAAAGAATGCGGAAAGTCTGGCCGCGGAGTTCCGAGCGAAGCTCGACGCTGAAATTGCTTTGGCTGCAGCGCCAGCGACATCGGTTCTCGCACGCGGACTGGCGCTTCAACGCGCCGGCATTGAAGGCTTTGATGCAATAAACCTCAGAAACAACCTGTTGGGATTGCTCATCGGCCTGGTCCCGACCACTGCAAAGGCAGCGGCGATGGCCTATGACTATGGCTGTCAGACCCGTACTAGCGCAGAGACCTTCTTCGATTTTTTCCGCAACAACGACTTTGCGCGTTTCCAGGCCTATGTTCGTGAATTGACCAGGTTGAACCCGATCAACCCCGGGCTGTTCAGGAAATGCAATTCGACAGTGAGCATAAGCAGCGGCGGTCGCAGCTATACGATACCTGCCGGAAATACCGTGTTTGTAGGCACTTGTACCGCAATGCGCGACAAGCTGAGTCTGGCGGCCCCCAGCGAGATCATTCCCGGCAGGTCCGATAGTGCGTATCTCACCTATGGCTATGGATTACATGCGTGTTTCGGTCGGTACATAAACGACCTGCATGTGGCCGCACTGCTCCACAACTGTTTCAAATCCGGTCACATGGTTCGCGCTGACGGCGCTGACGGCGACCTGCATTTTGATGGAGCATTTCCATCAAGCCTAAAACTGAAGTCAGCATGATCAACGGGAGTATCCATTTGAAATCCGCAAAACATCCATTCCATCTCGCTAGCGGTATCGGCCTTTCGTTGGCTTCTGCCGTGGCACATGCAAATGGCTATCATTTCCTGCATCAAAGCGCGGAAGGTATTGGCACGGCATATGCGGCGAACGCCACCTCAATCAATGACATCAGTGCGATGTTTTCCAATCCGGCTTCGATTACCCGCTTTGACGGACTTAATGTCTCGACATCTGCAACACTGGACATGCCGCGTTCGGAGTTCTTCAATATTTCGGCAACCACTTACGCGGGTTCAAAAGTCAATGGAGAGCCAAGGACCCTGGGCCAGCCGATCGATACTGCGACCGGCGCTGCGACTTATGCGTCCTACCAGTTCAACGAGAAGGTCTATTTCGGTTTGAGCTTTACAGCGCCCTATGCCTATGTGTCTGAATATGAGGACACGGCAGCCTCCCGCTACACTGCTACGCTCACTAAATTGTTTGCCTACAATCTCAGCCCGGTAGTGGCCTGGAAAGCTAACGAGAAGTTGTCGCTTTCCGCAGGCCTGAACATTCAGCTCTACAAGAATGATGTAAACACCATGCTCCCCGTGAATGCCGTCACGCCTTCTCCGGCCACTGACGTCGAAAGCCGTATCCGTGCAACCGATATCAGTTACGGCTTCTCGCTCGGAGTCGAGTACGAATTGTCGGAACGTACCCGCTTGGGGGCGTCGTATCGATCAACAATAGACCACGACTTTACCGGCATCTTTGATTTGGTCGGTTCACCTGCCAATCTCAACACGCTGAAGAGCGCGTTGAATCTGGCGAGTCTGGAAGGTCAGGCGAGTTTCAGCATTGCCACGCCTTCAATGCTTCAGTTCGGCATCAAGCACAGTATCAACGACAAGCTTGAACTGTATGGAAACGCCAATCTGACCGGGTGGCATGCGTTCAAAGACACGGTGATTCGCTACAGCAACGGCTTTCCGGGCTCCACTGTCGACAACGATTGGGATGACAGTTGGTACGTCGCCGTCGGTGCCGGGTATCAACTGACTGACACACTGAAAGTGCGGGCAGGGGTTGCCTATGACTGGACGCCTACACCGGCCCCGGCTGTGAGCCCGCGCGCTCCCAACAATGACCGCATGTACGGTGGTTTGGGATTGACCTACCAGCGCAGTGAACACTGGAAGTTTGATGCCGGCTACATGTTTATCCGATTCCAGCAGGCTCATGTAAGACTGGCTGGTGGCAACAACCTTCCCCGTGGAACCCTCAGCGGAGATCTGGATCTTTATGCCAACGTGTTCATGTTCCAGCTGAATCACAAATTCTGATTAGTGCAACAACGTCATTCCTTTGAGGCTTCTCTCACTTCAGCTTCTTCGAGGGCTTCTGCTTTGTCCATGAATTCGGAAATCACCTTGATGACATTCAGGCCGGAATAGAGCAGCACGCCGTGCTCTGTTCCAATGGTGAGTTCTTCAAATGTCTCTACCACTTCCCAACCTGCAGACAAGAAAAGCACCAATGACGCCAACAGCCCGAGATAGGGATTGGCCGATATTACTCGCAGTTTGTTTATGAAGGTTCGTAGCGTCATGGAGTACCTGCTTGATTATGATTGGATGTCGTCATAACTCAGCCATAAGTTACTTTATTTATTGTATTTTAAATTTTGCGTACAGACAGTGTTTGCCATGAACAAAACGGATAATTTATTCATAACACCTTCGTTTGCTGCAAGGGAAGTGTCTGAGCCGATATCCCGATATTCCCTGCCTGAAAATGGCATGGAGCCACGTGTCGCCTATCAGGTGATCCATGACTTTCTGCAAACCCAGGGCAACCCCGCACTCAACATGGCGTCATTCGTCACCACGATAATGGATGAGGAATGCAACCGTTTGATTGTTGAGAATCTTGGAGTCAACTACATCGATACCGAGGTCTATCGGGCCAACCTCGAAATCCAGAATCGTTGTGTGAGGATTCTGTGTAATCTTTTCAATGCACCGGATCCTGAAAAAGCCTGGGGCACTGAATGTGCAGGGTCCTCTGAAGCGCTGATGTTGGCGATGCTTGCCCACAAGCGTCGTTGGGCAGAAAAAAGGCGGTCAGCGGGATTGCCCGCCGACAAGCCCAACATAGTGATGGGTAATGATGTTCATCTTACCTGGAACAAGGCGGCAATATTTTTTGAGGTAGAGCAGCGGCTGATTCCACTTCATGAGGACCGGTTCACGATAAGCGCGCAAGAAGTCCTGGCCAGGGTCGATGAAAATACAATCTGCGTAGTTGGCGTGCTGGGGACCTCGTATACCTTTGACTATGACCCGGTCAAAGAAATAAATGACTCACTTGTGGCGCTGAAGAATGCAAGCGGGCTCGATGTGCCCTTGCACATCGATGGCGCCAGCGGTGCATTTATTGCGCCGTTCCTGAATCCGGAGTTGGTGTGGGATTTTCGCCTGGAGCAGGTAAGGACCATCAATACGTCGGGTCATAAATACGGACTTGTCTATCCTGGCATCGGATGGGCGCTGTGGCGTGATCAGGCCGATATCCCGACATCGCTGGTGACCGAAACAAATGTCCTGGGATTCTCGGAGAAATCGTTCAGTCTGAATTTCTCGCGTGGTGGCTCGATGATCCTCGCCCAGTATTACAATTTCATCCGGCTTGGTCGCACCGGCTATACCAGAGTCCTCGCAGCAATGAGGGACAATGCGCGTTATCTGGCAAGCGGGATTGCTGCGCTTGAAAAGTTCGACGTACTGAACGCCGGCACATTGACACCCGCTGTAGTTGTCAAATTGCGTGATGAGAGCAGATACAACGCCGCGGATCTTGTCGCGGCCATGGCCCAGCATGGCTGGATCATTCCTGCCTTTTCGCTGCCTGCAGCCGCGCAGAATATCAATGTGATGCGCTTGAATATCAAAGAGCAGTTCAGCCAGGACATGGCTGATACTCTTTTGAGCGATCTGGGCAAAGCGCTCTTGAAACTTGATGCGACCCATAAAGAGCCCTACTCAACGATTGCGAAGCATCATCGTTGACGCGGCAAGAAGGTCTTGCGAGTCCAGCAGGATTTGCTGGCCTACGAAGCGTGGGCCAGTACGTATCCCTGGTTGCGTATGTGGTTTATTACGTAAGGAGCGTTAATTGAAGCAAGCTTCTTGCGCAGTCTGCCGACGAGGACGTCAACCGATCGGCTATTGACGTGTTCTGACTTGGATTTGCTCAGCGCAATGTGAGCTGTATCCCTGCTGATGCCATTGCCCGTGTCATGCATGAACATTTCGAGCAGTCCCAGCTCTCGCTCGGTGAGCTGCACGCTATTCTTGCCAAAACGTACACGCCGTTCCGCGAGTTCAATGTCGAGATCTCTGGCCTGAGCATCATTCATGGCTGGGTGCTTGAAACTGCGAAGGGTAGACCTGAGGCGAGCCATGAGTTCCGATTTTTTATATGGCTTGACCATGAATTGGTCGGCACCGGCATCGAGGCATTCAACTACGGTAGTTTCGCTGCCGTCTCCCGTCAGCATCAATACCGGTCGGCTGACCTGTGATTTGATTGTGCGACAGAGTTCAAGACCCTTGATGTCCAGTCCAAGTTCGTAATCGAGGATGAAAATGTCGGCCTTGATGTCCAGCCAATGTTGCTGTGAGAGGTTGCTCAAGTCATCCAATGTCAGGCAGTTATAGTTTTCCTGTGACAAGTGATGAACAAGCATTTTGACGAAAATCGGGTCGTCATCGATAACCATCACTGTTTCGCGTTGGTTGCCGTGTGCAGTGATTGCGGTGGTACTGGCGTTGGTGTCTTCGGCGCTGCCTTGGTTCATATTCTTAGTATGTTTCCGACCGTGGTTCTGGCTTATCCCTTGTTGTTCTTTGCCGCAAATGAAGTGCCTTGCAGCCCTGTCCCTGATCTCTGCAATATTTGGGCCCCACTGCCCGGGGGCATGTGTTGCCCGCATAAGACCATAATATCGTGGCCGATATTATCACTGATGAGTACCGAAAAAAGTTGATCCAGCGCAAGTTCCGGGCTCATCAGCTGCCGGATGGGGGCGGCCTGATCGGGATTGCAGGCGTGGGTGGCAGCACGTGTGAATGATTGTTGTCACTTCTGCGTCGAACAGGAGCAGCGCCCCACCTTCATGCTGCGCACTTCCTGCAGCTGCGCGCCGGGCAGCGCTTGCTGTTGCAGCGTCAGGGTGACAGGCGCCTTCGCATCGCGCCAGTTCCAGTCATCAGCCATTTGCCACTGTACTTCCTTGCCATTGGCATCGGTAAACACGAGTGCGTATTCAAGCGTACCGGTACATACGCCGTCGCAACCGGCTACTGCAATTTCGACTTCGAGTTCCACCAGCTGTGCTGTCTGCTTTTGCGACACTACCTTCGCTTCACCGCGGCATACATCGACCACCAGTTTTGACGCTTCGTTGAAGCCGTCCTGTGCATACGTGGTCAAGGTCAGCGCAACCAGCGCAGCGGTAATGCCAAGGCGGAGTGATTTGGGCAATGCAGACATGGAAAACACCTTCTGATGGGGTTTGGTTGATTGTGTTTGAATGACCGGATGCGATCACGAGCGCTGTTTGGCTTGCCGGTGTTGCCACATGCGACGGAAGGCTGTGCTGTTGCCGGGGTTCGACGCCAGCACACCTTGCAGTATTTCGCAGGCTGCTTCGGTCTTGTTGTCTTTCTGCAGCAGTAATGCCTGCTCGATCATGTCAGCTTCACCAGGCGTGGAAGGGGGTGTCATGCCGCAGGTCCCAGCTGACCCAATGCGGCGGTGATATCTGTTGCTGAACCCGGGCGCACCAGCCGGCCCACTTCACGGCCGTCCCGCAGCAGCACCAGGGTCGGCCACAGGGTGATGCCATAGCTGCGGCCGAGCCGGCGACCCCTGCCGTCCTGGATGCGCAGGTGCGGCAGTGGTTTGCTGCGCATTGCTTCGCTGATCAGCGGCTGGGTAGCCTGGCAGATGCTGCAACCGTTACTGCCGAACTCCACCACCATGCTGCCAACGGTGGCATCCAGGGCGGCACGCTCGGGGGCGTCATCGGTATAGGGGGGCAACATCGGGCAAACTCAACAACGTTTTGCGAGAGCATACCTGCCGGAAAGGCTTGCCACCACCCACTGTTGGGGGGGAGCTGCGGTATGCTTTTGTTTTCTGAGGTGAGCGGAGCAAACACTCATGGCATCACGTTATTGGAAGGTATGGGCAGGACTGTTGTTGCAGGCAGCCCTGTTGGAGCCGGCGGCCGGGCAGGGCACAAGCCTGGGTGCCGATGAACAGGCCGCACTTGTGCTGGCCGAGAAGCTCTACCCGACCCTGCTGACCCAGGGGGGAGCGCTGGGGTCGGCCCAAGGCTACGTCTATCGGTACTACGCCGGTTCCGGGGTCTATGTCGGCTTCCGCAACCAGCGCATCTACCTGCTGGGTGGTCCGTTCGGCAATGTCGCGCAGGACAAAGGCACGGTGGCAAGCGTGCTGTCGTCGCTACGTATCGCCGAGGCCCGCATCCAGAGCCTGCAGGCCAACGAACCGGTGCCGGTGCTGTACAACCTCGGGATCGAGAGTCTGGACAGTATCCAGTTTGACCAGAACGCGCTGCGCGAATTCGCCCAGTTCGGCCTCAAGGGCTTCTACATCTTCGGTGATGCGTTGTCCGGCGGACGCCGCAATCCCAACTTCGAGTACTCCTCGCTTAAGGAAGGTACCCGCGTGGTGTCCGCAATTGACGGTGTGGTGGTCAATATCGAGCGGCAGGCGGAATCCAATGATTTCGAAGTGTTCATCCAACCGAAGGACGGTTCGGCGTGGACGCTCGCCTATGACCATCTGGTCAACGTCACGTTACAGCGTGGTGATGTCGTCAAGGTCGGCACCGTGTTGGGCAACCCCGCCAGGCAGAACAACGGGCTGTTGCGTTTTGAATTGCAGATCAACCAGGACATAGGGCCCGATGGCCCCACCCGGAAATCGATGCATTTCTGTCCGACGCTGCTGCTGGATGTCAGCGTGCGTGACCAGTTGACTGCTGCGCTGACCACGATGATGAATGGCTGGGAGACCTTCTCCGGGCTGGAACTGTATGACCCCTCACGCCATACGCCGGTCGGTTGTACCAAACCGATGATGACTCCGGAGGAAGCCCAGGGCAGCAACGGGTGATGCACATTGCCTGCACCGGCAATCGGTTTCCACTTGACGCAGGGCAAGGCTGACACAACTCGCACGGAGTCTACTGGCCATCAGTAACCCCGGATTCCAACAACCCACACGCGAGGTGTGACATGCAATTGAACGTAGGCGGTATCGACAGGACTTTACGCATCGTGATCGGCAGTTTGTTGTTGCTGGTGACGATGACCACCAATGCCATTGGCCTGTGGGGCTTGCTCGGCATGATTGCCATCGTCTCCGGCTTCATGCGTTTCTGCCCACTCTATGCCATCGCAGGAATCAGTACCCGCAAAAAACTCGCATAAGCTGCGATGGCAGTGCCTGATCCGCGGTACTGGTGCGCCAGCAGATCCTGCAGCAGGTCGTCACGGCGATCCTGGCACAGGCCAAAGAGGTGACGCAGGTAGTTTTGAGCCTGCTGCGCTGACCCGTGGGCCGGGCTGTTGTTGAACTCCCAGTTGATCTGGGGCGTCCACTTTGAAATGCTTGCATGTCTGTCCCGCCATTGGGGCAGGTCATACAACACCGAAAGGGGACCTAATGAAGAACGTCAACAACATCGAAACCGTGGACAAGAGCCGCCATGCCAACCTGCGGGTCAAGATCAACGCGGATTTCGCCCACGCCAAAGAGTTGAACCTGGCCGCCATTACGCTGGGCGAACTCAGTGCCTGCACCTGCAATTATCCGGTGGTGTTCATCCAAAACCCCGACAACAAGCAGATCCGACCGGTGGCAATGTTCGGTCTGCGCCCCGGTGAAAACGTGTATTACGGAGCAGAAGGCTGGGACAGCACGTATGTACCCTTGTTGATCCAGCGCCATCCGTTCGTGATCGGTTTCGATGATCGCAGCGAAGATCCCAAACTGCTCGCCACTTGTCTGCATCGCAACAGTCCGTTTATCAGCGAATCCGACGGGATTGCAATGTTCACGCCGGAAGGCGAAGAAACCGACTACCTGCAGACACGCCATCTGATGATGCGCGACATCTTCGAAGGCGAGAAATTCACTGACCAGTTCGTGCGCAAAGTGCAGGAACTCGATCTGCTTGCACCAGTAGAAATCATCCTGCAGGCAGAAAATGGCGAATTGCGCCGCGTGGCCGGTATCTTCACGGTGAATGAACGCAAGCTGCGTGAGCTGACGGATGCGCAGTTGCAGGACCTGCACAAGTCGGATTTTCTGCCGGCCTGCTACGTGATTCTCGGCTCGTTGTTCCAGGTGCATCGCCTGATGCGCCTGCGCAGCAGCAAGGGTATCGAAGCC
>Ga0255096_1000786_pt1 | contig 14284 bp, 8 predicted proteins | sample Colum_Atlam_RepA_2_FD_188563 | JGI IMG/M metagenome (GOLD analysis project Ga0255096, IMG submission 188563) | Freshwater microbial communities from Columbia River, Oregon, United States - Colum_Atlam_RepA_8d | ecosystem: Environmental > Aquatic > Freshwater > River | place: USA: Oregon...
GCGCAGTAAACCCGGTGCTGCGCGAAGGCAACTCCGACCGTCGCGCCCCTGGCGCCGTCAAAGCCTATGCCCGCAAGAATCCGCATTCGATGGGCAAGTGGGTAGCCGATTCCCCAACCCATGTCGCCCACATGACCAGCGGTGACTTCTTTGGCAGCGAGATCTCGCGCACGGTGGACAAGGCCAACACGTTCCGCATCGAGTTCGTGGACGTCAACGGCACTGTGACTGAAATGAAAAAGGCTGCTCCTCTACTGGCTGGCGAAGTGATTGATGCCTGTGTGATGAGTGCCAGCGCACTATGCAGTTTCTACGAACAGGCGATGCAGGATGCAAAAGCGCAGAACCTGCTGCTGTCGGTTCATCTGAAAGCCACGATGATGAAAGTCAGCGATCCGATCCTGTTCGGCCATGCCGTATCGGTCTATTTCAACGACGTATTCGCCAAACACGCCGACACACTGAAAGCACTTGGTGCCAATCCGAACAATGGATGGGGTGAAATACTGGCGCAGATCAAAACGCTGCCGGATGCCAAACGCGCCGAAATCGAAGCCGACATCGCTGCCTGCCAAGCCAAGCGCCCACCGCTGGCAATGGTCAACTCCGACAAGGGCATCACCAACCTGCACGTGCCGAGCGACGTCATTATCGATGCCTCGATGCCGGCTGCCATCCGCGCTTCCGGCAAGATGTATGGCGCTGACGGCAAACTCTATGACACCAAGGCCGTGATCCCCGACCGCTGTTACGCCGGCGTGTACCAGGCCACTATCGATTTCTGCAAAAAGAACGGAGCGTTCGATCCACGCACAATGGGCAGCGTACCCAACGTGGGTTTGATGGCTCAGGCCGCTGAAGAATACGGCTCGCACGACAAGACCTTTGAAGTGAAAGCCAAGGGCACCATGCGCGTGGTCAACGGTACCGGTGAAGTGCTACTGCAGCATTCAGTGGAGAAAGGCGATATCTGGCGCATGTGCCAGGTGAAGGACGCACCGATCCAGGACTGGGTGAAACTGGCCGTAAATCGCGCCCGTCTGTCGAACACTCCTGCAGTGTTCTGGCTGAGCCCCGAACGCGCCCATGACCGCGAGCTGATCGCCAAGGTGAAGCAGTACCTTCCCAACCACGATACCAACGGTCTCGACATCCGCATCATGTCGCCGGAAGAAGCTACGCTGTTCTCGTGCCAGCGGCTGAAAGAAGGCAAGGACACCATCTCGGTAACAGGCAACGTATTGCGTGACTACCTAACCGACCTCTTCCCGATTCTGGAAGTTGGCACCAGCGCCAAGATGCTGTCGATCGTACCGCTGATGAACGGTGGCGGCATGTTCGAAACCGGTGCCGGCGGCTCGGCACCGAAACACGTGCAGCAGTTCCTTGAAGAGAACCACCTGCGCTGGGATTCGCTGGGCGAATTCATGGCACTGGCGGCATCGCTTGAACATATGGGCAACGTCACCGGCAACAAGCAGGCATTCGTGCTGGCCAAAACCCTCGATGAAGCAACAGGCGTGTTTCTCGATCAGGACAAATCACCGCAGCGTGACGCCGGCCAGCTCGACAACCGCGGCAGCCACTATTATCTGGCCCTGTTCTGGGCAGAAGCGCTTGCCGCCCAGAATGAAGACGCCGAGTTGAAAGCCCGTTTTGCTCCAATTGCCAAACAGCTACGCGAACAGGAAGCTACCGTCGTGCATGAACTGAATTCGACGCAAGGCGGCAAAGTGGATATCGGTGGTTACTACCGCACTGATCCGGCGCTCTGCACGCACGCCATGCGTGCCAGCAAGACGCTGAACGCCATCATCGACGGCATGACTGCCTGAAGATGTTCGCAGCAACAAAAAAGCCGGCATCTGCCGGCTTTTTTGTGGAAGGCACTTGGTCGCAGCCTTCAGGATGCATTCTCGGTTCTACGGTTTGCGGAACACCAGCACAGCCTGGTCGGTGTGGCGACGGGTACCCGGCGCGAACACCATTTTGCTGCGATCGTCTTGTGGATTGGCCAACAGATCGCTGTTGGTCTCCAGCACAAAACCTGCGGCTGTGATTTCTTCAATGATGGTGGATGTCGCCATGCGGTGGATGGTGCCGGCATCGCGCCAGCCTGAGCCCTCTTCGGCTTTGTGATCAATGATGAAATAGGTACCGCCTGGCTTCAGCGCTGCAAAAATCTTCTTGTTCATTGCCGCCGTGTCGACTTTCTGTGGCTGCAGATCATGGTAGTACAGAATGTTGTAGACGGCATCGAGATCAGCAGCCAGCTGAATGTCGTTATAGTGCACGACAGTATAGGTAGTGTTGGCGTGGGCATCCGAGAATGCCTTGCCCTTCTTGGTAGATTCATTGATTGCTTCCAAGTAAGGCATGTCGTACAGGTCAACCTTGCCATTGGGGCCTACTGCGGCCGAAAGGATTGCTGAATAGTACTGTCCGAACGAAGTGATCTCGGCAATGTGATCACCTTCCTTGAGCCCGGCCAGCATCAATGTCTCGGCTGGCTTGCGGGCGGAGTCGATAGCCTGCTGTTCGGGCGGACGATCATTAGCTTCGATCGCGCTCTTGATAAACGGTGGGGTATTGGCTGGGACAGTGTAATCCTGCGCAATCGCGCCTAGAGCCGCAAACCCCAGCGTGGCGGCAAGCACCAATTGTCTGACGACGGTTATCATTATTTTAAGCTCCTGGTGGTTGGAAACAACGCGAGGATTGTAGGCGGTTTTTGGTGTTTACACACTTTGTGCCTCCCTCTCGCGCCGAAACCGATTACTGTGCTAGATCCAGCAGCAACTTGTTCAACCGTGCGATGTAAGCCGCAGGATCAGAAAGCTGGCGACCTTCTGCCAGCGAAGCCTGGTCGAACAGGATGTTGCTCAGGTCGGCGAAACGCTCTTCATCGGCTTCGCGATCCAACTTTTGCACCAGAGGATGTGTCGGGTTTATCTCAAAAATAGGTCTGGTATCCGGCACTTTCTGGCCGGCCGATTCCATGATCTTGCGCATCTGGAATCCCATATCGTATTCACCGACAGCGAGACACGCAGGCGACTCGGTCAACCGGTGCGTAACACGTACTTCCTCGACACGCTCATCAAGCACCTTCTTGATACGATCCAGCAGCGGTTTGGCTTTTTCGTTTTCCGCTTGCTGTTGCTCCTTCTCTTCGGCACTGTCGAGTTCACCAAGATCGAGTTCACCCTTGGTGATGTCCTGCAGTTCCTTTCCATCGAATTCACGCAAATGACTCATCAGCCATTCATCAACACGATCAGACAGCAGTAGCACTTCGATTCCCTTCTTGCGGAACACTTCGAGATGGGGGCTGTTCTTGGCCGTCTGGTAGGTTTCGCTGGCGATGTAGTAGATCTTCTTCTGATCTGATTTCATGCGTTCGACATAGTCTTCCAGTGTCTGGTTCTGCACCGCATCACCAGTATGTGTGGTGGCAAACATCAGCAGTTTGGCGATCTTGTCCTTGTTGGTCTGGTCTTCAGACGGACCTTCCTTCATGACATTGCCGAATTCCTTCCAGAATTCCTGGTACTTGTCTGCATCCTTCTTCTTGAGTTTCTCCAACATGTCGAGCGCCCGCTTGGTTAGCGCGCTCTTCATCGATTCGACCGCCGGATCCTGCTGCAGAATTTCACGGCTTACGTTCAGTGATATGTCGTTGGAGTCGATCACACCTTTAACGAAACGCAGGTACAACGGCAGGAACTGCTCGGCGTCGTCCATGACAAATATCCGCTGCACATACAGCTTCAGACCACGCGCACCGTCACGATTCCACATGTCATAGGGCGCTCGTTGTGGCAGGTAAAGCAGGCTGTTGTATTCAAGTTTGCCTTCAACCTTGTTGTGACTCCAGTCGAGCGGATCAGTGAAATCATGGCTGACGTGTTTGTAGAACTCCTTGTATTCGTCGTCGGTAACATCGGTACGCGAACGTGTCCATAGTGCTTTGGCAGAGTTGACGGCTTCCAACTCGACCGGTTTCAGCTCTTTCTGCTTTTCTTCGTCGCTGCGGAAGTCGGCTTTCTCCATCATCACCGGCAGCGAGATGTGGTCAGCGTATTTCTTAACGATGCTGCGCAGTCGATAGCCACTAGCGAATTCCTGCTCATCAGGTTTCACGTGCAGCACGATGCGTGTACCACGCTGCCGAATCTCTACAGACTCCACAGTGTAGTCAGCCTCACCGGTACTTTCCCAGCGCACACCGCTGGCTGCGGGCTCTCCGGCTTTACGAGTGAATACTTCCACCCGGTCCGCCACAATGAACGCGGAGTAAAAACCCACGCCAAACTGGCCGATCAGTTGGGAATCCTTTTTCTGATCGCCGCTCAGACTTGAGAGGAAGGCGGCGGTTCCTGACTTGGCAATTGTGCCGAGGTTCTCTACCGCTTCATCGCGCGTCATACCGATACCGTTGTCGCTGATCGTAATTGTCTTTGCTGGTTCATCCACCTCAACGGTAATTTTCAAATCGGCATCGCCCTCATATAGACCATTGTTGGTTAGGGCTAGAAAGCGAAGTTTGTCAGCGGCATCCGATGCGTTGGAAATCAGCTCACGCAGAAATATCTCCTTGTTGCTGTACAGGGAGTGAATCATCAAGTGAAGTAGTTGCTTGGCTTCGGTCTGGAATCCGCGGGTTTCTTTAGCTGCTGTGGTCATGAAAAGCTCCTTCAGTGGAGTGGTCTTGGATGCGCTTGGAGATAAGGGCTGCAACGCCGGAATTCAAGTGTAAAGGCGCTGTTAGGCCTGCTGTTTTCTAAAAGTCGAATTATCTGGCTCCAATTCACTGCCTGACAGCCGTGGAGCGTGCATTATCGGGCTGCGCAAACTCCGGAAAGCAAAAAGCCTGCATTAAGCAGGCTTTTTGGGTATTACGGGCGGACGGACCACGTTTACTTCCAGCCAGTGGCCTGCTTGATGCCGTTGCCGATGTCGGCCAGCGATTTGACAGTGGTAATGCCAGCGGCCTCAAGTGCAGCGAACTTCTCGGCAGCCGTGCCCTTGCCGCCTGCGATAATGGCGCCTGCGTGGCCCATGCGCTTGCCTGGAGGCGCAGTAACGCCAGCAATATAGGACACCACTGGCTTGGTTACATTGGCCTTGATGAATGCAGCCGCCTCTTCCTCGGCACTGCCGCCGATCTCGCCGATCATTACGATGGCTTCCGTCTGTGCGTCGTTCTGCAACAGCTTGAGGATATCGATGAAGTTGGAACCGGGGATTGGGTCGCCGCCGATGCCAACGCATGTGCTCTGACCGAAACCGTAGTCAGTTGTCTGCTTGACGGCTTCATAGGTCAGTGTGCCAGAACGTGACACGATTCCTACCTTGCCCGGTTTGTGGATGTGGCCTGGCATAATGCCGATTTTCGATTCGCCCGGTGTTATAACGCCCGGGCAGTTAGGTCCGATCAGGCGTACGCCGAGCTCGTCGCATTTTACCTTGACGAGCAACATGTCCAGCGTCGGTATTCCTTCGGTAATGCACACTATAAGCTTGATGCCTGCGTTGGCGGCCTCAAGTATTGAGTCTTTGCAGAACGGAGCCGGAACGTAGATGACCGAGGCTTCCGCGCCGGTTTCATTGACGGCATCAGTAACGGTATTGAATACCGGAAGTCCCAGATGTTTTTGGCCGCCCTTGCCCGGCGTTACACCGCCAACCATCTTGGTGCCGTAGGCGATTGCCTGTTCGCTATGGTACGTGCCCTGCGAGCCGGTGAAGCCCTGGCATATAACTCGGGTGTTCTTGTTGATCAGGATACTCATTACACACCTCCTGCTGCTTTGACGACCTGCTGCGCAGCGTCGGTGAGACTCTTGGCGGCAATTATGTTGAGACCGCTCTTGGCCAATACTTGTGCGCCCAGCTCAGCATTGTTCCCTTCAAGACGAACAACCACTGGGACTTTTACGCCGACTTCGTTGACGGCACCAATGATGCCTTCAGCAATCAGGTCGCAACGTACAATTCCCCCGAAGATGTTGACGAGTACAGCCTTCACGTTGACATCAGACAAAATGATCTTGAACGCTTCTGTTACACGTTCCTTGGTAGCACCACCACCAACGTCGAGGAAGTTGGCCGGCTGGCCGCCATGCAGTTTGACGATGTCCATGGTACCCATCGCGAGACCTGCACCGTTCACCATGCAGCCGATGTTGCCTTCAAGTGCCACGTAGTTCAGTTCCCACTTGGCAGCGAGTGCTTCACGCGCGTCGTCCTGCGACGGATCGTGCATCGCACGCAGTTTTGGATTTCGGAACATCGCATTGCCATCGATGTTGATCTTGGCGTCGAGGCAGTGGAGATTGCCGGCTTTTGTAATCACCAGTGGATTGACTTCCAGCAGTGCGAGATCGTTTTCGACAAACAGTTTGGCAAGGCCGAGGAAGATGTGCGTGAACTGCTTGATCTGTTCGGCATTGAGGCCGAGCTTGAATGCAAGATCACGCGCCTGGTAGGGCTGCGCGCCAGTCAACGGGTCGATCGTAGCCTTGAGGATTTTTTCCGGCGTATCATGGGCAACCTTCTCGATCTCGACACCGCCTTCAGTTGATGCCATGAACACAACGCGGCGCGAACTGCGATCAATTACGGCACCGAGATACAATTCTTTCTCGATGTCAGTGCATGATTCCACGAGAATCTTGCTGACCGGCTGGCCGTTCTTGTCGGTCTGGTAGGTAACGAGATTCTTGCCGAGCCACTTGGCGGCAAACTCGCGAATGTCGTCCTTGCTCTTGAGCAGTTTCACGCCGCCGGCCTTACCACGGCCACCGGCGTGCACCTGGGCTTTCACCACCCACTCGGTGCCGCCGATTTTGTCGGCTGCTGCAACCGCTTCATCCGGTGTATCGCAGGCAAAGCCTTTCGACACCGGTAGTCCGTATTCGGCAAACAGTTGCTTGCCCTGGTACTCGTGTAAGTTCATGGGGAGATCCCTGTGGCTGGAAACTGGTTATTTTTTCTTGCGGTTCGCAATGTGGATAGCGTGACCATTTACGGCCAGCGCTGCCTCATGTACCGCTTCGCTCAATGCAGGATGCGAGAACACCATCATCGCCAGGTCTTCGGAACTGGTGCTGAATTCCATCGCTATCGCGACGGACTGCACGAGATCGGCGGCCGATGGTCCGATGATGTGGCAACCCAGTACACGGTCGGTCTTGGCATCGGCCAGCATTTTGACCATACCATCGGAATCGTTGGCGGCAAGGGCACGACCACTTGCAGCAAACGGAAAAGTACCGACCTTGTATTCAACACCGGCGGCCTTCAGTTGCTCTTCCGTCTTGCCAACAGCAGCGATCTCCGGATGGGTATAGATGACCGACGGAACCAGGTCGTAATTGAGCGAGGCTTTGTGCTCAGCGATGATGTCGGCCACCATGATGCCTTCTTCTGAAGCCTTGTGAGCGAGCATCGGGCCTCGCACCAGATCTCCGATGGCATACACACCATCCACGCCGGTACTGCAGTGGGTGTCGACTTTGATGAAGCCGCGCTCGTCTTTGGTCACGCCACAATCATCAGCAAGCAGACCAACTGTGTAGGGTTTGCGGCCGACACAGACGATCAATTTGTCGAAGGCTTCTTCCTTGTTGCCTTCCTTGTCGGTGTACTGCACGGTAACCTCGGCATTCTTACCGGCTTTCACCTTACTGCCGGTAACTTTGGAACCGAGGCGGATGTCGAGCCCCTGTTTAGTCAGTATCTTGTGTGCTTCCTTCGCGATTTGCTGATCAATCATTGGCAAGAAACCGTCGCTGGCTTCGATGATCACTACTTTCGAACCCAGACGCGACCATACCGAACCCAATTCGAGACCAATGACTCCCGCGCCAATGACGCCAAGTCGTTTCGGTACACTCTGGAATTCCAGTGCGCCGGTAGAATCGACGACAGTGTCACCATTAAGCGGGGTTGGCGGAATTTCAATCGGCACCGAACCGGCAGCAATGATGATGCTATTAGCGCTCAGTACTTGCTTGGTGCCATCGACAGCGGTGACTTCCACTTTACGGTCCTTCAATACCTTACCAGTGCCGCTGATGCCGGTGACACCATTGGCCTTGAAGAGTCCGGCAATGCCGCCGGTCAGCTGTTTCACAACCTTGGTCTTACGCGCGATCATGGCCGGTACGTCGATCTCAACCTTGCCTACCTTAATGCCGTGGACGTCGAAACCGTGGCTGGCTTCGTGATATTTGTGCGAAGAGTCGAGCAGTGCTTTCGACGGTATGCAGCCGACATTGAGGCAGGTGCCGCCATAAACAGTCTTTCCGGCCTCATCCAGCCACTTTTCGACGCAGGCAGTCTTCAAACCCAACTGCGCAGCACGAATCGCCGCCACGTAACCCCCGGGGCCGGCACCTATCACAATCACATCATAATCAGCTGACATATCAGGTTCCTTTTCATTTCGGCGGTTCCGCCGGACTACACTTCGGCCATAGCCGGTAAAAATCAGACTTCAAGGAAAATGCGTGCCGGGTCTTCCAGCAATTCTTTAACGGTGACGAGGAACTGCACCGCTTCCTTGCCATCGATCATGCGATGATCATAGGAAAGCGCGAGGTACATCATCGGCAGAATCTTAACTTCGCCATTAACGGCCATCGGACGTTCCTGGATCTTGTGCATACCGAGAATTGCGGTTTGCGGCGGATTCAGAATCGGCGTCGACAACAGCGAACCGAATACACCACCATTGGATATGGTGAATGTGCCGCCCGTCATGTCTTCAATGCCGAGCTTGCCGTCTTTCGCTTTCGCACCGAAATCACTGATGGACTTTTCGATCTGGGCCAAGCTCAGGGCATCAGCATTACGAAGCACTGGCACGACCAGACCACGCGGCGACGAAACCGCAACACCGATATCCTGGTAACCGTGGTAGATGATGTCGTTGCCGTCGATCGACGCGTTTACTGCAGGGAAACGTTTCAGAGCTTCGATACACGCACGAACAAAGAACGACATGAAGCCGAGACGCACACCGCTGTGCTTCTTCTCGAACATATCCTTGTAACGGCTGCGCAGCGCCATCACTTCAGCCATATTGACTTCGTTGAAGGTAGTCAGCATCGCCGTGGTTTGAGTGGCTTCGAGCAAACGCTCCGCGATCTTCGCGCGCAAACGTGTCATAGGAACGCGTTGTTCAGGACGGGCTCCTTGAGGTAGAGACAACGACGGAGCAGCAGACACGGCAGTAACCGGCTTCGCTGCCGGAGCCACATCTTCCTTAGTGATTCGCCCGTCCTTACCGGTACTCGGAACCGAATTCGGATCAAGCTTGTTTTCCTCAATCAACTTGCGTGCCGCCGGACTCATCAAAACCTCAAGACCGCTATTGTCCATTGCCGGTGCGGCGGATTTGGACGCCGTAGCTGCTGGCGTCGCCGAGGCAGCAGCGGTGGCGCCTGCATCAATCACCGCAAGCAGTTCATTGCTTGTGATGACATCGCCCTCACCCTTAACGATCGTTTGCAGAACGCCATCAGCAGGCGCAACGACTTCCAGCAATACCTTATCGGTTTCGATATCGACAATCAGCTCGTCTCGTGAAACAGCTTGGCCAGCCTTCTTGTACCAAGTCGCAATCCTGCCATCGGGTACCGATTCGGGAAGTTGTGGGGCTTTAATCTCGATGTTCGCCATGTTGGGGCTTCCTCTGATAATCAGGCAGATTGTTATTTCGCTTCGAAGGCGTCTTTCAGGAACTGTTCCAGTTCCTTGTTGTGCAGAGCACCATAACCAGCAGCCGGCGAGGCAGATGCTTCGCGACCGGTGTAGACCAGACCGAGAGCCGCATTGTGTTTGGAAATCACGTTACGCATGTGGTGCTGGCTCGAATACCACGCGCCCATGTTTTGCGGCTCTTCCTGACACCACACTACCGTCTCAAGATTGGTGTAGGGCGCGATGATCTCGGCCAACCGGTCTTCGGGAAACGGATACAGTTGCTCAAGACGCACAATGGCGGCATCTTCAATCTTCCGATCCCGACGGCGTGCACGCAGATCGTAGTAAACTTTGCCGCTGCAGAGAATCAATCGCTTGATCTGCTTCGGACTCAGGGCGTCAGTTTCACCGATCACAGTCTGGAAAGCACCGTTCGCCAGTTCTTCGAGTGTCGAGATGGCTTCCTTGTGGCGCAGCAGACTTTTTGGAGTCATGACCACCAGCGGCTTGCGCAGCGGACGAATCATCTGGCGACGCAACATGTGGAATACTTGTGCCGGCGTAGTGGGCACACACACTTGCATGTTCTTCTGAGCACACAGTTGCAAGAAACGTTCGAGACGTGCAGAACTGTGCTCAGGACCTTGTCCTTCATAACCATGCGGCAGCAACATAACGAGACCGCACAGGCGCTCCCACTTGTACTCGCCGCTTGCGATGAACTGGTCGATTACTACCTGGGCGCCGTTGGCAAAGTCACCGAACTGGGCTTCCCAGATCACCAACGCGTCAGGCCGCGTAGTGGCGTAACCATATTCGAAGGCCAGTACCGCTTCTTCCGACAGGAAGGAGTCATAAATCACGAACTTCTTCTCGGACGTGTGGATGTGCGCCAACGGTACATGGGCGTCGCCGGTGTTTTGATCGTGCAACACAGCATGACGGTGTGAGAAAGTGCCGCGACCGACGTCCTGGCCGGTGATGCGAACCTTATAGTCGTTGCTAACCAGCGATGCATAAGCAAGCAATTCAGCGCAGCCCCAATCAAGCGGCTGCTCACCCTTCGCCATTTTCGTACGGTCTTCAAGCACCTTCGAGACCTGCCGATTAACGGAGAAACCGGCTGGCATCTGGTTGATGCGTTCAGCCAGCGATTTCAGCTGCGTAATGTTGATAGTGGTATCACACGGCATGCCTGAGTCGTGCCCGAGATATGGGCGCCAGTCAACATACAGAGCGGTATTCGGTGCAGTGACGAGACTCTTCACTACATGCGTACCTTCCGACAATGCCTTGCGATAGTTGCTCATCAAGTCGTCGGCTTCTTGCTTACCCAGCAGTCCTTCACCGACCAGCTTATCGGCGTAAAGTGTTCGTGTGGTTGGAAGGTTACGTATGATCTTGTACATCAGCGGCTGCGTGGACGCCGGCTCGTCAGTCTCGTTGTGACCACGACGGCGGTAGCAAACGAGATCGACAACAACGTCTTGATGGAATTCGTTGCGGAAGTCGAGCGCGAGCTGGGTGACAAACAAGACGGCTTCAGGATCATCGCCATTCACATGGAAGATCGGCGCCTGCACCATCTTGGCAATGTCTGTGCAGTATTCGGTTGAACGGGCGTCGTCCTGGCGGCTGGTGGTGAAACCGACCTGGTTGTTGATGACAATGTGTACCGTGCCGCCGACACCATAAGCACGGGTCTGCGACATCTGGAAAGTCTCCATTACCACGCCCTGGCCTGCGAACGACGCATCACCGTGGATGATGATCGGAAGCACAGTCGTTCCGGTAGAATCCTTGCGGCGATCCTGTCGAGCACGCACTGAACCTTCAGCCACAGGCGAGACGATCTCAAGATGCGAAGGGTTGAAGGCCATACTGCAATGCACTTCCCCGCCGGGGGTCATGATGTTGGACGAATAACCAAGGTGATATTTGACGTCACCCGAGTGATTGAAGCGGGTACGCCCCTCGAATTCATCGAACAGTACAGAGGGGTTCTTGCCGAGAGTATTGATTAACACGTTGAGACGTCCGCGATGCGCCATCGCCACGACAATCTCCTTGGTACCGGCGCTGCCTGCACGCTGGATTATGTCATCCATCGCGTGAATCAGGCTCTCGCCCCCTTCCAGCGAAAAGCGTTTGGTGCCGGGGTATTTTGCATCGAGGTGTTTCTCAAGACCCTCGGCAGCAGTCAGGCGCTCAAGCAGATGCAGGCGCGCTTCCTTTGAAAATCCCGGACGGCCGCCGATTGACTCAACACGCTGTTGCAGCCACTGCTTTTGGCGCACGTCGATAAGTCCCATGAATTCATAGCCGATCGAAGCACAATAGATATCTTCCAACACGGAGATGATCTCCGACAGAGTGGCATTCTTCTGCGGGATCATCAGTGGATGCGTCTGGAAAACAGTATCGAGGTCGGCACTCGACAGATGATGAAAATCAAGACCCAGATCAGGCACCTGTTCGCGGTGCATCAGGCTGAGCGGATCCAACTTGGCATGCTGATGGCCCCTCACCCGATAAGAACTGCCCAGCTGTACGACACTGACCTGCTTGGCTTCATGCGCAAGCGTACCTGGCTGCTTGCCATCGTTATTTTGTACGATCAACACTGCCTGGCCACGTTTCGGCAGATCACGGAAACTTTCTCGTACACTGGCATGCGACACATCACTGGTGCCATTGGCATGCGGTAGGGTATTGAAGAAGCGGCTCCATTCTTCCGGAACTGAGGCTGGGTCGGTCAGCCAGCTCTCAAAAAGGCCTTCAACATATTCGAGACTGCCACCGTTGAGGTGCCCGCTTTTCAGCATCATTTCACGGAAGTTCTGTTGCATGTTCATGAGTTACCTCTAATAACCTGTCGTAGTGCCTCTGTTAAAGCCAACATTACAGCCAACAACAAAGGCTAGACCCCGCGCTCAAGCAGCATCGAACGGATATGGCCTATGGCCTTCGTGGGGTTGAGTCCTTTCGGACAAACCGATACACAATTCATGATGCCGCGGCAGCGGAATACGCTAAATGGATCCTCCAGCGCCGCCAAACGCTCTTCAGTTTGCGTATCACGGCTATCTGCAAGAAAGCGGTAGGCCTGCAACAGGCCGGCGGGGCCGATGAATTTGTCGGGGTTCCACCAGAACGACGGGCAACTGGTGGAGCAGCAGGCACACAGGATACATTCGTACAAGCCGTCGAGTTTTGCCCTGTCTTCAGGTGACTGTAACCTTTCGATCGCGGGCGCCGGATTATCATTTTGCAGGAATGGCTTTACCTTCTCGTACTGTTTGTAGAACGCAGTCATATCAACTACGAGGTCCCGGATCACAGGCAACCCCGGCAGCGGGCGCAGCACGACCTTGTTATTCTTCACAACCGACGAAACGTGGGTAATGCAGGCTAGGCCATTGCGACCATTGATATTCATGCCATCTGAACCGCAAACACCTTCGCGACATGACCGCCGATAGGTAAGCGACGAATCCTGGTCCTTCACCAACTGCAGCAGATCCAGCACCATCATGTCTTTACCGGCAGGCAGATCGATCTGGTAGTCCTGCATGCGAGGCTGGCTGTCGGTTTCCGGGTTGTATCGGTATACGCTGACTAACACAGTTGATTACCTTTGCAATATCAGTAGATACGAGCGTTCTAGTAAGTGCGAACCTTGGGTTCGAACGTCGGCACTGTCTTCGGTGAGAAATTCACTGCACGCCGTGCCATGGACTTGCTGCCCGGCATGTAGAGTGAATGGCATAGCCAGTTGACGTCGTCACGCTCGGTATAGTCTTCGCGCGCGTGAGCGCCCCGGCTTTCGGTGCGGTTCTCGGCTGCAATGGCGGTCGCTTCCGCCACTTCAAGCAAGTTCTCGAGTTCCAACGCCTCAATACGGGCCGTGTTGAAGGTGTTGCTCTTATCGTCCAAGTGGAGATCAGCGACACGCTCACGCAGCACCTTGAGTTTCGCGATGCCTTCACGCATGAACTTGCCGCTACGAAATACACCAAAATGATTTTGCATCGTGGTCTGCAGATCCTTGCGCACAGCAGCAACTCTTTCCCCGGACTTGCTGTTGTTGAGACGGTTCAGTCGGTTCATCGCCGCATCGATATCACTTTCGCTGGCATTACGCTGTTCAAGCCCTTCTGACAGCATCTTCTCGATCTGGATACCCGCAGCGCGGCCGAACACAATCAGATCGATCAGCGAGTTGCCACCGAGACGGTTTGCACCATGTACTGACACACACGCTGCCTCGCCCACTGCAAACAAGCCATCGATGATCTGGTCGTTGCCGTTGGCATCGACGGTCAAAGCTTGGCCCCACTTGTTGGTCGGGATACCGCCCATCATGTAATGGCAGGTCGGTACTACCGGAATCGGCTCCTTGACCGGATCTACGTGTGCGAAGGTACGCGCCAGTTCGAGAATGCCCGGCAGCTTGGCATTGAGTTCTTTTTCGCCGAGATGGTCGAGTTTCAGCAATACGTGGTCGCCATCGGGGCCACAGCCGCGACCTTCGATGATCTCTAGCACCATTGAACGAGCAACGACATCC
>Ga0255096_1000788_pt1 | contig 14267 bp, 12 predicted proteins | sample Colum_Atlam_RepA_2_FD_188563 | JGI IMG/M metagenome (GOLD analysis project Ga0255096, IMG submission 188563) | Freshwater microbial communities from Columbia River, Oregon, United States - Colum_Atlam_RepA_8d | ecosystem: Environmental > Aquatic > Freshwater > River | place: USA: Oregon...
ACTCGCGCGGGAAGGTGAAGCGCGTCAGAACGGTGCGCGCGGCGTAGATCGCGGCCACCAAGGTGCCGGCTACCACATAGGGCCGCGCCGATTCGAACTGCAGCGTCAAGCCGAGGTACACGAAGAAGAAGAGCTTCATCAAGAAGACCACTTCGGCGTAGATCGACCGATCGAAGGCGCTGATCGCCTCGCCCACGGCGCGCCCTTCCAGCTCGGCGGCGCGTTGCAGGCGTTCGCGCAGGAAACCGGGCGGATTCGAGATCACGACGCCCGCCACCAGGGCCGTCACGGCGCCCGAGAACTCCATCACCTCGCTCGCGCCGTACAGCACGAACACGAAGGCAAAGACCGCCGAAAAGAAGTGCGGCAGACGGCGCGCACCGCTTTGCAGGTACAGCCACACAATGCCGCCCGCGATGCCGAGGATGGAGGCCATGATGGGCTTGACGGTGACATCACGCGCCAAATCGATGCCGGACATCTCGCCGCCCAAGGCCAAGGGCAACAGCCCGAATGGCACCACGATCGTCAACACGTCCGTCAGCGCACTCTCGAGCGCCAGCACGGTCTTGCTGCGCTCATGCAGCGGCAGCGCCGCCACCATCGGCAAGACCACGGCCGAGGAGGTACCGGACAAGATCCCGCCCAGAATCAAGGCGGGCCAAAAGCCGAGGTGATCCTGCGCGAAATAGGCCACCAACGCCATCGTGGCCGCCGCCGAGGCGAAGGTCAGGGCGCTCGTGTCGACGAGGCCTTTGCGCAAGCTGGCGAGCGACAGCCCAAGCCCGCCTTCGAACAGAATCACGATCAGCGCAATGCTGGTCAGCACCGGCCCCACGCGGCCAAAGTCCTCGCGCATGACCCAATGCAGCCCCACGGGCCCCAGCGCAATTCCCAAGCCCACGAGCAGCAGCACATCGGGAATCCGCGTGCGCCGAAACAGCGCCGACAGCAGGTGACCCAGGAAGATGACGAGGCCGAGAGTGAGGATGGCGGCGTGCATACGATTGCAAAAGCACAACGGGCGCCCTTGGAGAAGGACGCCCGTCGTCTTGTTTTGGAGCGGCTGAAGGGACTTGAACCCTCGACATTCACCTTGGCAAGGTGACGCTCTACCACTGAGCTACAGCCGCGTTTGAGGTAGAGAAGAATAGCGTCCCCAACGGCGGATGCAAGTCTCAACTGCTCTGGCATGCCGAGGGGGTGGATAGAAGTTCCGCCAGCAGGCCCGAAGCCGCGCGGGCGGCGGTGGCTACGTCCCTCCCGAGCGCCAATTCGCCGGCCAAGCGCGAGGCATACCTGCAGCCCGACCCGCGGATCTTGGCCCCCGCCAGCCTAGGATGACGCAACTCGGCGCGGTGGAGCTCGCCGCCCGCGCGCCAAAGCACTAGGTCCAGCACGGGATCCTCGAGCCCATGACCTCCTTTCGCGACCAGCCCGCGGCACCCGCGCGCCATCAGCCGCAGGGCCGCCTCGGCGCGCCGATCCACGGTCACGGCGAGTTGATCCGCATCGCACTCCGCCAGCTCGGCGAGTTCGCTGACATTCGGGGTCAACAGAAGCGGTAGGCTACACCGACGAAGCGGCGAGGACAGGGTCGACCACCACGGCGATCTCGGCAGGCAGAGTCCGCACAAAGGCCGCGGCAGCGCGCACATGCTCGAGGCCTGGGAGCAACCCGAACTTGATTGCGCAGGCACGTTGCTTCACATCCCACTTGTCAAGTAAATCGGACAGCTCACGCAACCACTCTTGTACAGGTCGAGCACCGAGAGCACGCACACCGTGCTGGTCTTGTTCGGTCCAAGCCGTCACCACGCTGTGCGTGCTGACCGGCATGGACGCCAGCGCGCTGACGTCTGCCGTGATTCCAGCACCGGAAGGATCATGGCCACCCACGACGACCACAAACGGGCGCGCGGCCGTATCCATGTTCATTGCGCGCTGCGCTTGAGGATCACGCGCACACTCGCCTCGGCGGTGGTCGCGATGCTCTGCGAGATGTAGCCGTCGGCATCCACCACCAACATGATCGGCGCACTGGGCACAACCAAGCGTGCGCTGCCATCGCGGAACTCGAAGGGACGCAAGCGTTGGCGGCTCGCGGCCTCTGCGCCGCCCACATCAGGTCCCACAGTGCCATACTCCACGGGCTGGCCGTCTTCGTCGACGATCTCCACCACGATGGCACGCAACACACCGCGCAAATCCAGAGCCTGCACCTCGGCTGTGCCGCCGGCCTCTACGCGCACGCTGTCGCTCGACACCACGCTATTCGGCAAGCCCACCACCTGCACAGAGATCCGCGCAAGGCCGGGCTCAACACGCTCGAAGAGGTAGATGCCTTGCGCATCCGCCGTGCCGCCGAAGGCGGAACCTTCGGCATCGTGCAAAGTGACCTGCAATTGCTGCGGCACCACGCCCGGTGGCACAAGCACCTGACCGCGCAGACGGCCACGGAAGGCGACTTGCACCTTGGCTTGCTTCTCGCCGGCTTTGGCATCGACCAGCAACGGCACGGCCAAGCCCGGATGCGATACATGCACACGCACAGGACCGCTTAGGCGCGGCGCGCGCAAGTCAAAGCGTCCATCGGCGGCACTGCGCGCACGGCAACGCGCATCGGGAACGCCCTCGAAGACGAGCTCCAGTTCAGCGCCCTCTACGCCGCGGCCATTCTCATCCAGCACCACGCCGCCCAGTTGGATGGTCCAGTTGTCCAGACGCAGCAAACCCACCTCGGCACGCATCGCAGCCTTGTCTAAAAAACTTGACAAGCCTTGCAGCAACGCTGCCTTGGTAGCACCGAATTCATTGCGCGCCACCAGCATGTACTCGGCAGCGGTCCCTGCCTCTGCGGTGGCCAAGCCGGGCACCGCTAGCTCCCACGATCCATCCGCCTGGATGGAACCACTGGCCGCAAGCTCCCAGCCGGCGGGCAGGCGTTGGTACAGAGTGGCCCGGTAGCCGCCGAGCTTGCGTCCATCGACATCCTGCACCGAGCCTTGCACACGCGGCATGCGCACGGCATGGCGCAACTGCACGATATCTGCCGGCATCTGCACGCGCTGTTCGGGAACATCAGCACCGCACGCAGTGCGCGCGCGCACCAGCAGCTCCAAGTCCGGCTGCACATGCTCGAACAGCGCCACACCGTCGCGCAGCTCGCGCCGCGTGGTGCGCAACAGTTCCGGCTCGCTGCCCAAGCGCACGACTTCGACCACGCCGCTGGCACACGGGCCATCCGGGCCCTCCACGCGCACTTGCAAGGTCACACCGCGCTGTCCAGTTACCTTGACAGCTGCTTCCGGCACTTTGCCGCGCGGCAGGACTGTGGCAAGCGCTTGCTGCGGCGCATCCAACTGCACATACAGGTCGGGCCTTCCCAGCAAGGCGCTGAATGCTTCCGGTGCATGCAGCAGCAACGCGCGCCCGTTGCTGGGCCGCAGCACCTGATTGCCGCGCCCGTCTGCAGTGCGCACCACCACGGGCACATCCAGACCCGCGCCCGTAGCATCCGCGACTTCGACCACCAACGGCAGGTCGCGGTACATCGTCAGCTTGAGGTAGCTCGTCTCTTCGCGGCGAAAGCGACGCGAGGTGTAGAGATCACCAAAGCGCGCGTCGATGACCATGCGCCCGGCCTTGCTCGGCACCATGGCCCAACCATTCGCCGCCGTGCGCACTTGATGCGTGACCCGCGCCAAAATCTCGTCATTGTCGCGCTCCCACAGCTGAGGATCCGCGGCCAACAGCGGTTGCAAATCCTCCTCCGTGGCCCACCGCACCACCGCACCGATCACGGCGCTGCCATCGACGCGCAACAAGCTCACGCCTACGCCTTCCTCCTCGGGAGGCACACCAGCAGGCAAAGGCCCGAGCCCGGGGAAGTTGTCTTCGCCCTTGGCGGGAGCAGTACCCGTGCCTGGCAACGAGCCGGCCCCGGACGGAAGCACCTCTTGGGCGCGCGGTCGCAGCTTGGCTGCAGGCGCGACCTCCAAAGTGGGCTTGGATTCGTGCGCTCCTGCTTGGGCTGCCTGAGCGGCGAGGTCGTTACGCCCGGCATCCGCGAGCGTCACCACGATAGCCAGTAGCAAACACCAGCAGGCCAGTCCCGCCACCATCCGCTTGCTGTGCGCTTTGCCGTCCATGCCTGCCATCGCTGCGGAAGAGGATACCGCGCGGAAGCGTAAAGCCTGCCTTACTACCTACCGCGCCGCGTCAGAAGCCCCGGCCGAGCAGGAACTGCACGGCTTGCAGAATCTGCGCGCGCCCGTGGCGTTGGTCAATCTCCAGCACGCGCTCGACACCACGGCCCACATAGCCATGCACGAGCTTGAAGTCGACGGTACCCGTGCCGGGCGGCATGTCGACCTGGCCCTCGGCCGTGTCCTGCAAGTGGATGCCAATCATGCGATCCGCGTAGGCATCAAGCCACATCCCCTGCGTAGGCAAGCCCTTCGACTCGCGCACTTGGATGCGGCTGCAATCGTGCCAGTACGCCAAGTTGTGCTTGGCCAGATCATCGAGCACCCAGCCCACAGCTTGGAAGTTCAGCAGATCCAAGAAGCTGTCGCCGGTCTCGATGGCGATGCGCGTTTGCGGCAGCTCGCTCATGACCGTGTGCAGCGAGCGACACAAGTGGTCGAGCTGGCGTGTGCTCTTCTTCTGGACTTTGTGCACGAGGGTGCGCACTTCTTCGCGCACCTCGTCATCAATGCCTTGCTTGATGATGCGTGCCCGCAGACGATCCGATTCGTCGCGCAGGACTTTGTCTTCGACCTCGCAGCCGCGCACGATCACCGTCGGGCAGTGCAGCTTTTGAGCGAGGCGCACATGGCGACGCAGCGAATTCACCGCGCGTTCGCGCAGTTCGGCATCGAGGCTGCCGAGCTTGGTGCCGCTCATGTTCTCGGCCTTGGGGTCGAGGCAACCGGTGATGATCGCCGACACCACGATGCCGGTTTCGCGCGCCGAATCTTCGAAGCCACCGAGGCTGACCGGTGCTTCCAAGAGTCCCAACTCCATGCGACGGAACCCCATGGCCACGGCCGCGAAGGCCTGGTCCTCAATCGCCTTCAGCCGCGACCCGAAGGTCGTGGTCGCGAGGGCGTAGTCGTTGGGAATGCCGGGTTGGGTCAACACTCTGCTCGAGGTGAGTACAGGGGGCGCCACCTAGGTGACGCGCCAGACAGTGAGTGGGGGTAGGTCTCTGCTCTCAAACCTACTGCCGAAAAGAGCTTGAGGACGGAAGACTGTCCAAGAGCCGGAGTCGGCCGCCGCGCCGAATGCCCTCTAGGGCCGTAGTCCGCAGAGTTGGAGGAGCCGAGCACTTAGCAGGTTCCGTCAGTTTCCGATTCTAGCGTTTGGCCCTCGGGACCCGCATCTGCCGAGGGGGCAGCTACCGGCCTGGGCACCCGCTGGAGGGCCTGCTCCAGCAGCTCCAACCGCACCGGCTTGGATACATAGTCGTTCATGCCGGCCTCCAAGCACGCTTGGCGATCGCCCTCCACCGCGTTGGCGGTCATGGCAACCACATGCGGTTGAGAAACGGCATTCAAAGCCCGGATGCGCCGTGTCGCCTCCATTCCATCCATTTCGGGCATTTGCACATCCATCAGGACCACGTCATAGGCCGTCTGTTCGAGCGCCTCTACGGCTTGCCGACCGTTTTCGACCGCGTCCGCGCTGAGCCCCAGCTTTTGCAGCATGCGCAAGGCCACCTTGCGGTTGATGGCGTTGTCCTCGGCCAAAAGAATGCGCAGGGCACCCAGCGGGCGCTCGTGGTGCCGTCCCTGCGGCAAAGGTGCGCGGGGCCCCTCTTCCAAGAGTTCACGCAGCACCGTTTCCAAGGCCGCGCCCCGGACGGGCGTGGTCAGGCTCGCCGCGGCCTGAATGGAAGCTACTTGGGCGCCTAGGGAATTCAGGGTGATCAAGCGCGCGCCCGTGTGCTTGACGAAGGCCTGCCAGCGCTGTTCCTCGTTGCCCAGCAACGCGCCTTCGCACAACAAAAAGTCGAGAGGTTGATCAGCCAGCTGCGTCTGCGCGTCGTCGAGGTCCAGAGCCTGCACGACCCGCAGTCCCAAACGCTCCAACGCCAGGCGCAAGCCCTTGGCCGTGGCCGCATGCCCATCGATCACCAGTGCGTGCCGTCCACGCAAGCCATCGGTGCGATCACGACGCAACACACCCGCAACGGGAGCACTGATGTCAAAGACAAAGGTCGAGCCTTGGCCTTCGGCACCTTCGACGCGGATGCCGCCGCCGAGCAGTTGCACCAACTGACGCGAGATGACGAGGCCGAGGCCTGTGCCGCCAAAGCGACGCGTCGTCGAAGCGTCCACTTGCGAGAACGACTGGAACAAGCGATCGCGACGATCCTCGGGGATGCCGATGCCCGTATCCGACACGCGGAACTCGAGGCGCCCAGCTTGCGGGCACAGCAGTTCGATGACCACTTCACCCTGTGAAGTAAACTTGACAGCATTGCCGACCAAGTTGACCAAGATCTGGCGCAAGCGCAGCGGATCCGTGACCACCTCCTCGGGGACACTTTCGGCGATGACCGCGGCCAGACGCAGACCTTTCTCTGCCGCGCGCAAGGCCACCACATCCAGTGCTTCTTCCACCACCGAACGCGGGTCCACTTCGCGCAGATCGACTTCGATACGGCCGGCTTCGATCTTCGACAAATCGAGAATGTCGTTGATGATGGCCAGCAGCGCATCGCCGCTGTTGCGCATGATCTCGACCAACTCGCGCTGTTCGGGCGAGAGGCGCGTATCCATCAACAAGCCGCCCATGCCGATGACCGCATTCAATGGAGTGCGAATCTCGTGGCTCATCGAGGCGAGGAAGGCGCTCTTGGCGCGGTTCGCTTCTTCGGCGTCTTCTTTCGCGCGCCGCACCGCATCCAGAGCACGCGTGCGCTCCAGGAACCAACCGAGACGTTCGCCAGTTTGCGCAATGCCATCGACCAAGCGATTGGAGGCCGTCCCCAAGCGCTTGCTGAAGAGGAACAGCACGCCGAAGGTGCGGCCCGAACTCGACACAGGCACCGCTAGGCCAGCGCGCAGTCCCGCTTCCAAGGCAATGCCTGCACGCACGAAGCCTGGGTCACGGCTGACATCCTCGCTCGTGACCGGATCCCCTGTGTCCAACACGCGACCCACGATGGACTCGCCACGCGACAGGCGCAGGAACTTCGAGGCCTCCAAGAAGCGCTCAATGGTCGGATCACAATGCGTGTTGCACGAATGCTTGCGCACCGTGCCGCCTTGACCGTCCTCCAGCCACAACTCACCCAGGTCAAAGTCGAGGCCACCACACACGGCGTCCAGCAGAGCTTGCGCCGCATGACCTTCATCTTCCGCGCGCGCGAGTGCTTCGGACACTTCGATCTGCACGCTTTGCATGGCGGCAACTTCGCGCAACTCGGCGCGCTCTTGTTCCAGCTTGCGCGCCAGCACTTGCGCATCGTCCAACGCCATGTCGCGCGTCTGCAACAGCAGGACGAACTCGGTCACCGGATCGTGAATGGCGAAATCGGCCAGCGTCAGCCCCAAACCTTCAAGGGTCTTTAGGTCCGTGACCCAAGGAGACCCCACGAACGCCAAGCAACCAGCATGCGCCACGGATTCCGGCAGCTGCAGCACTTGGCCGCGCAGTTGCAGGCCGTTGTGCACCAGTTGCAGCACGAACAGCTGCGAGCTGCGCGCCAGAATCGCAGCATGATCCTTCAAGCCTTTGGGCCGCACAACGCGCGCCACGTCCATCAACTCGACACCGGGTACAGCCTGCGGACAAATGCGCTCAATCCCGCGTCCCACCCGCACGATGCGCAAGTCCGCATCGAACACGAGGTGGAACGGGAACGCAGTCGCCAGCAGGTCCTGTGCCGTCTGGCCGTCCATGTACGTCAATTACCGCGCGTCGTCGCGGTGCTTTGGCCTGTGGTGATCGGTGTGCAGCGCACAAAGAAGGTGTCGTGGTCGTGGCCTTGCTCGCGCGTGGACACGATGCGCGCATCGACCTCGCACTTGAACACCTCGCCCAAGCCTTCGAGCAGACCTTGCACGAACGGCGCCAGCCCGGGGCGCGAGCTGTAGTAGTGCAGCTCGAGCTCATTCTCGCCCTTATCGACGACAGTGAAGCTCGGCGCGTCCATGCCCGTGAAGGTCATGCCCAAGCGCGCGTGCAAGTTGTCGAGGTTCCCTAGGAAGCTCTTCATGTCCCGGCCGGAGATGAGGAAGAGCTCGCGATAGCCCTCCTTCATGGCGAAGCCGATCCAGAATTTGCCGAAGGTGCGCAGGATGGCCTCCGCGTCCGCGCCCAGTTCCGCGCAAGCGGCCCCGACGAGGTCGTAGGTCATCTTGTCGGGATACATCGTGAGGCGTAGGAACGCCTCTTCCTCCACGCCGGCGCGCGTCTTGATGCGCTGCCATGTCTCCTCGCCAAAGTTCTTGGTGACGAGGTCCTGCACTGCGAGGTTTACGAGTCCGTACATGCGATCTGGTCCTGCGGCTGTTCGGGGTGGAGTAGGTCGGAAGACTTTTCCGTCTATCGACCCGTACCCGCCGGAGCTTGAGACCAGATCGCGCGTTTACACCTTGACCTCGCTGGCGGCCCCAACAAGGGCACTGTGGCGCTGCAACAAGGGGTCGATTTCCTCGCGGATGTACTCGACGACCTGCTGGGGCGCGCGCCCGACGTACAAGCTGGGATCCAGCAAAGCGTCCAGGCGTTTGGCGAGCGGCGCCAACACAGGATCTTGGGCCAGCAACTCGCGGAAGGGCGAGGCTTGGCCGTCCTTGATGGCGCGCGCGGCGGTATGGCTAGCGGTGCGAATCGACTCGTGGACATCTTGGCGGTCCGCGCCCAACTTGACCGCCTCCATCATCAAGTGCTCGCTGGCCAAGAACGGCAATTCTTCCATCAACCCTCGGCGCACCACATGCGGGTTGACAATTAAACCTGACGCCACATTCAAGTACAGGTTGAGCACCGCGTCGGTGGCTAGGAACGACTCCGAGATCGCCAGACGACGATTGGCCGAGTCATCGAGCGTACGCTCCAACCACTGATTGGCCGCCGTGTGCGCCGCGTTGTCCAACAAGGAGATCACAAAGCGCGACAAGGCGCAGATGCGCTCGCTGCGCATGGGATTGCGCTTCCACGGCATGGCCGACGAGCCAATCTGCTTGGACTCGAACGGTTCCTCGAGCTCCTTGCGATTGGCCAGCAAACGCAGATCGGTAGCGAATTTGTGCGCGCTTTGCGCGATCGACGACAGGGTCTGCAGCACACGGAAGTCGGCCTGACGCGGGTAGGTCTGACCTGTGACGCCGTAGCTTTTCTCAAAGCCCATGCGCTTGGTGACGCGGCGGTCGAGTTCACGCACCTTCTCATGGTCACCGGCGAACAACTCGAGGAAGCTCGCTTGCGTGCCGGTGGTGCCCTTTACGCCGCGAAAGCGCAGCGATGCCTCGGCGTGATCGAGATCCTCCAAGTCATGAGCGAGGTCCTGCAGCCACAAGCAGGCGCGCTTGCCCACAGTGGTGGCTTGCGCAGGCTGGTAGTGCGTCCAACCCAGAGTCGGCAGGTCCTTCCATTGCAACGCGAACGCACGCAAGACCGCCATGGTCGACACCAACTGCGCGCGAATCAGGCGCAAGCCATCGCGCATGGCGATCAACTCGCTGTTGTCCGTGACATAGCACGAGGTCGCGCCCAAGTGGATGATCGGCCGCGCGCTCGGGCATTGTTCGCCCCAGGCGTGAATTTGCGCCATCACATCGTGACGCAGCTCTTTCTCGTGCTTGGCCGCGACCTCGAGATTGAGGTCCGTGGCGTGCCGCCGCAGCTCGTCCAGTTGCTCTGCACTGATGGCGAGCCCAAGCTCACGCTCACACTCGGCGAGTGCGATCCACAAGGCACGCCATGTCGTGAACTTCTTTTGGTCAGAGAAGTTCGTGCGCATGGCCTGCGAGCAATAGCGTTCGGCCAGCGGAGAGCGGTAGTTCGTAGGGTCGGTCTGCATAGGTCAGAGGCTCACAGCCACCACAGGTCGGGCCACAAGCGGGGCAACAGGGTAGCGAGTGCCGCGCCCAGTACGCTCGCCAGTAGGCTCAGGAGCATGCGCCAAGGTGCACCGCGCGCGCAGCGCAGCACACCATCCACCGACCACACGGTGCCCAAGGCACCCAGCACATCGGTGAAGAGGTCGGGCAGGGAAGCATCGCGGCCAGGGACATGGTGCTGGTGCCATTCGTCGACCAAGCCAGCCAGCGCGCACAGTCCGACCACTAGCACGGCGCCCTTCCAGCTCACGCGCCACGCGTTGTACACACGCGGCAGGGCTAGCAAACAGGCCAGAGCCAACACACCGTAGACCGGTGCGTGGAGCCAGTTGGCGATCACCTCGCCTGAAAGTCCGCTACCCGGAGCAGGAACTGGGCCCGACGACAACTGCCAAAGTAGCGCATACCACGCACACGCAAACAGTGCGGCGATCACGGGCGGCACGCGCGCCAGCCACGCGGCAAGCGCGCGGAGCGCATTCACGCCGGGGCCCCCCAGCGTTTGCTGGCAATGAACTGCAGACCACGGCCATCGCGACTGCGCTCGACTTCCAAGCGATCCAACATCTGAGCCAGCAAGTACAAACCGCGGCCGCGAAAGCCCTCAACATCCGGCTCTTCGCCGCTGGCGATGTGCTCGCGCACCACATCGGGGTCACCGCCACCCATATCCGCCACGCTCAGGATCCACTCCTCGCTCGTCACGCGCAGGCGCACGTGCATCTGAGCCCCGAAGGTGCTGTCGGCTTCTTCGCGCACCCCCAGCCCACCACCGTGATCGACGGCGTTGGACACCAATTCGCTAGCGACGAATTCCAACAGCGTCAGTTCGTCTTCGGGCAAAGCCGCATCTAGGGCGTGCTGCCGCAGAGCCGCGCGCGCCTTGGCCTCAACGCTGTGCGCCGCAGGCAGAGTGAGTCGAAGCTCGTCCGGGGTAGCCATCGTCAAACCAACGGCTCCAGATCCAACGACAGGTCCAAGGCTGGTGCCGAGTGCGTCAGCGCGCCGATCGAAATGCGATCGACGCCGCAGGTCGCTACAGCCCGCAAGTTGCTTTCATCGATTCCACCGGAGGCTTCAAACTCGACCACATGCCCTCCCATCGCTAGGGCTTGGGCGCGCAGCAGCGGACACAAGCGCCGCATCTCTGCGGGCGACATGTTGTCCAACAACACGACATCCGCGCCACCCTCGACAGCAGCGCGGGCCTCGCGCTCGTCGCGAGCCTCACAGGTGATGCGCGTGCCGACACCCACCGCAGCGCGTACTTCGCGCAGCACCTGCGGGATCGGCCGTCCCGCCAGCTCGATGTGGTTCTCTTTGACCATCACCTCGTCAAAGAGGCCATAGCGATGGTTCTCTCCGCCTCCGCAGCGCACAGCGTACTTCTCCAAGGTGCGCAACCCCGGAGTCGTCTTGCGCGTATCCAAGATGCGCACCGGTTGCATGCCGGCCTCGTGCGCAATCAGCACCCAACGCGCCGTCAGGGTCGCCACACCCGACAAACGCTGCACAAAGTTCAAGGCCGTGCGCTCGGCCGTCAGCAGTGCACGCGCGGAGCCTTCGATGGTGGCCACGCGAGCACCTTTGTGCAACGCATCGCCATCCGCCATTAAAGCCTCCACGCGACAGGTCGGATCGCACAGTTCAAAGGCACGCAAGAACACGGCCAGTCCCGCCAGCACTCCAGGGCGCTTGGCGACCAAAGTCGCGCGAGCGCGCGAGACCACCGGCACCGCATGCAACGAAGTAAGGTCACCGGCGCCCGTGTCTTCGGCAAGAGCCGGACGCACGACCGCATCGATGCACTCAAGCTCCAAAGGCGGCGGCAGGCCGCGGCGCGGCAAAGGGAGAGCGGGTGTGTTCGTCATGGTACGCGTGCAGGCCTACTAGTGTACGAATCCTGAGTGTACGCCCCTCGACCGTCCGCCTCCAAAGCCGCGCGCACCTGCTCGAGTGTCCCTGGACCGACTCCACGTACCTCGTCCCACGCCTCCAGCAACGGGCGGCGTTCCCAGCGTCCTGCCTGACGCGCTTCCACCAAGTCCTGTGCGCGCCGCGGACCAATGAGCGGCAAAGCCTGCAGCTGCAGCCAATCCCACTGCTGCGGTGGCGCCGACGGTCGGCTGGTCTCAGGCAGCCGCTCGGCAGACACAGGCGAGTCCTGCGTCGGACGCCCCCAGACCACCAGCACCATCACCAAAAGCAGCGTGCGCAAACAGAGGGTCGAGCCTTCCACACCTGCCTGACGTTGGCGGACACACCCGCGTCCCGCAAAAACGGGAATCGAAGGCTGCCGCTCAAGCCTGCAACATGGCGAGCTCATCCGCACTCAACTGCGGAGCGGGAGTGAAGGCCGCAGGTACAGGTGCAGCCACCTCCTCTGCCGCAGCCGTGTACTCCATCGGCCCATCGCGGCGCGATGACCATTCGTTCCCCGGCAACGGCTCATCCGTAACCAAATGCGCCAAATGCGCGCGCAGCACTCGATCCAAGGCACGCTCCACATCCGCGGGCTGGGCCAAATCCACGCACTCACGCGCATCGGGCAAGGCCAGCACCACGCGCGCGCCATCCCAACGCAAGCGCGCCAACTCGTGCTGCCGGAAAGACCCCAAAACCTCGTCGCGCACGACCTCCAACGAGAGTTCGGGATCCAAGCGCGACAAACCTTCCAAGGCGCGATCGACCAACGGGCGGTGTGCGCTGTCGATGCGCTCGATCCATTCCAACAGCGGCGAAATAGCCGCTTTGGCCAAACCAGCTTGCAGGTCCACCGGCACGATCCACGCACTCGTGGCACGGCCCGATTGCACGCGCACACGCTCGAACAAGCGCAACTCGCGCGCGCGCAAAGCACGTAGTGCCGCGACGCCAGCAGAGTCAGCGCCGTCGACCACCAAGGCGGCCAACGGTTCGCGTGCAAGATCAATGCGCGCATCCGAAAGATGCCGCGCCAACACGCCTGCGCGTTCGCGCACCGTGCTCAACAAATCCACCGCGGCCTCCAACAACTCGTCGCGGCGCGCGAGCACATGCACCAACACAAGTTGTCCAGTACGGTTGACACCCGCCAAGTCTGCGCGACGCACACCCGACAACGACGGGGCGCCATCCAACTGCACGCCGCGATCGAGGACGACAAAGCCGTCCAGCGATTCGTGCAGGACATCTTCCAGCGCACTCCATTCAGCTTCGGCCATGTGCATCCCCCTTCCTTGGCTTGCGACCATCCCAAAACCGACGGGCGCTGTCGAGTACATGCGCTGGTAAGCCGGCGGATCCTCGCACCTTGGCGGACCGGGACTTGGTGCCGCTGGCCGGGACGATCACCGTGGGACGAAGCACATGCGCCAAGGCCAACGCCAAGGCATCGGTGGCATCGAGGGGCAGATCCAGATCCTCGCGACCCAAGGTGCGCCGCACCATGTGCGCCACTTGCTCCTTCTCGGCAGAACCGCTGCCCACCACGCGCTTCTTGGCGGCGCGGGGTGCCATCTCGACAACGGCCGCACCACAGGCGGCGGCGCAAGCCAGCGCAAGGCCGCGCCCTTCGCCAATGCGCAAGGCCGACTGGATGTTCTTGGCGGCAAACGCCCGTTCCACCACCACCACTTGCGGGCGCATCTCGGCCATCAAGGTCGTCAAGCGACCATGAATGGCGGCCAGCCGCTCGGGCACACCGTCCTTGGCCCCCACGCGGATCACGCCGGCTGTCAAGAGCTTCGGACCGCTGGGATGAACCACGACCGCACCGTAGCCCACGATGCGTGTGCCCGGGTCAATGCCCAAGACGATCAGCGGCTGCGCGCCCGGCGCGTGTGTGGTTGCGTTTGCCATCCCCTATGCGGCACTCTACGCCTCTCCCTCGCGCGAGAGAAGCCCACGTGAACCCTCTGCACACCTCTGTCCTGCTGCTGGCATCGGGCTCTTCCGCACGCATGCGCGCCGGCGGAGTGGAGGAGCGCAAGGTCTGGTTGGATCTCGAGGGCAAGTCGGTGTTGCGGCGTGCGCTCGAGGCCTTTGTGGCGGTGCCCGAAGTGATCGAGTGCGTGGTGGTCGTGCACCCCGACGATCAAGCGCGCGCGTTGGCCGTGGTGCAGGGCTCTCGCGTTCCCGTGCAGGTCGTGGTGGGCGGAGCGGAGCGCATGGACTCGGCGCGGGCGGGACTAGCCGCCTTGCGGAGCG
>Ga0255096_1000791_pt1 | contig 14240 bp, 28 predicted proteins | sample Colum_Atlam_RepA_2_FD_188563 | JGI IMG/M metagenome (GOLD analysis project Ga0255096, IMG submission 188563) | Freshwater microbial communities from Columbia River, Oregon, United States - Colum_Atlam_RepA_8d | ecosystem: Environmental > Aquatic > Freshwater > River | place: USA: Oregon...
ATTCGGGCCAGTAGCTCAATTGGTTAGAGCAGGGAACTCATAATTCCTTGGTTATCGGTTCAAGTCCGGTTTGGCCCACCAGCTTTTGTTCTTTTAAATTTGATGGTCTCGTAGCTCAGTGGTTAGAGCAGTCTGTTTATAACGGTCAGGTCGTGGGTTCAAGTCCCACCGAGACTACCAAATACGCCACGGTGGTGAAATGGCAGACACAAGAGACTTAAAATCTCTAGATCCTAACAGGTCGTGCCGGTTCAAGTCCGGCCCGTGGCACCAAATTTGCAGCAATGAGGACAGTCGTTCAAGCGAGACGTAGCTTGGGGTGCTGGAAGTTTCCGGTATATCAAGCGTCTGAGTGACCTGATCTGCAAACAAACAGTGCGCCCAAGGGATAATGTTTCAAGTCCCCTTACACTGCGACAACAATGGGTTGATTTAACGTCCTCGTAGCTCAGTTGGATAGAGCATCCGCCTTCTAAGCGGATGGTCGCAGGTTCAAATCCTGCCGAGGACGCCAACTTTAACAAACACTTAGTAAATATGCAAAAAGAGCAGATATTCATTGTGCAGGAGTTCATTAATCGCCATGCTACTAAAAACTTGTGGAATATTAGTGACAAACTTTATGATCTAATCGGCGAAATAATTGAAATCGAAAAAAAATCAAATGCAACTCTACCCGCCGCACAGCATGATTCTCATTAAGAAAGAGGGGGAAGAATATTCCCTATCGTATTTCCGATATGAGGAGCTTGACATAGAGCAATTCGTCAAGTATGGTTTGGAGAGTTGGGAGATAGCCCAGCTATTCGGTGGCAATTAACCCCTTTTAAATAAGTAGAAGTAAATTAAAGGTAAAGAGTATATTCTAGATTGTCTGCTTGAATAGGTCTTGTTGTTGTTATTCATACTGATACCTGCGCCGTAACTCATAAAATCGGGGCCTTCTACTTATTTTTTCTTTCTTATATGCAAATCGAAACTGAGCAGTCTTATTCTTTTATCTTGCTATTATTCTTATTTGGATTGGTGATGATTAAGATTCCCGCCGGTTTTGCATTGATTGGAATTTCTTTATTTTTTTTGTATAAAAAGATCTCCGGTAGCTAGTATATAGTGTATGTCATTAACTGATACACTAAATAATACTGCCGGTCGTTTCACTACTCTAGTCGTTGGTTCTAAGAAGGAGAACACCACGTTCTGCGCTCAGATCCTATCTGCATCTAATAAGACTGTTTCTTTCTATGATGTGAATGCTGACGCTGATCGTCGCGTTCCTGTTAGTAAGATTCTTTCTGTTAAGTCTGGTAAGGTTAAGTACGTTAAGGCGTAATAAGCCAAATAATAACAGCCCATTAGTTAAATAACTAGTGGGTTTTTTTGTAATTGGGGATTTGCATAATGGTAGTGCAGGAGTCTTTGAAGCTCTTTGTGGTGGTTCGATTCCACCATCCCCAACCAAATAATAAAGATTAGCCTCCTAAATAAAGGGGGCTTTTTTATTGCAAATATTAAAAACATTACCAGCAAATAAACCAAATAATACCAGTTATTGATTGAAATATATAAGGAGATAGATAGTAGATGAGATAGTTTGTCAAGGATTATTTTTTTGATAATGATAGTTTTTGGATTTGGGCACCCCGGCACAGGAAACTATGGGTCCGAAAGATTCTGAAAAAAAAGTGCGAAAAGGACTTGCGGCTGATTTGATTGCCGTCTAACCTCTGGTCCGTCAGTTAACACTTAACACTAACACTTCACTTATGAACGAAATCAACGTCACCCCCGAAGCCGCCACCTTCACCCCCGCGACCGACAAGCTCGACTATTCTGTCGAGACGGTCTCGCTCCTCACTCCTGAAGGCGAGCATTCAGGCTGGATGGCTAACCGCCGCACCGATACCAAGGCCGTGTTGGGCGTTTGCACTGAACGCTACACACTGGTTCAGAACTCCTCACTGATCGAAACCGTCGAGACCGCATTCGCGGACAACAAGCTTGGCGAGTTTACCCGTAAGGCTTACGTCGAACGTGACGGGGCTCGCGTCTATGTTCAGTACGACTTCAAGAACCAGTTGGTCAAGCTGCCCAAGGTGGGCGACGAGCTTGGTTTGCGCTTGGTTCTCAACAACTCGTTCGACCGCTCCTGTCGCGTCTCTTTCGAGATGGGCATGCTCCGCCTTGTCTGCACCAACGGTCTCAAGAGCCTCTCCAATGAGTTCAGCCTCACCCAGAAGCACTCCGACAAGCTCGACGTTTCCCGCCTTGTGGACGTTGTGGCTGGCGCGGTCGAGGGCTTCAAGGACAGCACCAGCGTCTTCAGCCGCTTGGCTGAACGTTCCATCAAACACGATCAAGGGTATTCCATCCTCGACAACCTGACCAAGGCCAAGGTCATTGCTGACCGCAATGTGGACAAGGTCAAGCTCATCTGGAACGACCCTTCGCACCGCGAGGACAAGTCCCGCAACCTCTGGAGCCTGTACAACGCCGTGACGCAATTCACTAGCCATCAGGTTGAACCCACCAGCTATGAACTCGCGCAACGCATCAACCGGGGCACGTTGGTTGCGCTCAACAAGGCCAGCCTCGTCGAGGCGGACTTCAAGAAGCTGGTCACCGCCGTCGCCAAAAACTAAGGCCAGATCGCCAAATAGAAGCAGCACGGGGCATCCTATGGGGTGCCCCTTTTCGCTGCCCACGATAGTTTTCGGATCTGGGGTGCCAGAATAAAAAAACTATGAAAAACCCTTGCAATCTCATGCCCACGAATTACTATTTCCCCGATGACAAAACGTAAAACGGTTAGCCTTGAATCAGTCAAACTGAAAGCCAATCACTTCTTCACCACCAGCAAGAATGAGGCTACAATCCAACGCAGGACTCTCCAGTTCTTCGTGACTGATCTATTGATGGAAGCAAAGCAATATAGAGGCTTCAACTATCTACACAAGCACCATGTCGAAGAAGGCTTGACCTATGGAGTCGAATGGAATGAAGCTGGCGACAAGGCTACATTTAAAGACGAATCACGAATCTTCTTTCATTAAGCTTTAAATATTAAAAACATTAAACGCAAATAAGCCAAATAAGCCTCAATTTAGTAGTTGGGGCTCTTTTGTTATTTACCATAGTTTTCTGAATTGGGGACCCCGGAGCCAGAAACTATCAAAGAAAAGTGAACAAAAACGCTTGCAATGATTCACGCCTTGGCCTACCCTTTCCACGATGAACTTTGACTATGCTCTTGCCTTCGTTGGTGGCCTTTCCGCGCCCAGCAAAATGCCCTGCCGTTCTTATTCTATTCCTGCAAAGCATTGCAAAACCGGCGCAAAATTAGTACCCGTAAAGAATAGCGTTTGTTCTAAGTGTTATGCGTTAAAGGGCTTTTATAATATGCCCAATGTCAGAAACGCTTTACAAAAACGATTCGATTCTATTGATAAACCCGAATGGGTTGAAGCAATGACTGTTGTCATTAGTGCTAAAGAAACAAGCGGATTCTTTCGTTGGCATGATAGTGGAGATATTCAATCTGTGGAGCATTTGAGAAAGATTTGTCAGATTGCTATTAATCTTCCTAGTATTAAATTCTGGTTACCCACTAGGGAATATTCATTTGTTACTCAATACAAGAAACAATTTGGTGATATTCCTTCCAATCTCACTATTCGCCTTTCTTCTCTAATGATCAATGGCAATGCGCCTACTGGTATTGCTAAGATATTAGGATTAACTACTTCTGGTGTGTCTAAAGATAATTCGTTTACCTGCCCTGCGTCAAATCAAGACAATAAATGTTTATCTTGCCGCGCCTGTTGGGATAAATCAGTAACAAACGTTAGTTACAAACTGCACTAATGATTATAGCAATACTTGTAATAGTATTAGTTATAGGTATAATAACAGAAAACAATAAAAGAAAATGACTCAAGATAAGCAAATAGCAAAACTAGAAAAGCGAATCACTAGCCTAAAAGAAATGAAAAAGAATATTAGGCTATTGAATAACAAACGAGCAAAACTCAAATTGCAACTAGCGCAAATTAGAAAAGGTCTTAATACTATTCGCGCCAGATTTGTCAGATACAAAAACATTAAATAATACCACCGCAAATATCAAATAAAGCATCCTCTAGTGTTTAACACTAGGGGGTTTTTCGCATAGTTTTTGGATTCGGGGTGCCCGGATCTGGAAACTATGAAACCCCGCCCGAAGGCGGGGTGATGTTGCTATTGTATTACCAAGCTTTCCACATAGTCATCCAAGCCTTACAAGCCGCAAGTGTGCCTGTACTAATATTGTATTTGTTACAGATTTCACTATCACTAACACGCTCTTTCAAATCCGCATAGACGGCACTCAATTCGCGTTTATTGAGAACCAATTTAGTCTTATTAAGATTGATCTTTTTGTCTTTCTTTTCGTGAGTAATGAAGTCTTTGACCTGCAAAGAACGTATTGGTAGAACATTCATGTCATTACTGACACAGATAGTCATCATAGGATTATGGTTTGACACATATTCAAACGACCAGACTAGTGACAAACCAAGCTCTATTGCCAGAGTCAACAGATAACATTGAATAGCATATCCTTTGTTGTATTCGTTAGCCGTATTGATAACAATCGGGCTAATGTTACTATCACACCGCCAGTGAGTGTTAAAAGTGAAAATGAAAGTAACTGTTCTGTCTTTGGCGGTTTTAATCAAATCAAGATTGTGTTCTGTAGGATTACCACAGAAGTCAAACCATGCGAAAATGTTTTTTGATTTGAGAGATTTAACACTATTGGCGTTTATGTATTCGTTTTTGTATGTAACACCAGAGCAGTTAAGTATATAAGCACTAGTCTTATTATGAGGAAAGAGAGTAGAAACGGGGCGCAGGTTGCTTTGATATTGTTGTGAGTCACACTCAAAGAGTGACATTTCGAGAGAGTATTTATTCTTAAAGGTATCACCATAAGCTTTGTGATTTATCACATATTTCTCAAACTCCCACGAAGAACCGGGGAGTGATATGACACTAATGTCTGTTTTGTTTTGTGCAAAAGCGTCGTAGGCTTTGCAAACGAGGTGGCGGATAGCGTTTTTAACTGTGTTATTCATACGCCCCAACAGTAGCCCTTGAAAGTGCAAGCGTCAATGGAAATGATCACTTTTCTTGCAAAGGATAGTTTTTTCCTTCGGGGTGCCCGATCCCAGAAACTATGAAAAACCCCGCCGAAGCGGGGTGTGCTATTCATAAACTTCAATACAAGCCTTTAATGTATTTTCATGAATCTCTAGTACTTTACTAAAATCTTTTTGATATCCGCCAGCTAGATTCCACACAATTGGAATGTTATTATCTTTTGCAAACTTAAAAACAGTCCTGTCTCGCTCAAACATTTGTTCTGTAGTAAGATCCCCACCGAGCGGATCATTAACATGAGGATCAGCACCGGCCTGATACAGTAGAATCTCGCAATCTTTTACAGCATCAAGAGTTTTATAAAGATTTTTTAATGGAGTTTCGTTAGAACCAAAGAAACCAAAAATCTTATTATGACTGAGATGAACAATGTCTTTGATAGATAATTTATTGATAATATCATCAGTGCCATCACCCCAATGAGCATCGAAATCAATAATACCAATTCTTTTAATCTTATGATTAGACTTTAGTAATTGAGCAGTAATAGTAAGACCATTGAATGTACAAAACGCGCCACCATTATAATAACGAGCGTGATGAAATCCACTAGTGGGCGACATCGCAACTCTATTCTTTAGAGCATAGACGGCAGCATTATAAAAACTGCCAGATGTATAAGGCAAGCTATCAGCAACTTCTTTGATATTATTACCAAAGCCATTAGCGATAGTAGAGTTTAGTACACCATTGACATATTTTTCATCATGACTAACATAAATCTGTTGTTTAGTAAGAGGCTTCCAGTCGCTATTAATAGAGACATGAGGATTCTTTTTGAATAAATCATAAACCTTTTTAGGTTTGCTCGCGCTAGGACTATAAGATTTATTATTATTGACGTTTTGATTTTCTTTGTAAAAGACAGTGATCATATTTAATCTCTTTGTATTACGTTAGTGAGAGCTTGTTTGCCTTTTTCTATTGAATGGATATCTAAATGGTATAACTTATGCCAGTCTTCATGCTTTAATGCCATTAGCTCTTTGATTCGTCTTTCAGCATTATTTAGTGCTACGCGAAGGTCTACTATTTCTTGTATTGTTATCTTTAGTTCTGAATTCATGCTGTTCTTAGGTTATTATTGAATCTATAGTGGTTGCCAACCCTTTTGAGATAATCGTCGAAGTCTTTAATCAATTTGTAATTGATAGAATATTTGTAATTCCTTTCCTTGGCTTCGTCAATGAAGATAGAAGCATCACAGTCTTCTTCTAAGTAAGCAAAGTCTCTTGTTCTATAACTATACTCTGATATTAAGATATCAATATTCCAGTCTTCAAGCAATTTATGAGGAACACGAAGCCAACCGTGGCCGGGGTCAGAAAGAAATGTGAGTTCCATATTATTACAAGTGTTTTTTGATCTTATTCCAGTATTTATCAGTATCTTTTTTACGCCAATTAGGACCGCCATTATGCAAACGAGCCAAAGTCTCTATGTCATTATTGGCAAAGGCTTTAGGCTCATATCGCAGGAAGTAACGCTCGCAGACCTTACGGGCGACCGCAGGGTCATACACCTGAGTATGGTTCCCTTGAACGCCAGCGTCAAGGAAATACATTGGGCGGATTTGGTAAATGCCAAGGGCGGTTTCTTTAGTATTGACTGCCTTGGGGTTGTTGCTGCTTTCGACAGCAGCCATTGCGCGGAACAAGTCTTCCTTGGTGCCGAGGTTGCGGCGGGAAAACCCAAGGGTTACAAGGGCGACGACAAATAGAGACAAAACAATTTTGTTCATATGAGAGAAAATATCAGATTCTTGGAGAGTGTCAAAGATTTTTTTTCGATTTGATAGTTTTTTGATTCGGGGAGGTCAATTTCGGAAACTATGAAAGCCCCGCCGGGGCGGGGTTACTGTTTATTTAAAGTTTACAATACTACGTCCACTCTGTAGTAGTATAATACAAATCGGTGGAACAGTTGCGCCTGTATCTAAAAGAGCCTTTATGTAAGTACGCTCTGCAAGTTTTCCGCTTCTGGTATCGGGCTTTATACTATCGCCCATCCATTCTTTTAAGTTAGCTTGTATCTGTTGAAGTGTGAGGTCTTTCATGTTTATTTATTATTAAATGGCCGCGAGAGTTTCAAGCTCAAAGTAGTTCACGCCTTCCTTGGGTTGCCAGTACAAGTCGCGCTCAATGGTCATTCCAAGCGGTCCCTTGATTGCTTCCAATTCTTCCACAGAAGCGATCCCGCCCCATTCAACGCAACCCATGCCCAAGTCAGCGAACCCGTAAAGGATGCCACCTTCGATTCCAGTGATCAACCAAGTAGCAGCACCCCACGGGGTGAAAAGCTTGCAAATGGGGACCATGCCGTCAGAACCGGCCTTTTTGAGTTTTTCGGTGAGTTGTTTCGTCATCAATTTCATCGGGGACAAGTTAATGGAATCGGTGTTGATTGTCAAAAACAAAAATCGTTTTTCATAGTTTTTTCCTTCGGGGTGCCCGTTCGCTGAAACTATCGAAAGGATTCGCGTCTGTTTCATGAGGGTCAAAACCCAAAAGAGAACAAGTCTTATTCTCTTAGAAAAAACCCTGCCGCAGGATCTCCCTGCGTACCATTTGACGCGAACCCAATCTAAAAAGCGGTGTTTCTAAAGGTTCAACTAACCCGCCGCAGGGTCTCCCTGCGTACCATGCCGCTTGTGCCTTAACCCGCCCTCACTTCGACTTCGAAGGGGGCAAAATTTGTTTGAAGTGAATCAGACCACCAGAGAGGTCACGAATCAACTCGCGCTCCACACTAGTGATGGTTTTCTTTCCCGTCAAGCGGTAAATGATGTTTGCGTCACCTTCGTTGGCAACGTACTCGCGCAGGTTGCCGTAGACTTCGCGGCTGTAAAATTCAATTGTTTTGCTCATGACCCCTACAGATTAAACTTTGGCCCGAAAGAGTCAAATAAAAAACCAAAAATCTTTTTCTTCGCGGGGCGCAGGGGATAGTTTTTGCGTCTGGGGTGCCCAAGTTTCAAAACTATGAAACCCACCAAAGATGGCGGGTTAATCATTAGATAGAATATATTAATTGTTTTCTTTGGATATTCAGATTGTGGATCTTTTCTTTTGCTTCATTAGACCAATTGTCAAGATTTTTAATGATATCGTATTCTATTGCGTCTATTTGTTTACTGGGGAGAGAGTATTTATTATCACAATACCATGAGAAATCAATAACTTCTAATTGATTATTAAACTTGACTGAAACAGAGACATTGATAGAACCAACTTGAAGATTATAAATTTCTGAAGCAAATAATCTGTTTTTCATGCGAAGAAGATAGCAGATTTGATTGAGAAGTCAAGGATTTGATAGTTTTTTCTTTTGGGGAGCCCAGATCGGGAAACTATAAAACCCCGCCGAAGCGGGGCTGTGTTTTTTCAGTAAATCATCTTGACTTTTCCCCAAGCCGAGTCGTCAAGGACTTGGTTCAACTTGTCAATGGTTTTCTTCTTCTCTTCTTCGCCGATGATGCCGTTCATGAAGTAGCGAACGTCGGAGCGATAGGCCATAAGCTGGACGCGCATTTCCAGAAAAATGTCTTGACTGACTTGCACTTGGGTTGTGGGGACTTCGGCGACGGGAGTTTCCTCCGTGGGCGCAATGGCGATGAGGTCGCGGAGGTCGCTGGCGGTGTCGATGTGTTGGTGTTGATTCATGACGGGGACAAGTTATCAGATCGCTGGCGGTTGTCAAAAAATATTCCAATTTGACGCAAATAAAGTGCAAATAAAGTACTTGACAGGGTTTGTCACCTATGCTCTCAGCATAGTTTTCGGATTCGGACAGCCCAATTCGGGAAACTATGAAACCCGCCCGAAGGCGGGTTCTTAATTAATCAAAAGTGATCGTTCGCGCAATCTTCCTCCGCTTCCTTGCTCCACCTGTCGTAGCTTGCGAATATCTCCTTTTCGATCTCCTTGATCTCCTCTGGAGTGAATCCTGCGGAGTCCCAGATAGTCTCAAAAGGCTCAAGGTACTTGATCCCTGCATCGTATCCCGTGCGTCCCCAGTACTCGTAAGCACCGATTCCGGTGCTTTGCCATTCAAACCCAATCGTGACTTCAATTTCAATCTCATCGTTGCGCGACTCAAGGAAGACTTCCAAGGTGAAGGTCTTTTCAACGTTGCAAGAGGTTTTTAGTTTCATCGTCCCTACGGTATCAGACTGGCGGCAGTTGTCAAAAAATTATCCAAATAAAAGGCAAATAAAAGTCCTTGACACGGTTCCCCATCTATGCTCCACCATAGTTTTCGCTTCTGGGGTGCCAACAAAGAAAAACTATGAAATACAAAAAAAGTCATTGACTCTTTCTCGCTCTCTGCTACCTTGGCACCCTATGGATAAATCAAAATGGATTGAGCAACTGAAGCAACTGGCGGAAGATAATTATAATAAAGGATATGGTTATCAAGTCTATGTTGAATGTTATGGTAAAGAAGATTGGGATAGGTTTATTTCTAATTTGCCAACTTGGGAAGATGCTTTAGAAGTATTTCATTCTGTTGCTGATATCAGAACAGAACAAAATGATTCAGCTTGCAACGAAGTCTTTTAAATATTATTTAAATAAATAACAAATAAAGCCCCCGTTATACTACTATAGCGGGGGTTTTTCATAGTTTTTGGATCTGGGGAGCCCAGATGTGGAAACTATGGTTTAGGTATGTAAATTGATCAAAAATAAATTTTGACATCCTGTGTGGTTATGTTAAGGTCTTATCGTAAGTTAATACTTATTTATAAACAATATGATTCAAACTATCGAAGACAACGAAACGGAAACCCAAGTCGAGTACCTTAATTGGGACGAGAGCTTTGGCTTGTTTTGTTCTATCAACAAGGACATCGAGTTTTTAACTGGCCGAGTCAATTACTATAGTGCCGCCGCTACTTTTAATCGTGAAAGCTTAGAGTTTTGGAACGAACGCTTAACTCGTTTGGTTAGTGTCAAAAACAAGCTACGAAAGGGCGTTCAAGTAAATACTTCAACGATTAAGTACTTTTCTTGAAATAGTAGTAATACAATAGCCCTGTTGTAGTAATACAATAGGGTTTTTATAGTTTTCGGATTCGGGGAGCCCAAAACGGGAAACTATCGATTAGGTATCGAAAATGGTCAAAAATACTTATTTGACAGGCAATGGGGGTGTGCTAAGATTCAGTGTCGGGTCGTTCTCATTTATAAACACAACATGAGTATTAATACAGAAACCACAATCAAGTTTAGTGATTTAGAGGAAGTAATTATCATTAACTCTGGAACCGCCAATGCATATGTCGATTCCGCTTTTCACAAAGGATGGGATCGCGATTTGACAGAAGTGGAATGTGATCTTGTCACAGAGTTCTATCAACAAGAGCTTTATGAATTGGCTTTGAGCCGTTGGTAATATTACTATGCACCTCACCCCTATTATCAATGGTTCTCTAAAGAACACGTTTATCAATGTCTGCAATTTTAAAATCAATTTGTTTGGTAGTGATATTCCTGTAGAGGTTCTCTTTGATTCTGAGATTGATGATGATAATATTTCATTTCAATTTGTTTGCATGGTTGCTTACGACAAATCAGCGTTTGATGCTGATTCTATCACCGAGATAGATGAGTACATTCTCACCAACGCTATTGACAAATGGAATCAATACATAAATGAACCATAAATAGTAATACCACAAGAGACCCGCTGTAGCAATACGGCGGGTTTTTTGTTATTCAAATGTTATGCAAATAAGAGCCAAATAACATATCTATGATATATCACTAATTTATCACTATTTCATAGTTTTGGCTTCTGGGGTGCCCGAAATGGAAAACTATGGTCCCAAGCAGGAACCATGCCAAAAGCAATTGTCAAATTCTGATGACATTTCACTTTCCCCCTTGATTTCAGATGAAAAGTGAATGACAATCTGCGCGACGGTTAGAACTATAAAAAACCATATGGCATACTATCGGAAATCCTATCAGGTCTACTGCACCGCTTGCGTCCAATGCGCGAGCCTCACCAGCAAGTCCTACGCTCGCAAGTCCGAAGGCAAGTGCAAGGCTTGCTTCACCGGAGTGCCCCGTGCCGATGCTATCGTCAGCAGCGGCAGGTGCGAGGACTACCCTTGTTGCGGCCATGAGGCTGGCGGTTGCCCCGCCATTGACGCGCAAGGCCGTCAGCGGTTCCGTTGTGCTACCTGCGCCACTCTTATGTCACACAATGCTCGGAGTGCTGTTTGTGATAGCTGTCACACTAGGCGCAATAGATATATAAATGAAGACCCTACATGGGCGGATCATAATGACTAATATTGTCAAATAGTCAGCAAATAACACAACCTCGTTATATTAGTATAACGGGGTTTTTTTATAGTTTTGGCTTTTGGGGAGCCCAGATCTGGAAACTATGCCGAAGCAAGGACCGTGCCAAACCCCTTTGTTAAATTCTGGTGACAAACCACTTTTCCTGTTGATCTCAGATGAAAAGTCAGCCACAATCTGCGCGACGGTAAGAAACAACAAAAAAATCACTATGTATCAAACCACTGAAGCCCAGAGCAAATCCGAAACCGCCCTTAAGAAAAAGGGATTCCGTTTCTCCAGTTGGCTCCCCTTTGAACCGGACGCTGAGAATCAACCGGCAGAGGGAACGGAGCATCTCGGCGTCATCGTGATGGTCAAACGCGCCACTCGGTTTTCCACTGAGTATCGTGAAATCAATCCTGACGGCTTTATCAATTAAACCCTAAACAAATACAATAGCCCTACTGTGATAAACAGTGGGGTTTTTTTGTGTCAAATATTAATCAAACATTACGCAAATATTACGCAAATAAAGGCCAAATAATAGTATTACTAGTGATTTATCACTGTTTTCATAGTTTATAGTTTTGGGGACCCCAAAGTCAAAAACTATCGCTTATTTATAAACAGCTATTTATAAACAAGAAACCCCCTGTATTACTACAGAGGGTTTGTTGATAGCGCTATTTAGATACCATTCCTACTATCAGTAGGACAAACAATAGTATTATCATAGCATGAAATCATTATACTGCTTATTCAATTTAGCCAGACCCCTAGTGAGACTGTCTCTTTTATCAACAAAGATGTCCTTATTGTAATTACCTTTGTCACACTCTGCTATAAGCGTATTACATTTGTCTATCTCTGCTTGAATAGCAATTCGTATATCAATCATTTCCATCACAGCTAGTTTGTTATTCATATTGTATTAGGATAAGTGGTTTATTATTTATTCACCAGCCATAAACAGAATTGAATGGCGCAATTTATTATGTGCAGATTGCGCCTTTTGCAATTTATCTTGCCAGTAATTAACGTGTCCTAATTCATTTAAAGCCCCGCATTCTGCTATATGTTTGTTGATAATATTGATACGATCTTCAAGAGCGAGACGAATTTCAATTGCTTCGGCTTCTGTGATTTTGGTATTCATAGTGTTTTATTATTAAATGCGCGTTTATAGTATACGCGCCCCACTATTTAATCAGTCAACGTATGTTGCAGGATCTTCTACGTTTATCACATTGTCAATTGCAATAGTGAGAAACTTGGCTTCCTCTTTGTCACTCCGATACTTTTGTATATAGTTATACTGCTCTTCTGTGATAGGTTGACCGTCTACCAATAGGTCAAACCTATTCTTTTTGCTATTGGTGGGAAGCCCAGCCAAATACAATTGGCCGGTAGTCTTATGTTTAACAACACCATCCTTCACAAACTCAAACCAATTAGGTTTGCCGACTGAATCAGGGTATTTATTGTTATACGTTTCCTCACCCGCAAGCGTTATCGCAAAACGATAAGCTCTTGTCACACGACCCTTGTATTCATTCAAGGGAAGACCGGAGCGACCGCCAGTGTTTAATTTATATTCACCCTGCATCAAAACAGTAGCAATATGCCCCGCCTTGATTGTATTTATATTAATCATGTTGTATTTATATAAGAGCCAAACTGACTATGACAATTTAACATGTACTTATATATATACGAGAAGTAAATCTACTTTAATTTTCTACGTTAACGGGCACTTGGCATAGTCTATGCTGGGAGCAGGAACCATGCCAGAGCAGGAATCATGCCAAGCTATGGGCGACGATAGTTTTTCGAATTGGGGACCCCAGATTGGGAAACTATCCTTTCCACGGACTTGGCATGGGACTTGCTGGGGAGCAAAGAGTGTGCCAACCTAGACTTGGCATGAAACGTGCTGGGGAGCAAAGAGTGTGCCAGCCTAGGGGCGAAAATTATTTGAGAAAGTGGGTTGCAATCAAATGGGAACCGTGCGACTCTCTTTCCGTCGCGAGTGAGCGGCACTAAAAAACCAACGCATCATGATTGACCTCAATAAAATTCGTGCAGGTAGCATCTGCACAGTTCTCCTTCGTGGGGAACATTCCATGAAGACAGGCGGCAGATCTGGCCTTCCTTTGAACCCTTTACTTGGCCGCGTGATGAAGAATCACCGCGTGGTTGTGACATTGGCCGGTCCTGATTCCTACGGGAATCGCCATGAAGACGCACCCGGTGACAAGCCGTGGTTCGTCTGGGTCAAGCCCGGACTGGTCAAGCACCCTGTTACTGGTCGTCACTACGTTGCCGCGCTTCCGTCTTCTGCCATGAAGACGATTGGCTATCTTGTGGACGGTCGTCCTGCTACCGCTGAAGAACTGGCGACGATTACCCTTTACAAAAAGGCAAAGACTCCGCCTAAGTTCCTCACGTTCCCCGTTGAAGATGTCGCCAATCTGGCCGACTAAGGCGAGCGAAAGTCAATCGAATCCCCTTCGAAAGAGGGGGATTTTTTTTGCGAAGATTGCCAGAAAATGCTATTGACATTGCCCCCAATTTATGAAAATATTGCCAGAGACTTTTCAAATACGGGGGCGGGGGGGTCTAAAAATCATTCTGCCCTTAATCAATAAAACCTTCTTTTATTAATATACCAATTAAAAGAATCTATCATTCTATCCTTAATTACTAAATACTTACTATTCTATCTGTCTATGTATTAATATC
>Ga0255096_1000793_pt1 | contig 14219 bp, 15 predicted proteins | sample Colum_Atlam_RepA_2_FD_188563 | JGI IMG/M metagenome (GOLD analysis project Ga0255096, IMG submission 188563) | Freshwater microbial communities from Columbia River, Oregon, United States - Colum_Atlam_RepA_8d | ecosystem: Environmental > Aquatic > Freshwater > River | place: USA: Oregon...
GGGTGATGACGGTGGCCAAAGGCAACAGCAGATCGCGCAGGGCCGCAACGGCGGCTTCGGCCAACAACCTGTCGCCGCCTTTGGCCACCATCACCGGATCGACCACGATGGCAACCTGACGCGGGCGCAGGCAGGCGGCGACGGCCTGAACAATCTCGGCGGTGCCAAGCATGCCGATTTTCACCGCGTCAACGCGGATATCGTCGAACACCGTGTCAATTTGTGCCCGCACGAAATCGGGGGCGATCAGCGTTGCACCAAACACGCCACGGGTGTTTTGCGCGGTAAGCGCGGTCAGCGCCGCCATCGCATAGCCGCCATTGGCCGAGATGGCCTTGAGGTCGGCCTGAATGCCAGCGCCGCCCGACGGGTCAGAGCCTGCAATCGACAAGACGTTTGGAATCATCTGCTTGCCCCCCATGCCTGCGCCAAAGCGGCGGCGGCGGCTTGCGGGTTTTCGGCCCCGGCAATCGCCGACACCACGGCCATGCCCGCAGCCCCGGTGGCACGCAGGGCCGCCACATCGGACAGACCGATGCCGCCAATCGCAACCACTGGCACCGATGCAAGCTGCACAATCTGCTGCAAGCCCGCCATGCCCATCGGGGCGGCATGGTCAGGTTTGGTTGCGGTGGCAAAGATTGGCCCTGCGCCGATATAATCGACCGTGCCGGGCGGGATCTGCTGCATCTGATCGGCGGTTTCGATGGAAAGACCAAGGATGCGGTCTGGCCCCAAGGCCGCCCGCATCTGCGCCGGAGTGCCGTCGGATTGCCCGACATGCAGCCCGGCCGCGCCTGACTCTAGCGCCACCTGCAGGCGATCATTGATGATCAGCGGCACGCCAAGCGGTGCAAGTGCCACCTGCAACCGCCGCGCCTGCGCGATCATCGCGGCATCGGTGGCGGATTTGTCGCGCAACTGCACCAGCGTCGCGCCGCCCCGCACCGCCGCCAGCACGATGGCATCATCGATGCCATCGGGGGTGACGAAATAGACCGACAGGTTCATACCAGCCTGACCCGGGCGCGGGCGGAAAGCTGCGCCGGGGTCAGGTTGTGCAGCGCGTCAAGAAAGGCGACCTGAAAGCTGCCCGGACCCTTGGCGGTTTCGGCGGCAATTTCGCCTGCAACGCCATAATAGGCTAGCGCGGCCACGGTGGCTTCGGCGGTGGGTTGGCCTGCGATGAACGCGCCAACGATGCCGGTCAGCGAACAGCCCAAGGCGGTGATCATCGGCATGGTGGGGTGGCCGTTGGCGACGCGCCAGCCACGGGTGCCATCGGTGATGAAATCAACCGGGCCGGTCACCGCAACAACCGCGCCGCTGACCTGTGCCAGATTGCGCGCGCCAGCTTCGGCGGCATCAACGCCATCGGCGGCATCAACCCCCTTGCCGCGCGCAGCGGTGCCCGCCAACGCCAGAATTTCCGACGCATTGCCCCGGATCACCGTGGGTTTTAGCGCCAGCAGTTGCGCCGAAGTATCACGCCGAAACGCCGTGGCCCCTGCCGCAACCGGGTCCAGCACCCACGGCACATTCGCCACACCGGCTTGGGTGGCACTTGCCAGCATGGACGCCACCCAAGGCGCGCTGAGCGTGCCGATATTGATCGTCAACGCCTGCGAAAACGCGGTGAATTCGGCGGCCTCTTCGATGGCATGCACCATGGCGGGTGACGCGCCTGCGGCCAGCATGACATTGGCCATCACATTCATGGCGACATAGTTGGTGATGTTTTGCACCAAAGGCGCGGTTTTGCGCATGGTGGCAAGGTGGTGGCCCCAATCGGCGGTGGCTGCGGTCATTCTGCGTCTCCGGCTAGGGGCGAAGAATGACGGCTATGCGCCCACACGGCGGGGCAACACGCGACTTCCTCCGCCAGCATGATCTGGTTCAGGTTCAAAGGGTGCTTCTCAGCCCGGAAACCCGGACGCCCCTGTCACGATGCGAACCTAGCGCGAAAATCTGACGGCTTAAAGAGCCATTCGGGCGCGGAATTGCGCGGGGGCTGTGGGTTGGATTTCAGGAAAGGTAAGGGGATTTTTTGGAGCGGGTGACGGGAATCGAACCCGTGTCTCTAGCTTGGAAGGCTAGGGTCTTACCATTACACAACACCCGCCAGCGCCGGTTTCGCAGCGGAAACCATGGCAAACCGCTTTGCAGCGTGGGCCTTAGGTAGCGCAGTCGGCGGGGCGCTGCAAGGGGGATGCCGTGCAAATCAGGGGCACGGTTGCGGCGGTGCGGCGGGCGATTCAGGCGGGCGCGGAGGGTGATCTGTGCAAAGCCAAGCGGTTAGCGGGCCTGTATACTGCGCGGGGTTAGAACTGTGCTAAAATCGGCCAGGCCACCACAAGGAAGGTTGCGGTGGTGAACAGATAGGCGGCCAGCGCCCAGACGCCGCTTTGCTTGCTCATGCCGCGCTGCAGGCCGATCAGTTGTTCTGACCTGATCAGCCCTTGCCAGCCGATCAGCACGAAAAACAGCAAGAAATACGACTGGGTCGCGACGGCGGCGGCGGCCGCGGCGGCCGACATCAGAATCGACACCGCGCGGGTGGCGCGGGGGGCGAAGGTGAAGGTCAGCAACCGAACGATTCGCCCACCATCCAACGGCCAGAACGGCAGCAGATTGAACGCGCCCAGAAAGCCGATGACCGAGGCTTGGATATAAAGATAATCCGACAGCGCGGGCAGTTGCGGGTAAAGCAGGTCTGACCCTGCGAACAGCATCATCATCGGCGCGAGTCCGCCCGCAGCCCCCATCAAGGTGATGAACAGGTCTTGCATATGGGTTGACGGAATACGCGCCGAAATCGACACGCCACCCAGAAGCGGGATCAGCCGAAACTTGGCGTCGGCATGGCCGCAGACGCGATAGGCGGCGACATGGCCATATTCATGCAGCAAGATCGCGCCGATGAAGGCCAAGCCATATTGCCAGCCGAAGAACCAGATCGCGGCGGCAATGGCGACGGCGCCCAGACCCAACGCGTTGGGGTCAAAGCCGCTGATTTTCAGGCCGGGGCCAGACCCGGCAAAGCCACCCCGCAGGGTGGCCCAAGTGCCGAACAGCAGAAAGACAGAGGCGAAAAGCGCAACCATACCAGACCTTTACGCGATAAGATGGCTGCGCTTTTGCACGGTGATTTACAGGTTTTCCTGCTGCGGCATGCCCAAGACATGGAAGCCGCAATCGACGTGAATAACCTCGCCGCTGGTGCAGTTGCCATAATCAGAGCACAGCCAGACGGCGGTGCCGCCGATGGCTTCCAGCGTGGCGTTGCTGCGCATCGGAGCGTTGGCTTCGGTGTGGCGGAAGGTGGCGCGGGCGCCGCCGATGGCCGCACCAGCCAGCGTTTTCATCGGGCCGGGCGAGATGGCGTTGACGCGCACCTGTTGCGGGCCAAGGTCGTTGGCAAGGTAGCGTGTGGCGCTTTCCAACGCCGCTTTCGCCACACCCATGACGTTGTAGTTCGGCGTCACGCGGTTTGATCCGCCATATGTCAAGGTGATCAGGCTGCCGCCATTCGGCATCATCTCGGCGGCGCGGCGCGACACGTCGATGAAGGAAAAGCACGAAATCGCCAGAGAATTGCTGAAATTCCCGCGCGAGGTGTTGATGAAACGCCCGGTCAGTTCGTTCTTATCGGAAAACGCGATGGCATGGATCAGGAAATCCATCGTGCCCCAGCGGTCTTTCAGCGCGCCAAAGCAGGCATCCAGGCTTTCGTCGTTGGTAACATCGACATCCACCAGAAAATCGCTGCCGACCGAAGCCGCCAGCGGTTCAACGCGTTTGCCAAAGGCATCGCCCTGATAGGAAAACGCCAGTTCGGCCCCTTCGGCGGCCAGCGCCGAGGCAATGCCCCAAGCGATCGACCGTTCGTTGGCGACGCCCATGACAAGCCCGCGCTTGCCCTTCATCAGATCGGCCATTCAGGCGTTCCTTCTTACAATCACGACAGATATTTTGACATGACCAAGGTGGCGTTGGTGCCGCCAAAGCCGAAGCTGTTCGACAGAACCGAGTCGAGTTTGACGTTTTCGCGCAGGGTCATCACGATTTCCGACGGGTCAAGGGCGGGGTCTAGAGTGGTGATGTTGGCAGAGGCGGCAATGAAATCGCCGTTCATCATCAACAGGCTATAGATCGCCTCGTGCACGCCGGTTGCGCCAAGGCTGTGGCCGGTCAGCGATTTGGTCGAGGCAACGGGCGGGGTGCTGCCCTTGCCAAAGACGCGACGGATCGCTTCCATTTCGGTAACGTCGCCGACCACGGTCGAGGTGCCGTGGCTGTTGATGTAATCCACCTTGCGGCCTTCCGGCAGGGTCGAGATTGCCAGACGCATCGAGCGTTCGCCGCCTTCGCCCGACGGTGCCACCATGTCGTAGCCATCCGAGGTGGCGCCATAGCCAGTGACTTCGCCGTAAATCTTGGCGCCGCGCGCCAGCGCATGCGACAGTTCTTCCAGCACGACCACGCCACCGCCGCCAGCGATGACAAAGCCGTCACGGGTGGCATCATAGGTGCGCGAGGCAGTGGTGGGGGTGTCGTTGTATTTCGACGACATCGCGCCCATTGCGTCGAACAGGCAAGACAGCGTCCAGTCCAGTTCTTCGCCGCCGCCGGCGAACACCACGTCTTGTTTGCCCATCTGGATCAGTTCGACGCCGTTGCCGATGCAATGCGCCGAGGTCGAGCAGGCCGAGGTGATCGAATAGTTGACGCCCTTGATCTTGAACGGCGTGGCAAGGCAGGCCGAGTTGGTCGACGACATGCAGCGCGTCACCATGAACGGGCCCATCTTTTTCGGCGCGCCCTTGTTGATCACGGCATCGAAGGCCTGAAAGAAGTTCGAGGTCGACGGGCCGCCAGAGCCCATGATCAGGCCCGAGCGTTCGTTCGACACTTCTTCCGGGGCCAGACCGGAATCGGCGATGGCTTGCTGCATGGCAAGGAAGTTATAGGCGGCACCCGGACCCATGAAACGCAGGTCGCGCTTGTCGATATGATCTTCCAGCTTGATCTGCGGCATGCCGTGGACCTGACTGCGGAAGCCGTGTTCGGCATATTCCGGGGCGAAAACGATGCCGGACTTACCAGCGCGCAGGGAAGCTTCAACTTCGGCGGCATTGTTGCCGATGGAAGAAATGATGCCGATCCCGGTGATGACGACGCGACGCATGGGCGCACTCCTTTGAATGACTAGGGCGGGTCAGAACGGCGCGAGGCCTAGTTTTCTGACAGCGCGACTTTCATATCTTTGACAAGGTAGATGGTTTCGCCATCTGCCTCGACGCGGCCATCGGCGACGCCCATGGTCAGGCGGCGGGTCTGGATGGCTTTGGTGAAATCAACATAATAGCGCAGAAGCTTGCGGTCAGGCCGAACCATGCCGGTCAGCTTGACTTCGCCGACGCCAAGCGCATAGCCGCGCCCTTGCCAGCCGCGCCAGCCCAGGTTGAAGCCGGTCAGCTGCCACAGACCATCAAGGCCAAGGCAGCCTGGCATGATGGGGTTGCCGGGGAAGTGGCAGTCAAAGAACCACAGGTCGGGCGTGATGTCGAATTCGGCCACGACATGGCCCTTGCCATGTTCGCCGCCGTCGCCCGAGATTTCGGTGATGCGGTCCATCATCAGCATCGGCGGGGCGGGAAGCTGCGCATTGCCGGGGCCAAACAGCTCGCCACGGGCGCACTTCAGTAGATCGTCCTTGCCGAACGAAGTTGGAAAACCGCTCATACCTTTATAATCCCCCCGATGGCTGGCCTTTTTTCCCGTGTAACACCGGGGCCGAAAGGGAACAAGGTGGCGTTGGCCGCGCCGCTTTCGGGTTTTTGTTTGATAACCCCGCGCCACAGGCATTATAAAGGCTGAAATCTTGCAGGACGGGTTATGACCGAAACGGAACAAAAGCGCGGCACGGAATGGCTGGCTCGGGGTGGCTTGCGCCCGACGCGGCAGCGTTTGGCTTTGGCCGGGCTTTTGGTGGGCGACGGTATGGATCGCCATGTGACGGCGGAAAGCCTGTATGCGGCGGCGGGGGCGGCGGGCGAAAAGGTCAGCCTTGCCACCGTCTACAACACGCTGCGCGCGTTTTATGAGGCTGGGCTGCTGAACGAGGTCGTGGTTGACGGCGCACGCAGCTATTTCGACACCCGTCTGGATGACCATCCGCATTTCTATTGGGAAGACAGCCACGCACTGACCGATGCGCCGACCGAACAGCTGGTGATCGCGGCATTGCCCGACGCGCCTGCGGGGATGGCGGTTTCACGCGTGGATGTGGTTATTCGGTTAAAGCGCGCCTGACATTTGGCTGAGTGGCCCCGCCGGGGGAGTTTGTTGGGGGCTGCGGATGCCTCCGGCGGGGATATTTTTGCCAAGATGAAGGCGATTTTATTTCGGCAGCAGGACTTTGTTGACGACAAAGATCACGCCGTTGGATTGGTTTACATCGGCGATGGTGACTTGGGCGGTTTGACCGGATTCGTCATAGATATAAAGCGTGTCGCCTTTCATCTTGGCCGACAGCGCATCGCCTGACAGTGTCACCATGTTGAAATAACCGTCTTTCGAGGCTTTTGCCTTGCGCGCGATATCGGCGGCCGAGAATTTGCCTGCCACCACATGGGCGGTCAGGATCTTGACCAGCATGTCTTTGTTTTCAGGCTTCAGCAGTGTGTCGACGGTGCCGGGCGGCAGGGCGGCGAAGGCATCGTTGACCGGGGCAAAGACGGTGAAGGGGCCTGCACCTTGCAGCGCGTCGACCAAACCTGCGGCTTTGACGGCGGCCACGAGCGTGGTGTGGTCTTTCGAGTTCACCGCGTTCTGGATGATGTTTTTGCTGTCATACATCGCGGCGCCACCGACCATCGGGTTTGCGGCGAAGGCCGGGGCTGCGACACACAGCGACAGGGCGAGCATCAGGGCAGAGGTTTTCATGGCGTTTCCTTTTGGCAGGGGGCGGACCATTCCGCGCCGTCTGATAAGGAAACGAAGGCGCGGCGGCGAAAGTTTCACCGCCGCGATCACAGGCGCGTTACTTGCCAAGTTGTTTGATGCGGCCTTCGACCTTTGGCGCGACCTGACCTTGCTTTTCGACATAGGCCATCACGTCATTTGCCACCAGATTGCCGCCGCCTGCGTTGGTCAGGATGCGCCCGCCGCCAAGCGCATCATAGCCGTCGCCGCCGCCAAGGATGTAGTCGTTGACCGCAACCTTATAAAGCGTGTCGGGGTTTAGCGCGGTGCCAGCGATCATCACATCTGACACCCGCGCGCCGGGGGCGGCGCTGGCATCGAAGGCAAAGCTGATGCCCGACACCTGCGGGAAGCGGCCTGCGCCTTTTTCAACCTGACTGACGCCGTTTTCCAAGGCTTGCAGCAGTTGGCTGCCGGGAAGTTCGGTCAGCACGGTGACATTGCCGAACGGCAGTTCGGTCAGAATATCGCGGCGGGTCAGTTTGCTGCCGGCGTCATAGGTGCGGTCGGCGCGGATACCGCCGCCGTTCATGATCGCCACATCCGCCCCGGTGGCGGCGCGCATCGCATCGGCGATCAGGTTGCCCATCGCCGATTCTTCGGCGCGCACCACGTTGCGGCGGCTGTCGAGCGCGGTTTCGGTGCTGCCGATTTCGACGTTCAGGGTCTGGTCAAGCCCGGCGGCCAACGCATCGGCGGCGGCTTTGGTTTCGGGATCTGGTGCGACGCTGGCGGTGTCGATGAAGCGAAAGGCGGGCACCCAGGAAATGCTGCGCTTGCCATCTTTTTCGCCGATTTCCACCGTCAGATCCAGCGGCGACAGGAACTGCCCGTCGATCGAGGTTTCGACATAGGCGGTCACGCCATCGTAGGCGGTGGCGTAAGAGTGGTCGTCGCCCGACAGGATCACATCGAAAGCGTGCGATTTGATCAGCTTGCGGTCATTCGTCATGTCGGTTTGCACCACGCCGACGACAATATCAGCCCCATCGGCGCGGGCCTTTTCTGCCGCGTCGATGGCCATAGCGACGGTGGCGCCGAATTTCAGATCACCGGTTGACGACACTTCGGGCGAGGTGTCTTGCGCCACCGGGATCAGCGCCACTTTCAGGCCGCCGACCTGTTTCACCATCACCCCGCCAACACCCGCCAGCGGGCTGCCATCGGCGTTGGTGACGTTGATCGCCGCCCACGGGTATTTCGAGGCTTTGACCTTTTCCAAGAAATTCGCCGGGCCAAAGTCGAATTCGTGGTTGCCCGGCACCGCCAGATCGAATGGCACAAGGTTGGTCAGATCAATGGTGTTCTGGCCCTTGTCAAAGCCCGACAGCAACGACGGCGACAGCATATCGCCGTCAAACAGGTAAAGCGTGTTGGGGTTTGCGGCGCGTTCGGCGCGGGCGACGGCGTTCAGGCGGGCAAAGCCGCCGCGACCGTCTTCTTCGGCAAAGTTATAGACATCGCCGACGCCCAGCAGCGTAAGCTTGACGGTTTCGGCGTTCAGCGCCGGGCCGGTCAGGGTGGCGAGCAGCGAAAATGGCAAAAGATATGAAAATTTGGTCATGAAATCCTCCGACAGGATTAAGATGTGCTGATGGTCCGCCCCAAGGGCTGGATTGTCAAAGGGTTTGGCCGAAACGGATGACGCCCCGATGACGGGTAGATGAAGCGGGGGCGATGACGACCAGACGATGCGGCTGGGCATTGACCGAAACCGCTGGGCAGGGCATGAGGCGCTATGCTGATTTACAAGATATTCCTGCGTTCGGAATGGGACGCTTTCCGCGCCGCTGGCAAGACTGCCGGCGCGCCGGTTGATCTGGCCGATGGCTATATTCACTTTTCGGCAGCGCCGCAGCTTGCCGAAACGGCGGCGAAGTATTTTGGCGACCAAAGCAATCTGGTGCTGGTGGCCTGCGATGCCGACCGTCTGGGCGAGGCGTTGAAATGGGAGCCGTCGCGGGGTGGCGCGCTGTTTCCGCATCTGTACCGGGTGTTGGCGCTGGCCGATGTGGTTTGGGACAAGTCGCTGCCGCTGGGCGCGACCGGGCATATCTTTCCGGAGGGCGTGTTTTGAGCCTGATCGAAACTTTGGGACTGGCGGTTTTGCATCGGGTTGACCCCGAGCGGGCGCATGGCTTGTCGCTGCGCGCACTGCAGGCGGGGTTGGTGCCGTTGCCGGGGGTGATTACCTCGGCGCGGCTGGCGACTTCGGTTGCGGGGCTGGCGCTGCCCAACCCGGTGGGGTTGGCGGCGGGCTATGACAAGAACGCGGTGGCGCTGGCACCGCTAAGTCGGTCGGGCTTTGGCTTTATAGAGGTCGGGGCAGCGACGCCACGGCCGCAACCGGGCAATCCGCAGCCGCGGCTGTTCCGGCTGACGGAAGATCGCGCGGCGATCAACCGCTTTGGTTTTAACAACGAGGGCGCCGAGGTGATTGGCGCGCGGTTGGCGGCGCGGGTGCGCGGCGCGGTGCCAGTGGGGCTTAATCTTGGCGCGAACAAGGATTCAAGTGACCGGGCGGCAGATTTCGCACGGGTGTTGGCGCTGTGCGGCCCGCATGTCGACTTTGCCACCGTCAATGTCAGTTCGCCCAACACCGAACGGCTGCGCGACTTGCAGGGCCGGGCGGCGCTGACGGCGTTGCTGGCGGGGGTGATGGAAACCCGCGCCGGATTGGCGCGCAAGATTCCTGTGTTCTTGAAGATTGCGCCGGATTTGACCAGCGACGAGTTGGCCGAGATTGCCGAAGTGGCGCTGGGGTCGGGCCTTGCCGGGATTATTGCCACCAACACCACGCTTTCGCGCGAAGGTTTGAAAAGTGCAAATGCGGGGCAGGCGGGCGGGCTTTCGGGCGCACCATTGTTCGAAAAGTCTACACGGGTTTTGGCGCAGCTTTCAAAACTGACCGTGGGCAAGCTGCCGTTGATCGGGGTGGGCGGCATTGCTTCGGCCGAAGACGCCTATACCAAGATCCGGGTCGGGGCATCTGCGGTGCAGATCTATACTGCGATGGTGTATCAGGGGCTTTCGCTTGCGGCAGAGGTGGCGCGCGGGTTGGACCGGCTGTTGCAGCAAGACGGTTTTGCGTCGGTGGCAGAGGCTGTTGGCACTGGCCGCGACGGCTGGCTGTAAGGTCGCCGTCGTTAAATTGCGCGCCTGCGGCGCAAGCCTTTGAAACGCCCGGCGCGGCGGGGCCGCTTGGACGCGCGGCGCCTCTGGCGGGAGTATTTGCAAAAGAGCAACTTTGCAGGCGGGGCTTTGGCAAATAGTCGGCCGCCTGCCTCTTTCCTATAGCGCATAACGGCGCTACACCCTGAGCAGTTAATCGGGAGATCTGCGATGGAAGACGGGGTGAACAGCTTTATGACCGGGCCGGACGAGGCGGGCCGTTTTGGCAAGTTCGGCGGGCGGTTCGTGTCGGAAACCCTGATGCCGCTGATCCTTGATCTGGAAGAGCGCTATGAATTCGCCAAGACCGACCCGACGTTCTGGGCCGAGATGGACGATCTGTGGAAGCATTACGTTGGCCGTCCGAGCCCGCTGTATTATGCGCCGCGGCTGACCGAGCATCTGGGCGGCGCCAAGGTGTATATGAAGCGCGACGAGCTGAACCACACCGGCGCGCACAAGATCAACAACGTGCTGGGCCAGATCATTCTGGCGCGGCGGATGGGCAAGACCCGGATCATTGCGGAAACCGGCGCGGGCCAGCATGGTGTGGCGACCGCGACGGTTTGCGCGAAGTTTGGTTTGAAATGCGTGGTTTACATGGGCGCGCATGACGTGGAGCGCCAAGCGCCGAACGTGTTCCGCATGCGTCTGCTGGGGGCCGAAGTGGTGCCGGTGACTTCTGGTCGTGGCACGTTGAAAGATGCGATGAATGATGCGCTGCGCGATTGGGTGACCAATGTGCGCGACACCTTCTATTGCATTGGCACGGTGGCTGGGCCGCATCCCTATCCGGCGATGGTGCGCGATTTCCAAAGCATCATTGGCAAGGAAGTGCGCTGGCAATTGGCCGAACAGGAAGGCGAAGGCCGTCTGCCCGACACGGTTGTGGCGGCGATTGGCGGTGGGTCGAACGCGATGGGCCTGTTCTTCCCGTTCCTGGATGATCCGTCGGTGAATATCATTGGCGTCGAGGCGGGCGGCAAGGGCGTGGATGAGCGGATGCAGCATTGCGCGTCGCTGACCGGTGGTCGCTCCGGCGTGCTGCATGGCAACCGCACCTATCTGTTGCAAGACAACGATGGCCAGATCCTTGAGGGCTTTTCGATCTCGGCGGGCTTGGATTATCCGGGCATCGGGCCAGAGCATAGCTGGCTGCACGACATGGGCCGCGCGCAATATGTGTCGATCACCGACGCCGAGGCGCTGGAAGCGTTCCAACTGTGCTGCAAGCTGGAAGGCATCATCCCGGCGTTGGAACCGTCGCATGCTTTGGCGCATGTGATGAAGATTGCGCCGACTTTGCCCAAGGACCACATCATCGTGATGAACATGTGCGGCCGTGGTGACAAAGATATCTTTACGGTGGCAAAGCATCTGGGTTTTGACATGAAGATCTGATTTTTGTAGAAAAATCAAAGAATTGCGCCGCGTAAACGAAGGTTTACGCGGCGTTTTCTTTTAAAAATACCCTCGCACAAACGTTTGGCGAATAGGCGTTTGGGGCTGAATTGTTCATTTGGGTAATGTGCATGCATCGATTCGCAGGCAGGTGTCGTGAAGCGACGGGCTGGGACTGTTAGTAAGTATTTAACCAGTATTTTGGTATGAGTGCGGTTAAAGAGTGCCTGTTGCGTATCAGTGCTCGGTTCTCGTACGCGGAAGATTTTTGGCTTTGGTCACGCCTTTCGCTGCGGGAACCGGGAGATTTTTGGTTGTAGTGCAATCAATGCGCGGAAGTTTTTTTGGTAAATGGCCGCAAGGTGCAGACCTTTGTGTGCCGTGTTGGCCCTAATTGATGGGGCGTTGGGGTGGCAAAGACGGCCTGCGGTGCAAATGGGCTGATTTGCCACGTGAAGGTATGTGTGATGAAACGCGTTTTGGTTGTGGTGGCGTTGCTGGTCTCGGGTGCCAAGGCCGGCGCTGATACGATTTCCGATCAGGTGGTGAAAAACCTGCGCGCGCAGGGCTTTGATGTGGTTCAGATGGACCGCACTTGGCTTGGACGGATGTGGATTTTGGCCCGCAATGACACAACACAGCGCGAAGTTGTGTTTAACCCGGCGACGGGTGAGATTTTGCGCGATTACGCCGTTTTATTGGCAACGCTGAACCGGCCAGACGATAGCGGTCCCGATGGTGATGGCGCTGCGCCGCAGACGGTGGCGGTTGATCCGGGGACAGAAGACCCGCCGCTGGGGCTGCTTGGGTCTGCGCCGCCCCTATTGGGGGGCGCGCCCGCTGATCCACCTGTTGAACCGACCCCGCCTGTGCAGTAAAACGGTCAGATATAGGGGGAAGATTCGCCCCGAAGTTTGATTTTGCCTTTTCTGCCGCAGGAAACCTTTCGTGAAACGGGCTTGGCTGTATTTGCTGCTTGTCTTGGTGCAAGCTGGTTGCGCCGGGGTGTTTCTGTTGGACATCCTGATGTCGATTTTTGGCTTTTATCCAGTGCCGCTGGCTTGGACCACGCGCGAGTTGATGGAAATGGGCGCGGGCTTTGGCCTGTTGCTGGGGCTGGTGTTTGGCACCTTGCTGCTTTGGCGCGGAATCAATGACTTGCATCAGACGCAGGCGCTGCTTGATCGGGCCTCTAGTGCGTTCATGGATATGTTGAACACCCGTTTTGACGAATGGCGGCTGACGGCGGCAGAGCGCGATGTTGCGATGTTTGCAATCAAGGGCCTGAATGTGCAGGAAATCGCGGCGCTGCGCGAAACCAGCGAAGGCACGGTCAAGGCGCAGACCGCCGCGATTTATCGCAAGGCAGGGGTCAGCGGGCGGCCGCAACTGCTCAGCCTGTTTATTGACGATATGATGGGCGGGCCGCCCAATGCGGCAGAACAAACCGGCGAATCGAAAGCGGCGCTGCGGGTTTAGGCGGTTGCGCGGCTGCGGGCGCGGGCCATGTCTTTCAGACCTTTGTCGTAAACCTATGACTTTGCTTTGGGCCAAGGTCTGATCGGGCAATTGCCTTGTTTTATGGATTTTTTCGGTGCGACACCGGGTGCTGCGCTTTCTGGCCATAAAAATGCTGAAATCGGGCGTAAATCCATAAACTGAGGTTTATGGCCGCAAACTGCGGGTCAAGGCCGGGTGCCCTAAACCGTGGCGCAATAGGCATGCGGTGATGGGGGCGGCATTGCTTGGCCTGTCGCCGGATGCGGCACAGCAGATTTCTTACCCGATCAATCCGATCGCCCCTTAGTAACACTGGAGCCCGTTATGAAACTTAAAGCCAAACTGATGATGTTCACCGCCGCCGTCGCATTTTCGGCCACGATGGCGCAGGCCGCGATCACGGTTAATGATGTGGTGAAAACCTATCAGGATGCGGCCTATACCTCGATCGAGGTGAAAGAGGGGCCGACGCAGATCAAGGTCGAAGCGATCAAGGACGGCGTGAAGATCGAAGTTGTCTATGACAAGGCGTCGGGCGATGTTGTCCGGCAAGAAAGCCGTTCGGCCAGCGCCGAAGATGCGGTGCAAACCGGGGTTGAAGTATCAAGCACCGACCGCGATTTTTCCGACGACAACGGTGTTTCGGATGACGATGGCGCCAACCACGATGCGGGCGATGATCATGGCCGCGATGCCAATGATGATGGGTCGGATGACCACGGCGGCAGCTCTGCCGATGACAACAGCGGCAGCGACAATGAAAGCGCCGACGACAATGGCGGCAACAGCGGTAGCGATGATCAGGGCGACGACGACAATTCCGGCAGCGGGTCTGATCACAGCGGCGGCGATGATAACGCCGGCGACGACAACGGCGGCGATGACAACTAAGGCTGGCTGAAACCGCATCGCGCTGCGCGATTGCAAACACGTCACGCGCCCCGGGGCTTGCCGGGGCGTGCGTCTTTGTCGATAGTAGGGGCGCTGAGTTGCGTCTCTGAAGGGACACACATGGACCGCAGGTTCTTTTTGACCGTTTTGGGGGGCGCTGTGGCTACGGCCAGTGGCGCTTTTGCGGCGGCTTTTTCGGATGTTGTTGTCGATCAACTGCGCGCGCAAGGCTATGAAACGCTGGTGGTCGAACGCACTTTGTTGGGGCG
>Ga0255096_1000797_pt1 | contig 14171 bp, 11 predicted proteins | sample Colum_Atlam_RepA_2_FD_188563 | JGI IMG/M metagenome (GOLD analysis project Ga0255096, IMG submission 188563) | Freshwater microbial communities from Columbia River, Oregon, United States - Colum_Atlam_RepA_8d | ecosystem: Environmental > Aquatic > Freshwater > River | place: USA: Oregon...
GCTTCTTGCCCCCGAGGGGGATGGCGCGCTGTTTCGGTGGGTGGCGGTGCTGACCGGCTCCAAGAATGCGGTGAAGGGCCTCGGCTTTTTCCTCGGTGCGGCGCTCTTGGCCTTGGCAGGCTTCAAGGGCGCGGTCTGGGGCATGGCTGCGGTTCTCGCGGTGATCCTGACCGGCGTTTGGGCCTTTATGCCCCCCGGTCTGCCGATGGGCAAAAAGGGGGCGAAGGTCTCGTCGATCTGGTCGCGGGATGCGCGCGTCAACCGGCTCAGTCTAGCGCGGATGTTCCTGTTCGGAGCCCGCGATGTCTGGTTCGTTGTCGGCATCCCGATTTACTTCCAGTCGATCTTGTCCGACGGCTCTGCCGACAGCCGACGCGCGGCGTTCTTCCTGATCGGCGGCTTCATGGCGCTTTGGATCATCGGCTATGGTGCGGTGCAGACTGCAGCGCCGAAACTGCTGGCGGCCAAAGGCAGGCCCAACAGCGAAATCATCGCCAAGACGATAACTTGGGCGGGCTATCTGGTGCCCATCCCCTTTGCGCTGGCGCTGGCCGTTTGGGCTGCGAGCGGGCCTTCGCTCTGGCTAAGTGTCGTGCTTGTCATCGGCCTGCTGACTTTTGGCTTCGTGTTCGCGGTCAACTCATCGGTACATTCCTACCTGATCCTTGCGTTTTCCGGAGCAGGGAGGATCAGTCAGGATGTCGGATTTTACTACATGGCCAATGCAGCAGGCCGGCTCGCGGGCACGCTGCTGTCGGGTGTCAGTTACCAAATGGGTGGTCTGGCGCTTTGCCTTGCCACGGCCGGGGCGATGACCGCACTGAACTGGTGGGCAGCGCAACGATTGGCCTGAGCCACATCGCGGCAAGCTGGCTTGCGTATCTTCACAGTCAGGATCGAGCTGAATGGCCGCTTACAGACAATCCGGGGTCACAGCCGCAATACCAGCGAACCAACGCTTGGGGCCGATCGACGCGAGCTGTAAGTGATCACGAGTTCCCACATGCCGCGCGGGCGTCTAAATGAAGTCATCCCAATCGGCCCGCTCATCGACCGGAGAAGCCGAAAAAGACGACTCGGGCTCATAGCTGGCGCATCCGATGGCTCCAGACGAGAGCCAGACAGGCCTCTCCGTGACCATGCATCGAATGTCGTGTTCGCTCAGCCGCTCAGACTGATGGCAACATATGAGACAGGACCGTACCTCACGGCCATGGTGTCGGACCTGGCGCACCATAAAATCTAGCAAACGGTCCCGCACCGTGTTGATCGAATATGATCGCCGGCCCCGGCCAACGTCCTGCAGTTCATAGGCAAGAAGGTGAGGATCCTTCTCCAGTGAACCTATGTTGGCAACATCGACATCCTGGAACCAGGGTTTGCCGCTGCGATACAAAAGCAGAGCAAGCCCTGACATCATGCAAGATTGCTCACAGTAATGCGAGACCGCGGGAAGCTCCGAGGTGTTGTGCATTTTCACGTCTGACTTGCGGGTATCGATCTGGCCGAAAAGGCATGCCGCCTCCTCCTCGCTTGCGATCCGGATCTCAAGGATTGGCAAACCACTGGCGATCTTCTGTCTTTCGCACCCATGGGTGACCGCTATCTCGACCAATAGTCTTGCGCCGGTCTTGCTCGAAGTCAGCAATATGTCTGCGACAAATCCCTCGACGCCTGCCTCCAGCCTGACCGTGTCGTAGAGTTCTGCTAAATCCTGGGACACCAGCACTCCCTGCCCGCTACATGTAACGCCGAAACTCTTCTCATGACGAGAGCAGATGCCGGGTGCCTCGCGCAAGATTAGAAAGGGCTCTTCTCCGTTCATGGCACGCTTCAGCGACGCAAAGAGGGTCATCTTCGCAAGGAGGTGAAAGTAAGATTCGTTGGTGCAGTTGTCGGGGCGTCCTGCCTTGTGCTTGAAGTGGTGGCGTCGGCGCGTTCCGAGGGCCGGCACCATCACGTGGCCACAGGAAAGACAGTGATATGGCCCACGGGCATATCTCTCCTCCGGGTTTACCTCCGAGATTTCGACAAGCGCATCATCCGTCCCTTTGACGAATCTGCTCATGTCGCCGACCGAACCCCTCTCTGCACCTGGCATCCACACCTCCCCTGAACCTCTCCTCCCTTGTAGGATGAAATCATTCGCGGATCACCTTGTCAGAACCTAATGCGGAACCCAACCTTTCTTCTAAAACCTCGGGGGTTCGATTATACTTTCCCATAGATGCCGGGTTTACATCAACGCCACATCAACAGTCGAAAGTGGTTTGAAAACAATTGCATGTGGTCCGCTGTCCGTGCAGGTGGTCAAATGTTGGGGAAGAAAATTCGTGAAATCAAAGGGTTATCGGTCAAACGATTGATTTTACTAACGTATTGGAATCGTTGAGGTTTCGGCTCATAACCTGAAGGTCACAGGTTCAAATCCTGTCCCCGCAACCAAAATATACAGTATTATCAAAGACTTCAAAGCCGAGCTAAACGCTCGGCTTTTGTCATTCCAAATTCTTGTCAACACCTGGTCATAAGATGTCGCGCTCCTCGGTCACCCGCGCCAGTTCACGCTTCAGCCGCCGGTTCTCCGCCTCATGGTCTACCAAGGACGCCTTGGGCGCAGGTTCAGTGAACAGCTTCATCCACGTGTAGAGAGAGTGCGAACTCACCCCCAAGCGCCGCGAAACCTCACGAACCGGATACCCACGCACCCGGATCTGCTGCACCGCATCACGCTTGAACTCATCGCTGTAATTGCTCGTCCCCATGTCGGCATCCCTGCCTCAAAGTTAGGGGCCAAAGCGTCTACAAATCTAGGGGCACCTCAGTCAATCCTAGCCCATGGCGGCCGTCAAAGATCCTGCGGCAACAACTCTTGCGGCAGGTTTTGGAACGCCACCGGCCGCAACCAGCGCCGGATCGACATGGTGCCAACCGATGTTGCGCCGAAATTGGTCGAAGCCGGGTAAGGCCCGCCATGCACCTGCGCATCGACAACCTCGACGCCCGTCGGAAAGCCATTCGCCAGCACGCGGCCCGCCTTGCGCTCCAACACCGGCAAGAGCACCTTTGCGGCCGGATAATCGGCAGCATCAACGTGCAGCGTGCAGGTCAACTGCCCCTCAAGGCTGTTGGCCACCGCCTGCATCTGCGCAAAATCGCTGACGCGCACAATCAGACCCAGCGGGCCAAACACCTCTTCGCCAAGCGCACGGTTCGCCAGCCAATCGCTGCCCGAAACTTCGAACAGATAGGGCGTCGCCTGCCGTTGGTCGCACATGCTGGTCAGCACTTCGCGCACCCCCGCAGCCCCTGCAATACGGTCGCGGCCGTGACGATAGGCTTCGGCAATGCCATCGGTCAGCATGGTCTGTGCGCCAACTTTCGCCACTGCCGCCTTGGCCGCGTCAATGAACGCTTGCGCATCGGCACCGTCGATCACCACCGCAATGCCGGGATTGGTGCAAAACTGCCCCGCACCCATGGTCAAAGACCCGGCCCAGCCCGTCGCAATCGCATCGCCCCGCGCGCCAAGCGCTGCGGGCAGCAGGAACATCGGGTTCACTGATCCCAACTCGCCAAAGAACGGAATCGGGTCGGGACGGCGCGCGCAAAGATCAAACAGCGCCCGACCTCCGCCCAAAGACCCGGTGAACCCCACCGCCTTGATCAGCGGATGCTGCACCAAAGCCTCGCCGACATCGCGCTTGCCACCCTGCACAAGGCTGAACACCCCAGCAGGCATGCCACAGGCTTTCACAGCCGCATCAATGGCTTGCGCCACAATCTCGCCCGTGCCGGGATGCGCCGAATGGCCCTTCACCACCACCGGGCAACCCGCCGCCAAGGCGCTTGCGGTGTCGCCACCTGCCACCGAAAACGCCAACGGAAAGTTTGATGCGCCAAACACTGCCACCGGGCCAATCGGGCGCTGGATCATGCGGATTTCGGGGCGGGGCGCAGGCACGCGGTCGGGCAGGGCGGCATCAACGCGGCGATCCAGATAGTCGCCCTTGCGGATATGCGCCGCGAACAACCGCAGCTGACCGGTGGTGCGGCCGCGCTCGCCTTCCAACCGCGCGGCTGGCAGACCGGATTCCGAGGTGCCAATGGCAGTAATCTCTGGCCCGCGCGCTTCGATCTTGTCGGCGATGCGGTCAAGGAAGGCCGCGCGGACCTCGCGCGGCAGCGCAGAATAGGCCGGAAACGCGGCTTCGGCGGCTTTGCAGGCCGCATCGATATGTGCGGGCGTGCCGACGGCAAAGCTATGTGCGTCGCCGGTGGCGGGCGAAGATTGGAAGGTGGTGTCGCCAGCCAGCCATTGGCCTGCGATCAGATGCTTTCCGGTCAGCATGTCGTTCTCCGTAGTTGGCGAAGGGCGGGGGTTTCACACCCCCGCACCCCCGTGGGATATTTGCACCAAGAGGATGAGGCACGCCTTAGAAATCGAAGGCGGCGGTTTCTTTGCGGCGGCCAAGGGTCAGGGCATCGGCCACATGCACCATCGGTGCCAGATCAACATCGGATTGGCCACGCGACACAAGGTTCGCCATACGGGCATAAAGCGCCGGATATTCGCCCATGATGGTGTTTTCACCCGCCACTGCCGTACCGTTGAGTTCAAGCACATTGCCGCCCATCCGCAGCGCCATCGCGCCGTGATCGGTATCAACCTCGATGTCCCAGGTTTGCGGGCCGGTCTGACGCCAGTCAAAATCTGCGCTGACACCACCCGAGAAGGTCAGTTGTGCCGCAATCGGCGTCTGGCGGTTGGCGGGAAATTCCAGCGTTGCCGCGGTCAGATGCACCGGCGCGGGCAGAATTTCGGTCAGGATCGACAGCGCGTTGATGCCGGGGTCAAACACCCCCATGCCACCGGGTTCAAACACCCAATCTTGCCCCGGATGCCATTTGCGCACATCTTCGCGCCAGGTGATATGCGCCCGGCGCACGGTTTTATCTGCAAGCCACGCCTTGGCCGCAGCCACTGCATGCGCCATCCGGCTGTGCCAGGTGGTATAAAGCGTCAGCCCACGCGCCGCCGCCAGTGCTTGCAGCGCATGCACTTCGGCCAGCGTTGCGCCGGGTGGCTTTTCCAGCATCACATGCCGCCCCGCCAGCAGCGCGGCTTCGGCATAGTCAAAGCGCGGCACTGGTGGCAGGCACAATGACACCACCGGCACATCGGGCCGCGCTGCCAGAAAGGCCGCAAAGTCGTCATAGCTTTCAACGCCGTCAACCGCACCTTTGCGCGAAATCGTCGCGGCCAGTTCCCAATCGGGGCTGGCCGCAATCGCCGGAACATGCTGATCCAGCGCGATTTTTCCGATGCCGACCAAAGCGATCTTCATCAGTGCGAATCCTTGCCCACCGGGTTGCCACGGCAGCCCTTCAGGAAATCAAGGTCGGCGCCGGTATCGGCCCCCTGCACATGCTGCTGGTGCAGCCACGCATAGCCGCTTTCGGCCTGAATATGCGACGGCTGCCATTTCGCCAGCCGCGCTGCCAAGTCTGCGTCCGAAATATCCAGATGCAGGCGGCGGTTCGGCACATCAAGTTCGATGAAGTCGCCGTTCTGCACCACAGCCAGCGGGCCGCCAGCGGCAGCCTCGGGCGAGGTGTGCAGGCAAACCGTGCCATAGGCGGTGCCCGACATCCGCGCGTCGGAAATCCGCACCATATCGGTGATACCCTTGCGCAGCACTTTCGGCGGCAGGCCCATATTGCCCACCTCTGCCATGCCCGGATAGCCTTTCGGACCGCAGTTTTTCAGCACCATGACGCAGGTTTCGTCAATGTCCAAAGCCTCGTCATTGATCTTGGCCTTGTAGTCGTCGATGTCTTCAAACACCACCGCACGGCCCCGATGCACCAGCAGATGCGGGCTGGCGGCAGAGGGTTTCAGCACTGCGCCCTTCGGGGCAAGGTTGCCCTTCAACACCACAACCCCACCCGATTTCGCCAGCGCCTTGTCGGTCGGCAAAATCACGTCTTCGTTGTGGTTGACCACGTCCTTGACCTGATCCCACATGCTTTCGCCCGACACCGTCAGCGCGTCTTTGTGCAAAAGCCCCGCTTCGCCCAGCCGTTTGATCACCACCGGCAGGCCACCGGCATAGAAGAACTCTTCCATCAGGTATTTGCCCGATGGCATCAGGTTAACAATCGTCGGCACGTCGCGACCGCAACGATCCCAATCGTCCAGCGACAGATCAATCCCGACCCGACCGGCAATCGCCAGCAGGTGGATCACCGCATTGGTTGACCCGCCAATCGCGCCATTGGTGCGGATGGCGTTTTCGAAGGCTTCTTTCTTCAGCACATCCGATGGCTTCAGATCATCCTTGACCATTTGCACGATGCGCCGACCGGTCATCTGCGCCATCACGCGGCGACGGCTGTCCACTGCCGGAATTGCGGCATTGCCCGAAAGCGCCATGCCCAAAGCTTCGGCCATCGACGCCATCGTGCTGGCGGTGCCCATGGTGTTGCACGACCCCGGGCTGCGGCTCATCGAGGCTTCTGCCTCCATGAACTCTTCCTTGGTCATCGTGCCGGCTTTCACCGCTTCGGAAAACTTCCAAAGATGCGTGCCCGACCCGACACGTTCGTTCTTGTAATAGCCGTTCAGCATCGGCCCGCCGGTGACAACAATCGACGGAATGTCGGTGCTGGCCGCCGCCATCAGCAGCGACGGCGTGGTCTTGTCACAGCCCACCATCAGCACGCAGCCATCCATCGGTTGGCCGCGCATCGCTTCTTCCACCGCCATTGCCGCAAGGTTGCGAAACATCATCGCCGTGGGGCGGAACGCGCTTTCGCTGGCCGAAAACACCGGCACTTCCACCGGGAAACCGCCGGCTTCATAGATGCCGTGCTTCACCCGTTCGGCCAAATCGCGCAAATGCGCGTTGCACGGCGTCAGTTCCGACCAAGTGTTAAGAATGCCAATCACCGGGCGGCCATCAAACAGATCCGGCGGGAAGCCTTGGTTCTTCATCCAGCCGCGGTGGTAAATCGCGTCCTTGGTGGTGCCCCCGAACCATTCCTGAGAGCGAAGCTTGCGGGGCCAGGCGGCGGGTTTGAAGCTCATCACATCCTCACAATTGCTTGACGGTCACGGCGCCCGAAAGGGCAGGGGCGCGGGCCAGTGGGTTTTTCAACGGCAGACCAAAGGCCTCTGCCTCAATTTCAAACACGTCGCCGGCTTGCGGCTCGATGCCTTGCGCAAACGAAAGCGTGGCGGTGCCGAACATATGCACATGCAGATCGCCCGGCTGGCAGAACAAAGCATACTTGAAATGGTGGTGTTCCAGGTTGGCAAACGTGTGCGACATGTTGGCCTCGCCCGACAGGAACGGCGCGTCAAAGATCACCGTGTCACCACGCCGGATCCGGCTGGTGCCGCGCACATCCTTCGGCAGGTCGCCCACCAGGATTTCCGGCCCGAACGACGCCTCGCGCAGCTTGGAATGTGCCAGAAACAGATAGTTGATGCGTTCGGTCACATGGTCGGAAAACTCGTTGGCCAAAGCCCAGCCAACCCGGTTTGCCACGCCATCCGGCCCGATCAGGTAAATCCCCGCCAGTTCCGGCTCTTCGCCGCCATCCAGCGCAAAGCCCGGGCTGGTCAGCGCCGCACCGGGGGCCACGGCGGTATGGCCGTTGCCCTTGTAGAACCATTCCGGCTGCACGCCCGCCTCGCCTGCGGCAGGGCGGCCAGCCTCTAGCCCCATGCGGAACATCTTCATGCTGTCGGTCAGGGTTTCAGACCCGTCCAGCTTTGCATGCATCGCATCGCGGGTGGCGGCCGACCCAAGATGGGTCAGGCCTGTGCCGGTCAGATGCATATGCGTGGGGTCCGGATGGGTGATCGGCAGCGCCAGACGGCCCTCTGCCGCTAGGGCCACCAGATCAACCGCTTCGCCCAAGCCATGCGCGGCAATCACCGCAGCAAGGCTGCGCCCGCTGGCAATCGCCTCTTGCGCCAGCGCATAGGTGCTGGCCGCACCCTTGACCACCGCCGCCTCAGAGCCTTCGCGGGCCACCACGGCCAAGCTGCCATCCGTCTTGATAATCTGCGACAACAACATGATTTCAGGCCTTATTTCGATTTGTTGTAGACGTCGAAGATGACAGCGGCCAACAGCACCAGCCCCTTGATCACCTGCTGGTAATCAATGCCGATGCCCATGATCGACATGCCATTGTTCATCACGCCCATGATCAGCGCGCCCACCACAGCGCCCAAAATCTTGCCAACGCCGCCCGACATCGACGCACCGCCGATGAACACCGCCGCGATCACGTCCAATTCAAACCCGACACCGGCTTTCGGGGTCGACGAATTCAGACGCGCCGCCACGATCATGCCCGCCAAAGCCGCAAGCACGCTCATGTTGACAAAGGTAAAGAATACCAGCCGGTCGGTCTTGATGCCCGAAAGCTTCGCCGCCTTTTCGTTGCCACCCAGCGCATAGATGCGACGCCCGGTAACCACCTTTTCGGTGAAGAACGCATACAGCACCGTCAGCACCGTCAAGATCACCACCACGTTCGGCAGGCCACGGAACGATGCCAGCTTGTAGCCCACAAAGATCAGCGCCGCCGAAACCACCACATTGCGCGCCCAAAACACGCCAATCGGTTCGGGCTCCATGCCAAATTCGGCATCCTGCGCCCGGGCACGCCAGCCCATCACCACAATCGCCAAGGCCGAAGCACAGACCAAAACCAACGCCGTCACATTCGGCTTATCCACCGCAAACAGGTCAGGAATGAAGCCGGTCGACAGCGATTGAAAGGTTTTCGGGAAGGGGCCAATGTTTTGCCCGTTCAGCAACCACAGCGTCAGGCCGCGAAACACCAGCATCCCGGCCAGCGTCACGATGAACGACGGAATGCGCCAGAACGCCACCCAATAGCCCTGCGCCGCGCCGATCAACAGGCCGACAAACAGACAGGCCGGCACCACCGCCCAAACCGGCCAATGCAGGTTCACCGTCAGCACCGCCGCGACAGAGCCGACAAACCCCACCACCGACCCGACCGAAAGGTCGATATGGCCGGCCACGATCACCATCAGCATCCCCAGCGCCATGATGATGACGTAAGAGTTCTGCAAGAACAGGTTGGTGATGTTCTGCGCCGACAGAAAATCAATCGGGCTTGGCGGCACAAAGCGCAGCACAAGCGTGAAGAACACCACGATCGCCACAAGCGCCAGCAGCATGCCGCTTTCGCGCAAATGCCCGCCCAGATGCGCGCCGATGCCTTTTTTCTCGTTGCTCATGCCGCTTTCCCTTCGCTTTGCAGTATCAGCGCCATGATGCGTTCCTGGCTGGCCTCGGCCTTGCTCAGTTCGCCCACGATGCGCCCTTCGTTCATCACATAAATCCGGTCGCACATGCCCAAAAGCTCTGGCATCTCCGAACTGATCATCACCACGCCACGCCCCTGCGCGGCCAATTCGTTCATGATGCCATAGATTTCAAACTTGGCGCCCACGTCGATCCCGCGCGTCGGTTCATCCAAGATCAGCACCTGCGGATCGGTGAACAGCCACTTCGACAGCACCACCTTTTGCTGGTTGCCGCCCGACAGGTTCACCACCTTTTGCATCACGCCGGGGGTGCGAATGGCCATCGCCTTGCGATATTCTTCCGCCACCTGGGTTTCGCGCCGCTGGCTAAGAATACCGCGCGTCGAAACGCCCATCAGGTTTGCCAAAGTGATGTTGCGCACAATCGGCTCTTCCAACACCAGACCCAGCGATTTGCGGTCTTCGGTCACATAGGCCAAGCCTGCGTCAATCGCTTTTGAAACCGACGATGTATCGGCAACCTTGCCGCCCATCGTCACCTTGCCGGTGATATTGCGGCCATAAGACCGCCCGAACAGGCTCATCGCCAATTCGGTCCGGCCCGCGCCCATCAGCCCGGCAATGCCAACAATCTCGCCCTTTTTGACGTGAAAGCCCGCATCCTTGATCATCTGGCGGTCTTTTTGTTCCGGGTGCCAGACGTTCCACCCCGAAACCTCCATCAGCGTCTCGCCGATATTGGGGGTGCGGTCGGGGTAGCGGTGCGCCATATCGCGGCCCACCATGTCGCGGATGATGCGATCTTCCGAAATTTCGGCCTTGGTCAGCGTCGAGACGCTGGCGCCGTCGCGGATCACGGTGATCCGGTCGGCCACCCGCGAAATCTCGTTCAGCTTGTGGCTGATGATGATCTGCGACACACCCTGCGCCTTCAGTTCCAACATCAGATCCAACAGCTTCTGGCTATCGTTTTCCTGCAAGGCCGCCGTCGGCTCGTCCAAGATCAACAGCCGCACGTCTTTCGCCAAAGCCTTGGCAATCTCGATCAACTGCTGCTTGCCGACGCCCAGCTTTTCCACCTTGGTGGCGGGCGATTCCTGCAAGCCCACCTTCTTCAACAGCGCCTCGGTGCGCTGGAAGGCTTCGGCCCAATTGATCACGCCGCGCTTGGCCACTTCGTTGCCCAAGAACAGGTTCTCGGCAATCGACAGCAGCGGCACCAGCGCAAGCTCTTGGTGAATAATGATAATACCGCGATCTTCACTGTCGCGGATGTTGCGGCATGCCAAAGGCGCGCCGTCATAAAGAATATCGCCGTCGTAAGATCCGTGCGGGTAAACCCCCGACAGCACCTTCATCAGCGTCGATTTGCCCGCACCATTCTCGCCACAGATCGCGTGAATTTCGCCAGCTTCCACCGTCAGGCTGACATTGTCCAAAGCCCGCACACCCGGGAAGACCTTGCTGATCCCCCGCATCTCCAGAAGCGCCGTCATGGTTATCTCCCCCGAAAAATCGCGCCCGCCCGAATAAAGGCGGGCGCGATCAACCTCAGCTTAACCGCAGATTACTTCAGCTGGTCAGCAGTATAATAGCCCGAACCCACCAGAACGGCTTCGTAGTTCGATGCGTCCACCGGCTGCGACGCCAGCAGATACGACGGAACAACCTTCACGCCATTGTCGTAGGTCTTTTCGTCGTTGATCTCCGGGGTGCCGCCAGAAAGAACCGCGTCCACCATCTTGACGGTGACTTTCGCCAGTTCGCGGGTGTCCTTGAAGATCGACGAATACTGCTCGCCCGCGATGATCGACTTGATCGACGGTACTTCACAGTCCTGACCGGTAACGACCGGCATCTTCAGATCGCCCGAGCCATAGCCCACGCCCTTGACCGACGACAGAATGCCAATCGACAGCCCGTCATAGGGCGACAGCGCGCCGTGCAATGCCTTGTCGCCATAGTTCGACGACAACAGGTTATCCATGCGCGACTGCGCCACAGCACCGTCCCAACGCAGGGTGCCAACCACGTCCATGCCAACCTGGCCCGACGGAATGGCAATATCGCCCGCGTCGATCATCGGCTGCAGCACCGACATCGCGCCATTGTAGAAGAAGAAGGCGTTGTTGTCGTCCGGGCTGCCGCCGAACAGTTCGACGTTCCACGGCTTCACATCCGCAAAGCGCTCTTTCAGGCCAGCAACCAGCGATTCCGCCTGCTGCACGCCGACTTTGAAGTTGTCGAAGGTGGCATAATAGTCAACCGAACCGCTTTCACGGATCAGACGGTCATAGGCGATAACCTTGATGCCGGCTCCCGCTGCGTTGTCCAGCGCGTTCGACAGCGTGGTGCCGTCGATGGCCGCGATCACCAGCGCTTTCACGCCTTTGGTGATCATGTTTTCAATCTGGGCCAATTGGTTCGGGATGTCATCTTCTGCATATTGCAGGTCGGTGGCATAGCCCGCTTCGGTGAACTGCTTCACCATCGAGTCGCCGTCAGCGATCCAGCGCGCCGAAGACTTGGTCGGCATGGCGATGCCGATGGTGCCTTTGTCCTGCGCGAAGGCCGGCAGGCCCACAACCGAAGACGCGGCCGCAGCACCCGTCAGCGCCAAAAGCGCTCTTCTCGAAATTTGCATTTTTTATCCTCCCAAGCCGCGCTCCCGGCGGCGATCCGACGCGGAATCGGCAGACCTAGGCCCCCCAACTCCGTGCAGGACAGTTGCAATGCGGTGTTATATCCGTCAAATGGTCAAATCTTATACAAACATGGCTGAATTGATATGTTTCAATCGCTCTCTGCCGACACCCTGCTGCAAAAGGGTCTGAAACTCAGCCATCTGCGGCTTTTGGCGGCACTTCTTGAAACCGGCCAAATCTCTGCCGCCGCCGACCGTATCCGCGTCGCCCAGCCCGCCGCCTCCCGGCTTTTGGCCGAGGTGGAACGCATCGTCGGCCAACCGGTGCACCACCGCACCGGCCGCGGCATGATCCTGACGGCGGTGGGGCAGGCGCTCGCACAACGCGCGCAACGCATCCAGATGGAACTGCGCGACGCCGCCCGCGATCTGGCAGAGGTGGCGACCGGCGGCGTCGGTCACGTCCGCATCGGGTCGGTCACCGGCCCCGCCATCGACCGCCTGCTGCCGGTGCTGCGCAACGCCCGCCTGACCGCGCCGCAGGTCACCGCCGAAGTCATCGTCGCCCCATCTGATCTGTTGTGCGAACACCTGCTGTCGGGCCGCATCGATTTCGCCATCGGTCGCCTCCCCGAAGGCCCGAACCGCGATCTCTTCGCCTTTACCGCCATCGCGCCCGAACCGGTGGCGCTGGTCACCCGCAAGGGCCATCCGCTTACCTTGCACCCCAACCCACAACTGTCCGACCTGCTGACCTATGATTGGGTGATGCCGCCGCGCGACTCGCTGCTGTCGCGCGCCGTTCTGGCCCGCCTGCGCGCGCATGGTCTGGAAGACCCACCGCAGCGGTTGTCGACCGCGTCTTTCCTGCTGATCTTCGCGCTTTTGCACCAATCAAACGCCATCGCGCCCTTGGCCCGCGCCGTGGTGCAAAGCTTCACCACCAGCGCCGATACCCCTTACGTCGAACTGCCGCTGGATCTGGGCATTCAGGTCGAAGCCTTCGGCCTCTTGACCCGGGCCGAGGCAATCCTCCCCCCCGTTGCCGCCCGCCTTGCCGCCGATATTCAAGCCATGCCGCAACCGCTGCTGGATTAACTTCCGCCGCCAACCCATTAAAACTTATCTAAAATCCGCCTTCATCTTGGCAAAAATATCCTCGGGGGAAAGCCATTGGGCCTGCCCAATGGCTGTGGGGGGCGAGCCCCCCATCGTTACCGCCGCTGCAACCCCTGCAAAATGTCGCGCAGCACCGCCTCGGGGGCTTGGTCAATATCCACCACCACCGCCTCAGCGGGGCTGGGCGGTTCCAGCGTGGCAAACTGGCTGTCCAGCAGCGCTGTCGGCATGAAATGCCCAACCCGCGCCCGCATCCGTGCCTCAATCACCGCGCGGCTGCCGGACAAATGTACGAATGTCACATCGCCGCCCGCCGTCTCGGCAATCAGCGCCCGGTAACTGCGCTTTAGCGCCGAGCACCCGACAATGCCGCCGTCGCGCAGCGCCGCCCCGACCAGCCGCAACCACGGCCAGCGGTCTGCATCGTCCAACGGCTCGCCCCGGCTCATCTTTGCAATGTTTTCCGCCGGATGCAGGTCGTCGCCGTCGCGGTAGGGCAGGCGCAACGCCGCCCCCAAAGCCGCTCCGATCGAAGACTTGCCGCAGCCCGCCACCCCCATCACCACGATTTTGCGCATAGGCCCGGTCATAGCGATGCGGTGATCCCGCCATCAACATACAGGCAATGCCCATTAACAAAACTCGACGCCGCCGAGGTCAGAAACACACAAGCCCCCACCAGCTCTTCCACCTTGCCCCAGCGCCCAGCCGGGGTGCGCTTTTCCAACCAGGCCGAAAACGCCGGGTCCGCCACCAAAGCCGCATTCAACGGCGTGTCAAAATACCCCGGCGCAATCGCGTTGCACTGCAAACCATGCTTGGCCCAATCGGTCGCCATGCCCTTGGTCAGGTTGCCCACCGCGCCCTTGGTCGCGGTATAGGGCGCAATGCCGGGCCGTGCCAAAGCGGTCTGCACCGAACAGATGTTCACAATCTTGCCCGCCCCGCGCGCAATCATATGCCGCGCGCAGGCCTGTCCCACGTTGAAAACGCTGGCAATATTCACCTGCAACAGCCGTTGGAACGCCTCTTCGGGAAACTCTTCCAGCGGCGCGCGATACTGCATCCCGGCGTTGTTCACCAGAATAT
>Ga0255096_1000803_pt1 | contig 14119 bp, 14 predicted proteins | sample Colum_Atlam_RepA_2_FD_188563 | JGI IMG/M metagenome (GOLD analysis project Ga0255096, IMG submission 188563) | Freshwater microbial communities from Columbia River, Oregon, United States - Colum_Atlam_RepA_8d | ecosystem: Environmental > Aquatic > Freshwater > River | place: USA: Oregon...
TGTCCCGCTCCCCCGCCTTTCGTGCCGCCCTTTGGATGAGCGGCTCGATCGCCTCGTTTTCGCTGATGGCGATTGCGGGCAAACAGATCGGCCATCAGCTCGACAGTTTCGAAATCATGACGGCGCGCTCTGCCATCGGCTTTTGCCTTGTGCTGCTGCTTGCCGCCGCAACCGGACGCTTGTCCGAGATTAGCGCCGACCGCCTCGGCGGCCATCTTTTGCGCAACCTGATCCATTTCACCGGGCAAAACCTGTGGTTCTGGGCGCTGACGATGATCCCGCTGGCGCAACTGTTTGCGCTTGAGTTCACCCAACCGATCTGGGTGATATTGCTGTCACCGCTGCTTTTGGGCGAACATCTGACCCGCGTGCGCGCGCTATCGGCGCTGCTGGGCTTTATCGGCGTGATCATCGTCGCCCGCCCCGATCTTGGCCATCTGGATCTGGGCCTGCTTGCCGCCGCAGGCAGCGCCCTGTTCTTCGCCGCCACCAACATCGCCACCAAAAAGCTGACCAAAGGCCAGTCAATCATCGCCATCCTGTTCTGGCTTACCCTGATGCAGTTCGGCTTTGGCCTTGCCGCCAGCCTTGCAGATGGGGCGATCCACCTGCCCACCTTGGCAACCCTGCCGTGGCTGGTTGTCATCGGCTTTTGCGGACTGACGGCGCATTACGCCCTGACCTCGGCCCTGTCGTTGGCGCCCGCATCCTACGTCATCCCGCTGGATTTCCTGCGCCTGCCGCTGATCGCCGTGGTCGGCGCCGTGCTTTACGCAGAACCGCTGGACCCGTTTGTTTTCGCAGGCGCTGCGGTGATTTTCTGCGGAATATGGCTGAACGTGCGCGCCGAAATCGGGCCAATGCGCAACACCAAAACCAGCAAACCCAGTGACGTGGCGTCATAGATTGACCGATTGGAAAATATCTTTCTAGCTTGCCACATTGCTATTTGGCGTTAACCCGCACTAAAGACGGCCAAGGCCAAATGGCACTTATCTAATGGGGAAGAGGACTATGAAATACATCATCTCGGCGGTCGGCGCCTTGGCACTGACCACCTCGCTGGCGCATGCCGGTGGCATTGAACGGTCGGGCAGCAACTATTCGGCACTGTTCGACAAGGGCCGCGTCATGACCTTGGGCTTTTCCAACGCCACACCGTCGATTTCGGGGATTCTTGGGCCGTATGCAACCGGCAACATGGCGGAATCCTTTTCGACCCTGTCGTTCAGCTACAAGGCCGATGTGAACGACAAACTGTCGTATGCCATCTTCATGAACACACCGTTCGGTGCCGATGCACATTACACCACCGGCGCCTACACCGGGCTAGAGGCACATTGGCAAAGCAACCAACTGGCCGCCTTGCTGAAATACCAAGTCACCGATCGCACCTCGGTTTATGGCGGGCTGCGCTATGTCACCTCCTCGGCCAAGATCTACATTCCGGTGCAAATGTTGTCGCCGCCCAATACCCCGATCGTCGTCGGCCCCTACAGCGCCAGTGCCGCCAGCGACTCGCAGCTTGGCTATGTGGTCGGCGCTGCCTACGAAATCCCCGACATTGCGTTGCGCGTTGGCCTTACCTATGAATCGTCGATCACCCACAGCTTCGCCACTGAAGAAAGCTTTGGCGGCTTAGCTGGCGGTGCCACGGTTCCCGGCAACACCGATATAACCTTGCCGCAAAGTCTGGCACTTGATTTCCAAACCGGCGTCGCCAAAGACACGCTGGTTTTCGGCTCGGTGCGTTGGACCGAATGGTCGCAATGGCACGTCGCCCCCAGCTACTATGACAGCGTGTTGCACGATGAAGTCACCGGTTTTTCGAATGACGTGATCACCTATGAACTGGGCGTCGGCCGTCGCATCAACGAAAATCTGTCGGTCTTCGCCCGCGTCGGCTACGAAGCCCCCGATGGCAAAGTCGCCTCGCGGCTTGCCCCCACCGATGGCATGAACAGCTTCGGGATCGGCGCGTCCTGGACCCAAGACAAGGTCAAGATCACCGGCGGCATCGAATATGCCAAGCTTGGCGATACTTTCGATGCCTCGGGCACCCAGTTCACCGGCAATTCGGCCGTTGGCGTCGGCGTCAACGTCGCTTTCACGTTCTGATCGCCCAATTCGACCCAAAAGGCCCCGCCCCGCGCGGGGCCTTTTTCATTGCCCCTTTCGCCTTGCGCCCGCCCCCTGTAACAAGCCTTCGTCACGCCAATGGAGTTCGCGATGATCTATGCCACCGGACAAGACTTCCGCGCCGCAGCCAAAAAGCGGGTGCTGCTGTTTGGCATGTCAGGTTTGGGCAAGACCTATCTGTCGAACATGCTGCGCGGTTCTGGTCAGGCCGGCGCGGGCGGCTGGTTTCACTACTCGGTCGATTACCGCATCGGCACCCGCTACATGAACGAATACATCGCCGACAACTTCAAACGCGAAGCGATGAAGGTGCCGCTGCTGCGCGAACTCTTGCTGTCGGATTCGGTCTATATCGCCTCCAACATCACCTTTGATAACCTTGCGCCGCTGTCGACCTATCTGGGCAAGCCCGGCGATGCCGCAAAGGGCGGCGTGCCGTTTGGCGAATACCAACGCCGTCAGGCGCAACACGCCACCGCCGAAATTTCGGCGATGCTGGACACCCCGCGCTTTATTGACCGCGCCGAAGAAATCTACGGCTATCAGAACTTCATCTGCGATACCTCTGGGTCTATCTGCGAGGTCGTGAATGCCGAAGACGCCAGCGATCCGGTGATGACCGCCCTGTCGCAAAGCCTGCTTCTGGTCTGGATCAAAGGTTCTGACGCGCATAAGGCCGAACTGGCGCGTCGCTTTGATCGCGCCCCGAAACCGATGTATTATCGCCCCGACTTCCTGTTGCAGCTTTGGGCCGAATATCTGGCACAAGAAGGCAAACCCGCCGATCAGGTCGACCCTGACGCCTTCTTGCGCTTTGGCTATGCGCGCCTGTTGGATCACCGTCAGCCGCGCTACGCCGCGATGGCGCGCTGGGGGGTGACCGTCACCGCCGAACAGGTGGCAAAGGTGAAAACCGCCGCCGATTTTGATGATCTGATTGCCACCGCCATTGATAGCCGGCCTTGAAGATATAACGACCGCCCATTAACTCATCGGTTTCTCAGGAGAAAACCATGCCCATCACTCTGCCAGCCACCCTGCCCGCCTTTGACGTTCTGCGGAACGAAGGCGTCATGGTGATGTCGCCAGAGCGGGCGCAAAGCCAGGAAATCCGCCCGCTGCGGATTGCCTTGCTCAACCTGATGCCAAAGAAAATCCAGACGGAAAATCAGTTTGCCCGTCTGATTGGTGCCACGCCATTGCAGATCGACTTCCAGTTGATCCGCATGTCGGAACACCAAACCAAAAACACCGCCGCCGAACATATGGAAACCTTCTATCGTCCGTTCCAAGAGGTGAAGGACGAAAAGTTTGATGGCCTGATCATCACCGGCGCCCCGATTGAACATCTGCCCTTCGAAGAGGTCACCTATTGGGATGAGCTTTGCGAAGTGATGGAATGGACGCAAACCAACGTGTTTTCCACCTTCGGCGTCTGCTGGGGTGGCATGGCGATGATCAACTATTTCCACGGCGTCAAAAAGCACATGCTGGATCACAAGGCTTTTGGCTGTTTCCGGCACCAAAACCTGTCACCGACCTCGCCCTATCTGCGTGGCTTTTCCGATGATTTCGTGATTCCGGTCAGCCGCTGGACCGAAATGAAACAGGCAGAAATCAACGCCATTCCCGCCCTGCACACCCTGCTGGGCAGCGAAGAGGTTGGCCCCTGTCTGGTCGAAGATCCGTCGCACCGCGCGCTATATATCTTCAACCACTTTGAATATGACAGCGACACGCTGAAACAGGAATACGACCGCGACGTTGCCAACGGCACGCCAATCAACGTGCCGATGAACTACTATCCCAACGACAATCCGGCGCTGCCGCCGCTGAACCGCTGGCGCAGCCACGCGCATCTGCTTTATGGCAACTGGATCAACGAGATCTATCAAGGCACGCCCTATGATCTGGCGCAGCTCGGGCGCTAACGCTCGTGTTGCTATAGGCTTGGGCAGGCTCCATACTTGCCGCGTAACCTTTCAGGAGGCGTAGATGGACCTGCCTTTTAACGGCGCGATCAGCCAGTATTTCAAAGAAACCGCGCCGAAAGACGTGCGCAAAGCCATTGAAAAAGCAGGCAAAGACGAAATCCTGTGGCAAGACTACCCCTACCGCGCCGAAATGAAGAAAAAGGATTACGAGGCGCAGATGGGGCCTTTGCAAATCCAGATCGCGCGGATGCAGGCAGATGTGAAAGCCACCGGAAAACGGCTGGTGGTGGTGTTCGAAGGCCGTGATGCGGCAGGTAAAGGCGGCGCCATCGCCGCCCTGCACACCAACATGAACCCGCGCGTCGCCTCGATCGTGGCCCTGTCAAAACCCACCGAACGCGAAGCCGCCGAATGGTATTTCCAGCGCTACGTCAACTGGCTGCCCGCCGCTGGCGAAATCGCCTTGTTCGACCGCTCTTGGTATAACCGCGGCATCGTCGAACATGTTTTCGGCTTCTGTAAACCCGAGCAACGCGCGAAGTTCTTCCGTCAACTGCCTGAATTTGAACGCATGATCGTCGATGAAGGCATCATCTTGATCAAGCTCTGGCTTGAGGTCGGTCAAGCCGAACAGCTCAAACGCTTCCTCGATCGCGAACAAGACCCGCTGAAACAATGGAAGCTGTCACAGATCGACATCGACGGCTTGTCAAAGTGGAACGACTATTCTACCGCCATCGAAGAAACGCTGGATCAAAGCCATTTCAAACACGCGCCTTGGACGGTGATTTTGTCCGATGACAAATTGCGCACCCGGCTTTGCGTCATTCAAAACATCCTGCAGGCCATTGACTACAAAGGCAAAGATGAAACCGTCATCGGCAAGATAGACGACCGCATCTGCGGCGGCCCAAAGAAAAGGCCCAAAGGGTGAAACGCGGCTACCATCATGGCAACCTGCGGCAAGCCTTGGTTGACGCCGCCCTGCGGCTGATCGCCGAACAGGGTCCGACCGGCTTCACCCTTTCCGAAGCCGCGAAAGCCGCCGATGTTACCCCCGCCGCCGTCTACCGCCATTTCGCTGGCCGCGATGATCTGATCGCCGAAGTCGCGCGGCAAGGCTACGACATTTTCGCCGCCCTGATGGAGTTTGCCTATAACGCCGGCAAGCCCACCGCCCTTGCCGCCTTCGAAGCCACCGGCCGCGCCTATCTGGCCTTCGCCCGCAAATACCCCGGCCACTACATGGCAATGTTTGAAAGCGGTCTTAACCTGCAAGCCCACCCCGGCCTTGCCGAAGTGGCACAAAAAGCCCGCGCCGTGCTGGAACAGGCCGCCGAACAGCTGTCACAACACCTGCCTGCCAACAAACGCCCGCCTGCGACGATGTTTTCGGCGCATATCTGGGCGCTAAGCCACGGCGTGGTTGAACTTTACATGCGCGGCGCGCCGGGCGCCAAAAGCCCATTCCCGCCCGAAGACCTGCTGGAAACCGGTATCGGCATCTATCTGCGCGGCCTTGGCCTGCTTCCCCCAGACGCCTGATTTCACCTTGGCGCAAATATCCCCGCCGGAGGCACGCTGCGCGCAAGCGCTAAAAAAGCCTTGCGGCGCAGCCGCGCCATCAGATCCCGCCTAGCGGAACAACACCAGCGCCCCGGGCGACCAGGCCACCCGCGCCCGCGTGCCAATGTCCAGAACCGGCCGGCCAAACACGTTGCGCATCGACAGCCGCATCGGCGCTGTCGTGCCATCCAGCTTGATGTCGTAATAGGTCATATCGCCGTAATAAACCACTTCCTCTACCGTCGCCATGCTCTCGCGGTCCTGCGGTTGCTGGCCATCAAACAAAATGGTCAGCGTCTCGGGGCGGAAGCCAATCGCTGGGTTTGCCCCCGCTGGTGCCATCGAAACCTGATCCGCCGTCAGCGAAATGCGGCCAAAGCCCTGCGCTTCCACCTCAACGCGGCCCTCTGCTTCTGCCAAGATCTGCGCCGGAAGGAAGTTCATTGTGCCAATGAAATCCGCCACTTGCTTTGAGTTCGGACGCCTGTACAGCGTTTCGGGGTCGGCCAGTTGCGCGATCTGGCCATCAAACATCACGGCAATCCGGTCCGACATCACCAGCGCTTCTTCCTGATCATGCGTCACCAGAATGAAGGTAATGCCAACCTGCCGCTGCAGCTTGATCAGCTCGACCTGCATCTGCTCGCGCATCTTCTTGTCCAGCGCCGAAAGCGGCTCGTCCAACAGCAGCACCTTCGGCTTCAAGATCAGCGCCCGCGCCAAAGCCACCCGCTGCCGCTGTCCGCCCGAAAGCGCATGCGCCGCCCGCGCGCCATAGCCCTTCAGCCCGACCATCTCTAGCGCCTCGGCCACCGCCGCCGCCTTTTCCGCCTTGCTGCGCGGGTCTTTGCGCAGGCCAAAGCCCACGTTCTGCTCCACCGTCAAATGCGGAAAAATCGCGTAAGATTGAAACACCATATTGGTCGGCCGCTGGTTGGCAGGCACGCCTTCCATATTCTTGCCGTCAATCATCACAGCACCCGAGGAAATCCCCTCAAACCCTGCAATCGTGCGCAACAGCGTGGTCTTGCCACAACCCGACGGCCCCAGAAGCGAGAAAAACTCACCCGCCTTGATCGTTGCTGTGATGCCGCGCAGCGCGTGGTAATCGCCATAATATTTATGGACGTCCTTGAACTCGATCATGTTCGATTTTTCGGCAGAGAACGTCACAGGAAGCCTCCAGTATCCTTACCACCGGTTTTGGCGATGCCACGGCGGCGGAAATATTCAGCGGTTGCAAGAAGCGCGATGGACAGACAGACCAAAATCGTCCCCAGCGCCAGAATGACCGGCACGTTCTGCGGAAAGCGGAACTGGCCAAAGATGTAAACCGGCAGGGTGTTTTCATTGCCCGCCAGAAAGAACGCCATGATGAATTCATCAAGGCTGATGGTGAAGGTGATCAGCAGGCTGGAAATGATCCCCGGCATCACCAAGGGCAGAATGATCAGCCGAAACGCTGAAATCGGCGTCTCGCCCAAGTCATAGGCGGCCTCTTCCAGCGATTGATCAAGGCTTTGAAACGCTGCCGATAGAATGGCGATGGAAAACGGCGTGCACACCAGCACATGGCCCAAGATCACCGTAAACAGCGACAGCGGCATGCCAATGCCCAACATCACCGCCAACAGCGCCACCGCAAGAATGATTTCCGGCAGCACCAGCGGCAGCATGATCATCCCCATCAGCCCGGCCTTGCCCGGAAAGCGATAGCGGGTTGACGCGCGCGACGCGAAAATTCCCAGGGTCGTGGCCAGCACCGACGACGAACAGGCAATGATCAGGGAATTGCGCAGCGCCCGATGCAGTTCAGGTTCTTCCCAAAGCTTGGCGAACCATTTTGCGGTAAAGCCTTCCAGCGGGAAGGCAACCGTGGTGGCATTGTTGAACGCAAAGATCGGCAAAAGCGCGATCGGTGCATACAAGAACACCAGATAAGCCAAAGTATAAACGCGAAACCAACCGCCCTTCATGCCTTGTTCCCCTTCAAGAAGCGCCGGTTCAAGAACAAGAACAGCAGGCTGACCGCCACCACGATCCCCATCGAAGAAATCGCAATCGCTGACCCCAGCGGGTAGTTGTCCAGCTTTTTGTAGCTAAGTTCGATCAGGTTCGCGACCATCCGCCCCTCTGGCCCGCCCACCAAAAGCGGCGTCACATAGTCGCCAATGGTCGGAATAAACACGATCAGCACCGAAGAAATCACCCCCGGCATCGCCAGTGGCAAGGTCACCCGCTCAAAGGTCATGAACGGGCTTTCGCCCAAATCCCGCCCCGCTTCTAACAGCGACCGGTCAATCTTTTCCAACGCCACAAAGATCGGCAAAATCGCAAACGGCGCATAGGCATGCGCCAGCGTGATCACCACCGAATTGGCGTTATACAGCAACCACGAAATCGGCTCGTGAATGATCCCCAGCTCCATCAGCCCGGTGTTGATCACCCCGCCAGTGCCCAGGATCACCTTCCACAAGAACACCCGGATCAGATACGATGTCCAAAACGGGATGGTGATCAGAAACAGCCACAGCGATTTTTTCGACGGGCTGACGTGAAAGCTGACAAAATACGCCACCGGAAACGCCAGCAGCACCGTGGTTGCCGTCACCACCAGCGAAATGATCAGCGACCGCAGCATCAGCGCCTTGGCCAACGGGTCGGTCCAGACGCCGTTATAGGTCTGCGCCTCGGTCATCACGCCATCGACGATCTTGTAGGAATGGCAGGGGCCAAAATAGTTGCACAACTGAAGGCGCGGGATGATTTGCAGGTAGCCATCGGTCATGAAGCTATAGGCAAAAATCATCGCTAAAGGCGCAGCCAGCAGCAGCAGCGCATAAATCGCGGTTGGGCTGATCATCGCCAGCCCGTTGGCGGCCTCAGATCCCCTGAAGCGCCCCCTTGCGGTGGGTTTCATCAATCTTCCCCCTGTTGCGCCACTTCGGGCTTATCGCGAAAATTTTGATCAAATTAAGCCGAACGCAAGAAACCGCGCAAGCCTTATTATGATCATCGCGCCTAAGCCGTTGGCTTACAAGGAAAACTGATCAGATATCCACCTGTTCAATTTCGATGGCGCGCTTTTTCAACTCTTCAAACAGCGTCGGCAGCACCCGCTGCGCGCCCACCGCCGCCTGCAGCGCATCGGAAATACCCGCCTCGCCAAACACCCCGCACACCCGCCAGATCAGGCGTTGTTTCAGGCCATCGTCATAAACAATCTCTGTCGAACCGGCGCGTGATTTGCGAAATCCAAGAAAATCGGCCCCACCAGCGGGGGCATGAAATGTGGTCTGAAGTCCCATTTTCGGGCCTTTCTATTCTGCTCTGCGCGGAATCTTGCCGGAGTTATACCGCTTCGGTCAATCCTGCCGCGCCCGATTGCCCAGAAAATCACCAAAGCCGAACCCGAAAGCCACATGCCGCATTGCAGCAATACAATCGCGCTGCGGCTACACCGCCATGTCATGCGGCGGCCGCGGCAGCAGATAGGCCAGCGCCGCCAGCCCCGCATCCGCCGCGCGCAGCAAAACCCCCTGTTCTTCGGCCATCCGGGTGAAAGTATAGGCCCGCCACCCCTGCGGCAGCCGCAGCCAAGCAAAGGGAATCCCCGGCTGCCACGCCAGATCAAACGCCCCTAACCTATTGACGAACATCTGCATTCTATCCGAAAACTCGGCCTCCACCCTGCCGCGGATCTCATTCGCCGCCCCCGAAGCAAACAGCTCCAGCGCCAATTCTGCCAGCGGGCGCGACAGCGCAAAGAAACTATGCTGCGCCGCCAACCGCCCGGTTGGCCCCATCCCGCTGGGGCACACCACATAGCCAAACCGCAACCCCGCCGAAACCGATTTTGACAGGCTTCCGGCATACCAAACCCGTTCAGGTGCCACGGCCCGCAGCGCCGGCAGCGGCGAACCGGTATAAAAATAGCATTCATCTTCAATGATTTGCAGATCGTACCTGCGGGCAATTGATACAATCTGCGCCATACGCTCCGGGCTCATCCGCGCCGTCGTCGGGTTCTGCGCCGATGGCGTCAGGCACAACACCTGCGCGCCATAACGCCGACAGGCCGCTTCCAACGCATCGGGGCGCATCCCCTCATCGTCCAACTCAATCGCCACCACCTCGGCCCGCGCCGCCCGCGCCGAATAGCGAAACCCCGGATAGGCCAGATCTTCGATCAAAACCACCGGCCGGTCGCCGCGCAAACAACAGTCAAGGATTAGCCCGATGCCGCTTTGGCCACCATGCGTCAGCATGATATCATCCGCCGAAACCGGCCCCAGCACCCGCCCGGCCAGCCAACCGACCACTGCCGCGCGCAACGGCTCTTCGCCAGATTGATGCGTATAATCAAGCCATTCCGTGCCGACATTCATCGACATTTTGCGCAAGATACTGGCGAAAATCTCAGATTGCCCCACGTCAGGAAGCTGCGGCGACCGCAGATCGACCCGCCCCGCATCAACGCCGGGATCGCGATCGGTGAACAGCGATTGCGTCGGCCCCAGGCGCGGTCGCTGCGCCGCAACAAAGGTGCCGCGCCCCACCGTCGCCTCTAGCAAACCCTCTTGCGTGGCAATCTGATAGGCGCGGCTGACGGTGCCCGGCGTCACCGAAATCCGATAGGCCAGATCACGCACGGTTGGCAATTGCGCCCCCTGCGGCAAGGCGCCCGACCGGATCGCATCCCGCAGCGCCCGCGTCAGCGCCAGATATTTCGGCCCCTCATCGCCCGACAGGTCCGGCAACCATATTGTGTGCATGACAATGTTCCTCTGGTCAGCGGAGCCGTAAGTATTGTATCTCTGTATAGCAGAATGATCTGCATTGTATCAATACACTTAGGTCACATCATGTCGCTTCAGGAAACCCTCGCGCTTTCGTCCCGCCCTCTGCCACCGCTTTCCCGCGTGCTGGTTTCGGTTGCGTTGACCGTGGCGACCTGGGAATTGCGACAGCGCACCCGAAAACACCTGTCGACCCTGCCGCCGCACATGCTGCGCGACATCGGCGTCGACGAACACACCGCCCTGATCGAGGCTGACAAGCCGTTCTGGCGCGACTGACACCTTTCGCTTTCCCCAACCTCGGGCCGGTTTTCCGGCCCGTTTTTTTATGCCCGCCACCACAGCCCACGCAAAGCAAAAGGCCCGCGGTTTCCCACGGGCCTTTGCCACATCCCAATCGGGAAATATTAGCGCTTGGAGAACTGGAACGAACGACGTGCTTTTGCTTTGCCGTACTTTTTCCGTTCCACAACGCGGCTGTCGCGGGTCAGGAAGCCAGCGGCTTTCAACGCGCCACGCAACGAGGGTTCGTACAGCTGCAGTGCTTTCGACACGCCGTGCTTCACAGCACCAGCTTGGCCCGAAAGACCACCGCCAGCAACCGTTGCCATCACGTCGAACTGGCCTTCAACGCCAGCAACGGTGAACGGCTGACGCAGGATCATCTGCAGAACCGGGCGTGCGAAGTAGACGGCCATTTCTTTGCCGTTCACCACAACTTTGCCCGAACCCGGCTTGATCCACACACGCGCAACAGCGTTCTTACGCTTGCCGGTTGCATAGGCACGGCCCAGCTTGTCACGAACCGGGGTGCGGACAATAGCTGCCGGAGCAGCCGGAGCTGCAGCGCCAACAGCCGATTTCAGATCGTCAAGAGATTTGATATCGGACATGATTACGCGCTCCGGGTGTTCTTCGGGTTCAGGGCCGCAAGGTCCAGAACGGTGGGCTGCTGTGCTTCATGCGGATGCTCAGCCGATGCGTAAACGCGCAGGTTGGTCATCTGAACGCGGCCCAGACGGTTGCGGGTGATCATACGCTCGACAGCTTTGATCACGACGCGCTCGGGGTGTGCGCCTTCCAGCACTTGCCGCGCGGTGCGCTGCTTGATGCCGCCCGGGTGGCCGGTGTGCCAGTAGTAGACTTTGTCGTTGCGCTTGTTACCGGTCATCTGCACCTTGTCGGCGTTGATGATGATAACATTGTCACCCATGTCCATGTGGGGGGTGAACGTCGGCTTGTTCTTGCCGCGCAGGATGTTGGCGACAATCGTAGCGAGGCGGCCCAGAACGATGCCTTCGGCGTCGATCAGGATCCACTTCTTCTCGATGTCCGCCGGAGTAGCGGTGAAGGTTTTCATATTGAACCCATGAGAAAAGAGGCAAGGGTTTCCCCCCGCATTTCGGATGGGGGCTTATCGCCGAAGCCTGCATACGGGTCAAGAGCATTACTCAAGATAAAAACACACCTTTTCATACACTTAAAAGATACGGTATCTTAATACCCCATTGCTCTTTGCCAAATACTCATCTTCGCGCCGGTTTGCGGGCCGCGGCCCGCAGACCGGCTGAAAAGCCGTGCCGCGGCAGCGGCGCAACTGAATCACACCTATCGCAGCAAGGGCGGTTTTGCCGGGTCCATCCCCGGTGCGGCCCGCGCCGGCGCCGGTTCTGCGGCGATCGGGGCGGGAATGTCGAACACCATCGCCACCCGCGCCAGCGCCACCACTGCAGGGTCGCTGGCGGCAAGGAAGGTCACGTCCAACTCGCCCGCCTCAATCCCTGAAAACGCCAGCGCCTCGGAAATCGCGCGCGCCAGCGCCTCTTCGGCGGCGGGCAGCGCATCAATCACAGCCAGCACATGGCCAAACCGCCCGTCGGCATAGCGCACCCCGGCCAACAGCGCCGCCACCGCCAAACCCGACGCACCACCCAGGGTGAACACCAGCGCCTCGGTCAGCGCCTCTGGCAGGCCTTGCGGTGCGAAAAACTGCTGCGGCGTGGCTTCCACTTCAGCCGGTGCACTGTCCAACATCTCGGCCAGCCAGCGCAATGCCTCGGGCGGCAACAGGGTTTCCGACGCGGCCCCAGTGCCAAAGTTCAACCCTAATGACAGCCCCTGCCCAACCATCTGTTGCGCGATGATGCGTCCAGGCAGCGCGGCATAGGGCAGCGGCCCATCCCCCAGCGCTGCCAGCCGATCTTCGGAATCGTAGGCCAACAGCACCGGCCCATCCGGCAGATCAAACACCCGCCAACAGGCGATAAAACCGCAAGCCAGCGGCCTCGTCACCGCCCGCCATCGCAGCATAGGCTTGGTCAAGATCTTGCATCGCGGCCCCCATTTTTTCCTTGGGTAAACCGCGATGCGCCCGCTCGCAAGCCTTTGCCCACCCCTTAACCCTTGGTCACTTCTTTCAGCTTGTCGATGCCCAGCATCTTCATCGCAGCTTTTTCGTAATAGGGCTCCGAAGTGCCCTTCCTGACCTTGTGCAAGAAGTATTTCTCGAAGCCGATTTTCGCCAGATGCACCCATTTGCCCGACGACGACCAGTTGACGTTGCGCGGCGGGATCTGCGGTTGCGCCACAAAGGCGATCCCGCTGTCACCAAAATCGGCCAGACACACCGCATTCCAGGTGCCCACATTCGACGGCTCTTGCCCGCGCAACAACTGCCCGATGTTATGCGCCGTCGCCGTCACCATCGATTCAATCATGAACCCGGTCTTTGGCACGCCGCAAGGCACCGGCGTTGGCCCCATGGGCGGTATCGCCACGCAGACCCCCACCGCAAACACGTTGGGATATTTCGGGTTGCGCTGATGTTTGTCGACCAGCGTAAAGCCGCGCGGGTTCGAAAGCCCATCAATCCCTGACACCGCCTTGATGCCACGAAACGCGGGCAGCAGCATCGAAAACCCGAACGGCAATTCCTTTTCGGCCTTCACCGACCCGTCATCAGCGATTTCTTCGACCGTCATCTTCCCGGCCTCAACCTTCTTCACCCGGGTCGAGGTCAGCCATTTGATATGCTTGCCACGCATTTCAGATTCCAGCAGACCCTTGGTATCACCCACCCCATCCAAGCCCAGATGCCCGACATAAGGCTCTGAGGTAACAAAGGTCATCGGCACCTTGTCGCGGATTTTGGCGCGGCGCAGCGCGGTTTCCAGAATGAACAGAAACTCATAGGCCGGGCCATAGCACGACGCGCCCTGCACTGCCCCCACCACAATCGGGCCGGGCGCCTTGCAGAATTCCTCAAACGCCAGCCGCGCCTTTTCGGCATGGTCAACATGGCAGATCGACTGGGTATAGCCGCCATGCGGACCAAGCCCTTCGATCTCGTCAAATGCCAATTCCGGCCCCGTCGCGATCACGATGTAATCGTAAGAAATCGATGTGCCATCGGTCAGCTCCAGCCGGTTTTCGGCCGGATGCAACTTTTCGGCGGGGGTGGTGATAAACTTGATGCCCTTTTTCGCCATCGTCGGCGCCAGATCTACGGTGATGTCGTCGCGTTCGCGCCAGCCCACCGCAATCCACGGGTTCGATGGCACGAAATGATACGTCGGATCTTTCGTCACCACCGTAATGCTATCGCCGGGCCGCAGTTGATCGGCCAGTTCATAGGCCATGATAGACCCGCCAAGCCCCGCCCCCAAAACCACGATATGCGCC
>Ga0255096_1000805_pt1 | contig 14113 bp, 11 predicted proteins | sample Colum_Atlam_RepA_2_FD_188563 | JGI IMG/M metagenome (GOLD analysis project Ga0255096, IMG submission 188563) | Freshwater microbial communities from Columbia River, Oregon, United States - Colum_Atlam_RepA_8d | ecosystem: Environmental > Aquatic > Freshwater > River | place: USA: Oregon...
GGCCTTTGCGGTAATCAATGCGATCCACCGTTTCCGGGATCATGCCGTTGACGTCGAGGTAGCCCTGTCCATGGCCATGAGAACGCAGGTTCATCGGCATGCCGTCGAGGATCACGGTGTAGTCGGTACCATGGTCGAGGTTGAAGCCGCGCAGGAAGTACTGATTGGCCTTGCCGCTGCCGGAATGCTGCACGGCCACCATACCCGGCATTGATTCGAGCAACTCTGCGGTCTTGAACATCGGGCGCACCAGCAGGTCGGCGCCGCCGATGGAGCCTTCACTGGCAGCCGAAGCTCGGCCGACCAGGTTGGTGTTGCGGCCGAACACGATGATCTCTTCGGCTGGCTCCTGTGCCCAGGCGCTGGTGGCGGCAACAAGCCCGGTTATCAGGGCGGTTAGTGGCAATCTTGCAAATCCAGTTGCTCCTTTCACGGCGAGTCTCTCCAGGTGGCTGTCAACATCGAGGCTGACAGGGGTGCAGGTCTGCTCTCGGGTTAATTGCAGTGTAGGCCCGGCCAGCCGTTATGGGGCGCAGTTAACAGTTGGAGAACGGTTTATCGAATGTTAAATATTTTTATAACATGAGCAAAATCAAAGGGTTGTTATTTTTTTAACGTTAGTGTTTTATTGTCCGTGCATGGCAGTTTTCTGTCAAAATTGAAACGAGTCCAATACTGGTACTTAACCGTGGTCGAGCCAGAAGAGTTGAAGCGGATATGCGAGCGCGTCGTTAAAAGCGGTGAGCTGGGGCGTTCGCGTACCTATGCGGCCATACTCTACTATCTGGCCGACCATGCCATCGCAGGCACTACCCCCAAGGAAATCAGTATTGCGATGGATGTGCTTGGGCGTCAGTCTGACTTTGATGTGGGCAAGGACTCGATCGTGCGAGTTCACATCTACCATCTGCGCAGTAAGCTGAATACCTACTTTGCCCGCCAGGGTCGGCAGGAAAAGTACCGCATAGAGATTCCGAAAGGGCAGTACATGCTCGCCATCACCGAGAATAATCCGGCGGAGTTGGCGGCCCCCTCCGCTATTGATGCGACCGATGCCGGGGCTCCGGGTATCACTGGCAAAATGTTGTACCGCCGCAACTACACGCCGTGGCTGGCGCTTTTCGCGCTTGTGATGCTGGCGGCAAACCTGATGACCAGTCAGGAAAATCCGGCAGAGGCTATCTCGAATCCTTTTTCCGACAGTCTTTTATGGGCTCCCATCCTGGATGACCAAGCACCCGTGCTGGTGCTGGTAGGTGACTACTACATCATGGGTGAGGAAGACCCTACCGGCAACGTGCAGCGCATGGTGCGGGAGTTTGATATCAACTCGGCCAGTGAATTGTCGACAAGGCAGGCCGAGGGGGCAGCAACCGGTTATTTGAATCTTGATTTGGGTTATGCCCCCACCAGCGTGCCCAAAGCACTGGTGGATGTATTGCATGTGCTGGATGACGACAGCCGCCAGGTCCGGGTGAAGATGATGTCCGAATTCACGACCAATGATCTGGTTGGCAACCACATTGTTTATCTGGGGCTGCTCAGCGGGCTGCGCGGCCTGACCGATCTCATGTTTGCTGCGTCAGGGTTGGGGCTGGGCATGACCTATGACGAATTGGTCAATATCGACAACGATACGCTCTATACCAGCAGTTCAGGGTTGTCGGTTGGCGAGGCCAGTTATCGTGACTACGGCATGGTATCGACGTTCCCGTCGCCTTCAGGCATGCAGTTTGTGTTGCTGGCAGGGATGCGCGATGAGGGTTTGGTCAATCTGGCGGAAGAGGTGACGTTACCTGAGAAGCTGGAAGTGCTGGAAAAGGAGGTGGCGCTGCAGCAAATCGACAAACCAGCGTTTGAGGCTCTTTATGAAGTGCTGGGATTCGACAATACAAACTTCGATGCCAAACTTGTTTATGACAACAAGCTGGACACCGATGTGCTGTGGGAAACGCGATTGATTGGTGCTCCCTGACTGCAGCAGACGCTGTAGCCAGGGTAAGACGGGACTTAGGCGGCGGTTGGAGCGCTGGTTTACGCAGCAACGATTGTCAGTTTGATCGAGGCAGTCACATCACTGCCCAGCGCCAGACTGATTTCAAATTCGCCGGTTTCGCGCAGGGCGCCAGCTGGCAGCAATACTTCGCTCTTGCCAACTTGCTGACCGGCAGCGGTAATTGCTTCTGCGATATCGCGCGTGCCAACCGAGCCGAACAGCTTGCCTTCGTCGCCGGCATTGGCAGAAATAGAAATCACCAAACCGTTGAGTTTGTCGGCGCGACCCTGAGCAACAGACAGCTTTTCCGCTGCGGCCTTCAGGAGTTCAGCACGACGAGCTTCGAAATTGGCCAGATTTTCCTTGGTAGCCGGAATGGCTTTCCCGTACGGGAACAGGAAATTGCGAGCATAGCCGGATTTGACGCTGACTTTGTCACCTACGCCACCGGAACGGCCCAGTTTTTCTAACAGAATGACTTCCATAGGACACCTCGTTCTAATTCCGCATTCACTTGTTGATCACCCAAATCCGCACGCGAATCTGAATTCAACGCATCTGTTTACCGCTGAGCGAGTCGCTTTCGAAAATCGACTACGCTATCGGTAAATCCCAACAATACAAAGGCCGGCGCTGCGATAAACAACATCAGGTAGGCCAGTATCAACCACGTGGTCCCCATATTGCGGTGTGCCACTACTTTGTGCACCACCGCCAACCCATCAAGGATGGGAACCATACAAAACATCATCAGCCACTTGTCGAGCGGTGCTTGGCCATAGAGGCCGGCACCCACTAATACAAGCAACACTGCCATCAGCCGCCAGTCAAACCTCAGGTTATGGAATTCCTCGCGGAACCCGCCCGGGTTGTACAACAAGGCTTGCCAATAGCGACCAAGCAACATGCAGCCCAGCATCAACGACATCTGATATGGGCCATAAAACTGCAGCAGCGCCTCAATCAGCTGATCGGCGTTGGCGGTTACAACCTCGCCATCGACTACCGTCTTCAAAGCAAAACCGTTGGCCTGCAGCGAACCGACTGCTTCGCTTACCCTGGCGAGATAACCCTGTTGCAAGGGCAAGCTTAATTGCGACAACAGCCCGCCCAGCAACAGAACTACCGCTGCCACCTGCCAAGAACGCGTATTCCGCAGGACAAGGCTGGCCAGCATGATCCCGAGCAATATCAGTGCAGCACCGGGATTTCCCAATTTCCATTGCAGACCCGCCGGCAACAATGCCCATAGCAGAGTCTGCACTCCATCGCTCCAGCCCCTGCGAAGGGTAACCAGAGCGACCGTGGCGCCGCTGATGATGAAGAGGCCGGGAATCAGCCCGAACAACACCGCCACTGTGGCCGCCTGAAGACGACCAGACATTGTGTATTCGGCCAACCCACGCATCAGGAGCCGACCGGATTCTTAAACTTCGTGTGAGTCCGTATACGGAATCAATGCAAGGAAGCGCGCCTGCTTGATGGCCGTTGCCAGCTGACGCTGGTAGCGAGCCTTCGTGCCAGTGATGCGGCTCGGCACAATCTTGCCGGTTTCGCTCACGTTGGCTTTCAGGGTTTCCAGATCCTTGTAATCAATTTCGGTAAAGCCTTCCGCGGTAAAACGGCAGTACTTGCGTCGTCTGAAGAAACGAGCCATGTTGAATCTCCTGTAACGTTGTCGGGTGAAAGAGCCGAAATCCGCGCTTATTCAGCGCTGGCTGGTTCGGATTCGCTTTCTTCGCCGTCGAATTCTTCTGTCGTTTCTTCGCTGCGCACGCGCTGGCTGGCGCGGGCTTTGCGTTCACGGTTCTCATTCTCTGCCTTCTGGATATGCGACATTTCGGTCACGGCAGCTTCGCGCTTGATCACCAGGTTACGGATGATTGCGTCGTTATAACGGAAGATGGAGGTCAGTTCGCCCAGTACTTCATTGCCGCATTCAACGTTCATCAGAACGTAGTGGGCTTTGTGGATTTTGTTGATCGGATAGGACAGCTGACGCCGGCCCCAGTCTTCCAGGCGATGTACGACGCCGCCGGATTCCTTGATCATCTTGGTATAACGTTCGATCATCCCGCCGACTTGTTCGGACTGGTCGGGATGCACCATGAACACTATTTCGTAGTGGCGCATAAAGCTCCTCACGGTTGTCGCCGCCAGACTAACCACATTGAGGTGGAGACGCTGTGCGGCAAGGAGTTGAAAAGAGGCGGCATTCTATAGAGGCAGTCTGCCCATTGCAAGCAGTAGGCGGGTGCGCTTATTTGGAGCCATGGACGGAGCTGTTGGCAAAAAATGAAGTCAGCACCTTATTGCTCCCGTTCAACAGCACCGAGGACTTCAGGTTTTTCGGCTAGGCGCTCTGGCGCTGGCGTACCGCCTCAAACAGGCACACGCCGGCAGATACGGAAACGTTCAGGCTGCTCACCTCACCGGCCATCGGAATCGAGAAAATGGCATCGCAGTGTTCTCGCGTAAGTCGTCGCATGCCAGAGCCTTCGGATCCCATCACCAGTGCAATCGGGCCGCGCAGGTCGGTTTGGTAGATGGACTGTTCGGCTTCGCCGGCTGCGCCATAAATCCAGACCCGATTGTCCTGCAACTGTTTCAGCGTGCGAGCCAGATTGGTGACAGTGATGAAGGGCACACTCTCGGCGGCGCCACAGGCTACTTTGCGCACGACAGGAGTCATCAATGCACTTTTGTCCTTCGGTACGATTACGGCGTCAACACCAGCGGCTTCCGCCGTGCGAAGACAGGCGCCAAGGTTGTGGGGATCAGTAACTCCGTCCAGTACCAGCAGGAATGGAGGATGGTCGAGTCGCTGCAGCAGTTCATTGAGAAAGCCTTCGCTGCGTTCAAGCTTGAGTTGGGTGCAGAGTGCGGCAACACCCTGGTGTACGCCATCGATGCGTTCATCCAGCTCGGCTTTCGGTACTTCCCTGACGGCGATATGCAGCTTGTGTGCGCGCTGAATCAACGGTTCCAGCCGCTGATCATGGCGGCCTTGCTGCACGACCAATTGCTGGATGCTGTCGGCGTTGTGTTTGAGCAATGACTCTACGGCATGCAGGCCGTAGACCCAGTCATTGTTTCCCATAGTGCTATCGTTTGGTGCTTTCATCTGGCTCTTGTATCGGGTGATATCACTTGCGGCGGCGCTTGCGCGGCCCTTTGCTGTCTTGTTGGCGCTTGTGTTGCGGAATCGCGCGGCCAACGCCCTTGTTCTTGTCGGCGTTTATCAGTTGGAGGTCGATTTTGCGATCTTCCACATTGACATGTGACACCACGACCCGAAGCTCGTCGCCCAGATGAAAGGCCTGGCCGCTGCGCTCACCGGTCAGCGTGTGAGTCACTTCGTCATAATGGTAGTAGTCATTGGTCAGGGCAGTAACATGCAACAGACCTTCAACATAGACGTCTTTCAGTTCGACAAACAAACCGAAGTTGGTCACTTTACTGATGATTCCGGTGAACTCCTCGCCGATCTTTGCCTGCATGTAATCGCACTTGAGCCAAGCAATGACATCCCAGGAGGCGGCGTCGGCCTTGCGTTCTGACTGTGACAGCATCGTGCCGAGTGTGACCAGATCGGTAGCCGTATATGGATAGATGTCGGCCTTTTTCAGCGCCGGTGGTTTGCCGTCGCGCAGCACGCCGGTTTTTTGTTTGGGATTTCGTATCAGGTAGCGAATGCCGCGGTGCACTAGCAGGTCGGGATAGCGACGAATCGGTGATGTGAAGTGAGCATAGGCCTCGAAGCCAAGACCGAAGTGGCCGAGATTTTCCGGTTGGTACTGCGCCTGCATCAGGGAGCGTATTACCAACGTCTGCAGCAAATGGCGGTCGGGGCGCAGTGCAAGCCGTTGAAGTATCTGCTGATAGTCCTTCGATGACGGCTTGGCCTTGCGCGGCACGCTGATGCCTAGTGAGCGCAGGAACTGATACAGGTTGTCTAGCTTTTCTTCGTTGGGACCTTCATGCACGCGGTACAGCGTCGGCAGGTTGGCAGTTTTCAGCAGATTGGCCGCAGCAACGTTGGCGCAGAGCATGCATTCTTCGATCAGTTTGTGGGCATCGTTGCGCTCGACCGGCACGATCTCCTTGACGCGCCGCTGCTCGGAAAATATCAAGCGAGTTTCAACGGTTTCAATGTCGAGCGCACCACGTTGAGCGCGTGCCTCGAGCAGCACCTTGTACAGCGAATACAGTGATTGTAGGTGTGGCAACAAGGCGGTGTACTTATTGCTGATGCGTTGTTGCAGTGATTTTTCTGTGTCAGTTTTCGGCGGTTGCAGCATGGCCGCCACTTCAGTATAGGTGAGTCGCGCATGCGAATGGATTACGCTTTCGTAAAAACTGTACTCCCCGATCTGTCCGGTCTTGTCGATATTCAGTTCGCATACCATTACGAGGCGGTCTTCTTTCGGTTTCAGCGAACACAGCCCGTTTGACAGGTGTTCTGGGAGCATGGGCACTACAAAACCGGGGAAGTACACCGATGTGCCGCGCAAGCGCGCCTCTTTATCGAGTGCAGTGTCGACTTTCACGTAGTGCGACACATCGGCAATCGCGACATACAGCACATAACCCTTGCCGCGAACCTTCTGACAATACACGGCATCGTCAAAGTCCTTGGCGTCTTCCCCGTCTATGGTGACGAACGGCAGTGAGCGAAGATCGATGCGATTCGCGAGATCCTGCTTTTGTACGGCATCGGGGAAAGCGTGCATCTCGGCACTCACCTCTGACAGCCATTCGTGGCGGATGTCGTGCACCCGCAGCGCAACATCTATTTCCATGCCCGGCTTGCTGATATCCCCGAGTACTTCAACCACTTCCCCCATTGCTTTGCGATGCTCGTGGGGGAACTGTGTGAGCTGGACAACTACATAATCGCCGTCGTTGGCCTTCTTGTGCTTCTTTGGCGGCACAAGGATTTCCTGGGTAATGCGCTTGTTGTGTGGCACCACCACGCCGATGCCGGCGTCTTCGTAATAACGACCTACCACCTGGGTATGTTTGCGCTCCAGCACTTCGACAATACGGCCTTCGCGGCGGCCGCGCCTGTCTACATTGGACACCTTCGCCAGCACGGTATCGCCGTCGAACACCTTGCGCATTTCCTGCGGGCCCAGATAGAGATCGTCCTTGCCATCTTCGGTGGCTACGAATCCATAGCCATCCTTGTGGCCCACTACCTGGCCTTTGATGAGATCCATGCGGTCGACGAGACCGAACACGCCGCGGCGGTTGCTGATCAGCTGGCCGTCGCGCGTCATCGCAATCAGGCGACGCAGCAGGGCGTCTTGTGCCACTGAATCAAACAACAGCAGGGCCGTACACAGTTCCATGTGGGAAGCGGGTGTGCCGAGCTCTTCGAGGTGCTTGAGAATGAACTCGCGGCTGGGAATGGGATTTTCGTAGCGGGCCGCCTCACGGGCTGCGTGGGGATCGTCTTGCACAGCCGGCGGTGCGGCAGCGGGTTTGCGGGCTTTGGGCATGAGAATCCGGGTGAGAAACTTTTATGGCAGTATACACCCCTATCAATTGACAAGCCGGGTGCGTCATCGGCAGAATGCGCGCCTCTGTTTTGGTCCCCTCCTCCGCCCAGGTGGTGAAATTGGCAGACACGCTAGCTTCAGGTGCTAGTGGCCGAAAGGCCGTGAAGGTTCAAGTCCTTTCCTGGGCACCACATTCTAGTTTTCTGCCATCCAGCAACGTCCGGTCAGCCGCAGAAAACCCAAGAAAACCTGGCATTTAGCGCTCGGCAACGTCCGATAGCGTTTTATACCATCCGCACGCTGTAGTAACATCCTTGGCAACACCAAACAAACTCTGAACCCAGTGTTACTACAAAGGTGTTGCCATGCCCCGAGCAGTAAAACCCCTTTCAGATACACAAGTAAGGCAGGCTAAGCCCACAGCAAAGGAATACAACCTTGCTGACGGTAAAGGTCTGTATCTGCGGGTCAAACCCATAGGCTCAAAACTGTGGCTGTTCAACTATACCGCCCCCACACCAAGCAACGCGCCAACCTCAGCTTGGGCATTTAACCTGAATTGAGCTTGCAGGAGGCCAGAGAAGCGGCACAGAAATTCAACGGCTTGCTGGTCAACGATACCGACCCCCAGGAATTCCGGCGCGAGCAGGCAAGGAGCAGCAACGAAGCGCAGCTCAACACCTTCCAGTACATCGCGGCAAATGGCTGGCCCTGAAGCAGCCCGATGTTTCAAAGGTCTACCACGACAAGATTGCCGACCGCCTGAAACTGTACCTGTTCCCCAAGCTGGCACCACCAATGATTTGGCCGCAAGGCGGCTGATGGAGTCAGCGAACAGTTTCGGTGTTGCTGTTTCGAGGGTTGCTGTTTCGAGGGCCCCTTGCGCTGACTTCCTCGACATTTATTCCTCAATCGCCGACCAATTCCCTGTTTGCTGCGGCATTGACTCGGGAATCTGCCTTCTCATCGGCGACAGCCCTCCTATATAGTGGCAAGACGTGCACGGGAACGCCCCGGAGCGCGTTCTGGCTCGGCAGCCAGCCTGTCGAGAACAACAATTATTAATGCCAGTCTATGTCCGCCGCGAATCCACTCGAGCCGCAAAAGTTTCACCGCATAGTCTTTGCCACTTCGGCGGGGACGATATTTGAAGCATATGACTTCATCCTGTTCGGTTCGTTGGCTCCCATACTCTCTGCCCAATTCTTCGCCGGAGTCAACGAAACCGCAGCGTTCATCATCGCGCTGCTGACTTTTGGTGCCGGTTATCTGGTGCGGCCGCTGGGCGCGCTTTTGTTCGGTTCATTCGGCGACCGCCACGGCCGCAAAAAGGCCTTTGTCATCACGATCACGCTGATGGGGCTGGCAACCTGCGGCATCGGGCTGTTGCCTACCTATGCCAGTGCCGGGTTGGTGGCCCCGCTGCTCCTGATCGCACTGCGTTTGGTGCAGGGTCTTGCCTTTGGTGGCGAATACGGTAGTGCAGTGGTGTACACGGCTGAGCATGCGCCGCCCGGCAGACGCGGACTGTATGTCGGCTTTATCCAGGCTGCTGCAGGCTTTGCCTTGTTCCTGTCATTCTTTGTTATCTACGTTACCCGCAGGCTACTGGGTGAAGAAGCGTTTACCAGCTTTGGCTGGCGTATCCCATTCCTGGCCTCCATCGTATTGCTTGTGATGTCGTTGTGGATACGCCTGAGTCTAGAAGAGTCACCACTGTTTAGCAGGATGGTGGAAGAAGGCAGAACCGCCAAGCGGCCGCTGCAAGAAGCCTTTGCTGAGTGGCGCAATCTCAGGCAAGTGTTGCTCGTGCTGCTGGGCCTGATGATGCTGCAGGGTGTCGTCTTTTACACGGCACACTTCTATTCGCAGTTCTTTATTACTCAGGTGCTTAAACTGCCACCTGCCACGATGTCGTTGATCATGATGGTCGTCACGTTCTGTAGCGTGCCGCTTTATGTGCTGTTCAGTTGGTTTTCTGACCGATTGGGTCGCAAGCCGCTGGCACTGGCAGGAGCAGTGCTGTCGCTGGCACTGACATGGCCTATCTTCCACGGCTTCACCGCCGTGGTGAAACCGCAGCTGGCCGTCTCCGAGCAGAGCGCCCCCGTTGTGGTCACTGCAGACCCGGTCGAGTGTTCGCTGCAATTCGATCCTGTAGGCCAGGCACACTTCGTATCCTCGTGCGATATTGCCAAGAGTACGCTGACAACGCTCGGCATCAGCTATGCAAATGCGGACGGATCACCGGGGACGCGTGCCCTTGTCAGCATCGGCGACAAGACGATCCTCAGTGTTGACGGCACCGGATCGACCAGTGGCGAGCTTTCCCGCATGCGGGCCACATTCCGCGACGATCTGCTGGGGGCGCTGCAGCAGGCTGGCTATCCGGCCGGTGGAGAGCCGGAGAGAGTGGATATTGTCAGGCTTGGCGCACTTATGCTGCTGTTGGTAGTGCTGTCGACCCTAGTCTATTCGATGACGCCGATCATGGCGCTTGAACTGTTTCCAACCCGAATCCGTTACAGTGCGCTGTCACTGCCGTATCACATCGGCTCCGGCTGGTTCGGCGGTTTCCTGCCGGCGATCGCCTTTGCGATGGTGGCAGCCCATGGCAGCATCTATTTCGGTTTGTGGTATCCGCTGGTGGTTATCGCCGTGAGTGTGGTCGTATTGGCCCTGTTCATTCCGGAGACATATCGGCGCGAGCTGTGACGTCATGCCGGCCCCAACACGGAGAGCAGCGACAACATGAGCAACAACAAGCACTATGAGGCCGGCATGGAGCTGCGGCACAGCATGTGGGGAGATGCCGGAGCCGAGCAGCGCGTCAATGAGGCCACGGCGTTCAACCGTCCTCTCGAGGACATGGTCACCACCTGGTGTTTTGGCGATATCTGGCAGCGGCCTGGCCTTGATCGCCGAACCCGCAGCATGATCACCCTGGCGGCGTTGACCGCATTATGTCGTCCCAACCAGCTAAAGGGGCATGTCGAAGGTGCGCTCGCCAACGGTGTTACGGTGGATGAAATACGCGAAATAATCCTGCATACCTCCCTCTATTCCGGCATTCCGACCGGTGTCGAGGGAGTCAATGCCGCTAAGGAAGTGCTGAAGCGACTGGGCCTAGACTGAGCGTTCTCGTCCAGTGCGCGAGCGCTGCCCAGTGGTGCAGCATCGCTATGCTTTCGATGCTGGAAGCGCTTGCACATTCGGTGGTCTGAACTACAAATTACCCTCACGGAATCCTTGGCCAATTTTTATCAAATCAGGGTAGATTTAAGGGAGGAAGTCGTTACAATCGCGCCTCCTTTACGGGCCTCCCCCCGGCAATCCCTCAACGTGTTGTCACCGAGGAAACTGTATTGAACGCTGCCAAGAAAACGTCCGAAAAATCCGCCTCCGGCCGTGCTGGCAAGGGTAAGGCAGGCAAACAGTCGCAAGCCAAGCCGGCGTCCGCGCGTGGACACGCGCAAGGAAGTGAATGGTCTACCCACAAATCGCTCGAACTCTACGGCTTCGAGCGTTGGGGCAATGACTATTTCAGTGTATCGAAGAACGGTAACGTTACCGCCAAGACCCTCAATGCATCGGTCGAACTGATCGATATTGTCAAAGGCATGCTTGAACGCGACATGCAGATGCCGGTGTTGCTGCGCGTCGAGAACATCCTTGATGCCCAGATCAAACGCCTCAACATGGCGTTCCGCCACGCGATCGAATCGCACGGCTATAAGGGCGAATACCGGGGCGTCTATCCGATCAAGGTCAACCAGCAGAGTCAGGTGGTCGAAGAGATCGCCGATTTCGGCAAGCGCTTCAAACACGGTTTTGAGGTGGGCAGCAAGCCCGAGATCATCGTTGCGCTCTCCACGCTAGAAGAGCCGGGCAGCCTGATCATCTGCAATGGCTACAAGGACAAAGAGTTCATTGAGCTGGGGCTGTCTGCCATCAAGCTCGGTTTCACCTGCGTGTTCGTGGTGGAAACGCCATCGGAAATCCCCAGCATCATCGAATGCAGCCGCCGTACCGGCATCGAGCCGATTATCGGCGTGCGTGTCAAAACCACGGCTGCTGTTGGCGGTCACTGGAACTCGACCTCGGGTGACCGCAGCGTGTTCGGCCTCACCACGTCGCAGCTGGTGGAAATGGTTGACAAGCTGAAAGCCGAAAAAATGCTGCATTGCCTGCAGCTGCTGCACTGCCACCTCGGTTCGCAGATACCGGATATCAAGGACATTCGCAGCGGCATCACCGAAGTGTGCCGCTATTACGCAGACCTCGTCACAGAAGGTGCCGCGCTCAAGTTCATCGATCTTGGCGGCGGACTCGCTGTCGATTACACCGGCTGGGGTTCCACCTATGGCCAGAGTCGCAACTATTCGCTGAGCGAATACTGCGATGACATCGTTGATACGCTCAAACAGAATTTCGACGAATACGGCGTGAAGCACCCTACGATTGTCACGGAATCCGGCCGAGCCACCATCGCGTATTCGTCAATCCTGATCTTCAACGTGGTCGATACAACCACGTTTGAAGCAAGTAACCTGCCGGAGCCGCACGCGGATGAGCTACCGCTGATTACCAGCATGCGCGACATCTACGGCAACCTCACCGAAGCCCGCATTCAGGAGTGCTATAACGACGCCCACTACTGGCGCAACGAAGCGCGCGAACTGTTTCGCCGCGGCCAGCTGGACCTGCGCACGCGTTCGGTGGCCGAGAACCTGTTTCTCGACATCCTGCACAAGATTGCCGACCTGACGGAGAAGATGGGGCGCGTGCCGCCCGATCTCGAAGGGTTGAAGGTCTCTCTGGCTGACATCTATTACGGCAACTTCAGCCTGTTCCAGTCGTTGCCCGATACCTGGGCAATTGATCAGCTGTTCCCGATTGCGCCGATCCACCGCCTGAATGAAGAGCCGACGCGTCGCGCGGTCATCGCCGATATCACCTGCGACAGTGATGGCAAGATTGATCGTTTCGTCGGAGAAGAGGAGGTGGTGAAGGTATTGCCGCTTCACGAAATGCGCCACGATGAAGAGTACTACCTCGGCGTGTTTCTTGTCGGTGCGTACCAGGAAACCCTGGGCGATCTGCACAATCTGTTCGGTGACACCAATGTTGTCAGCGTGCGCATCAATCGCGACGGCGGCTATGACTTCGTCAAGGAAATACAGGGCGACACCATTGCCGACGTTCTCAGCTATGTCGAGTATTACCCGAAGGAAATGCAGGAGCGTCATCGCAACACTGCCGAGCGTGCAGTGCGTGAGGGTCGCATCACTGCACGCGAGCGCCAGCGCATCATCAAGCTGTTCAACGAAAGTCTGAACGGCTATACCTATTTCGAGAAAGAAGACTAGCCTCAATCGGTGTCAGCCGGGGAGTTGTAACATGGCAAAGGTACTCATAATTGGCGCTGGCGGTGTCGGTCAGGTTGTGGCGCACAAGTGTGCGCAGGTAGCCGAAGTGTTCAGTGACATCACGCTGGCCAGTCGTACCGAATCGAAATGCAAGCTGATCGCCAAGCAGATTGAAGAGAAACAGGGTCGCATCATCAAGACCGCGCAAGTCGATGCCGATAACGTTCCTGAACTGGTGGCGCTGATCCGCAAGGTGCAGCCTGAGCTCGTCATCAATGTTGCGCTGCCATACCAGGATCTACACATCATGGACGCCTGTCTGGAAGCTGGTGTCAACTATCTCGACACTGCAAACTATGAGCCGCTCGATACTGCCAAGTTCGAGTACAAATGGCAGTGGGCCTACCAGGAAAAATTCCAGAAGGCCGGCCTGATGGCGCTGCTTGGTTCCGGCTTCGATCCGGGTGCTACCAACGTCTTCACTGCCTATCTGAAGAAGCACTACTTCGACGAGATCCAGCAACTCGACATTATTGATGTCAACGGAGGCAACCACGGCTATCCGTTCGCCACCAACTTCAACCCCGAGATCAACATCCGCGAAGTGACGGCAGAATGTCGTCACTGGGATGGCGGCGAATTTGTAACCACGGCTCCGATGTCGCTGAAACAATCGTTCACGTGTACGGAAGGTGTGGGTACCTACAACATTTATCGCATGTACCACGAAGAACTCGAATCGCTGGTCAAGCATTTCCCGACGCTGAAAAGGGCGCAATTCTGGATGAGTTTTGGCGAGAGCTACCTCAAGCACCTTGAGGTTCTCGGCAATGTTGGCCTGACGCGTATTGATCCCGTTGAATTCCAAGGTCAGCAGATTGTGCCGATCCAGTTCCTCAAAGCTTTACTGCCGGATCCGAGCACGCTCGGACCGCGTACCAAGGGCAGAACGTGGATCGGTTGCCATATCACCGGCCTTAAAGACGGCAAGCAGCGCAAAGTCGTGGTCTACAACATCTGTGATCACCAGGAGTGCTACAAAGAAGTCTTGTCGCAGGCGATTTCCTACACAACCGGCGTACCCGCAATGATTGGCGCCAAGATGATGCTGGAAGGCAAGTGGAAAGCTGCCGGGGTGTGGAACATGGAACAGATGGACCCGGATCCGTTCATGGCCGACCTGAACAAACACGGCTTGCCGTGGACTGTCATTGAAGAGCCGGGTTTCAACCTTGTCTGATAAC
>Ga0255096_1000806_pt1 | contig 14108 bp, 10 predicted proteins | sample Colum_Atlam_RepA_2_FD_188563 | JGI IMG/M metagenome (GOLD analysis project Ga0255096, IMG submission 188563) | Freshwater microbial communities from Columbia River, Oregon, United States - Colum_Atlam_RepA_8d | ecosystem: Environmental > Aquatic > Freshwater > River | place: USA: Oregon...
CGGGGTTGCGCGTCGCGGCGGCAAGCAGCAGGGGTAACGCGGCGCTACACGCCTGCACCACGCCGTGGAAATTGACATCCATTACGCGTCTGAAACTGGCGGCATCAAGCACCGGCGCGTCGACATACTCGCAGATGCCAGCGGCAAGGATTACGCCATCAAGTGCGGCCGGCGGGGCAGGGAGTGTCTGCCATAATGCCGCCATCGCGGCTGCATCACTGACGTCTGCCTGTAAAGGAGTTATGTGTTGTGGATGCACGGCTGCCAGTGACTCGAGATCTGCCAAGGTACGTGCTGTAGCGTATACATGGTGCCCGTCGGCGGCCAGTCGCAGAGCCAACTCCCTGCCGATGCCGGCACCCGCGCCGGTGATCCACCATACCTGTGAAGGCTTGCGCATGCGGTGATCAGCCGGCCAGGCGGTGTTTCAGGGTTCGGGCCGCAAAACCCAATACGGGTACCTGTTCGTACAAGAGGGCGCCGAGATCGTAGCTGTCCTCGTGGTAATACACTTTGTCGGTGAATTTCAGCTGGGTCATCCCGCGCACGGTGATCAACTTGCCGCCCTGCAGGCTACGGTGCGCATAGTCCATTTCCCACGTAAGGTAGGCGGTATGCGGGCCAATGACTTCATCGAGATAGCGGATCCGATAGTGCGTCAGGCTGGTTGCCATGCGCTGCAGGTAATGACGCACGGCCAGGCAGCCGTGCAGCGTATGGACGGGATCGCGGAATTCGACGTCCGCGGTATAGCATTGGTCGAGACGCGAGAGAACCTCGACGCCAAACTGCTCGTAGAAGGCCTTGACCTGCTGCACCAGCAACATGCCCGGCGTCCTGAGCGGTACCTGCAATCTGTGTTCAGCCATCATGTCCAATTATCAGCCCCCCTCGTCTGTTACGTGCGCCTTGTCTGTAGCATCTGTAGCATCTGTAGCATCTGTAGCATCTGTAGCATCTGTAGCATCTGTAGCATCTGTAGCATCTGTAGCATCTGTAGTATTTGTAGCGAGAGTGCGTCGATAAGCTGCTGATACGCGCAAGCGGGGCGGCCGGATTAACCGGTCGATCGCTGCAAGCAGTATACTGGGGCACCCGCCGATTGATCCGAAGGTGTTGCCGCTGCGTAAAGTGACAAAACCCGGTGGACCAGGCCATGCATACAGGCTCCCGACATTCCATGGATTTCGATCCCGACTCGCAAGATAGCGCCGAGCTGCCCGAAGACAGGGCACAGCATTGGGTGGCCTGCGTGCAGAAAGTGGCAGAGCAGCAAGACACGGCCGCGTTCCGTGAACTGTTCAACCACTTCTCGCCGATGGTCAAATCCTTTGCGTACAAGGTGCCATCGCTCGATCATCCCGATACTTTCGCTGAAGAGCTGCTGCAGGAAACCATGCTGAAAGTGTGGACCAAAGCGGCCAGTTTCGATCCCAAGCTGGCGAGTCCAAGCACGTGGATTTTCACCATCGCCCGCAACATGCGTATCGATCTTTTGCGCAAACAGGCCCGTCATGTGGTTAACACGGTGTCTTTGTACCAGGACGATGAAGACGGCGAGATGGATCTGGAAGATATCTGGTTCGAAGACGAGAACAGCGATGTATTCAATCTGCTGGCGCAACAGCGTAGTCGTCGCCAGATCCATGAATCGCTGAAACACCTGCCCTCGGAACAGACCGAAGTGCTGGCGAAGTTTATCTGGAAGACAAATCCCATGCCGAAGTCGCCGCTGAACTGCGGTTGCCGCTTGGAACCGTAAAGTCGCGCGTCAGGCTGGCGCTCAATAAATTGAAGCTGGTGGTCGATCGCTGATCGGCACCGGAGGACAAGCACCCCATGGTCAAATATCACCCCGATGCCCGTTTTCTCACCGACTATGCTGCCGGCAGTCTGCCGTCGTCGCAGGCCTTGTGCGTAGCGACGCATCTACACTACTGCGCAGGTTGCCGTCTGCGTGTGGGGGAATTGACCGAACTCGGTGCTGAACTTTTCATGCAGCAGCGGCCGGCTACGATTGCCGCCGGTGAATTTGATCGTCTGCTGAAGCGGGTGGCCGCCCAACCGGCTGCCGGCGTGAAGCCAGGGCCGGCTGCCAATGACCATTCAGTCACCATCCTGCCGCGTGCACTTTACAAACTCACCAACGGCAACACCGAGCGACTGAAGTGGCAACGCGTCGGCCGGAAGTTCCGCTACTCCAGCCTTAATGTCGGCGATAGCACGCGTGAAACGACACTGCTCGACATCAAAGCCGGCGGCAAAGTGCCGCAGCATCGTCACCAGGGCGATGAAATCACCGTCATCATCAAGGGCAGTTTTTCCGATCAGGAAGGCAAGTACGGTGTCGGTGATTTTATCGTGCGTACCCGTGGCGAAATCCACCAGCCCGTGGCGTCACAAGACCAGGACTGCCTGTGTCTCACCACCCTCGACGCGCCGATCGTCATGAGCAACTGGTTCATGCGCTTCGGCATGAAACTGCTGAACCGCCGCCATTCCCGCCCGGGCAAAGCGGCATAACCCGAGCCGCTACAGGCTCAGCGAACCCCGTCGTATCTCCTGCCGAAGCCCCGTCAATTGCTGAAGGCTGTTGTGTTTCCTGTGCGGAGCCATCATCAAGGCGCCCGTAGCGCTCGAAGCAACTCAACAGTCCCTAGCCACGGAATTCATCGGTAGCCCGGAATTCCGACCATAAAAAAGGCCGGTGTACTGACGTACACCGGCCAAGCAAAGATTGCAGCGAAGAGGGGATTACTTGCTGCAATTTACTGCAGTCGTTTACAGCTCGAAGTTCACCGTGTAGCCAACAACAAATTTGATTTCGTCGTTATCGCGGGCTGACATGCTGGCGTAGTCTTCAACGCCGTCGTTGTCATCGTCATCGCCGAGGTCGGTCATGCTGATCATGCCCATGAAGCCATCTTTGGCGATGCTGACGTTGTAATCAATGTAGCCGCCGGTTACGCCGTTGAACGCTTCGGCGAAATCACCTTCGTGCATGCCCACGTGCAGGCCTACAACGGCGCCGCTGGCCATAGGGATGCTGTAGTCACCCGAAAAGTAGTAGGTTTCGAACGCGGCGAAATCCCAGTCCGGACGGCCCAGAGCGACTTCGCTCGGCTCGGCGTTGGTCAGGAAGAACGCTTTCAGGGCCAGGTTGCCCACGGTCAAGGTGCCGTAGACTTCACCGAAGTCGAAGCCAGCGTTTTCGTCGTAGTTGTAGTAGAGGTAACCGAGATCGTAACCCATGCCTTCGGCAAAGGAGCCGGCAAAGCCAAAGTACAGGTCGTTTTCGTAGGAATAGACATCACCGGCATCGTATTCAACGTTGGAGGCCCAGGTGCCGACGTAGGCTCCGCTGGCGCCTGTGTACTTGATGCCACCCTGGATGGCAGCTTCATTCATGCTCTGGGTCAGACCGCGCCAGAGGTAGTTATTCGTCACTGTGGCGCTTCCCGTCAGCTGTGCGAAGCTGGAGGTGGAAGCCAGCATCGCCGCTGCAGAGATGGCGCTAGCGATAAGAAGCTTTTTCATGCAATTTCTCCTGGTGAATTTACTGGGGCTTAGGAAACATCATTTCCTGCGCAGTACTAAGCAAAGGGTGGGCCAACTTCGATAACTGTTTGAAATTGCGGAGAAACTATTAAGATTTTGGCTGTATTACCTCGCGTCGAAGTGTACTGTGGGGCAGCGACGCGATTTGTTGGTGCGCCTTGATTGGGTGGCGCACCAAAAAAAGGCGTACCAAGTCCGCGTACAGCGTTACAGCGGGCGGGAGTAGCACGGTCAGGTGCCTGTCGGTGGCTTCGGTCCGGCTGCTAGAATGGGGGTCTTTTCGCACCACCCCATCCGGAATCACCAGGCTTTAGTGACGATGTTGACCCTCCCCGGCGCTGCGGCGCTTTCTGCATTTTCCCGCGCAAAATTGTTGCGCACCCTGCAACAGCACAGTGCCGGCATAACCGGGGTTGAAGCCCGCTACGTCCACTTCGCCGATGTGGCGGTGCCGCTGGATGACCACCAACAGATTCTGCTCGATCGTTTGCTGAGCTATGGCCCCACGCAGCCACCTCAACAGGACGCAGTGAGCGGCGCCACGCTGGAAGTGCTGGTGGTGCCTCGCGCCGGCACCATCTCGCCGTGGTCAAGCAAGGCCACTGATATTGCCCACAACTGCGGCCTCACTGCCATAAAGAGGCTTGAACGCGGCGTGCTGTACCGCATTCATGGCCTTGATGAAGCCGGATTAGCGCAGGTGGTACCTTCACTGCATGACCGCATGACGCAGGCTGTTTTGCGCACGACAGCCGACGCTGCCGTGCTGTTCACAGCCACCGCGCCCAAACCAATGGCTAGCGTGCCTGTGCTGACGGGCGGCAAGCAGGCGCTCGTAGCGGCCAACCGCGAACTCGGGCTGGCACTTGCTGACGATGAGATCGACTACCTGTTGCAGGCCTTCACGGAGCTCGGCCGCGATCCACACGACATCGAACTGATGATGTTTGCACAGGCCAACTCCGAGCACTGCCGTCACAAAATATTCAATGCCGACTGGGTGGTGGACGACAAACCCGCCAGCCATTCGCTGTTCGGCATGATCCGCAACACCTACAAAGCCAACAGCAGCGGTATCCTGTCGGCCTATAAAGACAACGCCGCCGTGTTCGAAGGCTTTACTGCCGGCCGTTTCTTTCCCGATCCCGCCAGCAAACGCTATGAATTCCATGTGGAGCCGGTTCACATCCTCGCCAAAGTGGAAACCCACAACCACCCGACGGCGATCGCGCCGTTCCCCGGTGCCTCTACCGGGGCGGGAGGAGAAATCCGTGACGAAGGCGCCACTGGTATCGGTTCCAAACCAAAAGCTGGCCTTACCGGTTTCACTGTATCGAACCTGAAAATCCCCGGTTTCGTGCAGCCGTGGGAAACCGATTTCGGCAAGCCTGCCCACTTCGCATCGGCTCTGTCGATCATGATCGAAGGCCCGCTTGGTGGCGCCGCCTTTAACAACGAATTCGGTCGCCCGGCGCTGTGCGGCTATTTCCGTACCTTCGAAATGCAGACAGTTGTGCCGGCATCTACCGATACCGGTGTCACCGAGATCCGCGGCTACCATAAGCCGATCATGATCGCCGGTGGCTACGGCAATATCCGTGAACAGCACGTACAGAAGAAGGATATTCCGGTCGGTGCCAAACTCATCGTGTTAGGTGGCCCGGCAATGCTCATCGGCCTGGGCGGCGGGGCGGCCTCGTCGATGGCGGCCGGTGCCAGTTCGGCGAATCTCGACTTTGCCTCGGTGCAGCGTGACAACGCTGAGATGGAACGTCGATGCCAGGAAGTGATCGACCAGTGCTGGGCACTGGATGCGGCCAATCCGATCCGTTTCATCCACGACGTCGGTGCTGGTGGATTGTCGAATGCATTGCCGGAGTTGGTGAAGGACGGTGACCGCGGCGGCAGCTTCAGTCTGCGCGCCGTGCCGAATGCCGAAGTCGGCATGTCGCCATTGGAAATCTGGTGCAACGAAGCACAGGAGCGTTATGTGCTGGCAGTGGCTCCGGCCGATCTCGATCGGTTCGCTGCAATCTGTGAGCGTGAACGTTGCCCGTTTGCTGTGGTGGGAGATGCCACCGCCGCGATGCACCTGAGCCTGGACGACAGCCACTTCAGCAACAAGCCCATTGATCTGCCGATGAGCGTGCTGTTCGGCAAACCACCGAAGATGCAGCGCAAGGCCGTAGCCTTGCCAAAGCGGGCGCGCAAATTCGACACCAGCGGCATTTCACTCCATGAAGCGATTGATCGTGTATTGAAACTGCCGTCGGTGGCAAGCAAGAGCTTTCTGATCACCATCGGCGATCGTTCGATTACCGGCATGGTGGCACGCGAACAGATGGTGGGGCCGTGGCAGGTGCCGGTGGCCGATGCCGCCGTGACAACGCAGACCTATGATTCTTATCGAGGCGAAGCGATGGCGATGGGTGAACGCACACCACTGGCGCTGCTCGATGCGCCCGCGTCGGGTCGCATGGCGATTGCAGAGGCCATCACCAACATCGCCAGCACACAAATCGGTAAATTGTCGAATGTACGCATGTCTGCTAACTGGATGGCAGCAGCCGGTTATCCGGGTGAAGACCACAATCTGTACAAGACAGTGGAGACCGTCGGCATGGAGCTGTGCCCCGAACTCGGCATCACGATTCCGGTCGGCAAGGACTCGATGTCGATGCGCACACAATGGCAGGACAGCGACGGCAAGAAGTGTGTGGCGGCACCGCTCTCCCTGATCATAACCGCCTTTGCGCCGGTACAGGATGTTCGGCTGACTCTGACACCCGAGCTGCGCTCCGACAAAGGCGCCAGCAAACTGCTGCTGGTCGACCTCGGTCTTGGCAGCGATCGTCTCGGCGGATCCGCACTGGCGCAGGTCTATGGCCAACTGGGTGACACCGTGCCCGATTTGCACAGTGCGAGTGATCTCAAACAATTCTTTGATTTCGTCCAGGAGGCGCTGGCGCAGCGACTTTTATTGGCTTACCACGATCGTTCAGACGGTGGCTTGTTGACCACGGTGCTGGAGATGGCCTTCGCCGGTCACTGCGGTGTTGATCTGGTACTCGATCCGATTGTAGACAGCAAGGATGTGCTGGGCGAACTGTTCGCGGAAGAACTTGGTGCCGTGTTGCAGGTGCAGGAAAGTCTGCTGCCGCAGTTGCTGGAGCTTGCCGAAGAGCACGGTCTGCGCGACATCTGCTTTGTCATCGGTGCGCCGAGCATGCGCGATGAAATAGTGATTACTGCCAACGGCAAGTCACTCTACAGCGCACCGCGCGCCACGTTGCAGGCCACCTGGGCCGAAACCAGCTATCGTATGCAGGCGTTGCGCGACAACTCCGAGTGCGCGCAGCAGGAGTTCGAACTTATCCATGACAGCAGCAACGCAGGCCTGCACTCACAGCTGAGCTACGACGCAAAGGACGACGTCGCCGCCCCGTTCATCAAGCTCGGCAAGCGCCCCCGCATTGCGGTGTTGCGCGAGCAGGGTGTTAACGGACACATCGAAATGGCAGCAGCTTTCAACCATGCCGGCTTCGATGCCATTGACGTCCACATGAGCGATCTGATCAGCGGCCGGCTTTCGCTGGATGACTTCAATGCACTGGTGGCCTGTGGTGGTTTCTCGTACGGCGACGTGCTCGGCGCCGGCGAAGGCTGGGCCAAGTCTATTTTGTTCAATCCGCGTGCTCGCGCTGAATTCGAACGCTTCTTCAACCGCAGCGACACGCTTGGTTTCGGTATCTGCAACGGCTGCCAGATGATGGCCAACCTGCGCGATCTGATCCCCGGGGCCTCACACTGGCCACGCTTCGTGCGCAACCAGTCGGAACAATTCGAAGGCCGCACGGTGATGGTCAGCGTGGTGGATTCACCGTCGGTACTGCTGGCGGGCATGCAGGGCTCGCGTTTCCCGATTGCAGTGGCGCACGGTGAGGGCAGGGCAGAGTTCACCGCGGCTACCCAGCAGCAAGTGCTGCAGAGCGGCACCGTGGCGCTGCGCTATGTAGACAACCTCGGTGCTGTCACCGAACGCTATCCGCACAACCCCAACGGTTCACCAGCCGGCATCGCCGGGCTGTGCAACACGGACGGCCGCTTCACGCTGATGATGCCTCACCCGGAACGCGTATTCCGCGCTGTGACAAACTCTTGGCGCGATCCAGCCTGGGGCGAAGACGGTCCGACGATGCGGATGTTCCGCAATGCAAGGGTGTGGTTGGGGTAATCGCTCGACGTTGTACCTGCAAAACAATAACAACAGGACTAGCCAATGAGTATCGACACAAGCCTCTCTGAGGCCGACGAAGCCTACGCCCGCGAATTGTTCGGCCGCATCGGCATGCGCGTGGTGCCGGTGCTGCTGGCCGCCTTCGTCATTTCCTACATCGATCGTGTCAACGTCGGTTTTGCCGCCATCACGGCATCGAAAGACCTCGGCATGTCCGCCGCCGACTTCGGTTTTGGTGCCGGCCTGTTCTTCATTTCATACATGATCTTCGAAGCGCCCAGCAATTATCTGCTGGAGCGTATCGGTGCCCGCATCTGGCTGGCGCGCATCATGATCTGCTGCGGGATTGTGTCGGCCGCCATGTTCTTCGTGTCCAACAAAACCCAATTCAATATTGCGCGTTTCACGCTCGGCGTGGTGGAGGCGGGGCTGTTTCCTGGCGTGGTGCTGTACCTCACCTTCTGGTTTCCCAAACGCTTTCGCGCGCGTTACATCAGCATGTTCGCCCTCGGCATTCCGCTGTCCAGCGTAATCGGCTCACCGATTTCGGGCCTGCTGTTGAACATGGACGGCATCCTCGGCTTCAAGGGTTGGCAGTGGCTCTACATCATTGAAGCCTTGCCGGCTTTCGTTGTGGGCGTGCTGATCTGGGTATTGCTGGCCGACAAACCGGAGAAGGCCACATGGCTGACAACCGCAGAGCGCGAATACGTCAAGAGTGAGTTGGCCCGTGAGCGTGCCAGGCAACCCGACCAGGGCAGCCATGGCAACTTGTGGCAGCAATTGAAACTGCTGGGCGACAAGCGCGTGATCACCTTTGCTCTCGTTTTCTTCGGAACCGGTGTGCCGAGTTACGGTCTCGGGCTGTGGCTGCCGCAGATCATCAACGACTTCGGACTCACTACTTTCCAGACCGGACTCGTCAGCGCGATACCCTTCGTGTTCGGCTCCATCGCCATGATCGTCTGGGGCCGCCGCTCCGACCGCACCGGTGAGCGCGTGTGGCACACGGTCGCCGCCGCCTGGGTTGCCGCCGCAGGTCTCGCTGCCTGTTTCTGGATTACGTCGCCGGTGTTGTCATTGGTGGCTTTGTCAGTGGCGGCCGGTGGGATTTACGCAGTAAAAGGGCCGTTCCTGTCGTCAGTCAGCGAAAGTTTCTCCGCCAAACATGCCGCCGTTGGCATTGCCCTGGTGTCGTCACTTGGCAACCTCTCCGGGCAGTTTGCGCCGTGGATGGTGGGGGTGATTCGCGATAACACCGGGCAGTTCCAGCCGGCTTTGTTGGCGCTTGGGTTGTGCTCGTTGGCGGGTGGGGCCGTGATGCTTCTGCGTTTGCGTTCGGCTGTAAAACCTTCGGTTGCGGTGAACGTCTGATCATGTCTGGTTTGGTTAACGGCCAGCAGTCAGTACAGGCCCCCGCAACACGCCGTAGATACGTCCCTGTAGGCTCGCTTCGGCCATCCATGGCCTCAGACGGTCGCGGAAACCTGTACTGACTCCTGGCCCTCGGGCAATTGTTAGGCGGCTTCAAGTCGAGTTTGAACGCGGCTAATAGGTGGAACATCCCGGCGTGGCTTGAGATGGAAGTGCGAGTGCGCGATAGAGCAGGCATTTACTGCGGAGTAACATTTACTCCCGCCATTATCTCGCGACGATCTGCTGCCAGCTGGGAGCACATAATCAATGATGCCAAGATTGTCACGAGAGAAAACATCGCGCTCTGCTGTCGGGGTTGTAATGCAAGCAAAGGCCAGAAAGCACTTTCAGTCTGGCTTCAGTCTTCATACTGTTTCGTACGCGGCATCACATCAGAGTCAATTGCACCGGTAGCCAAAAAACAAAAAAAGAAGAAGCACTGACTAACAAGTGCAAAGCAGCAACAGGCACCCAATAACGGCGCTGCTTAGACCAACAGCAAGCAAAACAAAAAGGACGAGCGTATGACAACTGCCTCCAAAGACTGGCGCATCCCCCTGGTTGATACGCATGCCCACCTATTCATGCAATCAATGCCTCTGATCAACAATCCGCGCCATGCTCCAAAATACAGCTTCACCGTCGAGCAATACATCAGCGTGCTGGATCAGCACGGCATCAAGTTCGGCGTCATCGCCGCTGCGAGTCCATGGGGTGACTACAACGACTACACCTTGCAGAGCGTTGGCAAGCAGCCGCGTCTGCGAGGCACGGTGATTCTGCATCCGGGCAAGATCTATGACTTCAAGCACATGACTGCCAACGGCATACTCGGCGTGCGCTTGCCGTTCATCGGCCTGCCGCAGGTGCCTGATCTCACGACGCCGGAATACCAGAAACTGCTGCACCAGATTGCCGATGCGGGTTGGCATGTGCATCCGCACATTGAAGGCAAACATCTGCCGGATCTGCTGCCCATCCTCGAAAGTGCCGGCGTCAAAATTGTGGTCGATCATCTCGGCCGCCCGGCTGCTGACGATGCTGTCGGCAGCGCTGGTTTCCGCGCGGTTGTGGAGTCGGTGAGACGCGGCAAGAGCTGGATCAAGGTGTCATGCGGTTATCGCATCGGTGTGCGTGCAGAAGAGCATTTCTCCGGTTTCTTGCAGGAGTTGGGGCCGGATCGTCTGTTCTGGGCCAGCGACTGTCCGTTCGTCGGCCATGAAAACCAGTTCCCGTATGCCGACACCATCAAGTGGCTGACTGATCGCGTCAGCGATGAAACCATAGGCCGCAAACTCCTGGGCGAGAATGCCCAGCGTTTTTACGGTTTTCCCTGAAGGTTGGTCATGTGCCCTTCGTGCCAGTAATGCACGAACGCCAATTACTCATAGCGTAGCGCCTCGATCGGGTCGAGATTGGCAGCTTTGGCCGCCGGCATGATGCCGAATACCAGGCCGACCATGGCTGAGAAGCCGAACGACAGAAGCACTGCCCACATCGGCACGACTGCCTGCGGGAAATTCGGAATTGCAGCTGAGGCCGCGAGGCCAATGCCGTAGCCAAGTGTCAGCCCCACCAGTCCACCCAACAGGCACAACAGCAGCGATTCAAACAGGAACTGCATCAGGATCTGGTGACGTTTGGCACCGATGGCTTTGCAGATGCCGATCTCTTTCGTCCGCTCGGTTACCGACACCAGCATTATGTTCATGATGCCGATGCCACCTACGAGCAGCGAGATCCCGACGATGCCGCCCATCACTATGGTCACTGAACTTAGGATGGTGTTGAAGGTGTCGGTAAGCTGTTCCGAACTCTGCACCTGGAAGTCGTCGTCTTCGTCGGTGGGTATGTCGTGCGCCAGCCGCAGCAACGAAGTGACACGGTCCTGCACGCCTTCCATCTGGTTGAGATCGCTCAGTGTCAGCTGTATCGCCATGCTCTGGCGCGACTGGTTGCCGGCGATCGAGCGCATGGTGCTGTAGGGGATGATGGCAAAGTTGTCCTGGTTCTGGCCGAGTATCTGGCCCTTTTCTTCGGCGAGGCCAATGACCTTCATCCATTCCTCGCCCACCCGCACATACTCGCCCACCGGATTGTCCGGCAGGTTGAGGTTCTCGCGCACGGTCTCACCGATCACCACCACACGTCGGCGGGTGGTATTGTCGGTATCCGACAGGAAGCGGCCGTACTTCATGAAGGTCTGTGCCACGTCCTGATAGCTGTAGGTGGAGCCGGTGATCTCGACCGCCGCGGTCTGCGAGCCATAACGCAACTGACTACCGCCACCGCCGATGATGGGCGAGATGGTGGCAATGCCTTCCACGCGTGACGACAGCATGTCGAAGTCTTCCGGCGAGATGCGGGCAATCTTGCCGGTGAGATAGTTCTCGTAGGTGTTCCTTGCCTGCACCACGATGCTGTTGGTACCGAGTCCCTGGAATTGTTCGTTGATGGTGAATTGCAGGCCCTGGATGATCGACACCGTTGCCACCACGGCCGCTACGCCGATGATGATGCCGAGCGTGGTAAGGAAACTGCGGAAACCGTGGGCGCGTATCGAGTGCAGCGCCGAGCGCAGGCTTTCGGTCATATCGAATAACAACATTTCAGTATTCTCCCGTCAGTAACAGGGCACGCGGCTGCGTGTCCTACTGGCCCATCGGCCTGGTGCGGCGGTCTTCTGCCACATGGCCGTCTTCCAGCCGCACGATGCGGTGGCAGTGGTTGGCAATTTCTGCCTCGTGGGTCACCACGATGATGGTTTGCTTTTGTGCGTGCAGCTCATCGAACAGCTTCATGATCTCAATGGTGGTGCGCGAGTCGAGGTTGCCGGTAGGTTCGTCGGCCAACAGGATCGACGGCTTGGTTACCAGTGCGCGTGCGATCGCCACGCGTTGACGCTGGCCGCCTGACAGTTGGTTCGGCAGGTGGTCCATGCGCGAACCGAGGCCGACATGCTGCAAGGCTTCTTCGGCGCGGCGCTTGCGGTCGCTGCGGGAAACCCCCTGGTAGATCAGCGGTTGCATCACATTCTCCAGTGCGGTTGCCCGCGGCAGCAGATTGAAGCTCTGGAAAATGAAACCGATTTCGCGGTTGCGGATGTCGGCCAGCTCGTCCGGGTTCAACTGGCTGACATCTTTCTGGTTGAGGATGTAGTGGCCTTCGCTCGGGCGATCGAGACAGCCCAGGATGTTGAGCATGGTCGACTTGCCGGAGCCGGAGGTGCCGGTGATGGCGACGTAATCACTGCGCTCGATGTTGAGATCAACACCGTCGAGCGCACGTAATACGTTGTCGCCCATCACGTATTCCTTGCTGAGGTTCTGTATTTGCAGGAGGGACATGGTGACTTGCCTCAATTGCCGGCAGCGGAGGCATTGTCTTCGTCTGCATCCTCGTCGGCTTCCTTGACGGCATCACCATCTTCAAGATTGCGCAGGATGCGGTTGGGGCCGGTAATCAGCTGGTCGCCGGCAGCAAGACCCGAGCTGATCGCCTGGTAAGTATCGTCGGCAATGCCGAGTTCCACCTTCTGCTTGCGGGCAATGCCGTTGTCGAACTTGAACACGAAGTTGTCCTTGGTGTTGGCCGAGCGGTCTTCCTCCAGCACGATGGCAGCAATGGGTACGCTCGGCAGTTTTTCGTTGCCGCTGGTAAAGATCTCGGCGCGGCTCGACATGCCGGGATGCAGGCTGACGCCATTGGTATCGATGATGCCGATCTTGACGACAAAGCTCAGCGCCGTACTGGTCTGTGTTGGCGGTTTGGCAGTGATGGCAATTTCCTTCACCGTGCCTTTCATCGGCTGGTCAGGGTAACCGATGGCCACTACTTCGGCTTCCTGGCCCACCTTGATGTCGGCGATGTCGGCTTCGTCCACCTGCACCTCGGTGTGGATGCTGTCAGGGTTGCCGATCGTCATCAGGCTGGAGCCGGGCACGTTGGTGGTGGACGAGATCGCCATTTCACCGACTTTGATGTCGAGCGACGACACTACACCGGCTATTGGTGACAGCACGCTGGTCTTGGCCAGGTTTTTCTCCGATTCTTCCAGCATGGCACGAGCCTGGTCGAGCGAAGCCTGGCGTGTTTGCACGTCGAGTTTCGCCAGTTCGAGTTCATTGGTGGCAGCTTCGAAGCTGTCGTCGTCCAGCAGTTTGCGTTGGTGTACCTGCTGTTTGCGCTGCCACTGGCTGTCGAGGTTCTGCAGTCGCAGTTTCTGCGATTCGATGGCGATTTCCTGCATACGCGTTGATGCACGCTGCTGTTCAACCATCGCCCGCGGCGCTTCGTCGTCGATCTGGGCCACTAATTGGCCTGCGGTAACAACATCGCCTTCCTTGACGTAGAGCGCACTGACGCGACCGATGACCTCGGTGCTCAGCTTCACTTCCTGCTCATGGCTGAGTTTGCCGGTGGCGAGAATGGATGAACGGATATCACGGGTCGCCAACGCTTCCACCGTGACTGCCTGGGCGTCGTTGCCGGCATTGCGACGCACCAGTACCACTGCGATTACCGCTACGATGACGCCAACAATAATGAGAGCTTTTTTCATGGCAGATTCCTGTCAAAAAGTGAAAAGGGCGAGGCCGCCGTAAATAAGGACAGTAGGCGCACTGGCAATCACTGTGGCCTTGAGCCAACTGGATTGCGTCCACTGTTGAAAGCCGATAACGCTGAGAACCACTGACCATAACTGCGTTACGTTGAACTGCTGCAGCATTTGGCTGCCGGAATCGAGACCCAGCAGGCCGCATACACTGAGTGCCTGCAGTTCGCTCTGGCTGACCTGGTCGTTGGCATCAGTCAGCAGAATCAACCACGCTGCCAGTGAGCTCAGCAACGAAGGAACCGAGGTCCAGCACATAAGCGAGAACCAGTGGCGGAAGCC
>Ga0255096_1000807_pt1 | contig 14098 bp, 11 predicted proteins | sample Colum_Atlam_RepA_2_FD_188563 | JGI IMG/M metagenome (GOLD analysis project Ga0255096, IMG submission 188563) | Freshwater microbial communities from Columbia River, Oregon, United States - Colum_Atlam_RepA_8d | ecosystem: Environmental > Aquatic > Freshwater > River | place: USA: Oregon...
GAGAAAACAACTTGGAATCGAATGAATCAATCAAATATCGACCGTGCAAGAGCATGGGTCAAAGCCACGCCAGGAGCCATCGCAGGTCAGAACGGACACGGGGCGACATTCGCTGTTGCTACCGCTCTCGTTCACGGATTTGAGCTGACCAGAACGGAAGCTGAGACGCTTCTCTCTGAATACAACACGAAGTGCAATCCTCCGTGGAAACCGAATGAACTGGCCCACAAGCTGAATCAGGCGCAGATAGTGTCTCACGACAAGCCGCGTGGTTGGCTTCTAGAGTCACACTCAAGCATCGGTCAGGGCGGCACTCCGGTGTCTCCAACCGGCAAGTTCGTGGTGCGAAAGATCCAAGAAATTCCGAAGTCTGACTTCCGATTTTCAACCATAGATTTCTTAAAAGCCTGCTTTGAACAGGACGAGGTTGTCTGCATCTGCAACGACATCCTGAGCGACGAGGAAGGCAGGAGTAGGCCAGCTTCCAAGGGTACATTCCTCAAGCGCGAGGAGTGGATTCAGAATCACTTCACACCACCCATCAGCTCGATGTGGACGAGCGAGGAGAGCAAGGGTGCATACGTCCGCATCAACCCGTGTCTCGATGAGAGCGGTTCAGACTCCGGTGTCTCCGCCTATCGCCATGTTCTCATTGAGATGGATGAGAAGTCGAAGGACGAACAGTGGACAGCATTGAAAGAGTCAAAGCTGCCGCTGTCGGTCGTCATCGATTCAGGCGGCAAGAGCTTGCACGGCTGGGTGCGTGTGGATGCGGCGAACAAGGAAGAATGGGCAGAGCGCCGCGACATCGTTTACCGGCATCTGGAGAGCATTGGAATCGATCCGAAGAACAAGAACGCCAGCAGGTTCAGCCGCCTTCCCGGTGTGATGCGCGATGGCAATGAGCAGAAGCTGTTGGCCATCAATGTGGGTGTCGTGAACTGGGATGCGTTCACGGACTATCTGGAGTCGCAGGACATGCCTCAGGAGTTCTCGCTCGATAGCATCATCGAGTACGACCCGAAGAATGATCCTGACAATCTGATCGGCGACAGATGGCTACGTCGCGGATCTTCGCTTCTATTCGTAGGCCAAAGTGGTTGCGGCAAAAGCTCGATGGCGGCGTATCAGGGGCTGAAATGGGCGTCTGGCGCAGACTGGTTTGGCGTCCGGCCCGTCCGTTCGCTAAAAGTGGTTTACATTCAGGCGGAGAACGACATCGCTGACCAGCATGACGCGCTCAAGGGGGCGGCTCAGATGACATTCGGAAAGGAGAACTGGGAGCGAGGATTGAGAAACGCGAACATGCTCTTTTTCCGCGAAACGGTTCGAACCGGGGCTGACTTTGCCACAATGCTCCGTCGTCTCGTTCGCAAGACCAAGGCTGACGTTGTTTACATCGATCCACTGCTCTCCTACATGGGCGGCAATCCTGCGGACATCGAGGTCTGCGCGAACTTCACGCGGCATCTGCTCCAGCCGATTATGATGGAGACAGGTGTTGTCCTTGTACTTGTCCATCACTTCCCCAAGCCGAAGGGTAAGGACGACAAGCCTGAGAGCGTCGCAGATTTGGCCTACTCAGGATTCGGATCGTCGGATCTGACGAACTGGGCGCGCGAGGTGATTGTGATGAAGGAGGTTGGATTCAATAACCCACGACGCTTCATGCTCGGCATGGCGAAACGGGCTGACCGTTCCGGAATGACGGACAAAGACGGAAAAGTCACCGGATCGATTATGATCCAGCGTGGTACAGGCGGCGACATCTCATGGAACTACGCAGATCCACAGAAGTTCGTCGTCGATAAGGAGTCGGTGAAAAAGCCTTACTCCAAAGGACGATATCCTAAGCGTTGAATTTGACTTCTCCATACTTCGTTCTACGGTTATTTTATGCGCCAGTTCAACCTTACATGCAAAAAGTGTAGAGCCGGATTCGCTGCCCAAAGTGGAGCGTCCAAAACATGCAATGAATGCAGAAAATGCAAGCAATGTGGAAACCAGCTCAGATATTCTCACCTTCAATTTTGCTCAAGTAAATGCTGCGGAAAATTCAGATATGCCAACGACCCTAGTTGCATAGAAACAATAAAAAATAGAGTTTTCACAAAAACATGTGACAGGTGCATGCAGCAGTTTGAAGCAAAAGCAGGAAACGCAATCCGTTGTAAAAAATGTTGTGTTTGCAAGATGTGCGGAAAACAAATGCAAAATGCTACTAATGATTTTTGCGGTAACAGTTGCGCGGGTAAATGGAAATATAAAAATTATGAAAAAGTAAAATCCGCTTTGCTTTCAGGAGTGCACTGTAAACAACGAGCAGAATCTATTTCAAAGGCCATTTCTGGAAAACCTAGACCATATCTGCGTGGAGAAAAAAATCCGAATTGGAAAGGTGGCACTTACGCAACTGAGCGGAATGCCGAAATGGGGCGTGTCGAATACATTGAATGGAGAAGAGCCGTGTTTGCTCGCGATGGATTCAAATGCATGAACAAGCTATGTGCATCTAAATCTTCAAATCTGCATGCACACCACATTCTGTCGTGGAAAGATCATCCAGATAAACGATATGACGTAGCAAACGGAGTCACCGTTTGCGTCCCGTGCCACAAGATGATTCACAGCAGCAAGAGCTGCTTGGTCCAACTTTAAGCGTTAGCCTTCTCGCGCATTGCGCGGCGACGACCCTTGGCAGCAAGAGATAAAAATCGTTTCTTGCCGTATTTTTTCATCCCGATTGATGCCGCGAGAGCGCCAGGATCTTTCACGCCCTTCTTCTCAAGCTCTCCAACGAGTTTCTCGTAACGTCCGCCACCGCCAAGTCGCATCTTGTCCATATCAGTTAGAGTTAATGTTTACCGACGAAATCACCACGCTTTGCAGCTCCAGTGCCGAGGAGTCGTTTTATCGGTTGCCGTCGCGCAATTATGCCGTGCGCGGAAGTTCTTACGACGCTCAGGATTCGATTTCTTGATCGTCATGTTGGCGTCTCCAAAGCGAACCTTGATGACGTTGCCGTTGTCGTTCTTGACGTACACCGCGCTCTTCTTCCGCTCGCCAGGCGTGTAGAACGGCTTGTTGAGCGTCACCTTCTTGCCCTGATAGGTGTTACCTTTTTTGGAGAGGGAGGTTTTCATGGCAGTTCGTTTTCAACCTCAAGCGCCTGCCTGTACTCTTCAGAGTTTTTCCCAAACTCTTGCCTGATGGATTTAACAGTTTCAGAGGTGACATCTCGAAACAGATCGAGTGTCTGAGGGTTTGAAAAGGTAACAAACCTTCCAGCGTCGATGTCTTTGATCGGAGTCATCGCAATTTTTCGAAGCTCTGGGTTGGTCAAAAATTTTGACGCAAACTTGTACCTTACGGCTGGCGCACTGGTAACCACACGGGACAAAAATGAAAGCGCAGCCGGAAGAGTTCCTTGAGCAATGTTTCCACCTTGATATCCGACAAAAATGTAATTGATCAGCCCACGATTCACATCGGACGCAGTTTTAGCTGGAACAGGAGTTTCAGCTATTGCCCGAGCAACTTTTTCAAGTTCCTGCCGTCCACTGGTTCCAAGCAGCGTGTTGGCAGTTTCAAAGAATGGGCTGGCCACTCTTCCTGCGGTTCCAGGGCCAGCAGGTACACCGGCAGAAACCAAATTCAATAGCTTTTGGCCATCGATGATATCTCCCGTTTTCGACTGACTCAACAGATCGTCAATGAAGAGCGATTGAACATCGCGCAGCACATCAGGCTTTCTGGAGGAAAGTCGTGAAACAAGGTTTGCGATTTTTGGTTGATTTTTTGGATCTGAAACAAACTTTGAAATATCGAACGAATTCCTCTCTACAAGTTTGTCCAAACCGAGTTTTGAAAGCTCCGACTTTACCGACGCATCTTCCTGAACAGCCCGTTTAGCAAGTTGCTGAAGAGCGTTTTTATCGGTCGTACCAAGCATCTGTTCAACAAATCTAGGATCAGCATTAACAGAAGAAAGATACGCTTCTGGAGATTTGACTGCATTTCTGATATCACCCAAACGCGATTCAGAAATGAACGCGCTTCTCAGGTTTGCATAGTTTGGAAACAGTTTGTTTCGAACCGGCTCCGGCAACCCGTTAATCTTGCTGAACATTTCTCCGACATTGATTCCAGCGCCTTTTCTTCCAGCTTGAGACGCAGTGCTTACAATCGCCTCTTTAACAAGGTCCATCCCTTTCTGCGCGTTTGATGAACCAAGAAGATCTGTCAACATACCAAGATTAGTCTCGGCGTTTGATCCGGTTAGACGCGAGATAATCGCCTCTCCAGACAGTCCTCCGCCTTCTCCAATCTCCTTTAGAATACCCTCGCTAAGGTTTCCCCTAAAACGTGTGATATTTTGGGCGTAGTTTTGGTTTGCAGCACCAAGCGCTTGCTGGAGAGCTGGCGTTTGCGAGACAGCCTGATTGATCTGATTGGCAGCAATCTCAGCAAGCTGAGCTTTTGTCCTGACATCAACCCCCGGCAAAACGCCGGATTGTCGAATCTGTCGAGAAAGGTTGGAAGCAAGATTTCTAGCTTCTTCAAGCGTTGCGGTGCTGACAAGATCTTCGACCGCTGCAATTGCTGCACGTTGGCCAGCAGGCGCGGCAATTACCGAAATATTTCCTCCGGTGGTTTTTGCGAGATTTAATCCTGCCGAGTTGGCGTAATCAATCAGCGGCTGAAGATCAACGGCAGTTTGAGAGTATTCTGGAAGCGATTTTGCCTTGGTGTATGCCGCATTCCAAGATGTCCTAGCCGACTCAAGGGAGTTTTCAGCGAGGTCTTTAAGATCGTTTCCAATTGAAGCAACGCTTCTTCCTGGCGCAAAAAATGACTTTCCAACCTGAAGCACACGTTGTTCAGCGTTGTTCACGGAGTTTGCAGCTCTTGAGGCAAAGTCGTTCACAGCCATTTCCGCTTGCTTACCAAGCCCCTGACGCTGCGGATCAAGAACATCAAAAACCTGCCTGCTGATTTCTTGGGGGGTACGGTTTCCTCTCGGCGTGTTAGCGGCTCGATGCAACGCAAGTTCGTAAATCTGCGTCATCGCTTCAGGGTCAGGCTCTGCACCCTCAAGCGCCATTTTCCTAGAAATCGATTTAGAATTTATCGCCTCAGCAAGCGAGATTGGAACCTGTTGGCCACTTGCGCTTTCAATGGTCTGAACAGACCTCAATGTTTTGAGTTGATCTGGAGTCAAATCAACGGGTCGAAAAAGATTCGCAACAGTCTCGTTGATCAACCCAAGTTTACCGCCAAGAGCCTTTAATCCTGCCATGCCAACCCGAAGCGGCTCTCCAATAACAGGGCCAAGGACACCTCCGATTGCGGTTTGTTTAGCAACTTCGCCAACCGCTTCCGCTGGCTTGCCTTCAGTTGCAAGTTCTGCGGCTTTTGGGATTGAAGCACCTGCACCGCTAATTCCACCAAGAGCAGCTTGACCGCCAGTTCTTTGGAGCAGTTTTCCAGCCATTGCTGCGCGAGCAAGAGCCGGGAATCTAGCAGCAGCCATTTCTGGGGCAGCAAAACCAAGAGCTATTGATGCAGCACCTTCTGGAACCGTTTCATCAAACATCGATGGCGCACCGGCAGCAGCAAGACGAGCTTCTTCTTCCTGCATTGCCTGACCCATGCGAGCGGCATCGCTCATGGTGGCCTGTCTAACCTGTTCGGGTGTTAGTGCGGAAACAAGGCCCTGTTCTTCACGGCGGCGCATCTCGCCAATGGTTGCCGATTGATTTACAGCTTTAGCAAGTTGAGCGGTTGATCCAACAGCCGCAACAGCTTCAACAGCTTGTACTGGCTTTGCAGAAGCCTCGTCAAGCACCTCAAAAGGTTGATTCGGATCGAATGGCATAATTATTGAGCAACCTCAACGTAAGTGTCGGTCGATTCGTCTAACTGATAGATTTTTCCACCTTGCCTGACGCGCTTTGGCTTTTGAGGCGTGGAAGTTTTTGGCTGACCTTCAATTTTCAAAACCTCCTGTTCTCCGATGATTCCAAGCGGAGATTTCATTCGATCTTTTGCGTCTAGGAAAAGCGAGCGAATCTCTGAAAGCGCCTGTTTCACCTGATCTGGGCTAGAAGTCAAAAAGCTCTGATTGATCAGCTCTTTGGCTCTTCGAGCATCAGCGTCTGTAAGTCGTCCGGTTTCAGAAAGAAGACCTCTTGCAACCAGTGGCGTCAAAGCACCAAGAGTGCGATTTAGTTTTGTCTGAGATGGGTTTAAGCCAAGTCCAACTTTTGCGCCTCCGATTGCTTGTCCAGCTTGTCGTAAGGCCCCAGGAATACTGAACGCTTCGTCAATATCCTTCGGGTTCACGCTATCAATCAAATCAACAGCAGTGTTTGCTGATTTGATTCCGTTAAAGAGTTGAGTCTGAACTGCCTGCGGCAACGCTTTCTTAAACTCAAAATCTCCAGAAGGACCAACAATAATGTCCTGACCACTCTTAGCTGCCGCAGCTTTCAGAATCTGAAACTTAGCATCCTTCTGGTCTTCAGCAGATTGCTGCCAATCAGCAAGTGCAGCGGTCAATGGAGACTTTTGCGCTTGTTTTGCACGCATTGTCTGAATTGCTTGAAGTTCAATTTCAGGAGCAAGTCCAAGCGCCCTAATTGAATCTTCACTTGCAAGACCTGCAACCGAAGAAATTTTAGCAGCCTTTCCGAGCTGCTCTTCTTCTGTGCGCTTTTTAGCAATTAACGCATCATCAATGACGTACTTTCCATCAGCGGTGCGCGTTAATGCGTTGTATTTTCTGGCTTCGGCAATTCTGGACCTTTCAAGCTCATCGGTAAAAGCAGCAAGCTTCGCCTGCTCTTTGATAAGTTTTGCGCGAGCAGAGTATGGCTCCAAACCGTTGATTATCTGAGTCGCCTGCTGGTTGAACTGTTTTGACCTAAATCTAGGAAGAGCTGGCATCGCGCCATTTTCAGTGGCGTTGTTCAAAAAATCAGACACCTGCTGGTTGAAGCTCTGAAAAGCGTCGTATTCCAGATTCTGAGCCTCCGACTCTGCAAGCGCATCCGCATACGCCTTCGACTGGATCTTGTTCTGAAGATCATACTGACGCTGACGCATCAACTGATCCGCAGTCTGCATCTGCAACTGCTCCATCATGCGCTGCTGCGTCTGCGCGCGGTCAAACAGCGATGCGCCTAGCTGAAATGCTTGAAGAGTTTCGTCGGCCATAAGATTTAGAGTCCGAAATTGGACGAGCTGTATTCTGGGAATAGGCTGGTAGATTGCGGCCCTATTTCAGAGGTGTTTGTTCTAGGGAAAGAATAAAGCTCAGGATCGTTCTGAGGATTGTAAGACGACCTTAGGCCTCCCTGCATTCCCATCAACCCTCGCTGGGTGTAAGCCCCGCCAGCGAATCCACCGGCAGAAGAAATCGCGCTTCCGATAGCAGCCATCGTAGGATCAGGCATCGCAGCCACTTGAGCAGCTTGCAAGTCACGGTTGTACTGCTGCTGATTTTGCTGCTGCAAAGCTCCAATTCGCTGAGACGGAGTGATGAACATGCTGCTTACCGAGAACGGTTGAGCCATTCCAAACGCCCGTTGTTGCTGGATGAAGTTCTGAGCTTGCGCCAGACCTTGGTTCTGGATCTGCATCGATGTCAGACCAAAGTCGCGAGCTGACAATGCTCGGCCCATTCCGCTTCCAGCGCCAAACCCTCCGCCAAGCGCGCGTCCAGCGGCGGAGCGTTGAAGCTGAGATGCAACATCTTGAGAAACCTCGCCGCGCAAAGCTGACCCAATGTTCTTACCAGCCTGTTGAATCAACTGGTCATAACCAGGAATCGCACGACGAAGCTGAGCTTCAAGTTGTGACTGCTCGGCGGCGGTAGTCTTTTGAGCGAGTTCCGTGGCAGGTTGAAGCGCTTCGATGTTCTGCTGAATCGCTTGCTTCTGCTCAGCTTGAAAATCAATCGGCTTAAATGCTGGAACTTTTGGCTTGCTGCCCTTGCTCAGCAATCCGCCAAGCAAGCTCGTTCCGCCAAGGATTGCCGCACCACCTAGAATAGCTCCCATAAATTAAAATACCTCCTTCACAAGACGATTGCCGTTCTCAATCGAGAACACCTTCTCAGGTTCGTGACGTTGGATGTTCATGGTTACCAAACGTGCAGCTTTTTCCTCTGGAAAAGCTCGCTCGTTCTGGAAGCAATGAACCCACACCCGCCGCAAAGTATCCACCTTAAAAAGCTCGTTCTCTTCGATTGTCATCACGCCATGCAAAGATGCCCATGCATCCGCGTACTCACGAAGTGCTTGAACCGAAGGAAGGTGAACCTCGTAGCCGAATCGCTCAGTGCATTCTTTGGCCGACGCTTCTGCGTCCTTTTTGACGTACACCTTCACCGAATCATGCACGACTGCCTTTGGAAGATATCCGTAAGTCGAGCAATCAGCGACGTACTTGTAACGAGTCCGGTATTCTTCAATCGACTGCTTCCAATTCGGATCAGTCGCACCCTGCTCATGTAGGCCAAGGCAATCCGCTTCCAACGAGAAAAGGACCGACATGAATGCCGATCCGAATCGAGGAAGGCCGCAAATCTGGAACAGTTTACCGTTCATTTTTTATGCACAAAGAAGTCCACGCGGCAGTACGCGCGAGGATAAAGATGGCCGACTCCGAATTAGGAATCATACCCAGCTCACTGCAAATTACTGCGGTATAAAGAGCTGCATTCGGATGAACATCCTTTCCAGCTTCCTTCATCCATCCGTGAAGCTGTTCGATTCGAGCGTTCGCGTTAGGAAAGTCCGCAGCGATAATCTCACGCACACGGCTCCATGCCGGATCGATCCGATCCTTGAAGAACGAATTGCCGAAGCCAGGAATCTTCATGCCGGCCTCGATGGCCGACTTCAACGCTCGCTCATCGAATCGTTCGTAAACGAATCGAGCAGGACTAATTGGGCCGTGAGCATCGCCCAAAGTCAGGATTGCTGAAGCGATTCCATTAGTAAGCTGGGCGCTTCCAAAGAAAGCGTTTACCGCAGCGCCGGAACTAGCGTTCTGATTGTTCCGCGCCGCCATGTCATGCGCGTCAAAGACAGCCTGAAGCAACTCCAGTTTTTTCGGAGTCGCGTCAGCCAGCGCAAAGTCGATGTTGAGGTTCAGAACCATTGCGAGAATCCACCGCCATTTAATCCTACACCGACCATGCGTATCGTCGCGACAGCGTCGCCCAGATACTGCATCGTCTGCTCCTGCACAGCTTGAACAGCTTTGGCTTCGTAGGCCACTGCTTCCTGAATCAAATCGTTCTCCTCCTTGCGGATAGCCATGACCATCAGTTTGATGGCGTCAGCGCACGGAGGAATAAGGTAGTCATTGACGCTTGTAGCGTTGATGTGGCGCATTTTCGCCATCACCGTCACGGGCTTGTCCTCGTCGTTGCGGCATCGATCAGCTAGGTAGCTGCGGCGATACTGCGGCAAAGTTTCATCAGGGTCGTAAACTGCCAGATCCGTCTCCAGAGCAGTCGTCGCATCGAACTCGTACAATCGGCTGACCGTGTTCGTAGCCTCGCGGATGACTCCGGTCAGTTCAGTAAACTTCTTGGTCGATTGAACGTACGGCAAAGCAAGCGTCAGCTTTTCTCCGTCAATCCACGCGCCACCCGACTGCGTTCGAATCCACTGACCGTTCTGATCGACACCTTGCAAGGTGATGGTCTTGCCGACATCCGAAGCGTCGCCAGGGTAGACTCGAAGATAGCTGTTAAGACCACCAGACATGTCGCGGTAAGAAACCACAGTGCCACGATCAATAAGCTGCTTTCCAACGCACACTTGATTGCCGTTGAGAAGTCCATATCCGGTTTCCTGAAACTCGAACCATTGATTGCGAACCGTTCCGACTCCGCAGCAGTCAGCTACAGCCTCGATGGTTTCGATCTGTCGCGGCCAAGTAATGCAGCCACCTACGGTGTGAATCGTGAAGCGTCCGTACGCGCCAGCCCACAACCCCTTATGCAGAAGCCTTCGACACGCCTGATTGATGTAATCATAAACGCGCTGATCATCGACACATGTGCCGATGACCCGAGCGATTGTGGAGCGAATGTCCTGAACGATTAGCTTCATTTGGTGTAGTAGACTCGGGCAGTTCGCTTGATGAAGTAAACACCGTAGAACGGCGGCAGGTTGTTGTGGCCAACAGCATTTTGGCTGTCATTACCAGTCTTGTCGGAAGTGGTCGTTCCGATGTCGCCGGTCGTAATGCTCGGGCCAGCACCGCCGCCACCGCTTCCAGCAGCACCTTGAAGAATCTGCGTCGGGTACGACCCGAGTCCGCTCCACGACTTGTTGACGAGGTAGTAATCGTCGTTTGCCGGTGCAATCAGTTGAGCGACACCGTGAGTGTGTTCGTTGAATGCAGTTTCGGGAACTGTCAGCGTGTGTTTGTCCTCGCCAACAACGGAAGTTGTGGTGGTAGTTCCTTGAACCGAAACAGCTCCGCTTGCCGCAAAAGAACCGACGCCAACCGGGAATCGAGCTTCGAATGCGGTGTCAATCATCCACATCGGACCAGTAACATCCGTGACAGTCGCAGTGCCGTCGCCACCGTCGTACGAAAGAAGATCGGTCGGTGTTCCTACAAAAATGCGACGATCAAATCCGTTTGGAGCAACACGGTTCTTGCTTGTCCACCGTCCCTGATTGAAAACCCACCAGTTTCCGTCTTCATCCAGCCACGGATAAATCTGATTGTTCAACGCAGGAACAGTCGGGCCAAAGTTGAAGAACGAGTTTCCAATCGCGCTGTTAAACGTCGCTTGCGTGCCGCCAATGATATCGTTGGCCAACTGTTGGTAGTTGGACGGACAATAATTGTACGGAAGACTTGGAGCTGTGAGCGTGATGAGCGTTAGATTTGCCATACTATTCCGATGAGTAGAGAAGTGGATTTATGTCGCAACCTTCAAGAATCTTGCATCCTTGGAACGTTCTGCACTCACCAACGGGAGATTCCTGAACGTCGTAAGCGTGAACTCGAATACTCTTGATGCGGCAGTAACCGGAAATCGAGATGTTGAGCTGAACCTCGTAAAGATTCCTGGTCGGAGTGCTGATCGTGGAATTACACGGGATATCCGTGGGAGTCGGAAGCCGCATCTTCGGCCTGTACTGAGGCTGAAAGTTGCTTATCGGACAAAGGTTATCACACTGCGTCGTAATCGCGCACTCACTCCATTCCGCCCATTCAAGCCAGCTAGGGTATTGGTCGGGGCGATACTCCACGTTAAATCCGACGTTGCCATCTAGCGAGTCGATGAAAATGTCGCCCGAATCGAGCTTCTTCAATCCGAACGGAAGCTCGAAATTGTAGGCGCGAGTCTGAACCAACCATTGAATCTCCTTCTTTGGATCGGATAGATTCGAATCGAACTTGCTGGTCTTACTGACCTCCCAAATCTGAATCGTGTTGTCCGATCCGCGAGCGATTGCGAAACAAGCGTCTCCGTAAGCGTTCTCGGTCTTGAGAATCTGCAACACATCCAATCCGGTCCAGATTCCAGCCCAAGCAGGAGGAAATTTTTTCCTCAGCGAGGTAATCAGATCGAAATCAAGAACCATCAACGCCTTGTGGATAACTCCGTCAGCCCTGTAACGAGGCTGTCCAGTCATCAGCAGACGGTTGTCGAACACGACCGCAGAACTGGCCCACAGCAAATTTGTCTGATCGTTCTCTGCGATGTTTAGGATTTCGTTGCTGATGGGTGTATTTCCCCAATCGTTGAACGAACGACGAGCGATGATAAACGAGCGAACTCCATCGACAGCTCGGTAGAAAACGTCTCCGTTAACCGTGATGGCAGACCTAGAGCCAAGCGCGCCACTGGTCAGCAAACTGATAGCCTGAATCGGATAATTCAGGTTCTTCCAAGTATCACGATCTACTGGAGCTTGGATGCTGAAAACGTAGCGAGGCGTGAAAATGAGAAGCGGTCCTTGGCCAAGCGACGTATCTGGATTCCCTGGGACGGCCATTGCCGTGATGCCTCCTGAATCCGACGGAACCGCGAAGTCTCCGCCCTCATTAAGGAAGGTGTTCTCGGTTTCCTTGAGAACACTGGCTCGCGTTCCATCCCCATAAACGATGTCAGTCGCTCGAAACGAAAACCCGTCAGGAAGCGCGTACCAGATGCGTCCATTGACGTAGGACATCATCTTCCCGGTCTTTATTTCGTCGTCGGTTGCTCGGCGCAGATTTGTTCCGTTGAAAATCAACGGCTTGCTGAATCCATCCTGAATGACAACAAAGTTTTCAGCCTGAACCATCCATCCATCAAGCAGGTTGGAAGGATTCTCAAGATTCGGAGAAACCGTCAAATTCTGGGCGTTATTTTGAAGGCAGTCGTAAAGCCACACTTTACCACTGATCAGCATCAGAATGAACGTCTGACCGTTGTCTCCGATGTATGGAAGCGCGCACTGGAACGTGCCGGTCAAGCTCTGAGGACCGTAACAATTTTCCGACCATCCATCAGCCGTCACGTTGGTCTGATCTGCCGTAATCTCAGCATTGTCCGCTGTAATCGTGGTGCAGAGATTGTAATCCTTCTGAATGAAACCGGGACGAGGGGAAATGAAACTCTGCCGAAAGCTGGCATTTACCGCGAACGCCACCTGATTCTTGTCCACCTCAGACGGCATGACACCGGCATCAATGCCACCTTCAAAGGTGACAGATCCGTCCGTGTACCTCCGTGGTGCGCGTTCGCTCATGGTTTAAGCCTGAATCCGCTGAATTGAAAACGAAGCTCCTTCTCGAACGTAATATCCGTTCGTTGATCCAGTTGTAACCAACACCTCGTAATAATCACCGGCAGACGCCTGATCAATGTACTGAATGAAAAAAGGACCAGACAAGCTGGTGGAATTAGTTGATTGAGAGTTTGTTGGGCCAATGTCTGTTACACCGTTCTTTCTGATTTTGAAAGACACGGAAGACGCTGTCCCAGTGAATGCACTCAGCATTAGTGCAACATCGATTCTGTAATATCCAGAAAGCGCGGCAGTAAAACGCCCAGTTGCAGCAGTAAATCCAGAAGCGGTATCAATTCCTGTCCAAGATCCAGACGGGAAATCAGTCGAGCTAAAAGGATTTTTGGTTAAACTTGCGCCAACATCAGGTGCGCCAGCACCCACAGTTCCGCTTACCCTCCGAGTAAACGTGACGTAGTTGAACGAAGATCCTGCGGTTGTGGCAGCGATAGTAATCGTTCCAGCGCCAGGAGTAATCGTGACGTTCGAACCAGCGGTCAGGCTTGCCAACGTGTATCCAGAACCGTTGCCAATGAGAAGTTGGCCATTGGTTGGAGTGGAGGATAGATTTGTTCCACCCTTCGCAATCGGAAGAACCCCACTGATTTCCGCTACAGGAACAGAAGCAACAGTCGAAACAGCACCAAATCCACCAGATCCTTGAGTTTTAAGATAACCAGCAGATAGGGAATTAAGAGCCGTGGCGCTCGGAATCGAGGCATCAGGAGTTCGAACAATGTACGTCCCAGCGGACGATGCACCTCCAGCAGCACCTGCCGGACCTTGAGGGCCAACCGCTCCAGCAAGCGTGACGAGAGAGCCAGACGGAATGAGCGTGGTCGGGATAGCATTCGGGATACTCAAGACTCCAGCAGCCGGATTCTGGAGAGTCAACCGAAGCCCATCGACCGACGTAACCTGCATGTATCCAAGACCTTGAACCGAGACAAAAAACTGTCCGGCAACAGATTCTGGAAGGAAGTCGGACGCTGTAACGTACACGAAAACGCTCGCGCCAAGAGCCGGAACAAAAAACGAGGCTGTCGTGTAGGTGAACGAATCAATACCGTCCGTACCATTCGTACCGTTGGCTCCCGCAGCCCCTTGAGGGCCGGGGATATTCACGACTACCGGCTCGGAGTCGCAAGGCTGGCAACAGCCGGATGAAGAAACAAGTTGCGACGGCATAATTTTCCTTTCGCAGAACCTCAAGTCCAGCGAGAACTATTGCAAGGCCAAACTATGGCAGAGCAAGCGTCTGAGCATCCACTTATTCAGCACAA
>Ga0255096_1000808_pt1 | contig 14090 bp, 11 predicted proteins | sample Colum_Atlam_RepA_2_FD_188563 | JGI IMG/M metagenome (GOLD analysis project Ga0255096, IMG submission 188563) | Freshwater microbial communities from Columbia River, Oregon, United States - Colum_Atlam_RepA_8d | ecosystem: Environmental > Aquatic > Freshwater > River | place: USA: Oregon...
TTCCTGCGAAGGGCGCGGCATGCTGCAGGATCGTGTCACCGGTTACCGGCGCATCAACGTGTACGAACCACACTGCTATCGTCATCAGATCAGTGCGCTGGAAGTGGAGCCGGCCGCGGCCGGTGGCTGGAACTGTCGCAGCAACTTTCTTGTTGTGCGCACGCTGCAGCTGGGCGCCATGAGTGTGTTCGCCACAGGCTGTTATCTTGATCGCATTGTTGAGGAAGCTGGTGCACTGAGATTCGCCGAACGGCTGGTCGTCACTGATTCACGCCAGACTGATACGCTGCTGGTGATTCCGCTGTAAAAACGGATCTCCCACGTGATCGGCCAGCTCCTTGCCAGAATTCACGCACGATCAAAAAAGGCCAGTCAGATCTGGAAATCCTGGTATTCCGGATGCACCCGGAGACTCTGCAACTCGCGCTCCTGCAAGGTATGTACGGCCTGTGCATGGCTGAGGAAAACGTCACCGTTCAGGTGTTGCAGGAACTCGCTGCGCTGCAGTGCATCCATCACCGGCCCCTTCACTTCCGACAGATGAAATCCGATCTGCATCGCCTTTAGCCTTTGGTTGACGGTTTCCAGTACATGCAATGCACTGAGATCTATTTCGTTGACGGCAGTGCACAGCAGTATCACGTGGTGGACACCATGGTGCTGCTGCAGTGAGCGGAATATCTCGTCCTCGATATAAGAGGCGTTGGCAAAGTACAGACTTTCATCCACTCGCAACGACAGCAGGGCCGGATGCGTCTCGACCTTGTGGCGGCGCACGTTGCGGAAGTGGCCGGTGCCGGCGACTTCACCAACTTCGGCGATGTGCGGGCGCGAGGTCTTGTACAGGTGTAGCAGCAGCGATGCGGCAACTCCGCAACTGACACCGGTTTCTACACCAAGCAACAGCGTGGCGGCTGTGGTCGCTGCTACAGCAATGAAGTCCGAGCGCGAGTAATTCCACGTCAGGCGCAATATCGAAAAATCGATCATCGCCGCTACGGCGACAATGATCGTTGCTGCAAGGGTTGCCTGTGGCAACCACGCCAACAGTGGTGTCAATAGCATGGCTACCAGCAGAATGCCGAAGGCGGTGAAGAAGCCGGCGGCAGGTGTTTCTGCGCCGGCGTCGTAGTTGACGACAGAGCGGGAGAATCCACCGGTTACCGGAAAGCCGCCACTGAGTGCCGATGCAAGGTTGGCAGCGCCGAGACCGAACAGTTCCTGGTCGGGATCGATCTTTTGCTGACGGCGGGCGCCCAGTGTCTTGCCGACCGACACTGACTCAACATAGCCGATGATGGTGATCAGCAGCGCCGGACCAATAAATTGGCGCAACATTACAGGATCAAACGAAGGTAGCCTCAGCGACGGCAAGGTGGCTGGAATGGTTCCCACCAGTGCGATGCCCCGGTCGCCGAGAGAGGTCAGCAACGCGATCAGCGTGGTAATCACAACGGCGGCCACCGGCGCTGCTTTGACGATCTGGCCGCTCGCAAACGCCGACAGCCCACATCGCTGCAGCAGTGGCTTGAGGCCACTGCGGGCCCACGCTAGATAAATGATAGTTGCAGAGCCGAGCAACAATGTGGGCACATGCAGGCCGCCGATGTTGTGCCACAACGTCGCCACGAGTTCGGGCACGTTGTCCCCGGAGGCCTTGATCAGCACAATGATCACACCCGACGACGCGATGAAACCGGCAACAACAGGGTGCGACAGAAATTTGGCGAGAAAGCCGAGACGCAGCACACCACCAGCGATCAGCAATGCGCCCGATAGCAGCGCCAGTAGCACCGCCGCTTGTGGTGATGTGATGCCACTATCGGCACCGAGCCGGCCGACAGCGACTGCCGTCATCAGCGACACCACGGCCACCGGGCCTACTGATAGCGTGCGACTGGAGCCGAATAACGCATAAGCGATCAGGGGCAGCATGCTGGCGTAAAGTCCGGTTTCTGCCGGGAGGCCCGCCAGCATGGCATAGGCCAGCGACTGCGGAATCAACATCAAGGTCACGATGCTGGCGGCAACCAGGTCACTCGACAACTGACGGCTGTCGTAGCTTCGTAGCCATGTCAGGCAAGGCAGCAAACGGTTAATCAAGGTGTTACTACTCATGTTGATGTCATTCCTGCTTCGACCCAGCCAGCCATTCGCGGCCTTTCAACATCAGTTGCCAGTAGATCCATGGCATGAAGTTTTTCTTCAGTACCCAGCCAAGCCATGTGGGCTTGCGCCCTTCCAGCAGCGCGGTGGGCAACGAGGGTTGCAGCACACCGTCGTAGCCGAACTCTGCCAACACGACTCTGCCGCGTTCGACAGTCAGCGGACAGGCGCCATAACCGGCATACCGTGTCTGTGTCTGCTCATTGCGTATGTCATGCACGATGTTGTCGGCCACTACGACCACCTGCTTGCGGGCAGCGGCGGCTGTCTTGGCGTTGGGTGCATTCATGCAGTCGCCGAGCCCCCACACATTGCTGTACTGGTTGTGGCGCAGTGTGAACTTGTCGACATCAACCCAGCCGGCACGATCGGCCAGCGGACTGTTGCGGATTACATCAGGAGCACACTGCGGCGGCACAACATGCAGCAGGTCGAACGCCACATCGACAGTAGCCGCCTTGCCATCTTTGTCGGTAGTCGCAAAGGTGGCCACTTTGCCGGGGCCATCGACCTTCACCAGCGTATGGCCGAAATGCAGGCTGGCGTGATATCGCTCGATGTACTTTTGCAGCGCAGGCACATAATCCTTGATGCCGAACAGCGCGCCACCGGCATTGTAGAAGCCGACCTGAATGTCCTGCAGAACACCGCTGCGCAGCCAGTGATCGGCCGACAGGTAGAGCGCCTTTTGCGGAGCGCCAGCGCACTTGATCGGCATCGGCGGTTGCGTGAACAAGGCGCGACCTTTGCGCAGTTGTTGCACCAGCTGCCAGGTATAGGGCGCAAGATCATGGCGGTAATTTGATGTCACACCATTCTTGCCGAGCGTATCGATGAGCCCCGGGATGGCAGCCCAGTTGAGTTTCAATCCCGGGCAGACACACAGGCGGTCGTAGCCAATGCGGGTGCCGTTGGACAGCACGACCTCGTTGCGCTGGGGCAGGAAGTGGGTCACTGCTGTCTGTAGCCACGTGACGCCGCGGGGGATCAGTCGCCCCATCGGTCGCTTCACTTCGGAGGCATTGAATTCGCCCGCGCCCACCAACGTGAAACCAGGCTGGTAGTAATGTGTGTCAGCCGGATCGACCAGCGTGATCTTCAGCGTGCCTTCCCGCCGCAACAAACTCGCCGCCAGTGCAATACCCGCAGCGCCCGCACCAATGATCAGTAATGGGCAGTGGCGTTCCAGCGGCAGCTTGAGCAGGCTGTCGTTGAGCTCGGCAATGACGTCGGCGAACTTTTGTTTGAAACCGGCGAAGTCGAATCCCAGCGTATTCGCCTGGGTCACCAAGGCGTCGGCATCGCCACCTTGCTGCAACTGCGACAGCGACCACAGGGTGATCGAGCGCAGGCCGCTGCGACACCAGGCATGCACGGGGTTGGCGCCCGCCGTCTGTAAATCAACCGTGAACTTGCGCACATCCTCACTATTGATGGTGTCGTGCACGACTGGCAAGTAACGCATCGATATGCCGAGTTGTGCGGCGCGCTCGCTGACTGCGGCAAAGGTTGGCTGGCCTGCGGCTTCACCATCGGGCCGGTTGCAAACCAGGGTGCGCACGCCAGCAGCAGCAAGTGCGTCGACATCGTCAGGCATCAATTGATCGGATACCGAAAAAGTAGAACTGACTTGCTTGATGATCATGGCTGACCTCACTTGGCTCTGTGGGAAAAGGCGTTGACGGGCAGTTTCATATAGACCATGCCGTTGTCTTCGCCCGGCGGCAAGTGGCCTGCCCGCATGTTGACCTGCAGCGACGGCAGAATGAGGCGTGGCATTGCCAGCGTAGCATCACGGGCTTCGCGACGGGCCACGAAGGAGTCTTCATCAATGCCGCTATGTACATGAATGTTGGCAGCCTTTTCTTGCGCCACCGTGGTTTCATACTCCACTTCGCGTTTCTCCGGATAGTCGTGACACATGAAGAGGCGCGTGCTATCGGGCAAGCTAAGCACTTTCATGATCGAGCGATACAGCGTGCGGGCATTGCCGCCGGGGAAGTCGGCGCGTGCAGTACCCTGGTCAGGCATGAAGAGGGTGTCGCCGACAAAGGCGGCATCGCCGATCACGTGAGTCATGCAGGCCGGCGTATGCCCCGGCGTGTGCATCGCGATGCCTTCGAGGGCGCCAATGCGGTAACGCTCGCCGTCCTTGAACAGGTGGTCGAACTGCGAACCGTCGCGTTTGAACTCGGTGCCGGCATTGAACACCTTGCCGAACACGTTCTGCACGATGGTGATGTGCTCGCCGATGGCCAATTTGCCGCCCGTCTTCTGCTGGATGTAAGGGGCGCCCGATAGATGATCAGCATGAACATGGGTTTCGATCAGCCACTCAACTCTGAGACCGTTGCGCTGGATGAAGTCGACAATCTTGTCGGCGCCGCGAAAGCTGATGGTGCCGGACGGATAGTCGATGTCCATTACGGCATCAATCACCGCGCAGGCATTAGAGGTGGGATCTTTGACGACATAGGAAAAAGTAGCGGTGTCCTTATCAAAGAACGGGAATACCTCGGGCTTGAGTGCGCTAGTAGTCATGGCGTGTCTCCGGTCAGCGTGGGCGCAGATGTAACAATGCCTGTGCAGAGACTGTGCCAGCGGAGATGACAACGGCGTGAGCATTGCAGTCAATTGAAAATAATGGTTTTTTCTCCTTGGGTGTCATTGTTGGGCTTGTAAGAGGGCGCGGAAATTCCGCTAGCGTTGTCAAAAGTGGCAATATTGGCAAATAATGCTGCCAAAAATGACAGTGCGGGTAGCAAGATGCAATTGATCACCACCGATGCCCAGAGGGATTTGGTCGCCATGCTCGAGGGCTACGACTGGCCCGCCATCCTGGTCACTGCCGACTACCGCATCCTTGCCGCCAACCGCCGCTACCGTGACAAGTTCGGCGATATCGACGCGCCCGGACATTCCCGCTGCTACCAGGTATCACACGGCTATTCCATGCCCTGCGATCAGGCAGGAGAGAACTGCCCATTGCAGGGGGCACTGGCATCCGGCAACCGTGAGCGAGTGCTACACATTCATCAGACGCCGGGCGGCCGCGAGCATGTCGATGTCGAACTACTGCCGTTGCACGATGCCGACGGCAAGCTGAGGTACTTCGTTGAGCTGTTGAAACCGGTCACCGTTGCAAGCCCCGAAGTGGATCGCAGTGCGCTGGTTGGCAACAGTGCAGCATTCAATGCGATGGTAGAGCAGCTGACGCGAGTGGCACCGACGGATGCAGCGGTGCTGTTGCTTGGCGAATCAGGCACGGGCAAAGAGCTGGCGGCACAGGCGATACATCATGCCAGTCGGCGCAAACACAAGGCACTGGTGACGCTGGAATGTGCCGGGCTCACCGAAACGCTGTTCGAAAGTGAATTGTTCGGTCACCTCAAAGGCGCCTTCACGGGCGCCAATACAAACAAGATCGGGTTGGCCGAAGCTGCGGACGGTGGAACGCTGTTTCTGGACGAGATTGGAGACGTACCGACCGAGTTGCAGGTAAAGCTGCTACGCCTGCTTGAGACCGGCAGTTACCGCCCTGTCGGCAGCAGCGAGGCGCGCCGTACCGATTTCCGACTGGTGTGTGCCACGCACCGGGACATTGCCGCCATGGTGGACTCCGGCAAGTTTCGCCGTGATCTGTATTACCGTATCAACGTGTTCCCGGTACACCTGCCTGCGCTGCGCGAACGACTGGGCGATATCCCTTTGCTTGCTCAATCCATGCTGCGGCGACTGGATCACGGGCAGCAATATGTGCTGACAGAATCAGCATTGGTTGCACTGCAGCAGCATGTCTACCACGGGAATATACGTGAACTGCGCAACATCCTGATGCGCGCTCTGGTATTGGCGAACACCAATGTGATCGACCAGCACGTCATACGCCAGAGCCTGCACATCGATGCTGTGGCTGCCAATCCATCGGCAGCCACAATCCGTCATGACACTTTTACTGACCTCGACACCGCGGAGCGCCACTACCTGCAGCGTCTGCTCCAGCATTGCAATGGTGACAAGCACCAAGCAGCCGCGATTGCGGGAATCAGCCTGAGGTCGTTGTACCGTAGACTCGAGGCAGGGCTGTAATCAGCCGTGAACCCTCTCAAACTCGCGCATGAATTCGGCGAGTTTACGGCACCCTGCCAGTGGCATGGCGTTATAGATCGATGCCCGGATGCCGCCGACGACCTTGTGTCCTTTCAGTGCATACAGGCCATTGGCCAGTGCTTCCTTTAGGAACAAGGCATTGAGTTCCTCGGTGGGAAGTACCCAAGTCACGTTCATGCGGGAGCGATGGTCAGGGTGGGCGGTGCCACGATAGAACGACGAGGAGTCGAGAATGCGATAGATCGCCTGCGCTTTCTCTTCGTTGATCTTCTCCATCGCATCGGTGCCGCCCTGGTCTTTCAGCCACTCCATGACCAGACACATCACATAGATGTTGAAGGTACTATTGGTGTTGGCCAACGAGTGGTGCTTCACATAAGTTGACCAGTCAAGCAATGACGGTGTGCGTTCCATCGCATGGCCAACCAGGTCATCGCGTACGATGACAAGTGCAGTGCCGGCCGGACCGAGGTTTTTCTGCATACCTGCAAACACGACGCCGAGTTTGCTGAAGTCGACTGTGCGCGAAAAGATGTCTGAAGTGGCATCGACCACCAACGGCATGTCGCCCATGTCCGGCAGCTCACGGTATTGGGTGCCGTAGATCGTGTTGTTGCTGGTGATGAAGGCATAGGACGCATCATCGTCGACCATGTCACGCGTGAATACCGGAATGTGGTCGTACTTGGAGTCGCGGCTGTGGCTGGCAATGACGATGTTGCCGTAGCGCTGCGCTTCGGTATTGGCGAGACGCGAGAAATGCCCGGTCTCGCTGTAAACCGCCTTGCGGGCGGGCTTGCGCGCCAGCAGGTTCATCGGCACGCCGGCAAACTGCATCTGGGCCCCGCCGTGGGTATAGAGGATGTGGTAGTTGGCCGGCAGCCGGGCAACTTCGCGCACCAGCTCGTCACAACGCGCCAGCACTGCTTCGAATTCCTTCGAGCGGTGGCTGATCTCAATCAGCGAAACACCCATGTTGTTGAAATTGAGGAAGTCACGCTGCACTTGCTGCATGACTGACGGCGGCAGCATCGAAGGGCCGGCGCCGAAGTTGTAGACGGGATCGTTCATGATGGTTTCTCGACTCAATGATTCATTTATACGCAAGAGCCTGGGGAGGCGATCAAGCAAGTGTGGTCGGTTCCGGAAGGCGCGTGCCCGAATCGTAGGGGGCGGAGGCGGACAGCGGTGCCGGCGACTGTCTGAGGCCATGGATGGCCGAAGCAAGCCTACAGGGATGTATTCACGGCGTGTCGCAGGTACTGCTGTTTGCCTCCGACCGGGCTCAATGCCAGGGCAGTTGCCATCACCCTACACGGTCCACACCTTGATTACATGGTTGATCGCACGGATGTCCGCCAGCGTGCCTTCGTCAATGCTGCCCTCGATGTCGATCAGATTGTAGGCGATGTCGCCACGACTCTTGTTCAGCATGTCCATCACGTTGATGTCCCCGTCGGCGAGGATCGACAGGATCTGCCCAAGCATACCCGGCACGTTCTGGTTGACGATGGCAAGCCGCTTACCGGATGAGCGCTCCAGATGCAGGGTGGGGAAATTTACCGAGTTGCGGATGTTGCCGTGCTCCAGGAATTCACGCAGTTGGTCTACAGCCATCATGGCGCAGTTGTCTTCGGCTTCATCCGTGCTGGCACCAATGTGCGGCATCAGGATCGTTTTGGGATGACCGAGCAATGCCGGCGTCGGGAAGTCAGTGACGTAGCACGAAAGCCGGCCGGAGTTGAGTCCGTCCAGCAGCGCGCTGTCGTCAACGATGGCATCGCGAGAAAAATTCAACAGCACGGCCCCCGTCTTGAAGTAGTTGATGACCTTGCGGTCGATCAGGTTGCGGGTGTTCTCCAGCACAGGCAGGTGCAATGTCACATAATCGGAGCGCGAGATCAGTGAGGTAATGTTTTCCTGTTTTTCCACCTGGTTGGCCAGTCGCCATGCGGCATCTACCGACAGTGCCGGGTCGTAGCCCAGCACCTTCATGCCAAGCTGGATCGCAATGTCTGCCACCAGCGCGCCGATGGCACCAAGACCGATAACGCCGATGGTCTTGCCGGCCAGTTCGCCGCCTTTGAAATTTTTCTTGTGGTTCTCCATCAGCTGGTTCAAATCGGAATACGGTGTCGACGGGCTCTGTTGGTTGATCCACTGGATGCCCGACAGCACGCCGCGCGAGGCCAGCAGCATGCCGCACAGCACCAGCTCTTTCACTGCATTTGCATTGGCGCCCGGTGAATTGAACACCACGACCCCGGCCTTGGTGTACTCTTCGACCGGAATGTTGTTGGTGCCGGCACCGGCGCGCGCAACAGCCTTGAGTGTCGGGTGTAACTGGTCGCGGGTAAGCACATGGCTGCGCACGAGGAGAGCGTCAGGAGTACCGACGTCGGCGCCTACTTGATAGGTCTGGTGCGGGAATCGTGCCAGCCCCTTGTCGGAGATCTGGTTGAAGGTTTGGACTTTGTACATCGAACTCACTTTTTCTGGGGGCGCGGGCTCCAAAACATGGCAAGTCGGCGCAATCGGATGCCGAGCCTTTATACAAACATTGCGCCCGAATTGCCAGCCAGGGCAGGGCTACTGCCGCTGGTGCAAAGATGCATAGGGAGACAGCTGACAGGCCTTGGTTTGTCTACATATTACGCACCCGCACTGGCGCGCTCTACACCGGTATTTCCACCGATCCGCTGCGCCGACTGGCCGAGCATGGCGGCAGTAAACGGGGCGCCCGTAGTCTGCGCGGCAAGGGTCCATTGATGCTGGTATGGCAATGCTGTGCCGGCGATCGATCTGATGCCAGCCGGCTTGAAGCGCGGCTGAAACGCCTCGGAAAACCGGATAAGGAAAGAATAGTGAAGGGCGAACTCGAAGCGGAGCTATAATTAGCGCCTATTTGTCACAGCACTCTCGGCCCGGAATTCCGTCATGAACAGCCAGCAGCAATTCACCGTCAAAGAACAGATGGAGGCTCTCGGCCAGCAGGCCCGCGCAGCATCGCGCGTGGTGGCGGCTGCCGATACCCGAACCAAGAATCGTGCGTTGCAAGCAACGGCCGATGCATTGCAGGCTGCCTCTGCTACGCTTATTGAAGCCAATGCCAAGGATCTTGCAACCGGCCGTGCCAAGGGTCTTGATGCTGCCATGTTGGACCGGCTTGAACTGACACCAAAACGCATTGCCGGCATGATCGAAGGCCTGCAGCAGGTGGCGGCGCTGGCGGATCCAATCGGTGAAATCACTGATATGCGTTTCATGCCCAGTGGTATCCAGGTAGGTCGCATGCGGGTACCGCTGGGCGTCATCGGCATCATCTACGAATCGCGTCCGAACGTGACAGTTGAGGCGGCGAGCCTGTGCTTGAAGGCCGGCAATGCGTGCATCCTGCGTGGCGGTTCTGAAGCCATCCATTCCAATACGGCGATCGCCGCCTGTATCAGCCAGGGGCTACAGGCTGCCGGCCTTCCGGCCACTGCCGTGCAGGTAGTGGAAACAACAGACCGGGCAGCCGTCGGCGAGATGATCACGATGCCTCAATATGTTGATGTCATCGTTCCACGCGGCGGCAAGGGCCTTATCGAGCGAATCAGCAAGGATGCGCGGGTGCCGGTCATCAAGCATCTGGATGGCGTGTGCCATGTCTATATCGACGACGAAGCCGATATCGCCAAAGCGATTCCTGTTGCAATGAATGCGAAGACTCACCGCTATGGCGTGTGTAACGCCATGGAAACCCTGCTGGTGCATTTCGGCGTTGCCGAGAAAGCGCTGTTGCCGCTGATGGCGCAGTTGCAGGACAAAGGCGTTGAACTGCGCGGCTGCGATCGCACGCGTGCGATCCTTTCGGGCGTCAAACAGGCAACGGAAGACGACTGGTATGCCGAATACCTGGCGCCGATTCTGGCCATACGCGTAGTCGACAGTATCGACGACGCCATAGTCCACATTAACAAGTACGGCTCGCAGCACACTGACGCTATCGTGACGGAGAATTACACCAAGGCCCGCCGCTTCCTGCGCGAAGTGGATTCAAGTTCGGTCATGGTGAATGCATCGACACGCTTCGCCGATGGTTTCGAATACGGCCTTGGGGCGGAAATTGGTATCTCAACCGACAAGATCCACGCACGCGGCCCTGTCGGTCTCGAAGGGCTTACCTCCCAAAAGTACGTCGTGTTCGGCGACGGCCATGTGCGCGGCTGAGGCCGCCGCGTTAGTGGAAACAGCCCATGGCGCTGCCGCCCCGCGCCGGCTTGGTGTGCTCGGAGGCATGTTCGATCCAGTGCATCTCGGCCATACCGGGGCAGCCCTGTATGTGCAGCAGGCCCTGGCGCTGGAACGGGTTTTGATGGTGCCTTGTGGCAACCCCGTGCACCGGCGACAGCCAGAGGTCTCGGCGCCCGAGCGTTGTGCCATGGTGGCACTGGCCGTTGCCGGCGATAGCCGGCTGCAACTTGATCGCCGCGAGTGCCAGAGTCATGAACCGTCCTATACCGTCGATACCATCCTGTTTTTGCGTGCTGCCCAGCCGGATGTGAGCTGGCACCTTCTGGTCGGTGCCGATGCCTTCCTCGGCCTGCCGTCTTGGAAGCAGTGGCAAACATTGTTGGAGTTGGTGAATCTGGTGGTGATGACACGCCCCGGCTACGACCTCAATGAAAGTCGCATGGCTCCGGAGCTGCGCGTCGAGTGGCAACGGCGCCGTCAGCCTGAAGTCGGCGCACTCGCCGCCGTGGCGCAGGGCGCCATCGCCACTGTCGATGTCAAAACTCCCGACCTGTCATCCACTCGCGTTCGCGAGCTGGTAAAGACAGGGGGAGACCTCGGTTCTATACTGCACCCGGCCGTAGCTGCGCACATCCGCACCCATGGTCTTTACCTGCCTGGAGATCAAGATTGAAAGCCAAGAAACTGCGCGACTTCGTTGAAACTGCCGCTACCGACCTGAAGGGCCAAAACATCGTCATCATGGACATCTCCAAGATGTCGTCGATCGCCGACTACATGCTGGTGATCACCGGAACTTCAAGCCGCCACGTAAAGTCGATGGCCGATGAGGTGGAAAAACGCTGCAAAAATCAAGGAGTTGCAATACTCGGCATGGAAGGGCAGGAGGGCGGCGAATGGGTGCTGCTTGATCTCGGCGATGTCATCGTGCATGTCATGCAGGCTGCCACACGCAAGCTGTATGACCTTGAATCCCTGTGGAAACTGTCCCCCGCCAAGTAAGTATCCCGCCCCATGAAATTCACGCTGGTGTCAGTCGGCAGCAAGATGCCGGCTTGGGTCGAGGCCGGAGTAGCCGAGTACCGCAAACGGTTGCCGCGCGATTTCGAACTCCAGGTCGTCGAAATTCCGCTGTCCCAGCGCAGTAAAGCCACCAATTTGCCGCAGGCGATTGCGCGTGAAGGCGAGGCCTGCCTGAGGGCTATTGGAGCGAATGATTTTGTCATTGCGCTGGAAGTGAAGGGGAGGGCCTTTAGCACAGAACAACTGGCGGGAAGGTTGGGCAGTTTGCGTGACGAAGGCCGTAACGTGTCGCTGCTGGTTGGTGGGCCGGATGGGCTGTCGCCGGCATGCCTGGCTGCGGCAGATTTGCAGTGGTCGCTGTCGACACTGACATTTCCGCATCCGATCGTGCGCATTATCGTGGCAGAACAGCTATATCGGGCGTGGAGCCTGCTCAACAACCACCCCTATCACCGCGCCTGAAACCCTCGCAGAATCCGGCGCAAAATCAGCAAGATGCTGTTAATTGTTCGCGTGCAACTGTAGTATCGCCGCAGTTTTATGGCCCAAATGCCCAGCCCCCAGACATGACGGAACGCCACATCCTCAAAGATCACAATCAGGAGAGACGCGTTTTCCTCTCGCGGTTGCTCATCGGCGCAGGTATTGCAGCATTGCTGGTGTGTGTGTTGATCAGCCGCATGGTGTACCTGCAGATCCAACAGCATGCGTACTACACCACCAAGAGTGACAGCTACCGCATCCACACGCTCCCCGTTGCTCCTAACCGCGGACTTATCTACGACCGCAACGGCATCCTGCTGGCCGATAACAAGCCGAGCTACAACCTCACGGTAGTCAAAGAAAATGCGCGGGGCATGGACGACAGTCTTGATTTGCTCGCTACGATGATCGAACTCACTGATGATGATCGTGAAAAACTGCAGAGCCGCCTCAAACGTCGTGCAGTGCCGTTTTCATCCGTGCCGGTGCGTTTGAATCTGAGCGAAGCGGACATTGCCAATATCGCAGTCAATCAATTCCGTCTGCCAGGCTTTGCGATAGAAGCGCAGATGGTGCGTCACTATCCGCAAGGTGAGTTGATGGCGCATGCAATCGGATATATCGGCAGCATCAGCGAAGACGAAATGAAAACGCTCGATCCGGTGAATTACAAAGGCACCGACGAGATCGGCAAGATAGGCGTCGAACGTTTTTACGAAGATGTGCTGCACGGTACGGTGGGCTATGAACAAGTCGAGAAAAACGCCAGCGGGCGCATCATGCAGGTGTTGTCGCGCACTGATCCCGTTGCAGGTCAGGATATCGTGCTGCATATGGACAGCAAACTGCAGAAGGCTGCAGTTGCGGCACTCGGTGAATTCAAGGGCGGAGTAATCGCGTTGGACCCTGCTACCGGCGGCGTGCTCGCCATGGTCAGCAAGCCGTCGTTCGACCCCAATCTCTTCATTGGCGGCATCAGCCGTGCTGATTACGCTGCGTTGAGCAAGGACAAGAACACGCCATTATTCAATCGCGCCCTCGGCAAATACTCGCCGGGCTCGACTATCAAACCGTTTCTTGGTCTGGCTGCACTGGACTTGGGTATTCGCACCCGTGAATACACTGTCAGCGATCCCGGCCACTTCCATCTGGATGGCAGCAGTCATGTCTATCACGACTGGACATGGTGGGTGAATCGCAGTGGTCACGATCAGGTGGCACTTGAGCGGGCGATTTATCAATCGTGCGACGTGTACTTCTTTGATCTGGCTACTGACATGAACATCGACACGATGCATGACTATCTGGCGCAATTCGGTTTCGGGCGTAACACCAGCATTGATATCCCGCAGGCCAGCGGCGGCACCTTGCCATCGACACAGTGGAAACGCGATGCGATGGGCCAACCGTGGTATCCGGGTGAAACGATCAACTCATCGATTGGTCAGGGCTACACCGAGGCAACTCCGCTTCAGCTCGCCACTGCCGCAATGCTGATGGCCAATCATGGCAAGTGGCATCAGCCTGCGATGGTCAAACGTCTTGGGCTCAACAGCCAGGACATTGAGCGCAAGAGCGATTACCCGGATATCCAAATCAAGAACGCGGATGACTGGACGTTCATTGGCCACGCCATGTCGGAAGTTGTACACAAGGGAGCGGGCGGCTACCGTGATACCGGCACTGCCTATCCGTATATTGCAGCCAAAAATCCGCTTGCCTACACGATGGCAGGCAAATCCGGCACCGCCCAAGTCAAAGCAATGCCGGCTGATTTCAAGAAGAGCGACGCAGTGCCGGAAGAGTATCGCGACAACGCCCTGTTCATTGCCTTTGCGCCGGTCGAAGACCCCAAGATTGCGGTGGCAGTATTCGTCGAACACGGAGAAGGTGGCAGCTCGATAGCCGGCCCCATTGCACGCCAGGTGATTGATGCCTACCTGCTGGATGCCAACGGTAAGCTGAAACCCGAATTCGCACCGTCCGCGCCCCTGCCCACCGCACCGCTGTTCAGCGCCAGCGCCCCTTGAGGCGAAGTCCCCCGTGCTGACTCCCGATGTCCGTAAATTCAC
>Ga0255096_1000817_pt1 | contig 13978 bp, 11 predicted proteins | sample Colum_Atlam_RepA_2_FD_188563 | JGI IMG/M metagenome (GOLD analysis project Ga0255096, IMG submission 188563) | Freshwater microbial communities from Columbia River, Oregon, United States - Colum_Atlam_RepA_8d | ecosystem: Environmental > Aquatic > Freshwater > River | place: USA: Oregon...
GTTTCCGCCCGCCGAAATCGAAGCGGCCGATCTGACCGGGCTGGCCTTGGAACTGGCGCTGTGGGGCGGCGACAGCCTGCCGTTCCTGACCGCGCCCAATCCCGGCGCGATGGCCGAGGCGAAAGCGCTGCTGGACGGTTTGGGCGCGCTGGAAAACGGCCAGATTACCAAACATGGCAAGGCCTTGGCGGCGCTGCCGCTGCATCCGCGTCTGGCGCATATGTTGGCCGTGGCGGGGCCAGAGGCGGCGGTGCTGGCGGCCCTGATGGCCGAACGCGACCCGCTGAAAGGCGCGCCACCCGATCTGGCGCTGCGGCTGGCGGCGATTGCCGACCCGCGGCGGTTCGAGGCGGCACACCCCTGGCCGGTATCGCGCCCGGTGGTGGAGCGCATCAAGGAAGAGGCGCGGCGGCTGGCACGCTCTGTCGCCGCCAAGCCGGGGCTAAGCCTTGGCCAGATGGCCGCCTTGGCCTACCCCGACCGGGTTGGCCTGCGCCGCAAGGGCGATGCGCCGCGCTGGGTGCTGTCGGGTGGCAAGGGCGCGGCGATGGCGGCGGGCACCCCGCTGGCAGGCGCGCGGTTGATCGTGGCGACCGATCTGGACGGTGACACGCGCGAAGCGGCAGTGCGGCAGGCCGTCGCGCTGTCAGAGGCCGAACTGCGGGCGGTGCATGGCGATCATATCCGCTGGCAAGATGTCTGCGAATGGTCAAAGCGCGATGGTAGGGTGCTGGCGCGGCGGCAAGAACGCTTTGGCGCGCTGGTGCTGGCCGATCAGGCGTGGCCGGATGCGCCACCCGAGGCACTGGCGCGAGCGGCTTTGGATGGCATGCGATTGAACGGGCTGCACTTTACCCCGGCAGCGCGACGGCTGCGGGCGCGCATCGAACTGGCACGCGGTGGCGGCAGCGATTGGCCGGATTGTTCTGACCAAGGCCTGCTGGACAGTGCCGAAGACTGGTTGCTGCCGCATCTGGGCAAATGCCGCACCGAAGCCGACCTGCGGGCGTTGGACCTGACCGAACCGTTGCGCGCAAGGTTGTCGTGGGACCAAGGCCAAAGCCTTGACCGGCTGGTGCCCGCACGTTTCGAAACGCCCTTGGGCCGCAAAGTGCCGATCGACTATGACGGCGAAGCGCCGGGGATCGAGATCCGCTTGCAAGAACTGTTTGGCGTCACCCAGCATCCCGTGGTGGGGGCCAAACGCCTGCCGCTGCGGGTGACGCTGACCTCGCCCGGACATAAGACCATACAGGTGACGATGGATATTCCGGGGTTCTGGAAATCCTCCTATGCCGATGTGCGCAAAGACATGCGCGGCCAGTATCCGCGCCACCCCTGGCCAGAAGACCCGACCGAGGCCGAACCCACCCTGCGCGCAAAACCGCGCGGAACCTGACACGGTGTTCTTACTCTGCCCGTTTCACATTGGCCTAAATATCCCCGCCGGAGGCTCTTTCTGATCTGCCTTACGCCTCCGGCGGGAGTATTTAAGAAAGAGCAAATAGCAGAGTTAGCTGGATTGGCCGCTTTGGCCCGCAGATTGAAACCAGCGCACGATGGCCTCGCGCTCCGCCGGTTCCATGTAGGACAGGTTGGCGGGGGGCATGGCGTGGGTCAGCCCGGCTTGAAGGTAAATACGCTGCGCCTCGGCCGCGATCTGGGCCGGGGTTTCCAAGACCACGTTCTTTGGCGGCCACGCGATGCCTTCATATCCGGGTTCGGCGGCGTGGCACATCGAGCAGCGGCCCTGCACGATGGACACCACGTCTTCAAACCCGGCGGCAGAGGCATAGGTGAGCGCCGGGCCGTTCAGGCTGGTTTCTTCCGGGCGGTGGCGCATTGGCGCGGTGGACAGCCAAGCGATGATCAAAAACAGCAGGGCGGTGATAAACCACGTCCAATGCGGATTGCCCTTGCCAGCATGTTTGCTGTTGAACCAGTGCCGGATCGTCACGCCCATCAGGAACACAAGGCTGGCGATAACCCAGTTATATTCGGTCGCGAACACCAGCGGGTAGTGGTTGGACAGCATCAAAAACAGCACCGGCAGCGTCAGGTAGTTGTTATGGGTGCTGCGCTGCTTGGCGATCTTGCCGTATTTCGGGTCTGGCGTGCGGCCTGCCTTCAGGTCGGCCACGACGATGCGCTGATTTGGCATGATGATCATGAACACGTTGGCCGACATGATGGTGGCGGTAAACGCGCCCAAATGCAGCAGCGCGGCGCGGCCGGAAAACACCTGCGTGTAACCCCAAGCCATGCCCACAAGGATGATATAAAGCCCGATCATCAGCCGGGTATTGTCATCACCAAACCGGCTTTTGCAGATCAGATCATAAGCGATCCAACCAAAAGCAAGACTACCAAGCGAGATTGCAATCGCTTGCCACGGCGCAAGGTCCATCACCTCGGGGTCGATCAGGAACAGGTTTGACCCCAAATAATACACCAGCACCAGCATCGAAAAGCCCGACAACCATGTGGTGTAGCTTTCCCATTTGAACCAGATCAGATGTTCGGGCAGCATTTCGGGCGCCACCAGATATTTCTGGATGTGGTAAAAACCGCCGCCATGCACCTGCCATTCTTCGCCATGCGCCAAGGGCGGCAGGCTGGGCGTTTTGCGCAGACCAAGATCCAGCGCGATGAAGTAGAAAGACGACCCGATCCACGCCATTGCGGTGGTGACATGCAGCCAGCGGACGGCGATCTCGACCCACTCCCCCAACACGACCCAGTCATACATCGGCGCTCTCCTTGCTTTGCAACAAGGCTATACTGGCGCGGGCTTAGCTGTTAATCCAGAAAACACGGGGAATACTTTCAAAATTGGGGCGAAAATGTCCTACGTCAACAATATCAAGATGTTTGTGCGGGTGTACGAACTGGGGTCGATGTCGGCCGCCGCGCGCGATCAGCGCACGTCGCCTGCGGTCGCGTCGGCGCGGATATCAGAACTGGAAAAGCATCTGGGGGTGCGGCTGTTTTCACGCACCACCCGCAGCCTGCAACCCACCGAAAACGGCCGGATCTTTTTTGATGGCGCCAAGAAGGTGCTGGAATCCATCGACGAGGCCGAAGCTGCGGTGATGGATGTCACGCAAAACCCGCGTGGCACGATCTTTGTCTCGGCGCCTTTGGGGGTCGGGCGGCGGTTCATCGCGCCGCATGTGCCGGTGTTCAAAGACCTGTATCCGCAGATCGACGTGCGGCTGCGGCTTTCGGATCGGGTGATTGACGTGATCACCGAAGGTCTGGATGTGGCCTTCCACCTTGGCATTCTGGACGACTCCACGCTGAAAGTCCGGCTGATCGCCGATTGCCCGCGGGTGCTGTGCGCCTCGCCCGCCTATGTGGCGCGGCGCGGCAATCCGGTGGATGGCGCGGCCTTGGTGGCGGAAAAGCACGACTGTCTGAACCTGCGCTTTCCGGGCGCGAAAGAATTTCAATGGGCGCTGCAAACCGCCGACGGCGTGCGGCGGTTTGAAATTTCAGGCCCGTTCGAATCGGACGACGGTGATGTGCTGACCGGCTGGGCGCTGGACGGGCGCGGCATTGTGATGAAACCGGTGTTCGAAGTGGCCGACCATCTGCGCTCTGGCGCTTTGGTGCCGGTTGCTGTGGCAACCCCGCCGCTGCCAACGCAACTGTCCAGCCTGTCGCAGCACCGGCGGCTGAAAGACCCGAAGGTCAAACTGTTCACCGATTTCATGGCCGCCCATGTGCGCGATGCCGTGCGCAAGGCGATGGAGGGGCGCTAGGCCAGCACCTTCATCTTGGCCTAAATATCCCCCGCGGAGCGTCCGACAGCGGCAACAGGCGCGGGCTCAGGTTTCATAGGGCCAGTTGGCCTGACTGAACGCGCCGCCGTCGACCCAAAGGGTTTGGCCGGTGACGAAGGCGGCGGCGTCTGACACCAGAAACAGCAGCGGCCCGACCAGATCGGCGGGAGTGCCAACCCGGCGCAGGGGCGTGACGCGCGACCATGTGGCGGCGTAGTCGCCCGCCTCGGCGGCGGTGCGTTCGGTGGCGATGGCGCCGGGCGCGATGCAGTTGACGCGGATGTTATGCGGCCCAAGTTCGACCGCCGCGACCTTGGTAAACTGTTCGATCCCGCCTTTCGAAGCGGTGTAATCAACCAAGCGCGGAAAGGCCAATTTGTTGCAGCCTGACCCCAGCGTGATGATGGCACCGCCCTGCCCCGCCGCCACCATGGCGCGGGCGGCGGCTTGGGTATTTAGGAAAGTGCCGCGCAGGTTGGTTGCCATGACGCGGTTCCAGTCTTCGACCTTCAGATCAAGCAGGCTGGACCAAGTTTGAATACCGGCATTGTTGACCATCACCGAAGGCGCGGTGTTGGCCCAAGCCGCCGCCTCGGCGTGGAAAGACAGCACTTGCGCTTCATCGCTGGCGTCGCTTTCCCACGCGCGGGCGCGGCGGCCCTTGGATTGGACCGCTGCGATCAAAGCGTTGGCCGCGTCTGACTGGCCCAGATGGGTGAAGCCCACGTCATAGCCCGCCCCTGCCAGACCGATGACAAGGCTGGCGCCAATGGCCGAAGGTCCGGCGGTGACAAGGGCAAGGGGGGCCATGGCTGATCCTTTAAGCTGCGGTTAGGTCGGGCATTTCGGCCCGACCCTAGCGTGGGATCTTAGTGACCCCAAGTGCGATCCAGCAGCGCCAGCCAGTTTTCGTGGCAGAGCTTGCGCATCAGCGCCGGGCCATAGCCGTGGTCGATCATCGCCTGTTGCAGCGCGGGCAGGCCAGTCACATCGCCAATGCCTTTGGGCAGCGTCGCGCCATCAAAATCCGACCCAAGGCCAAGGTGATCTTCGCCAAGATGCTTAAGCAGATGGTCAAGATGGCGCAGCACGTCGTCCCAGCCCATGTCGGCGCTTTGCTTGCCATCGCGGCGCAGGAACGAGGTGGCGAAGTTCAGCCCGACCATGCCCTTGCTGTCGCGGATGACCGCAAGCTGCCGGTCGGTCAGGTTGCGCGACGACGGCGTGATGGCGTGGGCGTTGGAGTGGGTGGCGACCAAGGGCGCATCCGAAAGCCGCGCGATGTCGTCAAAGCCCTTTTCGTTAATATGCGACAGATCCAGCATGATCTTGAGCTCGTTACAGGCGCGCACCAGCCGTTTGCCGGCATCGGTGAGCCCGTCGCCAGTGTCTGGCCCCGAAGGGTAGGCAAAGGGCACGCCGTGGCCAAAGATGGTTGGGCGCGACCACACCGGACCAAGCGAGCGCAGGCCCATGGCGTGGAAGGCGTAAAGGTTATCAAGATCGGCGTCGATCGCCTCGGCACCTTCCATATGCATGATGCCCGCGACGATGCCTTGCGACATGCAGGCGCGAATATCGGCCACGGTGGTGCAGATCTTGAACTGGCCGTTTGAAGCGCGCTGCATCCACAGCATTTGCCGCGCCATCGACATGGCAACCGGCAGGGCTTCGGCCTCGGTGATCAGGTTGCCCAAGGGCAGCGCGAAGGGCGGATTTTCCATCTGCGCCATATAGTCGGGGGCGTCATGCGACACAGGCGACGGAATGTAGATGGCGAAAAATCCGGCAGCAAAGCCGCCTTTTTTCATGCGGGGCAGGTCAAGATGGCCTTTGCCTTCGCCGGTCAGCCAGATTTTCTCGCGGTTTTCCGGGTGGGTGTGCAGGCGCAAAAGCAGGTCGTTGTGGCCGTCAAAGGTGGGAAACATGGGAGCCTCGGGCTTGGGGCGGAGCGGGGGTTTCACACCCCCGCACCCCCGTGGGATATTTGAGCCAATGTGAATAGGAAAAATGCCACGGCCTACCCTTCAAGCATACGGTCGGCCGAAGCGGCGAACAAACTGCGGGCATAGTCGGTTTTCATTTCGGCATGCGCCAGCGCGTCGCGGCTGAGTTCTTCGACGGCGCGGCCGTGCTGCATGACAAGGATACGGTCGCACATATGGTCGATGACGGCGAGATCATGCGACACCATCAGGAAGGTCAGGCCGCGTTCGGCGCGCAGGCGCGACAGCAGGTTGAGGGTTTCGGCCTGCACCGAGGCATCCAGCGCCGAGGTGGGTTCATCGAGCAGCAGGATTTCGGGTTCGAGCATCAGCGCGCGGGCGATGGCGACGCGCTGGCGTTGGCCGCCGGACAGTTGGTGCGGGTAGCGGAAGCGGAAGTTGGTGGGCAGGCCGACATCGGTCAGCGCCTTGGTGATGCGCTGATCGGTGCCGGGCAGGCCGTGGATGGCAAGCGGTTCTGACAGCGTGCGGTCGATGGTGTGGCGCGGGTGCAGGCTGGCGTAGGGGTCTTGGAACACCATTTGCACCTGCCGCGAGAACGCCTTGCCGCGCGGGGTGGCGATGGCTTTGCCGTTGATGCGGATGCTGCCGCCCGAGATGGGGGCAAGGCCGCAGATGGCGCGCAGGATGGTGGACTTGCCCGAACCGGATTCGCCGACAAGGCCAAAGGATTCTTGTGCGTTGACGTTCAGCGACACGTTTTGCACCGCACGCACCTGACGGCCCTGCGCGGTGAAAGTGACAGAGAGATTGTCGATTTCAATCAAAGCCATGTCAGTTTGCCCATGCTGCGTTGCGGTCAAGGCTGGGCAGGGGATCGCGGCTGCCGCCGATGCGCGGCAGGCAGTTCAGCAGGCCTTGGGTATAGGGGTGTTTGGCGTGCAAAAGGTCTTTTGCCGCCAGTTCTTCGACAACGCGGCCCTTATACATCACCAGCACGCGGTCGCAGAAGCGGGCGACAAGGCGCAGGTCGTGGCTGATGAAGATCAGGCCCATGCCACGGGTTTTGACCAGATTATCCAGGATCGACAGCACTTCGGCCTGCACGGTGACATCGAGCGCCGAGGTGGGTTCGTCGGCGATCAGAAGATCGGGGTTTGGGATCAGCATCATCGCGATCATCACGCGCTGCCCCATGCCCCCCGAAAGTTCGTGCGGATAGGCTTCGAGCACGCGTTCGGGGTCGCGGATCTGCACCGCTTCGAGCGCGGCGATGGCCTTGCTGCGGGCTTCGGCCTTGGAAACACGGTCACGCTGACGCAAGCCTTCCATCAACTGAGCGCCGACTTTCATCACCGGATTCAGCGAATACTTCGGGTCTTGCATCACCATGGCGATGCGCGGCCCGCGCAGGGCGCGCATCTGCTTTTCCGAGGCGCGCATCAGGTCGATGCCGTCAAACTCCATCTGGTCTGCGGTGATCTTGCCCGGCGGACGGATCAACCGCAGCACGGAACGCCCGGTCATGGTTTTGCCAGAGCCGGATTCGCCCACGATGCCAAGGCGTTCGCGGCCAAGCGAAAACGACACGCCGCGCACGGCTTCGACAAGACCGGCTTCGGTGTCGAAGGTGACGCGCAGATTTTTCACCGATAGCAGGGTCATTTGCTGGTGCTCCGCGGATCAAGGACATCGCGCAGACCGTCGCCCAACAGGTTGAACCCCAAGGACACGATAAAGATGGCAAGGCCCGGCATGGTGGCAACCCACCATTGTTCGAACAGGAATTTGCGGCCCGCCGAGATCATCAGACCCCATTCGGGCAGCGGCGGTTGCACGCCAAGGCCCAGAAAGCCAAGGCCGGCTGCTGTCAGGATCACCCCGGCCATATCCAGCGTGACACGGATGATCACCGAGGGCAGGCACATCGGCATGACATGGCCCCAGATCACCCGTGCGGCCCCCGCACCTTGCAGTTTGACCGCTGCGATGTAGTCAGAGTTGCGCACCGTCAGGGTTTCGGCCCGCGCCACCCGGGCGTAGGGCGGCCACGAGGTAAGGGCGATGGCAAGCACGGCGTTTTCCATGCCGGGGCCAAGCACCGCGACCAGTGCCAGCGCGAGGATCAGCTTGGGGAAGGCCAGAAAGATATCGGTGATGCGCATCAGGATTTCATCGGTCCAACCGCCGAAATAGCCTGCGATGGTGCCGATGATCAGGCCGACGACCGGGGCCGTTAGGATCACCAGCAGCACGATGTAGAGGGTGATGCGGCTGCCAAAGATGATGCGGCTAAGGATATCGCGGCCAAAATCGTCGGTGCCCAGCCAGTTTCCGGCGGTGCCGGGGGGCAGCAGGCGGCGCGACAGTTCTTGCGCGATTGGGTCATGCGGCGCCAACAGCGGCGCGAACAGCGCCATCAGCACCAGCGCAAGCGAGATCGTCAGGCCGATCATCGCCAGCGGATTGCGGCGCAGGCGCAGCCACGACAGATAGCTTTGCCCCAGTTTCGATTGCAGGCGCGAGGCGGGGTTCGGGTCGCGCAGCCAAGTGATCAGCGTGCTCATGTGCGGGCCCTTGGATCAACAAGGCGATAGAGCAGGTCAGACAGCATGTTCAGCCCGATATAGGCCACGCCCACCACCACGGTGCCGCCCAAAACGGCGGGCATATCGGCAACTTGCAGCGCATCGGTGATGTAACTGCCGAGGCCCGGCCAAGCAAAAATGGTTTCGGTCAACACCGCCCCTTCCAAAAGATAGGCATAAGACAGCGCAATCACGGTGATCAGCGGCACCATGACGTTTTTCAGCGCATGCACCCAGACGACGCGGCGTTCGGGCATGCCTTTGACGCGGGCGGTGGTGATATATTCCTGCCCCAGTTCGTTCATCATGAAACTGCGGGTCATCCGGCTGATATAGGCCATCGAGATATAGGCCAGAATCCCGGCGGGCAGGATGATGTGGGAAAACGCGTTGGCAAACATATCCCAGCGGCCATTCAGCGCGGTGTCCAGCATGATCATGCCGGTATATTGTGTGACTTCAAAGTCATAGGACATCTGGTAAACCGCATCCAACCGCCCCGGCCCACCGACCCAGCCCAAAGTGCCGTAAAACAGCAGCAGCCCGATCAGCCCCAGCCAGAACACCGGCATCGAATAGCCCATCAGCCCGATCAAGCGCACCGCCTGATCATAAAGCGACCCCGGCCGCGTTGCCGCGATCACCCCCGCAGGCAGGCCGATCAACACGCCAAGCAAGGTGGCCAGCGTGGCAAGTTCCAGCGTGGCAGGGAAGCGTTGGCCAACCTCTTTCAACACCGGTTCGCGGGTGCGGATCGAGGTGCCCAGATCGCCGCGCAACGTGTCGCGCAGGTAGATGCCAAACTGCATATAGGTCGGATCGTTCAGGCCCAGCGCCTCGCGCGCGTCGTCAATCTGGGCCTGACTGGCACGGTTGCCAAGGATCGAGGTGACCGGATCAATTGGCACCACGCGGCTGATGACAAAGGTCACCGCCAGCAGGCCGATGAAGGTGATGAAAAGCGAAAACGCCGTCGCGCCAAGCTGACGCAACAGACGTGCAAGCCGTGACGGCTCGGCGGGGAGGGATGCGGGTTCCATGCGGGAAAACTGGCCCCGAATTGCTTCGGGGCCAGCACTGCTTACTTCGTGGCCAGCCAGTAAGCCGCCGCGTCGACGGCGCCACCGGTGTAGAAGCCCTTGACGTTGGCGCGCACGCCGGTCTGACGGGCCTGCTGGAACATCACGATAAAGGGCGAGGTTTGACGATGCTTTTGCTGCAGCGCTGCATACATCTCGACCCGCTTTGCCGGATCTTGTTCCAGCACGGCGGCTTTCGATTCCGCAGTCATTTCGCCCGGATCATAGGCGTTGCGCCATGCCAGATAGCCGGTGTTGCCCGCCGCGTCCGAGTTGTCGGGGTTTTCGGCGAAGGTCGACGAGTTGGTGTTCGGATCGGGATAATCCGGGCCCCAGGTTTGCAGCGTCGCGTCATGCAGACGGGCGCGGTATTCTTTCAGCTGTTCCGCGCCTTCGCCGGTTTTCAGCTCAACCGTGATGCCGGCCTGACCAAAGGTGTTCTGGATCGATTGCGCCACATCCATCCGGTCGGCAGAGTTGCGCACCGACAGCGTGACTTTCGGATCGGTGATGCCCGATTCCGCCAGCAGCGCCTTGGCTTTTTCGATGTCCAGCGAATAGGGCAGATCATCCAGCGCGCCCAGATAGCCCTGCGGCAAGAACGCCTGATGCGGAATGACCGCGCCTTTCATGATGGTGTCGGCCATGCCCTGATAATCGATCGCCCAGCGCATCGCGTCCAAGAACTTGGCGTTCTTGTAGTTTTCGTTCTTCTGGTTGAACGACAGGTAATACACCTGCCCGCCCACGTCGCTTTGAATAGCAACATCGGCATTGCCTTCCAGACCGGCAACATCGGTCGGGGTCATCGACCGCGCGATATCCACGTCGCCTTTTTCAAGCTGCAAGCGTTCGGTCGCGGCTTCGGGAACGTGCTGCATGAAGATCTTGGCGATCTTTGCATCGCCGCGCCAATAGCCCGGACGCGCCTCTAGCACATAGCCTTCGTTGGCTTTGAAGGATTTCAGAATATAGGCGCCGGTGCCGGCCGAATTGGTCTTCAGCCATTCATTGCCCATATCGCTGACGCCATCGGTCACGACCTCGTGGGTTTTGACGGTTTCGGCATCCACAATCGACGCCACGCCAGCGGTCAGGCAGTTATAGAGGAAGGTCGGCGCATATGGCTTGTCGACCTTGATGGTCAGCGTGTCGCCCGCACCCGAAATCATGCTGTCGACGGTTTCAGCGGTCCAGCCGAACTGGTTCAGAATGAAGGCCGGGGTCTTGTTCAGCTTGACCGCGCGCTGCAGCGAATAGGCAGCGTCTTCGGCCCGCACCGGGTTACCCGACGAAAAGGTGATGCCGGCTTTCATCTTGAACGTATAGGTCATGCCGTCTTCGGCAACGGTCCAGCTTTCGGCCAGACCGGGTTCAAGCTGCAGGGTTTCGGGGTTGATTTCGACCAGGCCGTCATAGGTGTTGTTGACCAGATCCAGACCCGAGAATTCATACGCCTCATGCGGGTCAAGCGAAACGATGTCGTCGATGGCGCTGGCGATCACCAGCGTATCTGCCGGGGTTTCCGCGAAAAGCGCCGCCGGGGCGGTGCCCAGCATCAGCGCGGCGATGGCAACAGCGCCAACACGGCGCAGCATCGGTTGATGAATCATTCATAAACTCCCTGTTTTATCATTCACTTGGCGGCTGCCAGCCGGTTGAGTCCCGGCTTAAAACTTGACCGAGTGGGCAACTTCTGGGCTTGCTTGTCAACAGGCTGACACAGGTCGAAACCGACACCGCACAGCAGAATGGCGCAAGGATGGGCAAATTGTCTGACTTTTTGATATTTGACGGGCACAATGATCTGTTGTCCTGCCTTCGCTGGGAAAATTCTGCTGATGGTGCGACATTTTTTACGGGCCGCGATGGCGCGATCGACCTTGCGAAATGCCGCGCCGGTGGCTTTGGCGGTGGGTTTTTCGCGGTCTGGCCGCGCAACGATCCTGCCCAAAGCCCCGATCCGATGGCAATTTACCGCGCCTTTCCGGCGATTGATTCGGCAGGCGCGGTGGCCGACACCCTTGGGCAGATCGCGGTGCTGCAGCGCATGGTTGCCGCCCGCCCCGATGCGATCCGGCTGTGCCGCAGTGCGGCCGACATCACCACCGCCCGCGCGGATGCGGCGATTGCCGCCCTGCTGCATATCGAAGGCTGCGAAGGCATTGATGCCGACCTGAACGCGTTGCAGGTCTATCATGCTGCCGGGTTGCGCTCGCTTGGGCCGGTGTGGAGCAGGCCGAACATCTTTGGCCATGGCGTGCCGTTCAACTTCCCCGCCTCGCCCGATACCGGGCCGGGGCTGACGGCGGCGGGGCTGCGGCTGGTGGCCGACTGTGATCGGCTGGGCGTGCTGATCGACCTGAGTCACCTGAACGAGGCCGGGTTTTGGGATGTGGCGAAAACCTCGACCAAACCCTTGGTCGCCACGCATTCCGGCGCCCATGCCGTTACCGCATCTACCCGCAACCTGACCGACCGCCAGCTTGCCGCCATGGCCGAACGCGGCGGTCTGGTCGGGCTGAACTTCGGCTGTCAGTTCCTGCGGCTGGACGGGGTAAAAAACCCCGCCACCGGACCAGACGATATGCTGCGCCACCTTGACCATCTGCTGTCGAAACTGGGCGAAACCGGCGTGGCGCTGGGGTCGGATTTCGACGGTGCCATGATGCCTGCCTTCATCAAAGATGCCGCAGGGCTGCCAAAGCTGACCGCCGCCCTGCGCCAACACTATGGCGATGACCTGACGCGCAAAATCTGCTGGTCAAACTGGCTTGATCTTTTGGCCCGCGTCATCGGCTAGCCCTTCATCTTGGCAAAAATATCCCGGGGGAAGGTGCATTGGCGGCGCCAATGTGCCATGGGGGCAGCGCCCCCACCCTGCCCCTAGCTTGCGGCAAAGCCATCGGTTGCGCGCACCATCGCATCGGCGATGCCCGGTTCGGTGCCGGTGTGGCCAGCGTCTTCGATGATCTGCAGCCGCGCCTCGGGCCAAACCTTGTGCAGATCCCAGGCGTTTTGCATCGGCGTGCAAACGTCATAGCGGCCATGGATGATCACCGCCGGAATCGCCGCCAAATCGCGGGCATTGGCCAAGATCCAGTCGTCGCGGCCAAAGAAGCCGCCGTGGCTGAAATAATGGCATTCAATCGCCGCCATTGCCGCCGCGAAATGGGCTGCGGCAAAGTCATCGGCGCGGGCAGGGTTGGGCAGCAGCGACAGGGTGGTGCCTTCCCACCGGCTCCACGCTGCGGCGCAAGCGGATTTTGCAGCACTATTCGGGCCAGACAGGCGTTTGTAATAGGCTTTCACCAGATCACCGCGTTCGGCGGGCGGGATCGGGGCCAGATAATCTTGCCACGCATCGGGAAACAGCATCGACGCGCCGGATTGATAGAACCAGTCAATCTCTAGCTTGCGCAGCATGAAGATGCCGCGCAGCACCAATTCGCTGACCTGCGCCGGATGGGTGATGGCATAGGTCAGCGCCAAGGTAGACCCCCAGCTGCCGCCCACCACCTGCCAGCGATCAACGCCCAGATGCGCCCGCAGCTTTTCAATGTCGGCTACCAGATCCCAAGTGGTGTTTTCTTGCAGGCTGGCATGCGGCGTAGATTGGCCGCAGCCGCGCTGATCGAACAAGATGATGCGATAGCGCGCCGGATCATGGCCTTGGCGCAAGAAGGGCGAAATGCCGCCACCCGGACCGCCATGCAGCACCAAGGCGGGCTTGCCGTTCGGGTTGCCACATTCTTCGAAATAGATCTCGTGCAGGTCCGACACTTTCAGCCGCCCACTGCGATAGGGCGTGATGGCGGGATACAGCGAGCGGCGCGGCGATGCGCTATGCGACACGGGTAATCTCCTTTGTCATATCCCAAATCAGCCGACCCATTGCCGGAAAAGCCTGCGGGTGGGTCTGCGCAAGGTCTTGGCCTGCGGTCATCAGCACCACGATCAGCGGCTTGTGGCCCGGTGCCACCAACCGCAGCATATCATGTTTATACCAACTGGTCTTGGCATCGCCCGTCCACAGGTTATGCCCGGCCTTTGACCAGATCGTGGTATCGGCGGGCAGATCACCGCCCAGAAACTCTGCCAGTTGATAGTTGGGGTTCGGCGCATCGGCCCCTGCCGGATCACGCTGCAAAATCGCCTGCGCCCGCGCTTTCAGCGGCGGCGACAGCGACAAGTCGCCTTCGAACAAGTCCCACAACAAGCGGGCGGCGGCCAAGGGTGTCAGCACGTTCAGATGCGCGCCATCGGCACCAGCAAACTGCGCCTCGCGGCCATAGCGGGTGTCGTCCATCAGCTTTTGGCTGATGCTGCACCCCTGCCATTCGGGCCAGCCCAGCGCCCAGAAAAACCGGTTCAGACGGTCGCGCTTTGACGCCCAATCCAGATATTCGGCCCCATGCAGCAGGGTGTCGCCTGTGGTGCCGGTGATCAGGTCGATCACATAGTTGGTGGCGGTGTTCGACGACCAGCGGATCATGTCGCGCAGCGCGCGGTCCATCTCGCCATGCGGTTCCACCCGCCCCGTTTCCAGAGCGGCAAGGCCGTGGATCAGGTGGAAAGAT
>Ga0255096_1000822_pt1 | contig 13941 bp, 8 predicted proteins | sample Colum_Atlam_RepA_2_FD_188563 | JGI IMG/M metagenome (GOLD analysis project Ga0255096, IMG submission 188563) | Freshwater microbial communities from Columbia River, Oregon, United States - Colum_Atlam_RepA_8d | ecosystem: Environmental > Aquatic > Freshwater > River | place: USA: Oregon...
GCGCTTGCTTGGCCTCGGCCAGCAAGCGCAAGGCCTCGATGCGCCGGCCCATCAAGGCCATCGCACGCGCGCGCAGGCAGGGCTCCTCGCGACCCGCACGCGAGGCGGCAGGCAGCAGCGCCTCCAGTTCGGTCACATGCCCAAAGTCGAGTGCGGCACGCAAGCGCACCACTTCGGCATCGAGGCTGCGCTCCACGCTGTCGAAGCGCGGGCCCACGGTCACGACAGGCGCGGTGCTTGCCGTAGCACCGGACGCGGAACCAGCCCCCGCCTCCACCACACGCTCACCACAACCTGCGGCGAGCAGCACACACGCCCACGCAGCTCCTTGCACGAGGAAGCCGGCGGGACGTAGGTGCAGAGTGTTGCGCTCCAAATACATAGGTCGGGACATCTAACTGTATCCCAAGCGCGGCTGCGCGGTACGATCGCGGCATGAGCACGGAGGCCTCGAGCGCAGGGGAAGAGCTGCCGGACCCGCAGCAGGAACTCGCCGATTTGGGCGCGGCGCTGGCGGCCCATGCGCGTCGTGCAGCCCAGCGGGGTGTGGCGCGCGCTCGGTCGGTGGAGGCACCGGCCAAGGTGGAGGTGCAAGCACCCGTTCAGCTGCCTGCCGCGGTGGAAGCCTGCCGCGCTTGCCCCTTGGGCAGCCTCCGCGCCCGCTCCGTGTGCGCCGACGGCACCGGTCAGGCCGGGGTGCTGTTTGTGGGCAATGCGCCCGGCGCCGAAGACGAGGCGCGCGCGCTGCCCTTCGCTGGCCGGGCCGGCCAGTTGCTGACCGACATCATCGAAAAAGGTATGGGACTGCGGCGCGAAGAGGTCGCCATCACGCATCGCCTTAAGTGCCGGCCGCCCGACGACCGCGCCCCCCTGCCCGAGGAAGCACAGGCCTGTGCCCCGTGGTTGGAGCAGCAGATCCAACAGCTGAAGCCGCGCGTGCTGGTGGCCTTGGGAGCTGAGGCCGGGAATCAGTTGCTCGGCAGCAATTCCACTCTGGACCAGCTGCGTGGGCGTGTCCATGTGCACGCGGGAGCCAAGGTGATCGTCACCTTCCACCCCGAACACCTGCTGCGCGTACCCGAGGACAAGAAGGAATGTTGGAAGGACATCCAGCTCGCGATGCGCGAGCTGGGGCTGCCTGTTGTTCGTAAATAATTGCCTTGCAATGACTTAGATCCACAGCATCCTGCCAATACCAGGTACACAAGGCGCGCCTCGGCCTGTAACTTCCCGCGCTCCTCGGGGTAAAGCGCGCACTTGCCTCACCCGCAAGTCAAGTTGGCAACGGAGTCAGGGTCCAACCGGAAGTCGTCGAGAAGTCGCCACGAATCGACACTCTAGGCGTCTCCTTGGTTGACCCTCACCACCGCCACCGCTATCTTGCCCCCCTCTTGTTCCCCACTTCTCCGACCGGGCTCCGGTTTGGGGAGTAGAGACAAGAGACAAATCCCCCCACGTTTCGCTTGCGTGCTCAGCGACCGCACCACGGTCACGGAATGCGCGACGAAACCAGCCCCCCAGCACCACGTTGACCACCTCCTTCCCCGCCCGCGACGCTCTTGTGTCGCTAGCGAGTGCCAAGTTTGCTTCACACACCGCGGAGCCTCTCCGTTGCGTGTCGATTGTTGCGTCTTGGCATGAGGTGTGGTCCGCGAGGGACCTGTGACCGCACGCGGGCTCCCGAGATCCAGGCACCCGAGATCCAACGTCAGACCACCCAACGTCAGACTCTGACCACTCGAAGGGTTTCTAAAAGCATCATGCAGCTGAGGTCGATCCTCGTTCCCCTCCTCGCGGCGCTCCCGGGCGCGTGCGCTACCCCGTCCCAAACCGAGCGTGCGGATATCGCCCCGTCCTCGGCCACGCCGACTCCGTCTGCCCCCGAGGCGGTCGTAGTTGAAGCGGCCGCGGTCCGAGCGGACGCTGCAGCGCCGTCGGCCACCACCTCGCAAGACGGTCAGCTGACTGACGACCAAGCGCGCCTCGAGCGCCAGCGTCAGCAAGGCCGTTTCTTGTCGCAGGAGTTCGAGCGTGAAGGTGACCGTGCTCTCGAGCGCGCCGATCTCTCGGCTGCGTTGCGGAGCTACGCCACCGCCCTCGAAACCGACAACGAGAGCACCTCGGCACGCGAGAAGCTGCGCAAAGTGGAAGCCCTCATGGGCGACCGCTACGCCGGCGCCGCCGCGTTCCTGGAGGACGCTACCGAACAAGAGGTCGTGCGTCGTGCGCAAGCGCGCATGGCAGCCGAGGACCACTCGATCCGTGGCAAGACCGCCCTCGCGCAGGGTGATTACGCCACGGCCATCGACGAGTTCCGCGCGGCCGAGATGATCGTGCGCTACAACCCGCTGATCGCGCAGGGCTCGCTCGAGCTGAAGGCCGTGCAAGGCCAGCTCGAAGCCGCCGTGCGCATGAGCGAAGAGGCTGTCGCGAGCGAGATGAAGCGTCGCGAAGACGAGGCTGCCAAGGCGCGCGCCGCCAAGGAAGCCGAAGAAGCTTCGTACTTCGAGAACAAGCTGCGCCAGCTCTACGCTGAAGCCAACACCGCGTTCCTCGCCGAGGACTACGCCAAGGCCGAAGCGCTGACCAACCAGATCTTGGTCGAAGCACCGGGCAACAAGGACGCCATGGAACTGCGCCAGACGGCGCGTGACATGCGTCACTCCCAAGCGGACGAGAACAATCGTCGCCACTACCGCGAGCAGTGGATCCGCACGATTGAAGAGCTCGACACGATGAACGTGCCTCAGACCGAGGCGCTCGTGTTCGACGATCTCAAGCGTTGGTCCGAAGTCAGCCAGCGCAAGCCGCTGGAGTTCTCGGCTCTGTCTTCTGACCCGAGCGGTGAGAAGGCTGCCGTGCTGGCGCGCCTGGACTCGACCATCATCACGCCGAAGTTCCTCGGCGCCGATGGCGAAGGTTCCCCGCTGGAAGAAGTGGCTGCGTTCTTGCAGAGCGTGTCGCAAGTCAACTTCGTCATCTCCCCCAAGGTCATGGAGGAGCTCGATGAAGAGCAGCGCACCGTCAAGCTCGACCTGCCCGAGCGCAGCGTCAAGAAGCTGCTCGACCTGATGGCCGAGACGAGCGAGTCGCTGCGCTGGAAGGTGCAAGACGGCGTCGTCAAGTTCATCGTCAAGGACGAGCTCAAGGGCGGTCAGGTCCTCAAGACCTACGAGGTCAACGACCTCATCCGTCCGATCCCGGACTTCCCGGGTCGCGAGATGAACGTGGCTCCGTCGGGCGGCGTGCAGCTGTCCGAAGAAGAAGCCACCGAGCGCGAAGCCAACGTGGTGACGGGCGATCAGCTCGACACCTTGATCCGCAACAACGTGGCCCCGGGCTCGTGGGATGCGGATCCGGACAACAGCTTGCGCATCAGCAACGGCACGATGGTCGTCAACCAGACGCCGGAAGTGCACGAGATGATCGTCAAGCTCCTGCAGGACCTGCGCGAAGCGACCGGCATCATGGTCGACATCCAAGCGCGCTTCCTGTCGGTGCAAGACAACTTCCTCGAAGACATCGGCGTTGACTTCCGTGGTCTTGGCCAGCCGGGCCCCGGCACCAACACCTTCTTCAACGACTTCGGTGATGCCTCCACGCAAAGCGACTTGGGCGCCGAGATTGGTCAAGGCACGGACGTAGGCGCGTTCTACGACCGCAGCTCGAACCAAGAGATGCGCGCCCGCGTCGAAGAGCTGTACGACACGACCCTGGGTGACGAGGATGTCCTCGTGGGCTCGGGCGGCTTGTCGTTCCAGTGGACCTACTTGAACGACCTGCAACTCCAGATGGTGTTGCGCGCCGTGAGCAAGTCGGAGCGCGTCGAGTTGGTCACCAGCCCGCGCATCACGGTGCACAACACCGCGCGCGGCAACCTGTCGGTGCTGAACCAAGTCGCGTATGTGCAGGACTTCAACGTCGAAATCGCGCAAGGCGCGAGCATCGCCGACCCGATCGTGGCGGTGGTGCAAGACGGTGTGATCCTCGATGTGCGCCCGGTGGTGTCGGCGGATCGCCGCTTCATCACCCTCGAACTGCGTCCGACGGTGGCCGAACTGCGCCGTCCGTTGGCGGAGATCGTGACCACGCTGGGCTCGCAGAACTCCGTCACCATCCAGCTGCCGGAAGTCGACTTGCGCCGCGTGCGCACCTCGATCCCGATGCCGGACGGCGGCACCGTGTTGCTCGGTGGCTTGAAGGTCAGCGACCGTCAAGACCAGTCGAGCGGCGTGCCGATCGTCAACAAGATCCCGATCGTGTCGTTCTTCTTCGACCGTAAGGGACACTACGTTTCCAACCGCAAGATCTTGGTCCTCTTGAAGGCCCAGATCGTCATTCCGCAGGAGCTGGAGCCCAGCCCCGCGCAACTGCGTCCCTCCTCGCGCGTCGAGCGCGACTGATCGAACCTCATAACGATCAAACGTCACAACGAAGCGTAGGAATCCAGAAGACATGATCCGCCAACACTCCAACGCCCTGCTGCTGGCTCTGGCCGTCGCCGCGTGCCAGTCCACCGCACCCGAAGCTCTCGAGCTCGGCGCCACCAACGCGCCGAACCCGGAAGCCCAGGACGGACAGGTCGCCGACGGCAGCGGCCAACTGGCCCAAGACGCCAAGACGCTGGACCTCGCGCAACAGCGCAAGGCTTACCTCGTCGCTCAGCACCTCGACAACGCCAAGGCCATGATGGGCCGCCTCGAACTCGATGGCGCGCTCTCCGAGGCCGAGGCTGCGTTGGCGCTCGAGCCCGACAGCGCCACGGGTCGTGATCTGCGTGCGCAAATTCTGGCCCTCAAGGGCGAGAAGACCGCCGTCAACCAGACGGTCGCGCAAGACATGGAGGCCGCGTACGCGCTGCGTCTCCAGCAGATCAAGACCGAGGTCGAAGACAGCCTGTCGAAGGCCAACTTGCTGGTCGCGCGCAGCGACTACCAAGCGGCCATCGCCGAGCTGGAAATCGCCAACAACGCGGTGCGCTACGCCCCCTACTCGGTCCAGTGGAACGGCCTCGACAAGCAGGCCGCCGACATGCTGGCCAAGGTGAAGGAGCAGCGCACGCAGGCCGAGAAGGCCGCGGAAGAAGCCGCACAGCGCAAGGCCACCGAGGCGTTGCGTGCGGAAGAAGCTGCTGCGCGCGAGCGCAAGATGGCCGTGATGGCCAACATCCTCGACTCCGCGATCGCCGCGTTTGACGCCGGTGATTACGAAGAAGCGGAAGACTTGGCCGACCAAGCCTTGCTCGAAGACCCGCGCAACGAACAAGCCAAGGAAATCCGTGACTCGGCCTTCCGTGCCGGCCGCACCAAGGTGCGCGCCGAGTACGTGGAAGCCAAGCGCGAGCAGTTCCGCCGCTGGCGCGAGCAGATGAAGGAGATCCAGATCCCCTACGTCGACGTCATCACCCAGCCGGCCGCCAAGGCCTGGAATGAGATGAGCGAGCGCCGTTCCAAGCGCCAAGGCTTGGATCTGTCGAGCAAGGTGGAAGAAGGCGATCTCGCCCTGCGCGAGCAACTCAAGGAGACGACGGTTCAAATCCCGCCGATCGCCGACGAGGAGAGCCTGACAAAAGTAATTGACACCCTGCGCCTCGTCAGCGGCTTGCCGCTGGTCGTGGACCCGGCCGCCGAAGCCGCTGCCAGCGAAGCCGGCACGGTCTTCAACCTCAAGCTCGAGAACAAGCTGACGGCCCATCAGGCCCTCAACCTGATCTCGCAGATGGCGGGCGAGAACGTCACGTGGACCACGCGCCACGAAGCCGTGCTCGTGACGACCAAGGAGAAGGCGCGCACGAAGCCCTTCCTCTACAACCACGACGTGCAGGACCTCGTGTTCGGCCTGACCGACTTCCTCGGCCCTCGTATCGATCAACTGCGTTTGATCGAGAACATGAGCGACGATGATGGCGGCGGTCCCTTCGGTGCCGTGGGCGAGAAGCCCAAGATCATCGAGCCGGCTGACCTCGCGACCCTGATTCAGGAGAACATCGCGAAGGGTAGCTGGAGCGACGAAGGCATCTCCATCGAGGCCTCGGACGGCTACATCCTCGTCAACCACACGACCGAGGTGCAGCAGCAAGTCATCAACTTCTTGAATGACCTGCGCCGCTTCTCGACTTCGCTCGTCACGATCGAGTCGAAGTTCCTGACCGTCAGCAACAACTGGATCCAAGAGCTGGGCGTCGACTTCCGCGGCCTCGACAACGTCGAAGTGTCGGATGTGACGAACGGTTTGGAAGACCAAGCGTCGCGTGGTCTGGACAACGGTGGCTCGGGCACGGCGGGTCAGAACGCCGCTGGTCACCCCTCGGCCGGCGTGTTCTATGACGACGGCGCTCGTGGCGACTACCGCGCGACCACGCAGAACTTCTTCGAGTCCTCGCTGGGCAGCGCCCTGTCGACGGTTGGCGGCATGAGCTTCCAATGGTCGTACCTCAACGACGTCAACCTGAGCGCCATCCTGCGTGCGGTCGAGAAGAGCAGCGAAGTGCAGTTGGTCAATGACCAGGTGGTGAGCGTGCACAACACGCAGCGCGCCTACGTCACCGCGATCAACCAGCGCGCGTACATCCAAGACTTCGACGTGGAAGTCGCCCAGTTCCAGGCGGTCGCCGACCCGGTGATCAACGTCCTGAACGAAGGCGTCGTCCTCGACGTGCGTCCGACGATCCACCAGAACCGCAAGTACCTGACGCTCGAGATCCAGCCGACGGTGGCGAAGGTCGTGGCCCTGCGCGAGTTCAGCTCGACGCTAGGCGGCAACACCTCCCCCATCCAGTTCCAGCTGCCCGAGTTGAAGGTCGAATCGGTCTTCACCTCGGCTGTGCTGCCGGACGGTGGTTCGCTGATGCTGGGTGGTCTGTCGAGCGTGCGCAACATCGAGCGCCGCGCGGAAGTCCCCTGGGTCGCGAAGATCCCGTTGGTCGGCTTCTTCTTCAAGAACGAGGGCTACAGCGACGAGAACAAGTCGCTCATGATCCTCATCCGCGCTCGCATCACCGATGTGCGCGACGAAATGAAGAAGTTGGAGACCTCGCGCTGAGAGCGCGACGCATCTAGCGTCTGTACCGCGGGGCGTCCGGCAACGGGCGCCCCGCGGTGTTAGGTTTGGTTCATAAGCGGCGTGTGCCTAGAATGCCGTGGTGACGCAACTCGCTGCCCTGCTGTTCGACATCGACGACACGCTCGTCCCGACGACCGAGTTTGCGCGGCGCGCGCGCACCAATGCAGTGCGCGCCATGATCTCCGCGGGACTGGAGTTGCCCGAAGAGTTGGTGTTGCGCGAACTGGACGAAGTGTTGCACGAGTTCAGCAGCAACTACGAGCATCACTTTGACAAGTTGCTGATGCGCTTGCGGCCCAAGAGCCTGGAGCGCGTGAACCCAGCCTTGGTGGTCGCCGCGGGCGTAGCGGCCTACCACGACACCAAGTTCTTGGAGCTGGCGCCGTTCGACGATGTGTACCCGCTATTCCGCGATTTGAAGCGCGCGGGTGTGCGCTTGGGGATCGTGACGCACGGCTGGACGGTCAAGCAGGCGGAGAAGTTGGTGCGTTTGGGCTTGATCCCCTACCTGGATGCGAAAGCGGTGTTCATCAGCGATCAAATCGGCATCAGCAAACCGAACCCCAAGCTGTACCAACTCGCTCTGACGGACATGGGCTTGCCGGCCGAGCAAGTCATGTACATCGGCGACAATCCAGAGCATGACTTGGTACCTCCGCGCACGATTGGGATGCGCACCGTGTGGGCACGGCGCGCGAGTCGGCATCGGCACGAAGCGCCCAATCCCGCGGCGGATCATGTCATCGATTCATTCGATGAGTTGCGACCGATCCTGAAGCGCGTCTACGGCGTGCCGCTGAACTAGCTGAGGCTGAGCGGTAGAGGCCGGCAACGGCCATCTTTGAGCTCAAGGATCTCATCCGCCAGCAACTCGACGAGTGCTGGATCATGCGCCACAAGTAGCAGCGCCATACCGCGCTCGTCGACCAAGCGCCGGACCAAGCGCGCGAACTCATAGCGCGCCAGCGGATCCAAAGCAGCGGTGGGTTCATCGAGCACCAGCACGCGCGGCTGGATAGCCACGGCGCGACACAGAGCAATGCGCGCGCGTTCTCCACCCGACATCTCATGCGGCAGATGGCTTTGCAGGACTGGCTTCAAGCCCACCGCGCGTAGCAGATCCAGAGCCCGAGTTAGCGCAGCTTGCACAGAGAGGTTGTCGAGCACGATCATCGGCTCGCAAATCGACTCCAGCACATACTGGCGCGGATCCAGCGAACCACGCGGGTCTTGGAACACCGCGCCAAAGGCACGCCGCAGAGGCCGCCGGTCCGCTTCGCGCATGCGGGACCACTCGTGGCGCACACCGTGCTCGTCGCGGTACAGCACCGCCCCCGAGGAAGGCGACTGAAGTCCTAAAAGCACACGCACCAAGCTGGTTTTGCCGCAGCCCGAGGCCCCTACCAAGGCCGTGATGCGGCCTGCGTACAACTGCAAGCTGGCGCCGCGCAAGACTTGCAGGCGACGCCCGTGGGACTCGTGCTGTAAGTGCACATCGAGTGCCTCTAGCACGAGAGTGCTGGTCTCCGGCGGAGTGCGCGGGAGCGTGCGTGCGTGCCAAGCCTCCACCAACGGCAACGAACGATCCGCCAGGACGTCTGCCGAGGCACCCACGCTCACGGGCCGCCCGTCCTCCAGCACCAACACACGCTGCGCCGCCTGCGCGACGGCAAAGGCGTGTGTGGCCGCAATCCAGGTCAGGCCTTGATCGCGACGCAGGCGTTCCAAGTCGTCAAGCAAACCGGACGCAGCTTGGGCGTCAAGAGCACTTGTCGGCTCATCCAAGACCAAGATCTTGGGCTCGCGCACCAGGGCCACCGCCAGCAACACGCGCTGGCGCATGCCACCCGACAACTCATGCGGGTGCAGCTGTGCGATGTGCTCGGCATTGGCAAAACCTGCGATCTCGAGCGCGCGTACGCTGCGCGCGTGCCACTGCGCACGCGGCACGCCTAAAGAACGCAAAGGCTCGGCCACCAAGCGACCAATCGTCCACAAAGGATCCAAGCTGGCGAGCGGCTCCTGGAACACGACACCGATGACTTGCCAGGACGGACGCGTATCGGCCCGGATCACGCTCCCCGCCAGGGTTTCCGCGGGATCCAACAGGTCCGCGATGGCACGCAACAGTGTCGACTTGCCTGCACCCGAGCAGCCGACGATGGCCAAGGACTGACCTTGGTCGAGCTGCAGCGACACTCCGCGCAGGACAGTCGCGTCTGCGCGTGCGACACCGACATTGTTGAGCTGCAAGACCGGCGTCATGAGCGAGGCTCCTCACGACGCTCCCCCAGCACCAGCAGACAAGCGCAGGTGAGTGCGACCAACAGGCTAGGTGGCAGCCACAACCACCAACGCTCCAGCCCGCCGGCTTCGCCAGCGAGCGCGCCCCATGTGGGTTGCGGGATGGTGGTCGCCAATCCGAGCCAGGACAGCGCGGCCTCTACGCCTACCGCTGATCCCGCCAAGAATGCGGCCGCTGTGGCAGCAGCCGGCAACGTTGCAGGCAGGATGTGGCGCAACAGAATCCAGCCTTCGGGGATGCCGACCACGCGCAAGGCCTGCACATGCTCCCGCGCGCGTTCGACCAGCGTCTGCGCGCGTACCAAGCGAGCGACGGGAACCCACGCAACGGCCGCAACCAACAGCGCCACGGTCACCGACGGCACGACACGACCGCGCACAAGCGCGAGCACCACAATCGCCAGGAAGAGGAAGGGAATGCTGGCCAAGGTCTCCATCAGGCGCACGCACAGCGTGTCGAACCAACCGCCCAGCAGACCGCAGGTTGTGCCGATCAACCACCCCAAGGCCAAGGCTACTGCCCCGGCCAGCAGTGCGATCTCGAGCGAGATGGCCGAGCCGTGAAGCAAACGGGACAACGCATCACGGCCTAGACCATCTGTGCCCAACCAGTGCGGATTGGGCCTTGTGTAGCCGCCGGGCGCACTCCACGCCTCGCTCAGTTGGGTCTGTGCGGGACCGTGCTGCACCAAGGGCCACAGGACCCTGTCAACGTGCACCTGAGCGCGTTCGACACGGTAGGTGTCCACGCGGGCGAGCTCGGGTTGTTGGACGGCTTGCAATCCAACCCACACCAGCACGGTGGAAGCTGCCAGACCGAGCGCCCACCACAGCCTATGCCCGTCCGGCAGGCGGCCACGAGCTGTCCAAAAAACTAGACAGGCTAAGACTGGCAGCAGCGCCAGCCGCAGCAGTGCCCCCGAGTCCACACTCGCCAACACCGGAGAGCCCACCATGCGACGCACGCGGGGCAGCTCCAGGTTCTCCAACCACGGCGCCAGGAGGCGTTGCACGTCGACAAGGCGCTCGGGGCGTTTCGCGCAATCGGTCATGGTGCTGCGCACGCGCGCCACCTCAGACTCGGGAGCGCTGCTGCGCGCGGCGGCTTGCTCCCACGCACGCTCGAGTTCCGTCCATGCCGTGCTTGCCTGCGTGGCTGCAGCATCGGCAGCCAGAGCCGTCCGATACTGATCCAAGGCCGCGCCAAGTTCTACTTGGGCAAGTTGTGCCGCTTGCACATCGCGAGCGTCGGCCCAAAGCGGCTTGTCATTGGCCACCAGAGGCGCAAGCCAAGCCAACGCAAGCAATGCGCCCAAGACGCAAGCTGCCAGGCTCCGCAGCGGATCAGCCATGTGTCACGTCTCCTTGACGGCTACGCGGGTCGAGGCTGCGCACCAACTCGTCGGCCAAGACCGAACCTACGACCGCCACTACGGCAGCAAGGGTGCAGGTCGCCAAGACAATCGAGAGGTCGCGCGCGAGCACGGCTTCCGTGGCGTAGCTACCCAAACCTTGGAGTGCGAAGACGGTCTCCACCACCACGGCACCCGAGACCAGCGCCGGCAGCGCACCACCGAACAAGCCGATCAACGGTGGCAGGGCATGCGGAAGCGCATGACGGCGCAGGGCTTGAGCGCGCGTCAGGCCGTTGGCGCGGGCCGCACGCATCCACTCCTCGCGCTCGAGTTGCAGCAGGTTCGTCGACAACTGCCGCGCCAAGTGGGCGATGCCACCCAAGGAAAGGGCCAGTACCGGCAACACCAAGTGCCAAGCGCGATCCAACAGGAACGGCAGCTGTGGTTCACGACTGTCCAAACCGGTGGCGGGGAACCAGTTGGTGCCCTGAGGCCCGAGGAGTGCCACCAGAAGCAAGGCCAGCGCGAAGCCGGGCAGCGCATCCAGCAGCAGCAAGAAGGTGGAGACCAGACGCGCAACATAGCGTCCGCGCGGTGCAGTACTCAGGAGCGCCAACCACACGCTTACAGGCAACGCCAAGAGCAACGCGACGACAAAAGCGCCCAATGCCAGAGGCACTGTAGTCAGCGCGCGCTGTGCCAACTCATCGCGGATGCGCACCTGTGGACGACTCCACTCCGTGCCGAACTCCAGAGCCAACAGACCGTGCCAAGGACGAGTGCCATCCCCTCCGAACCAACGATGCCCGCGCGGAGACAGGTCAAAAGGACCTAACGCATGTGCGTATTGGCGCCACACGGATGCGTCGAGCAAATGCTCTTCCGCGAAGCGCTGACTGCTGAGGGATTCCGTTGCGGTGCGCCCCTCCGCACCTTCGCTGTGCAGGGCGCGCACATCGCCTGGTGCCAAGCGGAAGGCGAGCACCACGATCAACACCACCAAGGGCACAGTGATGGCCCAGCGCACCAACAAGCGCAGGAGCAAACGCACCAGCCGTGCGCTCAACGCGGCGCTCCTTGTGCTGCGTCTGCGCTGCGGGCAAAGCCCAGCTCGCGCGTCACATAGTTGGGGTCTGCCTGCTGCCAGCGCAAGCCATGTAAGGCGCGGCGGCTGACGACTTTGCGCAACGGCGAGGCACCAAAGAGATAAGGCTGCACTTCGGCGATGCGCCGGTGCAATGCCAACCAGAGTTCGGCACGACGCGCGGGGTCAAGCTCGCGTTGTCCCGCTTCGATCAAGCGATCGACCTCAGCATCCACCAGCGCCGAGAAGTTGTTGCCTGCGGAGCCCGCCGGCGCATGCTTGGAATGCCAGCTTTGTTCCGGGTCCGGTTCAGCGGACACCGCCCAAGCCAACATCACGGCGTCGTACTCACGCTGGTTCCGGCGCGCCACGAGCTGCGCCAACTCCAAAGGAGTGACTTGCAAGGCGATGCCCACGCGACGCAGAGCCTCTTGGTAGTACGCACCAAAGTCTGCCGCGGTGCGGTTTTGAGCTTGGACCAACAGCTCCAAACGCAACGGCGCGCCATCGCGCTCGAGCACGCCATCTTGGTCCAGATCCTTCCATCCGCTGTCGCGCAGCAAGCGCGCCGCACGCTCGGGATCGAAGGCCGGTGCCGACACATCCTCGGGACAGAACGGTGAACCGGGCGGGTACGGGCCCGACACGCGCGCTGCCAAGCCGCGGTAGTGCGCCTGCACAAACGCGTCCATGTCAACCGCATGGGCGAGTGCTTGGCGCACGCGTACATCCGCGAGTGCGGGTCGCAGTTGGTTCCAAGCCACATACCAATAGCCCGGCGATTCGAGCAGGCTGCGCACGATGCGGCCCTCAGTCTCGGCGGTGACTGCGGCTTGAGAGTAGAAGTCCTCGGTGGTCACCATGGCCACGATGTCCAGTTCACCTGACAGGACGGCACGGAAGGCAGCTGACGGATCCGGTTGCAGGTTCCAGCGGATGGTGTCGGCGCGACCGGCGCGTGCAGGCTCAAACCACCCGGCAAAGCGCACCAACTCTGCGCCAGCTGAGTCAAAGCGCGCCAGACGGTAAGGCCCCAAGCCAATCCAAGCCCGATTGGCCGGGTGTTCGTTCACAAAGCGTGCACGCGCGCTTTGGTCGTGCGTTTGCCCGGGCTGCACGCGCTCCAAATCGTAGAGATGACGCGGCAGGAGCGGCAGATCGGCGAGTGCAGCTTGCGCTTGGAAGTACGGCTCCGCGTAGGCAAAGCGCAGCGTGCGCGCATCCGTAGCGGTCGCGTTGAGTCGCTCGTACTGCCAGCGCAAGTCATCGCACCGCACTTCGGGATTGCGGAACAGACTCAAACTGAACAGCACATCTTCGCTGCTGAACGGTTGGCCGTCGTGCCAGCGCACGCCCTCGCGCAGGGTCACCTCCCACTCGGTCGGACTCACGGCTTGCACGCGCTCCGCGAGCAGCGGCTCAAAGCCACCTGAACGACCGCGCACCATCAGCGTCGCATGCACATCTTGCAGCAAGCGCTTGGCGTACGCCGTGTTCACCAGCAACGGGTTCAGTTGCTTGGGTAGAGACTCTGTGTGCACCACCACGGTGCCGCCTGAAGCCAACGCACTGTCTCGCTCGGGATGGAACGCATCCACCGCGCGCAACGCCGTGCGCTCGGCCTGCGTGCGCGGCAAGGCGAGCGGCAGCACAGAGCTGCTGGCCTGCTTCGGCTCGCCGCCCGAGCAAGCCGCCAGCCCACCTAGCGCCAAGCCGGCTAGAGCCAACAGGGCTTGGTGTGGAGTTGCCGAGCGGAGCATGGATCCGAGCGTACTTCCCGCACAGCGCCGTTGCCAAGGCTAGCCTCCCAAGGGGTATCTTGGCGGGCATGACGCACACCGGCATCGCGGTCGAGGGCCTACGCCACAGCTATGGCGGGCGGCCTGCTGTGGACGGCTTGTCCTTCACCGTGCAGAAGGGCGAGATTGTCGGTTTTCTGGGGGCCAACGGCGCCGGCAAGACCACGACCTTGCGGGCCATCGCTGGCACTTTGGAACCCGATGCCGGGCGGATTCAAGTTGCCGGCGTCGACACGCGCCGCGAGCCATTGGCAGCGCGGACGAAGACCGGCTACCTAGCCGAGCATGACGGCTTGTGGGATGGCATGAGCGCGCATGCGGTGCTGTGCTTCCATGG
>Ga0255096_1000825_pt1 | contig 13938 bp, 8 predicted proteins | sample Colum_Atlam_RepA_2_FD_188563 | JGI IMG/M metagenome (GOLD analysis project Ga0255096, IMG submission 188563) | Freshwater microbial communities from Columbia River, Oregon, United States - Colum_Atlam_RepA_8d | ecosystem: Environmental > Aquatic > Freshwater > River | place: USA: Oregon...
GAGTTCGCCTGCCGGTTGCGGTGGACACCCGGTACGCTGGTGATGTGGGACAACCGCATCTGTGTACACAAGGCCTTCAACGACTACGACGGCCACACCCGTGAGATGTTCCGCACCATCGTCAACGGCGAAGTGCCGGCCTGAACCCAAGTGCGGCGGCCGCCACGATAAAGACCTGAAATTATTTCCGGGTTTTCCCTGTCTGTGTCGTTGTGTGTACGGCCGGCAGCTGCCAGAATCCGTGCGTCCCGCAACCCCGTGTTGGGAAAACCACGCTTTGACCACGTCAACCAGTCCCACCGCATCGGCCACCAAGACCGATCTGCTCAACGATCCAGTAGGCACCGCGCTCTACCGCACTGCCGTCCCTACCACTATCGGCGCCATCGCTGTCATTGCGTACTACCTGGCGAATACTTTTTTTGTCAGCCTGCTCGGTATCGATGAGTTGGCTGCCATCGGCTTCACCTTCCCTGCCACCATCCTGTTCACTTATTTCGGTGTGGGGCTGGGTATAGGCACCTCTGCGCTGGTCGGCAAGGCAATCGGCAGCAAGAATCCGGAGCAGGCCTGCGAGATCACCTTTGCCAGCATGGCAATTGGACTCCTGCTCGGCCTGTTGTTCATGTTGCCGGCCTTGTGGAGCATTGACCTCGTGTTCCCGCTGCTTGGGGCCCGTCCCGAGCGTATGCAGCTTATCCGGGAGTACATGCAGATCTGGTATGTCGGCATGCCGCTGCAATTGATGCAGTTCGCCGGCACGGCAGTGATCCGGGCCACCGGCAATGCCAAGCTGCATGGCAAGCTGATGACAATCAGCGCCATCATCAATGCGATTCTGGACCCCATCCTGATTTTCGGCATCGGCCCGTGGGAAGGCATGGGCATCGGAGGTGCCGCACTGGCAACTGTCATCGCATGGGCGTTCACCATCGTCGTCATCAGTTACCAACTGTGCGTGAAGGAAAAACTGCTGCGGTTCAAGCTGCCGGCCATGCACCATTTGCTGGATTCGTGGCGCCGTCTGCTGGTGATCACCGCGCCGGCAGCGCTCGCCAACATGATCACGCCAATGGCGTCAGCCGTGCTGACCGCGACCATCGCGGTGTATGGCCCGGAAGCGGTTGCCGCCTATGGCGTGGCCAGCCGGCTCGAAAGCTTCATCATGATTGTGGTGCTGGGCATGTCGATGAGCGTGCCGCCATTCATCAGCCAGAATTTCGGCGCCCACCGCTACGACCGTGTGCGACAAGGCCTGCGGCTGGCATTGAAATTTGTGCTCGTCTGGCAGTTGCTTTTGTATGCGCTGGTAGCGTTGTTCGCGCCGTGGATAGCGGCCATCTTTACCACTGAACAGAGCGTGCGCGACACTATCACCATGGTGCTGCGTATCCTGCCTGCATCCTACGCCTTCCAGGGCATGGTGGTGCTGAGCGCGTCGTCGTTCAATGCACTGCACGCACCGCGCAACGGCCTCATCACCAGCCTGCTGCGTTTCTTCGTGTTCTATGTGCCACTGGCATTGTTCGGCAATCAATACTGGGGGCTGAAGGGTCTCTTCGTCGGCGCCGCGGTAGGCAATGTGCTTGCCGGTGTGGTCATTACCAAATGGATCAGCGTGTACACCAAGCGCCTGCTGGTCGCCCAGCCACTGCCGACCTGAGCAACCACGCCCTTACGCGGAAATGTTGCCCCGCTAACGTGGTAGTTGCGCTTCACCGCTGACAAACGGTTGGATAGCCAGGGAAACAGTTTGGAAATCAAAACACTGAAGAGCCTGCGCAACCTCGTTGTAGCGATCCTGCAGCAGGATACCCAGAATCACCGCATGCACGCTCCAGAGCCGCAGTGCCTCTGCGTCACCGTCTTCCAATAATTGCAACAATCGGATCAGCATAGGTCGCGAGCTCTCCGGCTCCTGCATGCCGGGCCTTTCGTCAGCTACCGACTCCTGCTGGAACTGTGGTCTCGGTGGTATCCATTTCACCAGCACACGCCATACTTCTGCCGGAGAAAACGGCTTTGTTACCAGATCCACGATACCCGCTTGTGCATAGCGGTCACGTTCGGCCTGAATCACATTGGCGGTGTATGCCACGATCGGAAGTGTGCTGTGCCGTGAATCCTGCCGGATACGCTGACTGGTACTGATTCCGTCGAGCACAGGCATTCTGATGTCCATCAATACCAGATCGTAGCGCTCTCTGGAGCGGTCAAGCATCTCGATTGCGATAGTGCCATTGTCCGCGGTTTCTACGATGAAACCGGCTCTACTCAGTAACTCAACGCCGATCCGCCGGTGAATCTCATCATCCTCCACCAGCAGAATGCGGGACCCACGCAAGCGCTCAAGATCTTCAGTCCCGAACGCCGCTGCGGTGGGTGTAATAACGGTAGATTCCCTATCCATGCGTACCGTAAGCCAGAAGGTGGATCCCACGCCGGGCTCACTGTCCACACCCACTTCACCCCCCATCAAAGCGACAAGATGCTTGCATATGGCAAGGCCAAGTCCGGTTCCTCCGTACTTGCGGGTGGTGGAGGCATCTGCCTGCGCAAAGGTCTGAAACAGACTATCGATCTGCTGGCGGGTCATCCCGATACCGGTATCCCGAACCTCCACGCGCAACGCAGCCCCCAGGACCGTAGCCTGCCGCATGACCTTGATGACAACGCCACCGTCCGTGGTGAACTTGATGGCATTTTCGACATAATTGATCAGCACTTGGCCCAGACGCAGAGAATCGCCGCGGAACCAGGCAGGCACATCGTCCGCCACCTCGCAGGTCAACGACAAAGACTTTGCCTGAGCCTTGCCGCGGCACACACCCAGCACATTGTCGAGCATGGCTTGCAGGTCAACGCGTACATGCTCAAGCTGAAGCTGGCCGGCTTCTATCTTCGATAAATCCAGAATGCCATTGATGATCCCGAGCAGGTGCTGGGAGGCATCCTGGATCTGTAGCAAGTAGCCACGCTGACGCTCGTCCACTTCCGTCCCCAGCGCGAGGCTGGAAAAGCCCATGATGCTGTTCATCGGTGTGCGGATCTCATGGCTCATGTTGGCCAGGAAGTTGCTCTTGGCTTCAGTGGCCCGCACTGCCTGTTCCAGCGAGCGCATCAGTTCCTGTTCGACTATCGACATTTTTTCAATCATCGCAAGCAGCTCGAGATTGGTCTCGTACAGCTCACGCGTCTTGTTCTCGGCGATTGATTCGGCCTGGCGGCGCGCAGCTTTCTCACGCGAGTTGGACTTTTTCAGGCGAGCAATTTCCTCCGCTGGGTCCTCGGGTTGCACCTTCGGCGCCTGCAGCGCGGCGTCCACTGCTTACAGCCCCGCGCCAGTGTTTCGGTGCAGCACGAACGTTGCCTGCGTGCCCGGAATCAGCCCTTCGTCATGACGCTCGACAGTGATGGACTCCCCGAAATGGGCGATACACGCGTTGAGCATTCCGTGGGCCAAATCGGCAAAGGGCCGATTGGACCTGTAGATGAGCGTGAGGTCATTGGTGCCTGTTCGCTCACAGGCAAACGAAGGCAGTTCAGCATCCGGGTACAGTTTGCGCACCTCAACATGCACATTACCATCGATCATGGCGACAAATTCGAATGCATCTTTCACACCATGGAATTTTTGCGGGTAGTCGCGCAGCAGACTCTGGAACAGGTGTTCCCCGAAGGTCCTTACGAGCGCAGGTATCGGCACGTCGACTTTTTCACTGAGGCAGCTGACCAATCGTAACAACTGCTTGTGGTCGTAAGTCCCAACTGTAGTGTAGGCGCCACCCGTAGGCAGATCCGCTGCCTCGATAACAGTCTCGAGAGTTCTTGCCGAGAACTTCTCTTCCACCATTTCCATCAATTCGACAAAAATCATGCCTTTCATTATTTGTTATCTCCATCAGCTTCAAATCTAAGGCGCCACCCGATCGCAAGTGTGCCGATATCCTTGTATTCATAAACCACGCCTGGAGCAGTGGCGGCCGACACAGGACCCGGGATATTCATTACACGCGAGTACTGCATAAACAACTCATTGTTATCGCCGACGAGGTACTCAAAACCCAGGCGCCACTGCCAGATGAAGCCTGAATCATCCGCGTTCGCAAAGCACTGACAACCGCCGGAGAAACCCAGCGTTGGCAATGCGGTCGTTGCTCAGCACATTGCCTGTGGCTGTGGCGCCCGTGGCATCGGCCGCACCGTATTGGTTTGCAGCCAGCGCTTCGATCGATTCTTTGGCACTGTTGAAATCATTGACGGCAGCCGGCGCATCGTTGGCACCCTGGATCTTTACAGTGAGGCTGGTGGTTGACTTGGCACCGGCAGCGTCCTTCATCGTGTAGGTAAACACGTCGGACAGCGTATTGGAGGTGGTGCGCAGCGCTTCTACCGCCGTATTGCTGTTGTTGACCACGTACTTGTAGCTGCCATCGGAGCCGAGCGTCAGCGTGCCGTAAGTGCCGGTAACGGATGTGCCTGTGGCAGAGGTGGTACTCGCCGTTACTGCCGTAGTGGCAGATGCAATGCCGACATTGCTTACTGTCAGCGTATCGCCGCTATCGAGGTCTATATCGTTCGAAAGCACGTTGCCGATGGCATTGACCGTGGTTACCACAGTAGTGCCCGAACCTTGCTCAAGTGCAGGACCACCACTGGCACCTGCTGAAAGTCCAAGATTGCTGGTGTCAGCAACAGCAGTAGGGGCAGTACTGGTAGGCAACAGCGAGTTCAACGCACTGTCCACCCGGTCAGACGACGAGTTGACCGACTTGGTGCTGACGCCGCTTGATACCGCAAGATTGTTGAAGTACGCCTGGTCAACTACAAGGATGAAGCCGGTGTTGTCGGCTGTCCCGGGGTCGCTTGGAGCATCGGCGGAATCACCATCTGCGTTGCCATCGACCTGGGCACTGGCCAGACTGGTGAAGTCTTCGTCGGTCCACATATAAAAGCCGACTATCTTGCCGCCTACCTTGATTGGACGGCTGATCCAGCCATAGTAGTTCTGCCCCCCTATGTTGATAGCGGTAGCGGATACGTCGTTACCGCTGAAATTGGCAGACCCCGTGCCGTCATCAATGGAAGCCTTGCCGAGCGGAAGGCTGAAATCAAAGGTAAGGCTGTTGCTCTCTTTGTCGGCGGTGCTGGTAACCCTGTAGGCATTGGAGAACGAGAACCCGGCCAATTGGTGCGGCCATTGCTGCAGTACCTGTGGTGCGAAAGGGATGAGATCAGCGGGGAAACCGCCTGACAACTGCCAGTGGGGGCCGTCTGTCGTCATGCCCAACGGATGGTTACTGGCGTAGACGAAGGCACCGGTAAGTTGGGACAGGGTACGCACCAGCGGACTGTCATTGCCGATACCACATCCCCACAACGCGATGGAACGTACCTGCCATTGCCAGATCAAGTTGCAGTGGTCCATCAAGGCCGCGGCATCAATCCACTCACCACCAATCAGGATGGCGCCATAGCGGCCATGCCCGACAAGATGCAGAACATCATGCCGATGCCCGCCAAGAGCCCGGGTAATTTCCTCCAGCGGATTACTGCCAGCCGCAATTACACGCGAGGGTACTGTGGCCCCTTGCAGCAATTGTGCGATGTCGCGGGCCCCGCCATCGGCAATGAGTAAATGTGGGTAAACAGACTTGTCGTATGCAACGGCAGCGGTATTTGTCATGTATGGCGAAGCGTCTAGTTTGGCAGCTTGGATAAATGCGAATTTCAGGAAAAAAAAACAACTAAATCAGTATGGTAACTGCTACTCGCAGGCGGGCATCGTACATTTCATACGCGATCAACCTTGTAAATACTTGTAACATTGCGTTGACAATTTCGGCCCGCCATCATTGTCGAAAGTCAAGCGCGCAAACAGGGGAATGATTCCTTTGTTTCATCGTTTTTCAGCAGATTTGCGGTATGCCACAAGGGGCAACTATCTGAAGGTGTTACCTGTAGCGATTGCGGCGCGCAAACCACCTCTGTATCATTACCGTGATACAGAAACCCGGAGCCCGCATGAAACTCAAACTCGACCCCAAGGCCGCCACTCCCGTCTTCCAGCAACTGGTTGAGCAAATCCATTTCATGGTGAGCTCCGGCGAACTCGCTGCCGGCGCCAAACTGCCCTCGATCCGCGCGCTGGCCGACAAACACAAGCTGGCGATCAACACCGTGGCAAAGGCGATGCGGCAGTTGGAGTTCCGCGGCCTGATACAGGCTCAGCCGCGCAGTGGTTTTGTGGTGGCCAGCAAGGACGCCAGCATCGGCCGCTATCAGGCGCGCGGGGTTTCCAGCGACAAGACCGAAGTGCACAAGGTGGTCGACAAACTCGATCATGGCCTGTTCAAGCACGCCTTCTGCAAGATCACCGAAGACTTCCTCACCGGCAATCCGGATTGCTGCAATGTCATCCATGCCGACGGCAGCGGCACCAAGTCCATCCTTGCCTATCTGGCCTACAAGGAAACCGGCGATGCGAAGGTATTCCACGGGATTGCGCAGGATTCGATCGTGATGAATCTCGACGACCTGCTGTGCGTCGGCGTCAACGGCCGCATCCTGCTGGCCAACACAGTCAATCGCAATGCATTGAACTGCCCCGGCGAAGTGATAGGTGCCTTGATCGAAGGCAGCGAAACTTTCCTCAAGCGCCTGCGCAGCCTTGGCGTGAAGATTTACAGCGGCGGTGGCGAAACGGCTGACGTTGGCGATCTCACCGGCACCCTCGTGGTCGACAGCACCGCAGTAGCCGTGATGCGCAAGCAAGACGTAATCACTGCTTCCACCATCAAGCCCGGCATGGTGATTGTCGGCCTCTCCTCCACCGGCCAGGCCAGTTATGAAGACAGGGAAAACAGCGGTATCGGCAGCAACGGCCTCACCAGTGCGCGCCATGAAATGCTGAGTTCCTACTACGCCGACAACTACCCTGAATCGTTCGACAGCAACGTGGCACCCGATCTGCGCTACTGCGGTCCCTATCGTCTGCACGATCCGCTGCCGGGTTCGACGATGACCGTCGGCGACGCGCTGCTGTCACCCACCCGCACTTATGCACCCGTGATCTACCAACTGCTGGATGAACACCCCGGCCTCATCAGGGGCCTGATCCACTGCAGCGGCGGCGCGCAGACCAAGTGCCTGAAGTTCGGCGACAACATCCACTTCATCAAGGACAAGCTGTTCCCTACCCCGCCCATCTTCAAGACCATCCAGAAGGTCTCCGGCACTGCATGGAAGGAAATGTACAAGGTGTTCAACATGGGCCACCGCATGGAAGTGTACTGCACACCGCAGGATGCGAAGACAGTGATCAAGGTGGCCAAGGGCTTCAACATCAACGCGAAGATCATCGGCCGCACCGAAGCGTCGAAGAAGGGAAATTCACTTAGCCTCACACACAAAGGCAGCATCTTCAGCTACTGAGACTGCACGGACAGAAGTCGTGTAAATAAACTGGCAAAACCGCTGGTTTGCACTATGTTGTGGTGGACTGGTTCTGCTCAGCGTGGTGCTTATGGAAGGCAACAACAACCACAATTTCTCCGCCCGCCTGCTGCTTGAACTGCGCCGCAACCCGGCGCGGCCATTGATCCACTGCGGTGACAGCTGCTACAGCGCCGGCCAGCTGCTTTACAAGGTACACATCCTCTCGCTGGCACTGCGCAGCCACGGCATCGGGCGCGGCGATATCGTTGGCGTTTGCATGCAGCGGGGTCCGGAACTGCTGGCTTCGATGCTGGCACTGTGGCAACTCGGTGCAATCTATGCCCCGCTCGATCCGCTACTGCCGCGCGAACGCCTGCAGCACTACAGCGAGGCAGCCGGCTTGAGGCTGCTACTGACGCAGGAGTCGCTGCAAAATCTTGCCGACACGCTGCCGTTGCCGCTGGTTGTCGTGTTGCCGCCTGGCCCCGCTTATTCTGGTTGCCCCAGCGTACGCGACCTGCTCGATACCACTCGCACAGTTACCGTTGATGCGCCCGCCTACCTGATGTTCACCTCCGGCAGCAGTGGTCAGCCCAAGGGGGTATTGCTGAGTCATGACAATCTCGCGGGCTTTTTTGACGCAGTTGCTGCCCTGTGGTCACCCTGCGCGCACTGGCGCTACCTCGCCTGCGCCAGCGTTGGCTTTGACATTTCACTGTTCGAGCTGTTGTCGCCGCTCGTCTTCGGTGGCGAGTTGATTGTCGCCAGCGCCGACGAAGTACATGACGCCCCTTCCCTGCTCGAGCTGATTGCCCGCCACCAGATCGACGTAGTGCAGGCCACACCGTCGTTGTGGCAATTGTTGGTGCAGTATCCGTGGCCATTGGTGGCGCGGCCGCTATTGGCCATCAGTATCGGTGAGGCGCTCGGCAAAGGCCTGGCGCATCAGCTGCTCGAACGCTGCGAGCAGCTGTGGAACCTTTACGGACCCACAGAATGCACGATCTGGGCAACAGCACACCGCATCGGTGAAACTGACACCACTGTGGACGCACCCGCCGTCATAAGTCTTGGCCAGCCTTTGGCGGGCTACCACGCCGATGTCATCAATGGCGAGCTGGTGCTTGGCGGTGTTGGTGTCGGGTTGGGCTACCTCCAACAGCCTCCATTATCGAGTGACCGGTTTTTCATCGATTCCAACCGCCGCCTCTATCGCACCGGTGACGCCTGTCGCCGCGATCATGCCGGCAACTTCCACTTCCTCGGCCGCTTTGACACACAGGTCAAGGTGAACGGGTACCGTATCGAACTCGAAGAATTGGAAGAAGCGCTGCGCTGCCACGGCTCAATCCAACAGGCAGCATGCGTTACCAGACCTTTGCAGCACACACCACAGGCCTCGCAACTACTCGCATTCATCGTGTGCCGTACCGGGGCTCCCAACAAGGATGCCACCCGATTCAATCAATGGTTGGCAGAGTCGCTGCCAGCGTGGATGCTGCCGCACCGTTACTTTGTGGTTGACCGCCTGCCGCTGACCTTGAGTGGCAAGATTGATCGTAAGGCGCTAATGGACCTGGCGATCGACGAGGCCAGCGATCAGATTGAAGTAATGGACGCACTGGCACGCGAAGTCGCCTGCATCTTTCGTGAGGTGCTGGAAGTACCACATGTAGGCCCGAACGACAGTTTCTTTGATCTTGGCGGCTCGTCAATGCTGAGCGCTACGCTGGTGCTGACAATCAACCAGCGCTTCGCAAGCAACATCAGCCTGCGCAAGGCGCTGGCTACACCACCGACCGTCCGCAGCCTCGCCGCGCTACTGCATGAAGGTACTGCGACAAAGCCACTTTCATAGCGCATCGACCAACTTCTGCAGTGCACCCTCCATCCACTCCACTAGCGTATTGATATCGGTTGCTGGCACCACATCGGCAGCATACTCGACGTTGATACAAGCACCGGCTACTTCAAATTTCAGCAGGTATTGCCCATGCGTCGCCGGTAACACCTGCCAACTGGCAGCCAGCGGAGACCAATCACACTGTGCGACCGGAAAATTCTGCAAGGCAAGCACAATATCGAACCAGGCATTGCCGTCCGCCAGCACGGGTGGCCGTAATGCCCGCACCAGTTCCGGCAGCGGTATCGCATGCGACAGCACCTGCTGTATCGACTCGTGCAGGTAGGCCAACTGCATCGGAAGTGGTTGGGAATCATCAGCATCCAGCAACAGCGGCAGCAACTGCATGTAGCAACCGACACTCTGCTCCTCCGCCACATTGGCCCGCCCTGCCACCGGAAATCCGATCGGCAACGCCACATTGTTGCCGATACGGCGCAATGCCAGCGCCAATGCCGTGGCCAGCACTGCAAACAAGGTGCATTGGCTGGCAGCACACAATTCCTGCAACCGTGGTATCAGCGGCTCGGGCAGCTGATACTGCAACCGTTGCAATCGGTAGGGCCACTGCTGTGCGCGTGGTTGCCACGGCAAGTCCGCTGATAGGCTGGATGCGCTGCCCAGGTATTGCTGCCACCACACCAACTGCCGCTGATGCAGGTCACTGGCAAAGCGTTGCTGCTGGCGATGGCAATGAGTAGCAAAAGCCGTGTCGACGACAGGGGGCTGCCAGCTGCGATTGGTGAACAGTGCCTGATAATTCAAAGCCACCTGTTGCAACAGCACCATGCCGGACCAGCCATCGAGCACACAGTGATGACCGCATAGCAGCAGACTATGGTGGCTAGCGTCGTGACGTACCAGACGGCAGCGGAATAAAGTGCAGGCGAGATCAAACGGTTCTGCGGCCCAGCTGGCAGCGAACAGCGGCAGATCTGCAACAGGCAGATCAATAATAGACAGCCCAACAACAGACAGTGCACCAGGTTCCTCTGAGCGTGGCGGCGTCGACGCCCTGCGTACCAGCAATTGCCGACGCCCGACATCCAGCTGTAACGCCATGGTCAGCAACGAAAACTGCTGCTGCAACGCGGCCACCGCAGCGCTCAGCACATCGGGTTGCAGTGGACCGTGCAATGCAATCACAACACCACTGTTGTAGAGGTTACCAACGCGACTTTGCTGTTCACTCCACCAAAGGCCCTGCTGGCTGCTGTTGGCGACGAACTCCTTTGCCGCGCTTGTCACCTCAGTAGCCGGTGGTTGCACTGGCGTCGCAACGCTGGCTCCAAGTGACGCACACCAGCGAGCCATCTTCCCCGGTGTGCTGTAATGGGGAAGATCCTGTAAACGCAGCTCCACACCAAGGTGCTGATGAACCCGCAGCAACAGCCGCGTCAATTGCAGCGAATCACCTCCATCGAGGAAGAAATGTGTGTCGACTTCAGCTCGACTGGCTGGCAACACCTGCTGCCACAACGCGATGATGTGAGGAAGCAGCGACGACAACTGGCTTGAATTCCTCACGGTCACGCCATAGCCGACAGGGTTGCATGGGAATGGTCGTAATCCTGCTGTAATTCAACGGCGAAGCGCAGACGATCGGGTTTGCCGCCGGGCAGCTGCGGCAGCTCGTGGCAGAACTGCAGCCACACTGGAGCCGCATACACCGCTCCGCGGCAAACGTAGAAATCCAGCAATGCATTCGTATCGACTGCCTTTCCGCTGTGCAGCTCGACCGCCAAAGCCAGACGTGCAGCACCGGATGCCACCGTGATTGGCACCACCATACAGGCACGCACTGCCGGATGCTGCAGCATCACTTGTTCGACTTCTTGCGGATAGATATTGCGGCCATTGATGACGCACATTGCATCAGCACGCCCGATAAAGAAGTAATACCCGTTGCTGTCACGCCGCAGATGATCACCAGTCTGATACCAGCCGTCCCTGTACTTGCGATGGTTCAGCACGGGATCGGTATAGCAGGGTTTGGTTGTGGCATTACGCACACTTAACTCCCCGACATCGGACTCACAGCCATCGGCGGCCAGTAGCCTGGCCTCACCAAAATGCAGGCGACCGCAACTGCCCGTTGGAGCAGCACTATCATCATGAGTGTTGTAGATGCCGGTCAGACACTCACTCATGCCATAGCCATTGTGCACGCGCACGCCGAGCAGTGCGCTGAGCTGTTGGAGCTTCGTAGTACTGATCGCCTCACCCATCGCGAGGCAGTGCCGCAGCGCAGGCAATGGAAACAGCGCGGCTTCAGCAAGCAACTCCTGCAGCAGCGAGGGGATCAGCAACACGAAGCGGCAATTGCTGCGGCGTAACAGAGCCAGGTGATCGGCCGGCTGCGCATTACGCAGCAGATGCAAAGTACGGCCTTCCAAAAGGCTCTGCAGGCAGAAACTGAGACCACCCCAGTGGGTCACCGGCAGTACATTGACGCGGGCACTCGGAACGCTATCGCCGGCATCGTCCGGAAACGCCTGGTATAGCAGGCCAAGATGACGCATGAAATTGTCGAGCATTGAGCGTGTGTAACACATGCCTTTGGGTGCGCCACTGCTGCCTGAACTGTGGAACAGTAGCGCCGTATCGACAGGCAATGGCCTTGACAGTCTGTTGCTGCGCACACTGCGCAGGCGGAGGATCGGCTGCAACCAGTGCTGCTGGCGTTCATGCAAGCGAATTACATGCGGATGCTGCAGGCGGGACAAGTGGCGCAACTCGTCAACAATGATCAGCTGCGGTGATTCCCGCAGCAGCAAATGCTGCAAGGCTGCGCTGGAAAAGTCGGGATGCAGCGGCATCATGCACAACCGCAGTGAATAGCACGCCAGCAGCAATGCAAAAAACTGGGGGTTGTTGGCAGTCATCACGAGCACCCGGTCGCCTGCCTGGAGTCCTTGCGCTTGCAGCACTGATTCGCAGTAACAGCGCTGGCGCTGCAACTCGTTCCAATTCCACACACACCGTGTGGTTTTACCCTCGGTCAGCGTCAACGCCGCTGTGTTGCCGTCCCTGAACAAGCCCGCCATCACATCGTTCAGTTCGTGCAAATCTTTCACATCATTGTGCTGCATCCTGCCTCCCTGTGGTATGCATCCGACTGTCCACTGCAGCGTAGTACATGCCCGCAGTTTTGCCAGAAAACATTTTGTGCGATGCTGCTGCGCGTTCCGTATTTCCAGGAGGCTCCATGTCCCGTTCCCTTTCCCGCTCGGCATCAATGCTGGTCGGTACCCTGTTGCTGGCCACTGGCGGTGTTCATGCTGACGAAGGCATGTGGACCTTCGACAACTTTCCGTTTGCGCAGGTGAACAGCACTTACGGCCTGCAGCTCAACCAGGCCTGGGCCGATCGCATCCAGCGCGGCGCCGTGCGCTTGACCTCGGGCTGTTCGGCCTCGCTGGTCAGCAGCGAAGGTCTGGTGCTCACCAACCACCACTGTGTGGTCGACTGTGTGCAGAACTTCTCGCAGCCAGGTCAGGATCTGGTGCAGCTTGGTTTCTACACCAAGCGCCGCGAAGACGAACGCCAGTGTCCCGGCATGGCAGCCGAGATCCTGCTGGAGATCACCGATGTCACCGGCCGCATCGGCGACGCCACCGGCGGCAAGAGCAGCGAGGACTACATCCGTGCGCGTGACAGCGAAATCTCCGCCATCGAATCCGCCTGTCAGGGTGATGCCGACGATCTGCGCTGCGAAGTGGTGTCGTTGTATCAGGGCGGCCAGTACAAGCTGTACCGCTACCGCCGTCATGCCGATCTGCGCCTGGTATTTGCACCCGAGTTCAACGCCGCCTTCTTCGGTGGTGATCCCGACAATTTCAACTTCCCGCGCTATGCCTACGACTCCGCCTTTCTGCGCATCTACGTGGACGGCAAACCGGCATCCACGCCGGAACACCTGCGCTGGCGCTCCACTCCGCTGAATGCCGGCGAGCCGGTATTTGTTGCCGGCAACCCCGGCTCTACCAGCCGCCTCTACACCACCGCCCAGATGGCGTTCATGCGTGACCACTTCCTGCCGTGGCGGCTGGCCACCCTGTCGGAGCTGCGCGGCCAGTTGCTGCAATACGCGTCGCTCGGGGCTGAACAGAGCCGCATGGCGTCCGATACGCTGTTCGGCGTCGAGAACTCGTTCAAGGCCTTCACCGGTGAGCGCAATGCCCTGGTAGACCCCAACGTGTTCGACAAACAGGCCGCAGCGGAGGCAGAGTTGCAGGCACGTGTTGCCGCAGATCCGGCACTGAAGGCCGCCGTGGGCACGGCATGGGACGATATAGCTGCTGCCGAGGCGCGCTACCGCGGGCTGTTCCTGGCGCAGCAGTATCTGGAATCACGCGCCGGTAATGGTTCGGAATTGTTCTACTACGCCCGCACGCTGGTGCGTGCTGCATCCGAACGCCAGAAGCCCGACAGCGAGCGTCTGCCCGAGTATTCCAGCGCGCGCCTGCGCGGACTGGAACAGGATCTGTTTGCCGACGCACCAGCGCAACCGCCGATGGAACAACTGCTGCTGACCTTCTGGCTGTCGAAGACCCGCGAATACCTCACCACCGATGATCCGCGTACACAGCTGTTGC
>Ga0255096_1000826_pt1 | contig 13933 bp, 8 predicted proteins | sample Colum_Atlam_RepA_2_FD_188563 | JGI IMG/M metagenome (GOLD analysis project Ga0255096, IMG submission 188563) | Freshwater microbial communities from Columbia River, Oregon, United States - Colum_Atlam_RepA_8d | ecosystem: Environmental > Aquatic > Freshwater > River | place: USA: Oregon...
GAATCACGGAATGCATCGACCTCATTGTTTCTACCAAGGTTACGCAGGGACTGAAGTGCAAGGTTCATATCGGAGGCAGCTTTTTTGCCTTCAGCGTTAGGCTCGAGGGCGAGTTTTTTGAAGCCTTCAAAAGCTTCCTTGTAGTTTCCCTGATTGTATAGTTTTTGATATTTCTCAGAGGATTCATCAGCGCCACGAACCTGCCCTTTAAAGAATTCGGGCAATGCAAGTACTGCCATCGTCAATAGAAACCCTGCGCAAGCCAAGGGGATAAGTTTTTTGTTCATGGCTGATCCTTTGAAGGTAAATAAACGGCCTTGATACTAAGACGAATCTTGGCTCCATTTGGATTGAAGATACCTTAAAAGAGTTAAGCAGAAGAATAGGAATATGGAAGAGGGATTATTATTTGTAACTTTCCTCTAAAAAATAGGGTTTAGATGCTAGCAAATGAAGCTGCTTCCCCTTATTCTAAAATCAGTATTTAGTAAACCATTTAAGTTGTTGAGGTGATCATGATTAAAAGATTAATGGCTTCCATGCTGCTTTTGGGCATAGCTGTGAGTATGAGTTTTTCTCCACTTTTTGCTCAAGATGCCAAGAAAAAGAAGTTAATTATTATTGCAGGAAAGAAAAGCCATGGCTATGGCCAGCATTCTTTCAAAGCTGGTTGCTCTTTGCTTAAAAAAGCACTTGATGAAAACGTTCCAGGTCTTGAAACCACTTTGGTTTTAGATGGCTGGCCCGCGGATGAATCCATCCTCGATTCCGCAGATGGCATATGCATTTATAGCGATGGGGGTGGCGGCCACCCTTACAATGCTCACCTCGAAAAAATTGATTCCCTCGCAAAGAAGGGTGTAGGACTTGCAATGTTTCACTACGGAGTAGAGACTACCAAGGGAAAGAATGGGGATAAATTTCTTGATTGGATCGGTGGTTATTTTGAACCCAACTGGTCGGTCAATCCACACTGGCGCCTTAGCGATTCTGAGCTTGCTAAAAATCACCCGATTACCAGGGGTGTAAACCCTTTCAAAACCCAAGATGAATGGTATTACCACATGCGATTCAGGCCAAAAATGGAAGGCGTTACTCCAATCCTAAGCGCACTTCCTCCTTCCGAAACTTTGGTTAACAAAGATGGCAAACTTTCGCGTGGCGATGGCCCCCACAGCAATAACCCTTTTGTTCGCGAAGCTGTTCTTGATCGCAAGGAAAAGCAAGTACTTGCCTGGGCATGCGATCGTGCCGATGGCGGCAGGGGTTTTGGTTATACTGGTGGTCATTCCCATTGGAACTGGGGCAATGACAATAACCGTAAGATGATCCTTAATTCCCTCGCTTGGATTTGCAAGGTTGAAGTGCCATCTATGGGTGTGAATTCCAAGAGGCCAACCTTGATGGAACTTCGCGAGAACATGGATTATCCAGTGCCCGATAAATTCGACTTCGCCAAGATTGAAAAAGAATTAGAAGAATCGAACAAGTAAGTGTTCGGTCTTTTGTACAATTAAGCCCCGAAGATGTATTATCTCCGGGGCTTTTTCGTTGGTTCTATCAAGGCTTGAAGAGTTGGACCGCAACGATTTCTTTGTCGGTTCGTGCAAAGATGCACCCTTGGGCGAATGCAGGATGAGCCCAGGTGAAACCGCACACGCTGATTTTATCTATCAGTTTAAATTCTTTGGGAGAAAGCTCTGCAAGGATGAGTTCTCCCTTTTCATTGAAGATTAGCGCCCTCTTTCCCACCCAAACCAAACTCGCCTGCGGATTAGTGCCACGCACTGTCACCGATTCATTTTCCCACATAATCTTGCCTGTTTTCGCCTCTATACACTTGATGCCACGAAATCGATCAAGCGCATAAAAGTAACCATCCCGAACCAAGGGTGAACACATCAGCATGCTGAGTTGCTTGCCTTCCCAAATCACCTTGGGCCCAGCGGGGGCAAGTTCAATCGCCTTGCTGCCTGTCCAATAATCCGATGCAAGAAAAACTCCTTCATGAAATATAAGATCTGCAATCGCTACATCGTAATCCATACCCACAGGGGATTTCCAAAGTATTGATCCAGTCTTGGGGTCTAGCCCGCAAGCGTTCTGGGCACTCCACCAAACGATTTGCTTTTGATTGTTGATAGTGAAAATCTGAGCCGAAGCATACCCAGGCCTATCTGTACCCGAGCGCCAAACCTCTTTCCCTGTATCTTTATCCAATGCGATAAAGCAGGCATCAGGCTTGCCTCCGATCTGCAACAACACTCGGTTTTCATCAATCAAGGGCGAAGAAGAATAACCCCAGGTTGGATACTTCGCGTTGAAGTCTGCAACTACATTGCGATGCCAAAGCACTTTACCCGTATTCATGTCAAGACAATGAATGTCACCTATAGATCCAAAAGCGTACACCTTGCCCTGATGAATCGTGGGTGTGGTACGCGGGCCGTTCCCATAATCGAGTTTTTTATAAACAGCTTTGTAAGAGTGCAGCCAAAGTTGTTTTCCTGTAAGTGGTTCAAGGCAATGGATTCGTTCAAGTTCTTCCGCTTCGTTTTCTTTGGCGTCTTTGATGCGATCCATCACAAAGAGTTTTTCGTTTGCTACAGCAATGCCGCCGTAGCCTCCACCGAGCGGAAGTTTCCACAACGGTTTAGTATCTTTGGGAAGGTGAAGTGGGAACCGAGGTTCGTGCCAAGTGCCATCACGGGTGGGGCCGCGCCATTGGGGCCAGTCTGCGTTAAATTGGAGTGGTGCCAGTGCGATGATGCAAAAGATTAAATTCATGATAAAGCTCATGGTCAATTAGGAAGGTATGTACCAGACTAGTTGACCATGAAAATCATATGGAAGGCAAGGAGAATTACTTTTAGGCAAACCAAGTAGGGAGTTCGCCAGCAGGTGGAAGATCAAGCACTGTCACGGCCCGAATTTGCGGATGACTTGAAACTTCTTTAAGTACAGATTCTGGCGGTCGGGCATCGAGGTTAAGCACAGCAATGGCTTCGCCACCCTGATTTTGCCTGCCTACATTCATCTGGGCAATGTTCACGCCATTCTTGCCACAAATCGTGCCGATATGCCCGATCAAGCCTGGCACATCTTTGTGGGTGAAGATGAGCAAAACCCCGTCCATATGGGCATCTAATCGGTGCGAACCAAACTGCACTAAGCGCAGGTATTGGTTGCCGAACAGTGTTCCTGCAATGGTGATGGTTTCTTTGTCGCTTTGAATCGAAACTTTGATGAGCGAGCTAAAGTCACCTTTTTCCATGGATGCCTGTTCAACAACTTCGACACCCCGTTCGCTTGCAAGCATTCGTGCGTTGACGATGTTCACTTGCTGTTCCATACCTCGTTCTAAAAGGCCAGCAGCAAAAGCGCTTGTGACTAAGCGGGTGGATCGTTTTGCTATTTCGCCCCGATAAAGAATTTCAGCCCGTTGAATCGAGCCTTTGTTGAGTTGGGCTGCCATCAGGCCAAGCCTGTGGGCCAGATCAACGAAGGGTCGCATTTCTTCCATCTCTGCACGATCCATCGCGCCCATGTTCACTGCAAAGCGAACCATCCCCTTGCACAGGAAATCGACCAATAGTTGTGCGGATTCTTTTGCAACCAGCAACTGAGCTTCAGCAGTTGCAGCACCAAGATGGGGTGTTATAACTACATTTGGCATCTTTAGAAATGCGTGATCAGGAGTAATTGGTTCTTCGACGAAAACATCGAATGCAGCGCCTGCAAGATGGCCCGAATTAATGCCATCGATTACAGCTTGCTCGTTGATGATGCCGCCGCGAGCGCAGTTGATCACCCGAGCGCCCTTGGGCAATAAGGCGACTTGCTTTGCGCCTATCATATCCTTGGTTTGCTCGGTCAGCGGGGTGTGCACGGTGATGAAATCACACTTGGGAAGAATTTCGTCAACAGATGCAAAAGATTCAATTCCAAGCTGAGCTGCTGCGGTAGGTGCAAGCACTGGGTCGTAGCCAACCACTTTCATATCCAAGCCATTTGCCGCTCTGCGTGCTACTTCTCGGCCTATTCTGCCAAGCCCTAATACGCCCAGGGTTTTGCCAGTAAGTTGGCAGCCCAGAAACTTGCTCTTCTCCCACTTCCCGGCTCTCATGCTTGCATCTGCTGCAGGCACATGCCTTGCCATCGACATTAACAAGCTGATGGTGTGTTCAGCGGTGCTGAAAGTGTTGGCATCGGGTGTGTTCATAACAACAATACCCTTACGGGTTGCTGCAGCAACATCGATGTTATCAACGCCTACGCCACCGCGGACAATAACCCTTAGTTTGCCAGGATTTTCTATCAGGTCTGCGGTGATGCGGGTACCACTGCGTACTACCACGCCATCTGCAAGACGAAGTGCTGCTTTGAGTTCTTCGCCCTTTAAGCCCGGCCTTTCATCGAGTTCGATGCCTGCATTACGCAGGATCTCAAGGCCCGGAAGTTCCATCTTGTCGCTGATCAATACTCTTGGCATAACAATTCTCCAGTTATTAGGCCTTCGCCTTGATTCCCGAGGTAAGTGATTTCTGCGCTGCTGCAATCCCTGCGCCCGGTTCCAGTTTGTGGCCCATTTCAACCAATACCATCTCTATTGCACTTACTGCGGTAAGAACATCAAACATATCCATGTACCCCATGTGGGCAACTCGGATAATCTTACCCTTTAATGAATCTTGACCGCCTGCCACCTTAACCCCGTAACCTTTTTCAAGGCGAGTCAGGATTTCTGTGCCATCGACTCCTGCAGGAACCCATGCAACAGTCAACCCATCAACTGGATCTTCTGCGAGTAGTTGAAGATTCATTGCGCTAAGGCCTGCTCTGCAAGCCTTGCCCATTCTTGCATGGCGTGCCCAGGTGTTTTCAATGCCTTCTGCTCGCAGCATTTTTAAGCTATGGCGCAGTGCTTTGATAAGTGTGTTGGCAGGGGTAAAAGGGGTATCGTTATTCTTCAGGTTGTCACGATACTTTTTTAAATCGAAGTAGAAGGATTTTTGCTGGGTGTTGGCATCAATCAGTTTCCAAGCTTTGTCGGAAACCGAAACGAACGCTAGGCCAGCTGGAAGCATCAACGCTTTTTGCGAACCTGTTACGCACATATCAACGCCCCAATCGTCATTACGGCATTCCATAACGGCAAGCCCGCTGATCGCATCTACGATCAATATTTGAGGTTTGTCTTTAAGGATTGCGCCAAACGCTTTGATATCGTTACGGGCACCTGTTGCTGTTTCACACAAAGTACTGCAAACAATCTTGGCATCGGGATGTTCTTTAAGAGCAGCTTCAAGCTGGGCGGGGGAAACGGACTTCCCATAAGGTACGGTGATTTCGATGGGGATCAGACCAAATGCCTTGCTGATATTGCGCCATCGTTCGCCCCAGCGGCCCGAAATAAGGCAGATTGCTTTGTCGCCAGGTGCTCCGGTGCTGGTGATTGCAGCTTCCATTGCGCCTGTGCCAGAGCAGGTAAGGGGTAGGACAAGATTTTTAGTGCAGTAGACATACTTTAAATCTTCGAGAACTTCTGCAAGAATAGCCCGAAATTGCCCAGAACGATGAAAAGTGACGGGTTTGGCAAGCTCTAAGAGTGTTTCTTCGGGGACTGGGGTTGGTCCGGGGGTCATTAATCGTTGCTTTAACATGCATGTTCTCCTGAAAATGACTACGCATTACTTCCAAAGATTAGATTAGGAATCATGCCAATTTCTTCCAATGAAATATTGGATGCTTTCGTCTTAATAACCGTTAAGTGATTACAGGCCTTAACTGCTTTAAACCTAATTTATATATAGACTTCCGGTTTAATGGGCCGTGTTGTTGGGCTTCTTTATAGAGTGAAAAAAAGCGGATACCCGGGGACGTAGACGTGTTTTGGCATTAGATGGAAACGCCGGTTATTCAGACTAGTAATCATTAAATTCCTCACAGTATGCCAGTTTTTGCTGGAATTGCCATTTGACCTGCTTTAACTTTATTGTGAAGAAGTGGATTTTTCCCACCAGTTTTTATTTCATTTGAGGTCATACCCATGCATAAGTATCTTGCCACTGCACTTGTTGCAGTCCTCCCTCTCGGTTTTTTTCTGGCAAATGGCTCGTCGGAGGCATCAGCCCGCGACCGAGGCTTTTTGAGTAATTTATTTTCCAAGCGCAAAGCTACGGAAAGTGAAGTTCCTTGTGCAGAACCTGCAAAAGCCCAAGAGCCTAAAAAAGAAACCCCTAAGCCTGAAGTAAAACCAGAGCCTAAAAAAGAAACCCCTAAGCCTGAAGTAAAACCAGAGCCTAAAAAAGAAACCCCTAAGCCTGAAGTAAAACCAGAGCCTAAAAAAGAAACTCCTAAGCCTGAAGTAAAACCAGAGCCTAAAAAAGAAACTCCTAAGCCTGAAGTTAAAAAAGAAGCTCCTAAGTCTGAACCAAAGAAAGCTGCACCAGTAAGTTCTTCCACCCCTCCTGCTGGGTTTGTGAACCTTTTCAATGGCAAAGATTTTGGCAATTGGTGGGGATTTGGTACTTCCGATCCGCGCAAGTTCAAAGCACTTCCACCTGCTGAACAAGCTAAGATCAAAGAAGCCAACATGAAAGATATTCAGGCTCATTGGAAAGTTGAAGGCAATGAAATCGTTAACGATGGTAAGGGCCTTTATCTTACCACCGAAAAAGAATTCGCAGATTATGAACTTCACCTTGAATATAAAATGCTGCCCAAGGGCGATAGCGGTATCTATCTAAAGTACACTCCCCAAGTGCAGATCTGGGATTTTCTCGATAAAGAAAAATTCAAGATTGGTGCAGACAAGGGTTCTGGCGGCCTTTGGAATAACTCCGCAGGCGCCCCAGGCAAAGATCCCCTCGTTCTTGCTGACAAGCCTTTTGGCGAATGGAACAAGTTCCGCATTATTCAAGTAGGCGCTCGCACTACTATTTACCTCAACGATAAACTCGTTGTAGATAATGCCATCCTCGAAAACTATTTCGATCGCAAGATGCCACTCCTTTATAAGGGTGCAATACAGTTGCAAACCCATGGCAGCGAAATTCGTTGGAAGAATATTTTCATCAAGGAACTTTCTCCTGAAGAAGCCAACAAGCATCTTGCAAGCAAAGGCAACACCGGATTCGAATCCATATTCGATGGCAAAACCCTCAAGGGCTGGACTGGCTCTAGCGATAACTACGAAGTTGTTGATGACTTCATCCAGTGCAAAAAAGGCAAGGGCGGTGTTCTTTACACTGAAAAGAAATACAGCGACTTTGTCGTTCGACTTGAATTCATGGTTCCCCCAGGTGGTAACAATGGCCTTGCCATTCGCTACCCAGGTGGCAACAAGGATTCCGCCTACATTGGCATGACCGAACTTCAAGTGCTTGATAACGAAGATGCCAAATACGCAAAGTTGGATGCCCGTCAGTACCATGGCAGTTCGTACGGCATGGCTGCTGCACACCGTGGTTACCTTCGTGCTCCTAATACTTGGAACTATCAGGAAGTAACTGTCAAAGGTTCTACCATCAAGGTTGAACTCAATGGCAACATCATCCTTGATACCGATCTTTCGAAGATCACCGATTACATGGCAAAAAGCCCACATCCAGGCAAGGATTTGAAGGAAGGCCACTTTGGCTTTGCTGGCCATAGCGACCCTGTAAGATTCCGTAACTTGCAGATTAAGCCGATTGTTTCCAAGTAAGATTGGCCGTTTAATCCGAAGCCGTCATGCGTACTATCGCCTGACGGCTTTTTTGTTTCTATTTTTCCAACTATTACCTCATATCTCTATTTTGCAGGTTATAATCAGTTCAAGCGTTGTACTTTAACTTTTACGGATTTCTTAGATATGCCTTTTTTCAAAGCTCATCAATCTAACTTCCGAAACGCATTCACTCTCATCGAACTTCTCGTTGTTATTGCAATCATTAGTATTTTGATTGGCTTGCTTCTTCCTGCTGTGCAAAAAGTTCGAGAATCCGCAGCCGTATTGCAATGTATGGCCAACGGCAGACAATTGTCCTTGGCGATAGCTAACTTTCATTCAGTTAATAGTAAGTTGCCCAGTTACCATGGCACCTTTCCCGCACTCGACCCAGCAAGTGGCGGTACCAATGTGCAAAATTCTAATGTCTTTGGAAGTTGGATCGTTCACCTATTGCCTTATATCGAACTAGATAACTTGTACAAACAGATTGATGCAGATGTTTCTGCAAACAATAACAATGGCGCTTCCTCGATAAATTCCAACCCCTGTGGTAAATCCATTTGGGTGCCAGCGCATTATACTGATAGGCCAACGCCCCCCACTGGAGCAATGGTAAAAACACTTGACCCAGGCACCAATCAGTGGAACCCAGCTTGTGCTGTTCAAGATATCACCGCTGCCACCTCAATTGGAATCTGGAATCCCAAGATTCGTACTAAAACAATTTCACTTCTTCGCTGCCCTTCCGATTCTAGTCTTCCATTGAATTCCCTTTCTTCCGAGGGGTGGGCCACCACTAACTACCTCGCCAATTGGAATGTCCTTGGGGCTTCTCAAGGTGATGCAACTACTCCCTTTGGACTTTGGAGCAAAAACAACCTCGGGTTCTTTTCTCCTCCTGTTTCCTTCACCACTGTTTCTGATGGCCTTTCCAACACCATCCTTGCTGCAGAAGGCTTTGCTCTTTGCGATGGCAGAAGCCGTGTTGCTTTTTATGCCGCCAATCGACATAACCTTGGTATAACCGAGGGTGGCCGTATTGTTGTTCCCGAACAAGTTATGGAAATCCCTAAAGGCGATTACGATGGGCCAAATGGTGTGCCCAACACCATGATGTTTCAAGTCAAACCCTTTGCTGGTTCTTCTGATGCAAATCCAGATAACCAAGATTGTTGTCATCGCTGGCGGGCTCAAACCCCACACCAAACCATGAATATTTTCATGGCAGATGGCAGCTCCCGCAAATTAACCAAGGATACTTCCATTTATGTCTGGGCTCTTCTTCTTCTTCCCGCAGATGGCAAAGTTACTCCCGATTTTTAAACTCACTTCTAAATCACACACCCTTTTTTCGCTTAGCTTTGACTTTCATAGGAGTTCCCACCCATGCCTTCTTTTCTTCCAAGACTTTTGCTTGCCGTAATCTTCTTACCTTTTTCTTTGCTATTAGCTCAGGAAAAACAACCTCTTCAACCTATCAAGGCTATTCAAGGCCCTGATTGGATAATGGAAACCAAGAGCGCATCTTGGCAGGCCCGCGATTCCCAAGGCGAGTTTGTCCACCGTGATAAACTCTGGATCCTAGGCGGGTGGTTCAATTCCAAAGAGGCACCACCTAGAGATCTTTGGTCTTCCGCAGATGGGAAAAATTGGACCCTGAACAATAAGGATCTTCCCATTCTTCATACTGATCTGCCTATGTCCATCTCCTTTAAAGACCAGATGTGGATGATGGGCGGTTGGCACAATGGCAGGCTTCCAGGCCATTCCGCAAGCAATCAAGTCTGGGCTTCCTCTGATGGAACTGACTGGAAGCAGATTACTCCCAAGGCGCAATGGTCACCCAGGCTTGCTTCTGCAATTGTTGAGTTCAAAGGGAAGCTTTGGATTCTCGGAGGCACAGAAAACTATTACTTCGGTGATAAGAATAGCCTTAAGAATGATGTCTGGTCTTCCGCAGATGGCAAGGATTGGAAGCTTGAATCTAAGAACGCTCCGTGGGCACCCAGAGCCTATCACCAAGCTGCTGTTCTCAATGATAAAATCTATGTCTTTGGTGGTGGGAATTATGTTCCAGAATACTTTGCGTACAACGATGTCTGGTCTTCCAGCGATGGAGTTAACTGGGTTCAGGAGTCTGAAAAAGCCCCTTGGAGTGAAAGGCTGTGGTTTTCTTCAGTCGTTTACAGAGATCATATTTGGGTTATGGGCGGGTGGTCGAATAAGCCCTCAAAAAACTGGGCTGATTCCTGGGTGACTAAGGATGGTAAAAACTGGGCTAGATTCGATGCCAAATCCAGTTGGAAGGAAAGGCATGAGCACTCCGCTTTTGTTTTCAAAGATAAACTTTGGATCGCAGGCGGTATGATCCCTCCCCTATGCAACGAAGTCTGGTCTCTTTCATTACCTCCGGATTTCTTCAGCAAGAAATGATCATTCCTTTCTTGCTTAAATGAAGTGTTAAAGATAGGCTGTAAGTTGTAAACCCGCCTGAGGTTCAACCTTCATGTTTAAGATTTTCGAAAACCAAAGCAGTTTGAATCGCAGAGAACTACTGCAGGTGGGCGGAATTGGAGCCATGGGATTGACATTGCCCATGTTGCTGGAAGCGCAATTAAGAGGTTCTAGCAACCCGATTCGTGGGAACACTTTTGGTAAAGCGAAGAATGTGATATTTCTTTGGTTGCAGGGTGGGCCACCCCAGCACGAAACCTTTGATCCAAAACCTGATGCCCCTGTTGATATCCGGGGCGAGTTCAAGCCGATTAATACCAACGTGCCTGGCATACAAATTTGTGAACTTTTGCCTCGCATTGCCACCATTTGCGATAAGCTTGCAATCGTTCGTTCCATATCCACCCATAGTGATTTGCATGATGCGAGTGGGTATTGGGTGTTGACCGGCAACAAATATGGTGGAACGCAATCCAGGCAGATCGCACCAACTGACTGGCCCTATATCGGGTCTATCGTAAAACTTTTAAAGCCCAGTGAAAAGCTGCCCGCTTACTCTTCGGTTTGGCTGCCCGATGTGATGCGCTTGAACGATAATGTACAACCTGCGGGTCAAACATCTGGCTGGATGGGAAAGCGTTGGGAGCCTGAAAGAGTAATATGCGACCCGAGTGGTAGTCAATTCAAGATGGAAGGGTTTACTCTTCCTGCGGATGTGCCTCCTTTAAGATTGAACCAGAGGGAGTCGCTGCTTTCTCAGGTTGAGAGACATTTCCACAAGATTGAAAAACAAGGTGTGATGAAGGATTACGAAAGTCATGTGCAGAATGCCTTTGGTTTGTTGAGGGGGGGCAAGGCGCTGGATGCTTTTGATATTTCCAAAGAATCTAAAAAGACACGCGAGCGCTATGGTAAAGGCAAGTGGGGGCAGAGCGTTCTCCTTGCGCGCAGGTTGATTGAAGCTGGCTCAAGGTTGGTTCATGTCAACTGGCCCCGCGAAGGTGGCGATAGTGCCGTTGATAATCCCCTTTGGGATACGCATGCCCAAAACTCCGATCGGGTGCAGGATGTGCTTTGCCCGCAGCTTGATGTTTCTTTAACCGCACTTATCGAAGATCTTTCTGAACGGGGATTACTCGCAGAAACCTTGGTGGTTGCCATTGGCGAGTTTGGGAGAACCCCCCGTATCAACGCTGCAGCGGGCAGGGATCATTGGGGCCATGTATTCAGTTATGTAATGGCGGGTGCGGGAATTCGCACTGCTCAGGTTTATGGCTCGAGCGATAAAGATGGTGCGCATCCGAAAACAGGTAAGCACGAACCTCAGGATCTTACTGCAACTATTTTTCATCTGCTGGGCATACCCTACGATTCCATTTATCCCAATATTGCCAACACCGGTAGAAATGTTCATATCAGCAATGGCGAACCCCTCGATGCAATCCTTGGTGAAAAACCAGCCTCGATGTTGCGAACCCAACCCACTGGGAATATCGCTTTCGTTCCCGAATTCAGCGATGCATTGTTACTAAATACCCGCTTTGCAGATACGCATAAAAAATCGCAGCAGGCTGCTTATGAAGTGGTTCCATTGCAGCTTGCAGGCAGTGGCAAGCGGCTTAAAGGCTGGCAGGGTTTCCCTTTGGGCGATGCATCCAAAGGATTTGACATGGGGGTGATTCTGCAGCAAACTCCTCCGGAAAAAGACACCAGCAAAAATCATGCTTTGATTGGTATCATGCCTGCTAAGGGAAAGAAGATAAAAGTTGCGCAAGGGGATAAAGTATTTCTGGCGCAAGAGATTCGAAACTTCAGGGCAGGGCATTACACTCTTACGATCGATGCAGTGGTTGGCGGTTCTTCTAAAGAGCATTTTGACCAATACTTCAAACCCAATTTTACTTGTAAGTTGGTGATATATCGCAATGCTGATGTGACAAAAAATGCTCTGCTTATGAAGCCTGCGGAATTGATGGAGTTCAAGCCCGAGTATGCGGAAGGGCCTGATTTTAAGATGCAGAAATTTGTGCTCGCTAAGCTGATGGATAGTCGGGTGCCTAATATGAACTTTAGCGTAGGCTTGGGGTTTGGTATTGCGGTGATGATTGAGAAAACATCGCCCGGCATTTTAGAGCTTCCTGAAAACTTCAATGCATTCATCAGGGTGAATGAAACCAGCCTAGTATTCACTCCCCGTGTCCGAAATGACGATGTTCAGGTTTAATCAAATCTTTTGTTTCATCTCACCTTAAAATATTAGTTTTAGCTTGATGTTTTTCTTTGATACAAGAAGATAAACCGATGGTAATTCCTATCCCAACTTTGTTGAAAGAGTTGCAATGAGCTCGTTATTAATTCTTTTGCTGTTGAACTGCCCAGGCCAAACTAGCGCACCAGTTATGGATGAGGCAAAACAACTTCGTGATCATGTGAAGGCGAATTATACCAAGTACGAATATCAAATCCCGATGCGCGATGGGATCAAAATATTCACTGCGGTTTATGTGCCTAAGGATGATTCTAAAACCTATCCTTTCATGCTTAATCGCACGCCTTACAGCGTTGCACCCTATGGGATTGATAATTACCGTGAAAAACTTGGGCCCTCCACCTACTTCCAGAAGTCTGGCTATATATTTGTGTATCAGGATGTAAGAGGGCGCTGGATGTCGGAAGGTACTTTTCAAAATGTCAGACCCCATAATCCTAAAAAGGGCCCCAAAGATTTTGATGAAAGTACAGATACTTTCGATTCCATCGAGTGGCTTTTGAAAAATGTCAAAGGGCATAATGGCAGGGTTGGTCAGTCCGGTATTTCCTACCCTGGTTTTAATACTGCTGCGGGTATGATCGATGCCCATCCTGCATTGAAAGCCTGCAGCCCACAAGCGCCTGTGATTGATTGGTTCGTTGGTGATGATTTTCATCACAATGGTTGTTTGTTTTTGCCCCACGCATTTAACTTCATGTCTGGGTTTGGCAAGGAACGCCCTGAACCCACACGCAAAGGCGCAAGGGTTTCACACGATCACGAAACACCCGATGGCTATCAGTTTTTTCTCGACATGGGCCCACTAGCAAACGCTGATAAGAAGTTCCTCAAAGGCGGTATTTCTTTCTGGAATGAAATGATGAAGCGGGGCACCTATGATGACATGTGGCAAGCAATGAACCTACGGCCTCATCTTAAAAACATCAAGCCTGCGGTGATGACGGTGGGCGGTTGGTTCGATGCGGAAAATCTTTTTGGTGCACTCGAATGCTACAACTCCACCGAAAAACAAAGCCCCGGATGCGATAATACTTTGGTGATGGGGCCTTGGGATCATGGCGGTTGGTCGCGCGGTGCGGGCGATTCGCTGGGCAATGCCCGCTTCAATTCCAAAACTGCTGAATACTTCCGTGAGAATATAGAGCTCCCCTTCTTTGAATTTCATCTCAAAGATATTCGTTCGTTAAAGCAGCCCGAGGCCCATGTGTTTGAAACAGGCACCAATGTTTGGCGCAAGTATGATGCTTGGCCACCGAAAGATTCCAATCCTTTGTCGTTATTCTTCCAAGAAAAAGGAACCCTTACTTCCAAACCAGACCTCAGTCAAGGATTTGATTCTTATATTTCAGACCCTTCCAAGCCTGTGCCTTACATGGAGCGCATCACCACCAAAATGGATTATGAATACATGGTTGCTGATCAACGCCATGCTGCTAGAAGGCCAGATGTGCTGGTTTATCAGACCCCCGAACTAAAGAGTGATCTAACCCTTG
>Ga0255096_1000830_pt1 | contig 13871 bp, 18 predicted proteins | sample Colum_Atlam_RepA_2_FD_188563 | JGI IMG/M metagenome (GOLD analysis project Ga0255096, IMG submission 188563) | Freshwater microbial communities from Columbia River, Oregon, United States - Colum_Atlam_RepA_8d | ecosystem: Environmental > Aquatic > Freshwater > River | place: USA: Oregon...
TCCCATGGCCGCCTGTCCATTCGCGCCAGCCTGAAACCGCGCGATCTGATGGAAGAGCCGCTGCACGTCAAAGACGCGTGGCGCGCCAAGATCATCACGCTGTTCCCCGATGCCTTCCCCGGCACGCTGGGCCTGTCGCTGACCGGCAAGGCGCTGGATCTGGGGCTTTGGGCGCTGGAAACCTTTGATCTGCGCCGTTTTGGGCAGGGCAAACACCTGAATGTCGATGATACGCCGGCAGGCGGCGGGGCCGGCATGGTGCTGCGCGCCGATGTGCTGGATGCCGCTTTGGCCGAAGCCAGCCTTGGCACGCCCCAAGACCGCACCCGCTGGCCGCTGATCTATCTTAGCCCGCGCGGCAAACCGTTCAATCAGGCAATGGCCCGCCGGTTTGCCGCCTGTGATGGTCTGACCATGCTGTGTGGCCGCTTTGAAGGCGTCGACCAGCGCTTTCTGGATTATCACGAGGTGGAAGAGGTCAGTTTGGGTGATTTCGTTCTGACCGGCGGCGAAATTGCCGCTACCGCCCTGATCGACGCCACGGTGCGCTTGCTGCCCAAGGTTTTGGGCAACCAAGCTTCGACCGAAGAAGAATCCTTTTCCGACGGGTTGCTGGAACATCCGCAATACACCCGCCCCGCCGTCTGGAACGACCTGCCGATCCCCGATGTACTGCAATCGGGCCATCACGGCGAAATCGCAAAGTGGCGCAAGGCCCAAGCCGAACACATCACCAAGACCCGTCGCCCCGATCTGTGGCAGGCGCATCAACGCAAGAAAAGCTGAGCGCGGGTCCGTGTGCGCGGGCAGGGGGCATAGGCGTTAAAATCAGACGGCCCGCTTGCGGCGCAATTCTTAACGAATGATGAATGCGCCTCTGCTAACCCATTGATTTCATATGGATGCCCCCAGCGTCGCACTGACGGACACCTGCTGCCGCCTTCAGCCCACTTGACCCATCCTCCCCCACGCCCTATACGCCGCCTGTCCGGGGTAGAAATGCCCGTCGGGCCCGATTCCTTTTTGCCGCAACCCGTGCGTTCTTCTTCACGGCTGGCCTGAAGCTCGGACTTAAAAACGCAGGCGTCATCTCTGGCGGGCTTACCTTCGGGTAGGGACTCGATCGAAGACCAGAAGCTCTGGCGCGGCATCACTTCGGGGAACACCCCGAGCTATAAAGGAACTGCGATGAACTTGATCGCCCAACTCGAAGCCGAGCAGATCGCTGCGCTTGGCAAGACCATCCCGGACTTCAAAGCCGGTGATACCATCCGCGTCGGTTACAAAGTGACCGAAGGCACCCGTTCGCGCGTGCAGAACTATGAAGGCGTTGTGATCGGCCGCAAGGGCGGCGCGACCATCTCTGCTTCGTTCACCGTGCGCAAAATCTCGTTCGGCGAAGGCGTCGAGCGCGTGTTCCCGCTGTACTCCACCAACATCGCAACGATCGAAGTCGTGCGCCGTGGCCGCGTGCGTCGCGCCAAGCTGTACTACCTGCGTGATCGTCGCGGCAAGTCGGCACGGATCGTGGAAGACACCAACTACAAAGCCAAAGCGGAATAAGGAACAGGGCGATGAAAGACGGCATTCACCCCGACTACCACATGATCGACGTCAAAATGACGGACGGTTCGGTGTTCAAAACCAAAACCACCTGGGGCAAAGAAGGCGACCAAATGGCGCTGGATATCGACCCGCTGGCACACCCGGCATGGACCGGTGGTTCGGCCAAGCTGATGGACACCGGCGGCCGCGTGTCGAAGTTCAAGAACAAATACGCCGGTCTGGGTTTCTGATCCAAGATCACGGCAAGTATCAGGGCGTCGCAACAGCGGCGCCCTTTTCATTTGGTGAACCGCGCAAGTCCCGCCATACTGCCGCCATGCGCGCCCTTATCCTTTGTCTCGCCCTTACCTCGCCCGCCGCTGCCGAAACGGTCTTGGACCGTGCCGCTGGCTTTTACGGCTCTGCCAGCAATCCGATGCAAAGCTGTGACGCCAATCCGCACGAGCTGTCCTTCCTGACCAACCCGCCACATGCGATGTTTCACTGGGCTTTGCCCCGGCTTGGTCCCGATGGGGTGATGTCGCAGGACGAAACCTACGACCTGCGCGACGCCAGCGACAGCACCCTAAGCCTGCAACGCGAAGGCGATGCGCCGCTGCCAGAAACCGGGCACCGCCCGACGTGGATTTTGCGGCTGACCAGCAATCCCGACGGCTACTGCTGGGGCCGCAGTGATTGGTCGCCCGTGCGCTGCATCGAACCTGCGGTGCGCTGCGATACCTCCGCGCCAACGTCTTAGCCCACTTCCTGCTTCCCCTTGCCCCTTTTCCCCGTGTAGGAAGCAGGCTGGACCAGTTAAGGAACGCAGGCATGGCGCATATCATCGTTGTTGGGAACGAAAAGGGCGGATCGGGGAAATCGACCACCTGTATGCACGTTGCCACGGCCCTTGCGCGGATGGGGCATCGCGTTGGTGCGCTAGACCTTGACCTGCGGCAAAAATCCTTTGGCCGCTATGTCGAAAACCGGCGCGCCTATCTTGCCCGCAGCGGCCTGAACCTGCCGACGCCCGATTACCGCGATCTGCCAGAGATCGACGCGGCCAGCCTTGGCTCGGGCGAAAACGCCTTTGACGCGCGGCTTTCAGCGGCGATTGCCGCGCTAGAGCCGGTGTCGGATTTCATTCTGATCGATTGCCCCGGCAGCCACACTCGCCTGTCGCAAGTCGCGCATAGTCTGGCCGACACGCTGATCACGCCGCTGAACGACAGCTTTGTCGATTTTGATTTGCTGGCGCGGATCGACCCGGAAACGGGCCGGGTCAAAGGTCCGTCGATCTATTCCGAAATGGTGTGGAACGCGCGGCAGCTGCGCGCCCAAGCCGGGCTGAAGCCGATTGACTGGATCGTGCTGCGCAACCGTTTGGGCGCACAGCAGATGCACAACAAAAAGAAGGTCGGCGCCGCACTGGAAGAACTGTCAAAGCGCATCGGTTTCCGCGTCGCCCCCGGCTTTTCCGAGCGTGTCATTTTTCGCGAACTGTTTCCGCGCGGCCTGACGCTGCTAGATCTGAAAGATTCTGGGGTTGATCAGCTGAACCTGTCGAACATCGCGGCCCGGCAAGAACTGCGTGATTTGATAAAAGAGCTTAAGCTGCCTGCTGTGACAGCCGATTTTTGAACAGCATCGGCTGCGCCTCGCGGCGGGCCTCTCGTGTGCGGGTGCGCTCCAACCGCAGATCGAACAGATCCGGGGCGGCGTCGGTCTTGCGGGTAAACAACCCAAACTTGGCAAACAGGGCGTATCCGAATTTCATGGCGATCTCCTGTCGGTCACTTATTCCTGCACTTTGATGCTGAAACGGGGCCGGAAAACGGCTTGAAGGCGATTTATTGTGGCGAAATCGGCCTGCGTCGGAAACAATCGGTTTCCAGCGCGGGGTTGAGCCCGCGGGCCATGCCGTGGCAGAACTCTTTCAAACCCGGAAAGGAAGGCCCATGCCGAACCCGCTTTATGATGCGTTGTTTGCATCTCTTGCTGTCCGCGATACGACATTTCTTATCTTGGCGGATGGCCAGGAAATTTCCGGCAGGGCATTTCATGCCGATATTGCCCGCATCGCCAACGCATTGCGTGGCTTGGGGGTGCAGCCCGGTGATCGGGTGGCCGTGCAAATCGCCAAATCGCCGCAGGCCCTAGCCGTCTATGCGGCGACCACGTCAATCGGCGCAATCTTTTTGCCGTTGAACACCGCCTATACTGCCGACGAGTTGGACTACTTCCTTGGAAATGCCACGCCTGCGGTGTTTTTGTGTGACCGGACGAAAGCCGTTGTGCTGGCACCGGTCGCCGCGCGGCACTGCGCGCAATTGCTGACGCTGGGTGCCGATGCGGATGGCACGCTGCCAGCCCTGATGGCGGAGCAGCCTGCCAACTTTACCGTCACTGACTGTTCAGGCAGCGATCTTGCCGCGATCCTTTACACCTCTGGCACCACGGGCCGGTCGAAGGGCGCGATGCTGACGCATGACAACTTGCTTTCTAATGCAAGAACGCTTGCCGCGCTTTGGCGTTTTACGGCGCAAGATACGCTGCTGCACGCTTTGCCGATTTTTCACACTCATGGCCTGTTTGTTGCGTCAAACATCAGCCTGCTGACGCAGGGGAAAATGATCTTCCTGCCGGGGTTTGATGCCGAAACCACGCTAAGGCTGCTGCCGCGCGCATCCGCGATGATGGGGGTGCCGACTTTCTATACCCGGCTGTTGGATACGCCAGCCTTTGACGCGGCAGCGACGTCGCATATGCGGCTGTTCGTTTCCGGCTCTGCGCCACTTTTGGCCGAAACCCATAGCGCGTTTCAGGCGCGCACCGGGCATCGGATTTTGGAACGCTATGGCATGACCGAAACCAACATGAACACCTCTAACCCCTACGACGGTGAGCGCCGCGCCGGAACGGTTGGTTTTCCGTTGCCGGACGTAGAGTTGAAGATCACGGTCGAAGGCAGATCGGTGGCGCAGGGCGAGGTTGGCATGATCGAAGTGCGCGGCCCCAATGTCTTTGCCGGCTACTGGCAGATGCCCGAGAAGACTCGTGAAGAGTTGCGAGATGATGGTTGGTTTCTGACCGGCGACTTGGGAAAGATTGACGCTGACGGCTATGTTCATATCGTGGGGCGCGCCAAGGATCTGATCATTACCGGCGGCTACAATGTTTACCCCAAAGAGGTGGAACTGTTGCTGGACGAGGTGCCGGGGGTTTTGGAGTCTGCCGTGATTGGCCTGCCGCACCCCGATTTTGGCGAAGCGGTGTTTGCCGTGCTGACGGCGCAAAAAGGCGCGGCGATTGACCCCGATGCAGTGCTGGCCATCATCCGGGACAAGCTGGCGCGGTTCAAACAGCCGAAGGCGGCGGTCGTTCTGGCAGACCTGCCGCGCAATACCATGGGCAAGGTGCAAAAGAACCTGTTGCGGGCGGAATACGCCGGGTGGTTTGCTGGCTAGAGGCTGGCCCTACAGTGGATCGGGGGAATCGTTCGATCCGCTGAACTCGCGTTCAAGGAACATCTCGAAGGCGTCCAGATCAACTGGGTCAAACTGCCCGAAGCCCTGCATCCAAACCGAACCAGCCCGCAGCGCGTCTGGTTCAAGCTTGCACCAAATCACCCGACCGCGCTTTTCGCGGCTGATCAATCCGGCATCGGCCAGAATGCCCAGATGCTTGGAAATCGCGGCCAAAGACATCTGAAACGGTTGCGCCACGTCGGTCACCGCCATGTCGTCTTCCAGCAACATGGTCAGGATCGCCCGCCGCGTTGGGTCGGCCAGTGCCGAAAATACCATGTCCAACCTGTCTGTCATGCCGCGACTATCGCGGCGTGACGCGGTATCGTCAACCATTCGGTTGAATATAGGCGAGCCGACTGATGACTGACTTGCGGGCGGTTGCTGTGGGTGGAAATCCGGCAAGATCTATCAGAAGCAATGGCTTAGCGTGCGCTTTGCCCCCATTTTCCCTGCTTGACTCACAACCTCGTCAACCGTAGTTAGGCGACGAACCTTCTGGGGGCTTTCTGCCATGGTTTCGGACGCTGAACGCGCGCGCCTTGCGGCGCTTGAAAAGCGGATCGAAGCAGCAAAAGGCGCACATGCGCCGCGGCGGAAGATCCAAGAAGACGGCCATTCGCAAGCGCAGCTGGCGTGGCGGATGGTGATAGAGCTTGTGGCCGGTATCGTGATCGGCTTTGGCATCGGATACGGGCTGGACCTGCTACTGGGAGCCAAGCCGCTGTTTTTGGTGCTGTTCATACTGGCTGGGTTTGCGGCAGGGGTGAAAACCATGCTGCGGTCGGCCAAAGAAATGCAGGATGCCCAACCTCCGTACGGGGCGGGTTCAGAGCCAAAGGCCGCCGATGCGGCCAGTGAAGAAGAGGAAGACTGACGTGGCAGCCGAAGAGCACAGCGAGGGCCTAGCGTTCCACCCGCTCCAGCAGTTTGAGGTTCATCGCCTGTTCGGCGAAGGCCCGTTGATGTGGTATACCCCCACCAACGTCACGCTGTGGATGGTGGTTGCCGTCTTGTTGGTGACCGTGGTGTTCGTGTTCGGCTCGTCGGCTCGGGCGCTGGTTCCGTCGCGGCTGCAGTCGCTGGGCGAAATGGCCTACACCTTTGTGTACAACATGGTCGAAGACGTGTCGGGCCATGATGGCGCGAAATACTTCCCGATCATCATGACGCTGTTCTTGTTCATCTTGTCGGCCAACATGCTGGGCCTGCTGCCTGCATCGTTCACGCCCACCTCGCACATCGCCGTCACCGCTATCCTTGGTTTTGGCGTGTTCTTGTTCGTGACCTTGCTGGGCCTGTTCAAGCACGGCTTCCACTTCTTGGGTCTGTTCTGGATGTCGGATGCGCCGCTGATCCTGCGCCCGATCATCGCGATCATCGAAGTCATCTCTTACTTCGTGCGTCCGGTAAGCCACTCCATTCGTCTTGCGGGCAACATCATGGCAGGCCACGCCGTTATGAAAGTGTTCGCAGCCTTCGCTCCGATGATCCTGATCTCTTCGATCGGGTATGTCGTGACCCCGGTTTCGGTTCTGGCGATCACCGCGATCTATGCACTTGAAGTGCTGGTGGCGTTCATCCAGGCCTATGTTTTCACCATCCTGACCTGCGTTTACCTGAAAGATGCCCTGCATCCGGGCCACTAAGCGTACGTCGTAAACTCATCTACCCTATTCCATCGTAAGGAGAATATCATGGAACTCGTCGCAGCAGCAGCTATCGGCAAATTCATCGGCGCTGGTCTGGCCGCTATCGGTTCGGGCGCAGCAGCTATCGGTGTTGGCAACGTGGCTGGCAACTTCCTGGCAGGCGCTCTGCGCAACCCGTCGGCAGCTGGTTCGCAAACCGCGACCCTGTTCATCGGTCTGGCCTTCGCAGAAGCTCTGGGGATCTTCTCGTTCCTCGTCGCTCTGCTGCTGATGTTCGCCGTCTGATCTGAATTTCGCATCCTTACGGTCAGGGATGTCGCCACCGCGCGGCATCCCTGAAAATCCTAAAGGGTCCGACGGAGGACAATATGGCGACCACCACAGAGACCACCGCAGCGGTGGCAAACGCCGCAGAGGCAGGCCACGAGGCCGCTAAGGCAGGTATGCCGCAGCTGGATTTCTCGACCTTCCCGAACCAGATCTTCTGGCTTCTTGTCACGCTTGTCGTGATGTATTTCGTGCTGTCCCGCATTGCTCTGCCGCGCATCGGTGGTGTGTTGGCAACGCGTAAGGGCACGATCCTTAACGATCTTTCCGCAGCTGAAGAGCTGAAGGCAAAGGCCGTTGCCGCCGAAAAGGCCTATAACGAAGCGCTGGTTTCCGCCCGCGCCGAAGCAGGCAAGATCGTCGCGGCTGCCAAGGCTGACATTCAGGCTGACCTGAACGCTGCCATTGCCAAAGCTGATGCCGAAATTGCCGCCAAATCGGCAGAATCGGAAAAGCGGATTGGCGAAATTCGCGCCGGTGCCGTCGAGGCTGTGACCGAAGTTGCCAAAGACACCGCCAAGGAATTGGTGGCTGTGTTGGGCGGCAAGGCGGATGCCAAAGCGATTACCGCTGCCGTCACCGCACGGCTGAAAGGGTAAGATCATGAAGAATATCTTTCTGTTCGTCGCCCTTCTGGCCATTGTTGTGGTTCTTACCGGCAACACCCACGGCGCACCGCTGCTGAGCCTGCACAACACCAACTTCGTCGTGCTGCTGGCGTTCATCGTCTTCATCGCAATCTTGCTGAAGGCAAATGTTCCCGGCAAACTGTCCAGCGTTCTTGACGCGCGGGCAGCAGGTATCAAGGCTGAACTCGACGAGGCGAAAGCCCTGCGCGAAGAAGCCAAGGCGCTGTTGGCGTCTTACGATGCCAAGCACAAAGAAGTGCAAGAGCAGTCGGCACGCATCATCGCTTCCGCCAAGGAAGAGGCTGAGGCTGCTGCAAAGCAAGCCAAAGAAGATCTGAAACTGTCGATCGCGCGCCGCTTGGTTGCTGCGGAAGACCAGATCGCTTCGGCTGAAGCTTCGGCTTTGCGTCAAGTGCGCGAGCAGGCCGTTGCCGTTGCTATTGCGGCGGCTGGCGAAGTGCTTGCCAAACAAGCCACCGCCGAAAGCGCTGCTGCGTCGATTGATGCTGCAATCGCCCAAGTGGACGCCAAGTTCCACTAAGCTTTGCGAAAAACTATATGAAAACGCCCGGTCTTGCGCCGGGCTTTTTCATTTTGACTGTTCGTGTTCCAACCGCAGCCGGGCAATTTCTTCGTGCCGCGCGGCTTTGATCTGGTCAGACATCGCGGTTTCAACAAAGTTCAAATGCGCCTCGACCGCCGCGCGCGCCGCCTTGGGGTCGCGCGATTGGATCGCCTGCAAAATCTGCCGATGCTGTTCTAGCAGTTGATCGCGGGTCGGGCGGTTTTTGAACATGATCTGCCGATTGTAAAACACCCCCTGCCGCAGCAGATCATACATCGACCGCATCATGTGCAGCATCACCACGTTGTGGCTGGCTTCGATGATCGCCATGTGGAAATTCGCATCCAACTGCGCCTCATCGGATGGGTCGCGCTTTTGGTGGGCGGCTTCCATTTTTGCAAAGATCGCGGCGATGACGTGCAGATCGGTGTCAGAGCCAAGCCGCGCGGCGCGTTCGGCGGCCAAGCCTTCCATGTCACGGCGAAAAGCCAGGTAGTCAAACACCGCTTCTTCGTGGCTGGCAAACAGGCTGACTAGGGCCGGTGAAAACGCAGACCCCAGCACATCCGCCACAAAGATGCCGGCGTTCGGCCGGCTTACCAGCAGCCCGCGGGCCTGCAGATCTGCAATCGCGTCACGCAGCGATGGGCGCGATACGCCCATACGATCCGACAGTTCGCGTTCAGAGGGCAGGCGTTCGCCGGGTTGCAGAATACCGCGCAGGATCAGCAGTTCGATCTGATGCACGACCGAAAGGGACAGTTTTTCAGCTTCGATCTTTCGGAAGGGCATAGCTCACCTATAACTGGTCCGAACATATGACCAATTACTGCGGTTCTCAACGCAAAAGGGCCAAGGGTTTCCCCTTGGCCCCGTCGTTGGCATTTTGCCAATCTTACATGGTCGGGCGGATGACGATTTCCACGCGACGGTTCTGCGACCGGCCTTCGGCAGTCAGGTTCGACGCGATGGGTTGGTCTTCGCCACGGCCATAGGCCGCGATCCGGCCATTCGGCACACCGCTTTCGCGCAGCACGTTGGCAACCGAAACGGCGCGGCGCTGCGACAGGTCTTGGTTGTAGGCTGCCGAACCAGAGTTGTCGGTGTGGCCGATCACTTCGATCGTGCTGTTGGGGTAGCGCAGCAACGAGCTAGCCACCGCCTTGATGTCGCGGGTCAAATCAGCGCGCAGGGTGGCGCTGTCGGTGGCGAACAGCACGTCTTGCGGCATGTTCACAACCAGATATTCGCCGTTGTTGGTGACCGAAATGTTCGAGTTGCCAATCGAGCCGCGCAGATCAGCGGCTTGGGCATCAAGCGTCGATCCGATTGCACCGCCAACAGCCGCACCCAGAACGCCACCGACCACAGCCTTGGCCAACTTGTCATCGCCCTTTTGGCTGGCACCGGCCAGCGCGCCGATCATGCCGCCAACAATAGCGCCATTGGTCGCGCGCGCATTCGGGTTGTTGGGATAGGCGTTCGGGTCGACGCAAGCGGTCAGCGCCATCAAAGCGACGGTTGAAAGAAGAATTGGGGTTTTAAACTTCATGTGCTGCCTCGTATTTTTTCGGGGGCCACTGCGGGCCTCGGCCCCTTTTATAGCAGCCTTCGCAGGGCTGGGACAGGCTTCGCCATGCCGCGGCAGGTTTCCGCCCATCACGATGCGATGAGCGCATCTTCGCGCGCGGCCTCCCACGCCAAAATGGCGCGCTTCACCGGCAGTCCCCAGTGATAGCCGCCCAACCCGCCCGATTTGCGCAAGGCGCGGTGGCAGGGCACCAGCAAACTGATCGGATTGCGCCCCACGGCGGTTCCAACGGCCCGCTGCGCTGTTGGGTGGCCCACGGCACCGGCAAGTTCGGAATACGTTGTGACGCGGCCAGACGGCACGTGCAGCAGCGCCTCCCACACCTTAAGCTGAAACGGTGCGCCGATCAGGTGCAGGCGGGCGGCTCGGCCTGCCAAGGCGGCCTCTGCCTTCGCCGCAATGCTTTGATCTTCGATAAAATGGGCTTTCGGCCAGCGCGAGGTTAAATCCTGCATCGACCAGTCGCGCCCGAATTCCTCGGTAAAGCCCAAACCGCAGATGCCGCGATCTGTGGCCATCACCAGCGCCTCGCCAAAGGCGGTGTCGACATAGGCCCAGCGGATCGTCAAACCATCACCTGCGGCCGCGTATTCGCCGGGACTCATCGCTTCCCATGTCAGAAACAGATCGTGCAAGCGACCGCCACCAGATAGCCCGGCCGAGTGCGCTGTTTCCAACACCGTAAAGCGGTCCGCCAGCAGGCGGCGCGCGTGATCCAAGGTCAGGTATTGTTGATAGCGCTTCGGCGAAACGCCGACCCATTGCGAGAATGTGCGCTGAAAATGCGCCGGGCTCATACCGATTTCGGCGGCAAGCTTTTCCAACGTCAGGCCCGGCCCCGCCGCATCGATGATCTTTAGCGCGCGGGCGATAACGGCGTAATGATAGGCGGGGCTTTGATCGGTCATGGCAGTCTCCTTCCTTGCCAACCTAAGCGTTGCGGTTCGGTTGCGCGACCCGTTTCCTGCGGGAAAGCTTGCCCCAAGCCATGCCTTCGGGCATATCCAGCGCATGACACGCCAGCTTGATTACCCCGCAATGAAGCGCATCTTCAGCCGGTTCCAAGAGTTGGAACCAGAGCCGAAGGGTGAGCTAGAGCATGTAAACGCCTTTACCTTGGTTGTGGCCGTGGCGCTTTCGGCGCAGGCAACCGATGTTGGCGTGAACAAGGCCACGCGCAAGCTGTTTCAGATTGCCGATACGCCCGCAAAGATGCTGGCCTTGGGCGAGGACGGCGTGATCGAGCATATCAAGACCATCGGGCTTTACCGCAACAAGGCCAAGAATGTGATCAAGCTGTGCCAACTGCTGATCGACAAGTTCGACGGCGAGGTGCCGTCCAGCCGCGCCGCGCTGCAGTCCTTGCCGGGGGTGGGGCGAAAGACCGCGAATGTGGTGTTGAACATGTGGTTCCATCAGCCCGCGCAGGCGGTGGACACCCACATCTTCCGCGTCGGCAATCGCAGTGGCATCGCGCCGGGCAAGGATGAAGTTGCGGTTGAACGCGCCGTGGAAGACAACGTGCCCGCCGAATTTCAACAGCATGCGCATCACTGGCTAATCTTGCATGGCCGGTATATCTGCGTGGCGCGCAAACCCAAATGCGGCATCTGCCCGATCGCCGAAGATTGCTTGTACGAGGATAAGACCGAATGAAACGCTATCAGGTTGTCGGTATCGGCAATGCAATTGTGGACGTGTTTGCCCAAGCGGACGACAGCTTTCTAGAGCTGATGGGCATCGAAAAGGGCATCATGCAGCTTGTTGAGCGCGAGCGGGGCGAGCTGTTGTATGCGGCGATGAAAGATCGCGTGCAGGCGCCGGGTGGGTCGGTGGCGAATACGCTGGCGGGTCTGGGGAATCTGGGGCTGACCACGGCGTTCATCGGGCGGGTGCATGATGACGCGTTGGGGCGGTTCTATGCGACCTCGATGGCCGAGGGCGGCACCGATTTTGTCAACCCGCCGGTTGCGGGCGGCGAATTGCCGACCTCGCGGTCGATGATCTTCGTGGCGCCGGATGGTGAGCGGTCGATGAACACCTATCTGGGGATTTCATCGGAGTTGGGCCCAGAGGATGTGGCCGATGACGTGGCAGGGCAGGCGGCGTTGCTGTTCCTTGAGGGCTATCTTTACGACAAGCCGAAGGGGAAGCAGGCGTTCGAGCGGGCGGCGAAGCTGTGTCAGGCGGCGGGCGGGCTTGCCGGGATCGCGCTGTCTGATCCGTTCTGTGTTGACCGCCACCGGGATGACTTCCGGCGGTTGGTGAAGGATTTGGACTATGTGATCGGCAACGAGCATGAATGGTCGTCGCTGTATCAGACCGATCTTGAAAGCGCGCTGGATCAGGCGGCGAAGGATGCGGGGCTGGTGGTTTGCACGCGGTCGGGTGACGAGGTGATCGTTGTTCGCGGGGCTGAACGGGCGGTGGTTCCGGTCAAGCGGGTGGTTCCGGTGGATGCCACCGGGGCTGGGGATCAGTTTGCGGCCGGGTTCCTGTATGGGCTTTCGACGGGGCGGTCGTTGGAGATTGCGGGCCGGATGGGCTGCGTGGCGGCGGCCGAGGTGATCAGCCATTTCGGGGCGCGGCCAGAGGCAAATCTGGCAGATTTGTTCGTGCAAGAAGGGCTGATCTAGCGCCGTCAAAACAGGTGTCGCACAGTGCGACACTTTTTCGACCTATATAGATCAATGGGTTAACAGGGGTGTCTTCAGCCTTTGTTAACCTTTGGTTGCCGCGCCACCTGTTCGGAAATTCGTAGAACCACGGCCTTCGCGCCCTAGCGCACTGCGTTAAGTTCGGCGTCTTTCAGGCGGCAATCTTTGATCACATCATCCCCGCAGCGCCGGGGTTGCAGATCTTTGGTCAGGCACAGCCGCACCTCTTGGATCATGCCTTGGGCACAGGTGATGGTGATCTGATCGGCTGACAGGGTCGGGTTACTTTCCAAGAACGCGGTTTCAATCACCGAGGCGGGCAGGGCAAGATTTTTGCTGACTTTGGCAAACACCGGCGGAATCACAACGGTGCCATAGGCCTTGCGCATCAGGCCGTAATAACCGGTGGCAGACAGCCCGGTGCAACGCCCGTGCTTTTTCCATTCGTAGAATGCCAGACCAGAGCCACCCATGATATCGGCCATCGCGGCGGTTGCGCTGCGCGTCGGATCGCCTTCGCCGGTGCGGCAATAAGACGGGTATCCGGTTTCGTTTTGCGGCCAAAGCCCGTGCACCGTCCATGTCAAACCGCGCCCGTCGTCGCATTGCGGGTCTTGCCGATCATCGCCTTCAAGCGCGCACCAATTGGCCGACCAGCCCAGCGACAGCACAAAGTAATCAAACGCCCCCGCGCGTTCGCCTTCGGCAAAAGCAGCGGTTCCTAAACAAATCGCCGTAACTGCCGCCCAGAGCCTGCGCATTTCCACTTCCCCTTTACCCAAAACCACACTATATCGACCCTGATTTTCCTGAAAACGTGGAAGTCGCGGCCCAGGTCGCAGCCGTTTTCCCGGCCTTGGCAAGATTTGCAAGCTGGAAACTTTCACAAGCCAGGAAGCATTGTAAAGGAGAGATCCGATGTCGAGACCGCTTATGGCAAAGGCCACTGCCGTTTGGCTGGTGGACAACACCACGCTGACCTTCCGTCAGGTTGCCGAATTTTGCGGCATGCACGAATTGGAAGTGCAGGGCATTGCCGATGGCGATGTCGCGACCGGGGTGAAGGGATTTGATCCGGTTGCCAACAACCAGTTGGACGCGATTGAAATTGAAAAGGGCCAAAAAGACCCGCTGTACAAGTTGAAGCTGAAATTCAACTCGTCGGCTGTTGGCGAAGAAAAGCGCCGTGGCCCGCGCTATACCCCGCTGTCGAAGCGCCAGGACCGCCCGGCGTCGATCTTGTGGTTGGTAAAGTTCCACCCGGAACTGTCTGATGGCGCGATTGGCAAGTTGGTTGGCACCACCAAGCCGACCATTCAGGCGATTCGTGAGCGGACGCACTGGAACATCAACAACATCACCGCAATCGACCCGGTGG
>Ga0255096_1000831_pt1 | contig 13861 bp, 12 predicted proteins | sample Colum_Atlam_RepA_2_FD_188563 | JGI IMG/M metagenome (GOLD analysis project Ga0255096, IMG submission 188563) | Freshwater microbial communities from Columbia River, Oregon, United States - Colum_Atlam_RepA_8d | ecosystem: Environmental > Aquatic > Freshwater > River | place: USA: Oregon...
GCCCAGTCCACGCAAATGCCAGGATGACTGCCGCACACAGCACTTCCACCGTTACTGCAGCCAGCATGACCTTGCGATGGCCGTAGCGATCAGCAACAGAGCCGGTTACCAACACCAGCAGTAGCATCGGCAGGAACTGCACCATACCCAGGATGCCTAGATCGAGCGGATTGCGGGTGAGATCATAGACCTGCCAGCCGACTGCAACTGCAATAATCTGTACGGCAAATGTGGCGCAGAAGCGCGCCAGCCAATACAGCTTGAATGAACGATGGGTGAAAGCAGAAAGTTGCATTGAAAAATTACTCGTTGGTCACGGCAGGAATTGCAATTGTTCAACTATCAGCTGTGGCGTGGTTTCACCGCGATAGTCATTTATGTCGAGTTTGTACAGCAGACGCACGCGCATCGCTGAACCTTCACTAACTGCAGGATTCTGGTTGAAGGCAATCGCGTCAAGTCGCTGATTCGAACCCGGCAGGCTTACAGTGAGCTTCAGGTGGCGCTCAGCCAGCACGCGCCGTGCATGTACGATGAACTCGTCATCGAACAATGGCTCAGGAAAGTGCTGACCCCATGGGGCAAGGTTGCGCAGTTGTTCGGCGAAACTGACAGTAAAACAGCCAACATCAAGATTGCCGTCGGTCCACAGTTCACGAGCAAGGGTTTCTTCGGCAACCGTAACCCGAACGGCATGATCGAAGGCGGCAGCAAAATCATCGAAGCGCATCTTGAGCAGCGTCAGTCCGGCTGCCATTGCATGGCCGCCGAATTTTTCAAGCAAGCCGGGGTTGCGGGTGGCGACGATGTCGAGCAGATCGCGCATGTGGGCGCCATTAATAGAGCGTGCCGAGCCCTTCAGCAAATCGCGGCCTTCGTCATCAACACCCGCATCGGCAAAGATCAGTACCGGGCAATGCAGTTTGTCTTTCAGGCGTGATGCAACGATACCGATGACGCCCTGATGCCAGCGTGCATCGTACAGACAAAGACTGTAGCGGGGGCGGTCATCAAGCGGCAATTCGTCCAACTGCCGCAATGCGGCTTGCTGCATATCCTGTTCAATCAGCCTGCGGTCTTTGTTTAGTGCATCAAGCTGCTCCGCCATCGCCCGAGCATGCATGGCATCGCCGCTCAACAGACATTCGATACCGAGCGCCATGTCATCAAGGCGCCCGGCTGCGTTGAGCCGGGGGCCGGCGGCAAACCCGAGATCGCTGGCCACACAAGTGGCTGCATTGCGGCCAGCACAGGCCAGTAGCGCCAGGATGCCCGGGCGAGCCCTGCCCTGTCGTATCAGCATCAATCCGTGCTTCACGAGGCGCCGGTTGTTTTCGTCCAGCGGCACAACATCGGCCACGGTGCCCAGCGCCACCAAATCCAGTAGATTCGCCAGATTGGGTTCTGTGCGGCCACTTTGGACAAACCATTGCTCCTCGCGAAGAGCCTTGCGCAAACCGAGCAGCAGATAGAACACTACACCGACACCGGCCAAGGCCTTACTTGCAAAATCACAGCCGCCCTGGTTCGGATTCAGGATTGCATTGGCGTCGGGCAACGTCTCGGCTGGTAGGTGATGGTCGGTCACCAGCACTTGCATGCCGTATTGCCGCGCTATTGCAACGCCTGCATGGCTGGCAATGCCGTTGTCCACCGTTATCAGAACATCTGGGCGACGCGCACGGGCAAGTTCGACGATAGGTGGCGTGAGCCCATAGCCGAATTCGAAGCGGTTCGGTACCAGATAATCGACATGGACGAAGCCAAACGCACGCAAACCGAGAATGGCCAGCGCACAACTGGTCGCGCCGTCGGCGTCATAGTCGGCAACGATGAGCACACGTAAATTGCTGTGCAATGCCTGCTGCAGCAGAGCGACAGATGCCACCATTCCTTTTAGCGAATCCGGCGGCAACAGGCTCGCCAACGGAAGTTGTACCTGCTCATCGTGGCTGACACCACGGGCTGCAAGAATCTGTTGCAACAACGGGTGCAGTGGCTGACGGAATTGTGGAGTCACGGCGGCTGAACGCCGCCGGGCTTGCCCTATCCTCACCGGTCTGCCGCCATAGCCGCGTCACGCAGTTCGCGTCGCAACACCTTGCCGACACTCGACTTCGGTAACTCAGTGCGGAATTCCACTTGGCGCGGCAGCTTGTAGGCAGTGAGGCCGAGCCGACAATGGGCGATCACCTGCTCTGCTGTCAGGTCGGGATTGCGACTGACAACATAAAGTTTGATTACCGGTACCAGCTCGCTACCTATGCCGATGGCACAGGCATCCCTGATGTCGGGATGACGACAGGCGTAATCCTCGATTTCATTCGGATAAACGTTGAAACCTGAAATGACGATCATGTCTTTCAATCGGTCGACGATACGCAGGTAGCCATCTTTATCAAACCTGCCGATATCGCCGGTGTGGAGCCATCCCTGTGCGTCAATCACATGCCGGGTTTCCGCATCGTTGTTCCAGTAAGCCTGCATTACTTGAGGACCCCGCACACAGATCTCGCCGAGCTCACCGCAGCCAACCTCCTTGCCTTCCTGATCGAATAAACACACCTCGGTACCGGCAGCGACGCGGCCAACCGTACCTGCACGGTATCCATGGTGCGTGTTGCAACTGACCATGGGCGAGCACTCAGTTAGCCCATAGCCTTCAAGTATAGGTTTGCCAGTCAGTGCGTGCCACCGACTGGCTACCTGAGGCGACAATGGCATTCCACCAGACGCGGCGATTTCCAACGTGGTGAAATCAAGTTCGCGGAAAGCAGGATTATCCAGAAGGTTGTTGTAAAGCGTGTTGATGCCAACAAACCCTTGAATCTTCACCTTGCGCAACGCACTCACAAAGGCGGGGATATCACGCGGGTTCGGAATGAGCAATGCGCGGTGCCCGCGCAACAACGACATCACGAAATTGAGGTTGAACGCGTAGATGTGGTAAAGCGGCAACGGTGCCACCATCACAGCACCTGGCCCCGGGAAATCATCCTGCATACTGGTGACAATCTGCTCAACATTGCTTAAAAGATTGCTATGGCTAAGCATAGCGGCCTTCATGACACCGGTAGTCCCGCCGGTGTACTGCAGCACGGCCAGCGCATCGGGACTGAAACCAGTCGCCAGGGTTCCACGCATGCGTACCAACACGCCACCGCTGCGCAAAGCCTGCCGCAGGCCGATGGCCGCCCGTGGAAACTGATGTGGCTTCACCAATCGTCTTACATGACGCACGAGCAGGTTGATCAGGGATCCTCGACACCAGCCCAGCAGGTCCCCCACTTGCGTGAGTACCACAGTACGTACGGACGTATGGCCAAGAATGGCAGCGGCGTTGTGTGCAACATTGGCAAATACCACAAGAGTACCGGCCCCGGAATCAATCAGGATGCGCTGCAGTTCATGCGGGGTGTAAAGGGGATTTATATTGACGACCACGCCTTGCGCCTTCAATACCCCCAGCGCTACAACTGGGTACTGTAGGACGTTGGGCAACATGACGGCGACTCTGTCGCCAGGCTGCACTCCGGCTTGATTCACGAGCCAGTGGGCAAAGTTGTCGCTCAATACACCCAGTTCGCGGAACGACAGGCTAACCCCCATACAGCAATAAGCCTTGTTGTTGCCATACCGCGCAATAGCATCCACTGCCATCTGGACGATGTTCTGTTGTGCCGGTTGCACTCCGCTCCCCCGTCTTGAAAATTGTTGTGACGCCCTTATTTCCTTTGGCGTGGCAGGATTTTAGGTAACCGCGGCACAACATCCAATAGCGCTGTGGGGCAGGCTTGACGAAACCGTTACGATAACGATGGAACTTAAACCGGTCGTGAGGGCCTAAACACTTGTACTACGCACTATGGCACTTTGTGGCTTTGTTATAGCGAGGAAACGATGCAAAAAACCACTTTTTTTTCAGGATTATTGTCTGTTTGCATGGGGTTGCTGACTCCTTTTTCAGGGTTGATCACGCTGGCCCTCATGCCTGAGCCGGTAGTAGCGCAGATTGCGCCCAACTATCTCAGTTTCAAGACCGAGGACGAAGCCAACAACATTGAGATTTTCAAGGCAGCCAGCCCGTCGGTCGTATTTGTCACAAACAGCGCGCTCTACCGTGCAAACCCGTTTAGTCTCAACGTACAGGAAGTGCCGCAAGGCAGCGGCACCGGGTTCGTATGGGACAAGAGTGGACTCATCGTCACCAACTTCCACGTGATCGAGAACGCCAACCGTCTCACCATTACATTGCAGGACCAAAGCAACTGGGATGCAGAAGTGATCGGCGGCTCTCCCGACAAGGATCTGGCCGTGCTGCGCATTAAGGCCCCTGCCGACAAACTCATTCCATTACCACTGGGAGATTCGTCCCTGCTTGAAGTCGGCCGCAAGGTGATTGCTATCGGCAACCCGTTCGGTCTCGACACCACCATGACTCTGGGCATAGTCAGTGCACTTGGCCGTGAAATCAATTCATTGACCAACCGAACGATCCGCGACGTCATCCAGACCGATGCCCCGATCAACCCTGGCAATTCCGGCGGTCCATTGCTCAACTCGCTCGGGCAACTTGTGGGCGTCAACACACAGATCGTCAGTCCCAGCGGCGCCAGTGCCGGTATCGGTTTTGCAATTCCGGTAAATACCGTCAAGAAAGTGATACCGCAACTGGCGCAGTACGGGCAGGAGATTCGTCCTGTAATCGGCATTGAAAACCCGCCTGATGCCTGGACGCGGCAAATGGGCATCAACGGCGTACCGGTAATGCGCGTGACACCCGGTTTGCCTGCAGAAGAAGCCGGTATCACTGGCATGCAGCAGAACTGGCGTGGCGACATCGTGCTCGGCGATGTGATTACTGAGATCGGTGGGATACAGATCAAGAGCCAGGACGACCTCCTCAATACTCTCGAACAGCACATGCCCGGCGATGTCGTCAATGTCGTCACTGACCGCGACGGCAAGCGGATGGAATTCAACGTGACACTTGACGATTCCCAGGACAGTACGCGGCGGATTGAGAACCGCTGAACAGACCAGGTTCCCCCTTGCTTCGGCCCCGTTTAAGGGGCCGTTTTTTCATGACAAGGAAATCATTGTCTCGACTAAATCAGAGCGCAATTCCTCCCAATGGGCTTAGGACGCTGTTCAGCCGCGTCGGGCAGCAAGCTGCTGTTGCATGAACTGCTTGATCGCATCAAGGCTGTTCGGCAATACCATGCAACTCTCTGGGCGTAAATAGAGATCTGCCATGTGTTCCGGCAAGCCCGGTGCGGGCAAGCCTGCCTTTTCTATTGCCGCGGTGAACTTGGCGGGATGTGCGGTGGCAAGCGTGATCATCGGAATGCTGGAATCGGTATCACACATTGCTGCGGCCTTGATCCCGGTAGCCGTGTGCGGATCTGCCAGATAACCTGTACGCTGATAGGTTTGAGTGATCGTGGCACACGTCATCGCATCATCCACACTATAGCTTGCAAAATGCGCTCGCGCCCGGGCCCACTCTGCATCGCTGACCTGTTGCACATTGCCACTCAGAGAAGTAACGAACTGCTCAACGCGCTTGCCGTCTTGCCTGAACAAGTCGTATAGAAAGCGTTCAAAATTACTGCTGACCATGATGTCCATGCTCGGCGACAGCGACGCTTCCAGCATGGTCTTGTGATAGCGGTTGCTGCTGATGAAACGATGCAGGATGTCGTTACGATTGGTGGCGATTACCAACTGACGCACGGGCAGCCCCATCTGTTTCGCCAAATAGCCGGCATAGATATCGCCGAAATTGCCCGTAGGCACTGAGAATGAAATGGCAGGATATTTGCCGACCAACTTCAGCCCTGCGTAAAAGTAATACACGATCTGCGCCATGATGCGCGCCCAGTTTATCGAGTTGACAGCAACCAGCTGATAGCCTTCAGGCAAGAAGCGCTGATCTGCAAACGCTTTCTTGACGATCTCCTGGCAGTCATCGAAGTTGCCCTCGAGCGCAACATTGTTGATGTTGTTCCCGATGACGGTGGTCATCTGGCGGCGCTGCACTTCTGAGACCCGGTTGTGCGGATGCAGGATGAACATATCGACAAACTTGCAGTGTTTGCAGCCTTCGAGTGCAGCTGAACCTGTGTCACCAGAGGTAGCACCGAGAATGGCAACATGCTGCTGGCGCTTTTCGAGAAAATAATCGAGCAGACGGCCAAGCAATTGCAGCGCGAAATCCTTGAATGCCAGCGTCGGACCACAATACAGTTCCATCACCCACTGGTTGTCATACAGCTGCTTCATCGGCGCAACGGCAGGATCGCTGAACCCGGCATAGCTATCGGCAATCATCTGTTTCAATTCTGGGTCAGGGATGGCGCCATCGACAAAAAGGCGTATTACTTCAAACGCTAATTGGCTGTAAGACAACTGCTGCCAGTCGGCCATCTGCTGCAGACTAATCACCGGCAGCTTTTCCGGAATGTAGAGGCCGCCGTCGGGGGCAAGCCCGGTGAGGACGACATCTTCGAAATGGACGGCAGGACTCTGGCCGCGGGTGCTGATGTATTTCATTGTCGGGTTTCCGGTATGGCGGTATTACTGGTCGAGCTTGAATACGCGGATACGCATGACCTTCTCGCCATTGGGATCCAGTGCTTCGATGCTGGCGATGGCCTCATCCATGACTGACTCCTTCACTTCGCGCGTCAGTATGATGACAGGCACACGCTGATTGGCATCGTCAACACGTGGCTCTTTCTGGATGATCGCCTGGATACTGATGGCGCGATCGCCGAGTATCTCGGTGATGTCCGACAGCACGCCGGGTTTGTCTGCGGCAAGAATGCGCAGGTAGTACTCGCTGGTTACTTCACTCATCGGCAAGATCGGCATGTCAGACAACGAGTCGTCCTGGAATGCGAGTGAGGGTACGCTGCTTTCCGGATGCGAGATCATCCGGGCCACATCGATAATGTCAGCCACAACGGCGGAGGCAGTCGGGCCAGCGCCAGCGCCGGCACCGTAATACAGCGTCGAACCTACTGCATCACCATTCACCATTACGGCGTTCATCACGCCATTGACGTTGGCAATTATGCTGTCGGCATCCAACAGGGTTGGATGCACCCGCAGTTCTATGCCTTTTGGTGTTTTGCGGCTGATGCCAAGGTGCTTTATGCGGTAGCCGAGTTCGTCAGCATACTTGATGTCGTCCTGAGTCAGCTTGCTGATGCCCTCGGTATAGGTCTTTGGGAACTGCAATGGGATGCCGAACGCAATCGAAGCCAGTATCGTCAGTTTGTGGGCAGCATCGATACCTTCGATATCGAAAGTAGGATCGGCTTCGGCGTAGCCCAGTTCCTGCGCTTCCTTCAAAACATCGGTGAAGGCACGCCCCTTCTCGCGCATCTCCGTCATGATGAAGTTGCCGGTGCCATTGATGATCCCCGCCAACCACTGGATGCTGTTGCCGGCCAGTCCTTCACGGATAGCCTTGATGATCGGAATGCCACCGGCGACAGATGCTTCGTACGCAACAAGCACGTTTTTGGCGGCAGCGGCAGCAAATATCTCATTGCCATACTGAGCGATCAGCGCCTTGTTGGCGGTGACAACATGCTTGCCATTGGCGATCGCCATCAGCACAAGTTCTTTTGCTACATCGGTTCCACCCATCAATTCGAGCACAATATGCACTTCAGGATCATTAACGACGGCGAAGACGTCTGAGCTCTTCTTCACGCTGCCGATGTCCTGACCCTGGCGCAACCGTCGAGCGCCGATGTGGGTGACCCTCACCTCTGCGCCAACACGGCGCGCGATGTCGTTGCTATTGCTTTTGAGCACGGTGTAGCTGCCGTAGCCTACTGTTCCGAGACCACAGATACCGATGTTTATTACCTTCAAGACTGACTCCGGATGATTGATGGCCTGCTACTGGGCCGGGTTACCCAACAGGTAACCAGCCAGCGTTTCAGCGGGCACATAGCCTGGCAGCATCGTGCCGTCTTCAAGCACGAGCGCAGGGGTGCCGGTGACACCGACTTCACGACCGAGCTCGAACTGTTCTTCCACAGGACTGTCGCAATCAGCAGACGGAATATCAGCGCCACGCTTGGCGCTCGTCATCATGACCTTTGGATCTTCCGCGCACCAGGTTGAGACCATGCGCACGTAGGTCTCGGTCTTCTGACCGCTGCTGCGGTCGATAAGACCGGTACGAGGATAGGCAAGATACCGGACAGCAATGCCGTAGCTGTTCAGCGCTTCTACTTCGCCGTGCAGCTTGCGGCAATATGGACAATCGACGTCGGTGAACACCGTCAACGTTGCCTTGCGCTCGCCGACGGCTTCGAACACGATCATGTCTTTTTCACCAACGGCGGCAATCTTGTCACGCCGAATCACATTACGGCGCTTTTCGCCAAGATTGACCAGACCATCGGTCTGAGCCTCGTAAAGATCACCGGGTATCAGGAATTTGGCATCGGCGCTGACATAGATGGACTCTCCGCCGTCGATCATCACTTCATACAACCCAGCTACTGGGCTAGGCCGGATGCTGGCGATGGACATATTGGGCTGGGTAGAGGTCAGCAGACCACGGATAGCCACGGTTTCGGGGGATTCTGGTTGTGCCTGCAGCAAGGATGCCGGCAACCCCAAAAAGGACAGCAGCAGACTGGAAACGGCGATACAACGGGGGGGCAACAGATTGCGGAGCATAGGCCGGCCTGAAAATGAAGGACTTGCGCTATCGTAATCCAGAATTAACGATGCTGCCGCCCCCATCAGTAAAAATGATGGGGCGACGGCACCCTTGCAGGATAAAACCGGGTGATTGCTCGCCCTAGTCTTCAGTACGTCTTTCCAGTTTCTCGGTGATACGTGCGGCACGGCCGGCGAGGTCACGCAAGTAGTAAAGTTTTGCTTGGCGAACATCGCCACGGCGTTTCAGCGTGATGCTGTCCACCTGTTTGCTGTGGGTCTGGAAGGTGCGCTCAACGCCTACACCATGCGAGATCTTGCGTACGGTGAAAGCCGAACCAAGACCACGGCTGCGGATGCCGATAACGACACCTTCATAGGCTTGAAGACGCTCACGTTCGCCTTCCTTGATACGGACCTGTACGACTACGGTATCGCCGGGGCTGAAATCAGGCACATCTTTCTTCAGCTGTCCCTGTTCCACCAATTGAATGATTTTGTTTCTGTTGCTCATGGTTCGCTCCACTGCTCCAAACTGTTATTTCAAATCAACATCGGCGCCCTTGTTTGCGCCTCGTTCCAACTCTTGTAGAAGACTGGCCAGCCACTCTTGTTGCTGCTTGTCCAGCCGACCCTGTTGCTGCAAGGTCCGGATCAGATCCGGCCGTTTGCGCCACGTGGCACGCAATCGTTCATGTTCGCGCCAGCGTGCTATGCGGGCATGATCCCCGCTGAGCAATACAGACGGCACTTCCAGCCCTTCGAATACTTCCGGCCTGGTATAGTGCGGGCAATCCAGCAGCCCGCCCTCAAACGAATCCTGTTGCGCCGATTCGGCATCACCCAGTACACCAGGCAAGCGCCGTATCACTGCATCTAGCAACGCCATCGCTGCCAGTTCACCACCGCTCAAGACAAAATCGCCGAGCGAACATTCTTCATCGACCAGAGTCGTAAGCACGCGCTCATCGACTCCTTCGTAGCGGCCGCACAACAGTACGATACCGCCTTCCTGCGCCAGCGCATTCACACGCTGTTGTGTCAGTGGCGCTCCCTGCGGACTCAGGTAGATCACCCTCGCCATGCCGCCCTTTCCACTGCCAACCGAAAATTTTGCGCTTCTTATTGCCTGACTGATCGGGCCCGTCTTCATCAGCATGCCCGGACCGCCACCATAAGGCCTGTCGTCAATTGTCCGATGCCGGTCAGTCGTGAAATCCCGTGGATTCCAGTACTGCAACTTCACTTGGCCGTTCCTGATCGCCCGGCCGGTAACGCCAAATTCTGTTAGTGCCCCAAACATGCCGGGAAACAATGTGACCAAGCCTACCCGCAACAACTCCGTCGTCGATGACTGAGGCATGCGTCAGTAGTCCTTGTCCCAGTCAACCAGCAGAAATCTCTTGTGGAGATCCACCTGCACGATGACCGTTCCTTCCAGGTAGGGCAACAGCCGCTCTTCCTTGTCGATGCTACGTTCATCCCCTTTGACCACCAGCACGTCGTTCGCGCCAGTCTCCATCAGGTGCTGCACAGTGCCAAGATCTTGGCCGCTTTGCGTCAGTACCCGCAACCCTTCCAGCTGGTACCAGTAATAACCTTGTTCGAGGGCAGGCAATGCGGCTTTTTCCAGCAGCAAATCCTGCCCGGTATAGCGCCCTGCCATTTCCCGCACATCACATCCCTTGATGTGGGCTACGAAATCCTGACCGTGCACCTTCATTTCGTCGAATTCCAGGCTCTGCAACCCCGCCGGCCCCTGAATAAGGTAACTGTGGTAGCTGAGGACGTTGTCAGGCGGATCGCTATACGAATACAGCTTCACCCAACCTTTGATCCCCCAAGGAGCCCCTATTCGCCCCATCACAACGTGAGAAGCAGGGGAATTCATGGTCTTGCTCCGGCGTACGGGAATGTACACCCGCACGCACTGTCATTGCGGACTATCAGGCATTTGGCTACGCGTGGGCTCGGCAGTGCGCCGTGGCTCTGCCAGTACTTTACGCGTTCCAGATCGATACGCAGCTTTTCTTCCTTGCCGCGAGCGGTCGGGTTGTAAAAACCAACGCGTTCGATGAATTTGCTGGTATGGGCCCTGTGATGATCGGCCACCGTAACGTAGTAATACGGGTTTTTCTTGCTGCCACCGCGTGCAAGTCGGATCGTTACCATTATGTTTCTTCCGTCAGAAGGAACCTGTTGGTTCCTGTTATTGCCAAAATCGACAGTCTTCCCGAACCTGATTTTCAGGGCCGGAAAAAAGGGCGCCATTCTAGGAGAAAAGCCCAGCCTTGGGAACTCTAAATTGATGTCCTGCCGGGATTTTCCCCCGATCAGAACCCCGGGAAGCGTCCGCCGGGGGGCATACCACCCCCCATTCCACCCATGCCGGGCGGCAGCCGGCCGCCAAGACCGCGCATCATGTTGGTCAGGCCGCCCCCCTTCATCTTCTTCATCACCAGCTGCATCTGTTTATGCTGTTTGAGCAGTCGGTTCAGGTCCTGCAGCGTAGTGCCGGATCCCTGGGTGATACGGCGCTTACGGGAACCATTGAGAATGTCAGGGTTGCGACGTTCCTTCAGGGTCATGGAGTTGATGATGGCCTCCATCATCACGAAATTCTTGTCGCCGGCAGTGCTGGCAGCGGTCTTGGCGACCGCCCCCATGCCCGGCATCTTGTCGAGCAGATTGGTGATGCCACCCATGTTGCGCATCTGCTCCAGCTGCTCTTTGAAGTCCTGCAGATCGAAGCGGTCGCCTTTCTTGATCTTGTTGGCTAGTTTTTGGGCTTTTTCCTTGTCGACCATCTTCTCGACATCCTCGATAAGCGATAGTACGTCGCCCATGCCGAGGATTCGCGATGCCAGACGATCGGGGTAGAACGGCTCCAGTCCATCGATCTTTTCGCCAACACCAATGAACTTGATCGGCTTGCCGGTAATCTGGCGAACCGACAGTGCCGCACCACCCCGGGCATCACCGTCGGTCTTGGTAAGGATCACACCGGTAAGCGGCAACGCCTCGTTGAAAGCCTTGGCAGTATTCGCGGCGTCCTGGCCAGTCATGGCATCGACAACGAACAGTGTTTCAACGGGATTGGCTACCGCATGCAGAGCCTTGATCTCTTCCATCATGGCTTCGTCGATGGCAAGACGGCCGGCAGTATCGATGAACAATATATCCACAAACCGGCGCTTGGCTTCGGCTATGGCGGCACGCACGATATCGACCGGCTGTTGCGACACATCACTTGGGAAGAAAGCGGCACCGACTTCACCTGCCAGCATTTCCAGCTGTTTTATGGCAGCCGGGCGGTAGACATCGGCACTGGCGACCATCACCGATTTCCTGTCGCGCGTCTTCAGCAACAGAGCCAGCTTGGCCACGGTGGTGGTTTTACCGGCACCCTGCAAACCAGCCATCAGCACTACCGCCGGCGGCACAGCCCGCAGGTCAAGCGCAGCATTCTCGTTACCCATCACGGCCTGCAGTTCGGCCTGAACAATGCGCAGGAAGGATTGGCCGGGAGAGAGACTCTTGCTGACTTCCTGTCCGAGCGCGCGCATTTTCACGCGCTCGATGAAGTCTCTTACGACCGGCAGCGCGACATCAGCTTCCAGCAAAGCGCGTCGCACATCACGGAGCGCGTCCTGTATGTTGTCTTCAGTGATCCGAGCCTTGCCCGTGAGCGAACGCAAGGTATGGCTGAGTTGTTCCGACAGTGATTCAAACACGGGGGCATCCCACAAGGCAGCAATGAGGCCGGATTCTATCCCAAGCCCACCGGACCCCATAGACTTCATTGCCCTGCATAGTTGTGAGAGACTGCGGTGATGATTGCATCACTCACAGGTTTGATCGCGGCAGTGCTGTACGCAGCTGGCACCTGGCTGCAACACCGGTTGCTGACGAGCTCTGACCAGCCCGTGCCTGCCTCGCAGACACGAACGCCAGGGCTGGTACTGCTGCTGGCCATCGCCGCCTTGCTGGCCCATCTGGCGAATACAGTGCTCCTTATAAAGACGCCTAACGGCTACGATTTTGGTTTTTTCCGCGTTGCTACGCTGTTCAGCTGGGTGATGGCGCTCACCGTCGTGCTGACAAGTCTGAAGAAGCCCCTGACCAATCTTTACATCGCCCTTTTTCCGCTTGCGATCGTCGGTATCCTATGCTCTACCTTTCTTCCCAGTCACTACAACCCTAATCCAGCCTTGAGCGGCGGCGTGGCTCTGCACAGTGTACTTGGCATCCTCGCTTTCAGCCTGCTGACGATTGCAGCACTGCAGGCATTGCTGGTGGCGTGGCTCAATAACGAGTTGAAGCAACACCACTTTTCGGCCGTGCTGCGTCACATGCCGCCGTTGCAATCAATGGAAACGTTGCTGTTCGCCATCATCAAGGCCGGCTTTGTGGCCCTGCTCGGCGTAATCATCAGCGGTTTCATCTTCATGGATGACATGTTTGCACAACATCTTGCACACAAGACAATCCTTACATTGTTGTCATCCGGCGTGTGGGGAATCCTGCTTTGGGGGCGTTACCGTTGGGGATGGCGCGGCAAGGTAGCGCTGCGCTGGACGATGACAGGATTCGGCGTGCTGATCCTTGCCTATTTCGGCAGCAAGTTCGTACTGGAAATTCTGCTGGACCGCGTTTAACAGTGCAAAAACTGGTGCCGTGTGGCCGACATCTCTCCCCAAACCCTTTTATTTAGCCTAGTGATATTGATACTGGCATCGGCCTACTTTTCCGCTTCGGAAACGGCAATGCTGACTCTCAACCGCTATCGGCTGCGCCATCTAGCCAAGCAAAGACACCGGGGAGCGATGCGGGCCTCCGCGCTGTTGGAAAATCCTGACAGGCTTATTGGCGTAATTCTTATCGGCAACAAATTCTTCAACGTGATGGCTTCATCACTTGCCACCATTCTTGCAATCGAAATCTGGGGAGAATCCGGGATTTTAGTTGCGTCATTGTTGATGACAGGGATATTGCTGATTTTCGGCGAGATGACCCCAAGAATGCTGGGCACCACCCACCCTGAAGCCATAGCCTTTCCATCGTCATTGTTGCTGAACATGTTGCTGAAGCTGCTGCACCCCGTGTTGTGGCTGCTAAGCAAAATATCAAAAGTACTCGTCAAACTGCTTGGCATCGTGCCGAAGAACTT
>Ga0255096_1000833_pt1 | contig 13851 bp, 12 predicted proteins | sample Colum_Atlam_RepA_2_FD_188563 | JGI IMG/M metagenome (GOLD analysis project Ga0255096, IMG submission 188563) | Freshwater microbial communities from Columbia River, Oregon, United States - Colum_Atlam_RepA_8d | ecosystem: Environmental > Aquatic > Freshwater > River | place: USA: Oregon...
CCAGCGCCGTGAAGAAGACCAGGTGGAAATCCTTTCCGGCGTGTTCGAAGGCCTGACTACCGGTACGCCAATCGGACTTTTAATCCGTAACACCGACCATAAGAGCAAGGACTACGGCAATATCAAGGACCTATTCAGGCCGGCCCATGCTGACTACACGTACACCCACAAGTATGGCCTCCGAGACTACCGTGGTGGTGGCCGCTCCTCTGCCCGCGAAACCGCGATGCGGGTGGCAGCCGGCGCCATTGCCAAGAAATATCTGAGTGAAAAACTCGGAGTGACGGTGCGTGGCTATCTGAGTCAGTTGGGGCCGATCAAGGCGGATCTGGTCAGCTGGGACGAGGTCGACAACAACCCATTCTTCTGTCCGGACGCCGCCAAGGTCCCGGCGCTGGAGGAGTACATGATTGCCCTCAACAAAGAGGGTAATTCGGTAGGTGCAAAGATCACCGTCGTGGCTTCCGGCGTGCCGGTTGGACTTGGCGAGCCGATCTTTGATCGTCTCGACGCAGAGCTTGCGCATGGCCTGATGAGTATCAATGCGGTGAAGGGCGTTGAGATCGGTGCCGGCTTTGATGTGGTTGAGCAGACGGGCACCAAGCACCGCGACCTGATGAGCCCTCAGGGGTTTCTCAGCAACAATGCAGGCGGCATTCTCGGGGGTATCAGCACCGGGCAGGACATCATCGCCCATATCGCATTGAAACCTACGTCTAGCATCAGGATTCCTGGACAAACCATTGATATAAATGGTAATCCGGCCCAAATTATTACGACCGGCAGGCATGATCCCTGTGTCGGTATCCGTGCCACGCCTATTGCAGAAGCGATGATGGCGTTGACTTTAATGGATCATCTGCTGCGCCATCGTGCGCAAAACTTTGACGTTAAGGTTGAAACTCCAGATATAACAAAGCGTTAAGTGGTATTCCTTAGTGCGATGTTCGATGTGACAAGTGAAGTTAAGTTTAAATTGTAACTATCTGATTAAAAGGTAATTTATGGCTTCAATGACCCTGTACGACAAGCTGTGGAACTCCCACCTCGTCAAAGAGTTCGATAATGGCACTTCGCTGATCTATATCGACCTGCACTTTCTGCATGAAGTGACTTCGCCACAGGCCTTCGAAGGGTTGCGGTTGGCGGGCCGCAAGCCATGGCGTGCCAAGGCCAACATGGCCACGCCTGACCACAACGTGCCAACCACCACAAGCGAGCGTTCGCGTGGGGTGGAGGGTATCGTTGATCCGGTATCGAAGATCCAGGTCAAGTTCCTGGATGATAACTGCAAGGAGTTTGGCATCGAAGAGTTTGCCATTGATGACCATCGTCATGGCATTGTGCATGTGATCGGACCTGAGCAGGGTCGTACGCTACCGGGCATGACCATTGTCTGTGGCGATTCGCATACCTCGACCCATGGCGCCCTCGGTTCGCTGGCACATGGTATCGGCACGTCTGAAGTGGAGCACGTGCTGGCCACCCAATGCCTCGTACAGAAGAAGGCGAAGAACATGCTGGTCAAGGTCAACGGCAGCCTGAAGCCCGGTGTGACGGCAAAGGACGTCATCCTCGCCATCATCGGCAAGATCGGTACTGCCGGCGGTACTGGTTTCACCATCGAATTCGGTGGTGAAGTAATCAAGAGTCTTTCGGTAGAAGGACGCATGACCGTGTGCAACATGGCCATTGAAGCCGGCGCCCGAGCCGGTCTGGTGGCGGTTGATGAGAAAACCATCAGCTACCTTCAGGGCCGTCCATTTGCACCGAAAGGTGCGCAGTGGGAGCAAGCTGCCGCTCACTGGCGTACCTTGGTAAGCGATGTTGAAGCGAGGTTCGATGCTGTTGTGGAGTTGGAAGGCGAAGACATCGTTCCGCAGGTTAGCTGGGGTACATCTCCAGAAATGGTGGCACCTGTTACTGGTCTTGTGCCTGATCCGGCTTTGGTCTCAAGCGAAGCCAGGAAGGGCAACTACCAGCAAGCCCTGAAGTACATGGGACTGAGTGCCGGTATGCCGATCCAGCAGATCAAGCTGGACCGCGTCTTTATTGGATCCTGCACCAACTCCCGAATCGAAGATCTTCGCGCCGCTGCTGCGGTGGTCAAAGGTCGTACTGTGGCTGCCAATATCAAGGAAGCATTGGTAGTGCCGGGTTCCGGCCTGGTGAAGGCGCAGGCAGAGAAGGAAGGGCTGGACCAGGTGTTCAAGGCAGCTGGTCTACAGTGGCGTGAGCCGGGTTGCTCGATGTGTCTGGCGATGAATGCCGACCAGTTGGAGCCGGGTGAACATTGCGCCTCCACTTCAAACCGTAACTTCGAAGGGCGTCAGGGCTTTGGTGGTCGCACCCATCTGGTCAGTCCGGCGATGGCGGCAGCGGCAGCGGTATTCGGCCACTTTGTCGATATCCGCGATGTCCAGCTGCTTTGAAATGGTAAAAATATTAAATAGATCAATTGGTTAACTAATAAAGTTGATAAGATAATGAGAAAATTCGTCACTGAAAAAGGGCTGGTTCTACCACTCGATCGCGCCAATGTGGACACGGACTACATCATCCCGAAGCAGTTCCTGAAATCGATCAAGCGCACTGGTTTCGGTAAGAACCTGTTCGACGAGGCTCGCTACCTCGACAAGGGGCTGCCGGACCAGGAGTGCACCGGGCGTCCGCTGAATCCTGATTTCATTGCCAACCAGCTACGTTACCAAGGCGCGTCCATCCTGTTGGCGCGCGAGAACTTTGGCTGTGGTTCCAGCCGCGAGCATGCGCCATGGGCGCTGGATGACTACGGCATCCGCTGCATTATCGCGCCGAGCTATGCCGACATCTTCTTCAACAATTGCGTGAAGAATGGCATTCTTCTTATTGTTTTAGATGAGAAAATTGTCGACCAGTTTTTCAAGGAGACCGAAGCTACTCCTGGTTACACCCTAGAGGTAGATCTGGCGGCGCAGACGCTGACCAAGAGCGATGGTTCTGTGGTCAGGTTCGAGGTTGAAACTTCACGCAAGCACATCCTGCTGAATGGTCTCGACGACATCGGTCTGACTATGCAGCACGCCGATGCGATAAAGGCATTCGAGCAGCAGCACCAGATCAAGGCGCCTTGGCTATTTGGTTGAGCTTTGGTTTCCAACACCTTGAATTAACTATGTTTTGTCGGTCGTAAAGACCGGTCTGCAATAGGAGCCAGTGTTATGAGCAACAACAAAACCTACAACGTCGCCATCGTCGGAGCTACGGGCGCGGTCGGCAAGACCATGCTTCGCATCCTCGAACAGCGCAAATTTCCGGTGAATAACCTGTACCTGTTAGCCAGTGAGCGCAGTGCTGGCGAGACAATGAGCTTCAATAATAAGCAGTATACTGTTGAAAACCTTGCAGATTTTGATTTCACCAAGGCGCAGATTGGCTTGTTTTCGCCTGGTGCCAGCGTGTCTGCCATTTACGCGCCAAAAGCTGGCAAGGCGGGTTGTATCGTCATCGACAACACCTCTCAGTTCCGCTACGAGGAAGACATTCCGTTGGTCGTACCGGAGGTGAATCCACACGCGGTGGCTCAATACAAGAACCACAACATTATCGCCAATCCGAACTGTTCCACGATCCAGATGCTGGTTGCTCTGAAGCCGATCCACGACAAAGTGGGCATCGCCCGCATCAACGTGTGTACCTATCAATCAGTGTCCGGCACTGGCAAAGAAGCTATTGACGAACTGGCTGGCCAGACCATTGCCTTGCTGAGTGGCAAAGAGCCCGAGATCAAGGTGTATCCGAAACAGATCGCCTTCAACGTGATTCCGCATATCGACGTGTTCCAGGACAACGGCTACACCAAGGAAGAGATGAAAATGGTGTGGGAAACCCAAAAGATCATGGAGGACGCGACCATTCTGGTGAACCCGACCTGCGTGCGTGTGCCGGTGTTCTACTCACACTCGGAAGCCATCCACATCGAAACCCGCCAGAAGATCACGGTGGAAGAGGTGCGCGCACTGCTGAAGAAGGCTCCAGGCGTCAAGCTGATGGATAAGCCGGAGCCGGGCGGCTACCCGACCCCTATTCCGGAAGGGACCGATCACGACGAGACCTGGGTGGGGCGTATACGCAAGGACATTTCGCATCCCAATGGCATCAACATGTGGGTAGTGTCTGACAACCTACGCAAAGGGGCGGCGCTCAACTCTGTACAGATCGCGGAAGTGTTGATAAAGGACTATATCTAATGAATACTTGCGGCTGATTTACAAGGAACTTCTCAAGTATTCAGCCGCAACGTCCAGCCACAGCTCCCGCTGCAGTGTCTGGCCCTGCCGGCAGGGTCTGGGGGTTTCCTCGAGGCCTAGTGTGGCACGACCGCCATCACGCCGGGCTCTTCGTTCGGTGAGGGGATCCAGTTGAATCTGATTCAGGTGAATGGGATTCAGATGAATGGGATTCAGGTGTAAAGGGGATTTATGCGAATCACTGACTGTAAGGGTGCTGCGGCTGCCGGTCTCATGCTGGCGGTGGCGCTTTGCTCCCGCGTACAGGCGCAAGGACTGGGTGAAATTACGCTCGATTCGGCCCTCAACGAGCCACTCCGTGCCCACATCGATCTGCTTGATACTGACGATCTAGAGGCGACCCAGATAGGGGTTGCGCTGGCAACACAATCCGAATTCGATGTGGCCGGCATCGCCAACAACTTTTTGCTGGGCTCGCTGCGTTTTGCCGTGGTCAAGCGCAATGGTGGCAATGACCGTATCGAAATTACCTCCACCCAGAACATAAGCGAACCGTACCTGAACTTCTTGCTCAGCGTGACCTGGCCCAATGGTCGCAATTTGCGTGAATACACGTTGCTGCTGGACTTACCCGTATACAACGACACCGCGGGAGGCTCACGTCCGCCGAATGCTCCCGTGGCCAACCGCGTACCTGATGCGGTTGCTCCGAATGCCTCGACGTCGGTTTCCGTGGCGGCGGCACAGAGCGCTACCGCAGACGACGGCTATATGGTGCAGGTTGGCGATACCTTGTATCAGATCGCCGAACAGAGCCGTCCATCTGCGGATGTCAGCGTGCAGCAGATGATGCTAGCGATCCAGCGCGCCAATGAAGACGCCTTCGTCAACAACAATATAAATCGGATTCTTACCGGCAAAGTATTGCGTATTCCAACCAATGCCGAGATCGCGTTGATCGACCAGGCTGCTGCTTCCGCTCAGGTTGCTGCGCAGAACCGGGAACCCATGTCGCAGCCGTTGGCGGTAAATGACTCAGCCAGTAATGTGGCAGCACCTGCGCGGGATGAATTGAATCTGCTTAATGGCAACCAGACAGGTGGTGGCAGCGGTGATTTGGATGCCACGATTGCCGCTCTCGAAAATGAATTGATGCTGACCGAAGAGAATCTCGATCGGGCGCGTCTTGAAAATCTCGAGCTGACGAATCGCCTTGCCGCTCTCCAGGAACAGATTGACCTACTGCAGAACATCATTGCGATCGAAGACGAACGTATTTCACAACTGCAATCCGAATTGGATACACAGTCCGCCGCCACAGAGCGGGCGTTGGATGCCGCCGACTCTGCGGCAGAGTCAGCCAGCGGCGCTGCTTCTGGTGTTGTTGGTATTCTCAAGAACAGTGTGGTCGCTCTTGGCGCCCTGTTGGCAGTAGCGGCAGCAGCGGCAGGATTGTTGTACATGAAAAGGCGTCGTTCGGAGTTACAGCAGCAGGAAGCAGTTGACGATGTACTGACGGATGCCGATGAGCTACAGCCACCTGTGAAAGCAGGTCTTGCGGTCATGCTGTCATCATTGCTGGCACGTTTACGTCGTAGCGACAATGACGAAGAAGAAGCTGCAGAGAACCACGAACACATTGAACCGATTGTGACAGAGGAGGCTGCGCTGCGACCGGTACCAGTGGCGGTGGTTGAGCCTTCCGAAACGGATCGGCTGTTGACTGAGATGGGCCTCAAGGACGACTTCATTAATCTCGATACCGTGCTCGACGATGTCGACAACGAAGCGATGGCATTAGCGCAACCTGACCCAAACGTGGTCGCTGATATATCCAGCGCCGATGATGAGGCAACAGTTGCGCTGGCCGAAGTTGCCTTGCTTGATCAGGCGTTGGACGAAGCAGAGCAACAGGATTCAGAGGCGACTGAGGACGAGGAGGATTTCCTCGGCGCACCCGCCGCTACGCCTGAGAGATTTGCTTTCACGACGGAACCGGTCATCAGCGAACCCGATCTCGTGACAGACGAGGAGTCTGCCGAAGACAAGCCCGATGTATTTGAATTTACGTTGCCCAATCTGGATGAACCTGCACGTGGTAGTGTCGATGAGGCCGGACAGGCGAAAACACTGGAAACATTCGCGTTTACCACCGCCGTAGTGACTGCAACTCCGGACACTGCCGTTGAAGACAATGACGATGCGTTTGACGTACTGAGCTTCGACGAAGACTCGGTTTTGGTGGACGATGTACCAGAAGAGCAGGGCTACATTCCGGCCGGTTCGCAGGACACCCATGATGCACGTCTTGACCTCGCAGTTGCCTACGAAGCGATGGGTGACCTTGATGGTGCCGTTGAAATCCTTGATGAAGTGATCGCCAGCGGGCGCCCGGTCCAGGTGGCAGAAGCTGAGCGCATGAAGCAGAAGTGGCAGAACGGCTGAGTACGCCCCACCGCATCGCACTCGGGATAGAGTACGACGGCAGTGTCTTCAACGGCTGGCAAACCCAGTTGAATCCCCATTTGCGCACCGTGCAGGAAACGCTGGAGCGTGCCTTGTCACGCATTGCGGATGAAGCGGTCACTGTATCTTGTGCCGGTCGCACTGATGCCGGTGTGCATGCAACCGGCCAGGTTGTGCATTTCGAAACCACGATTAGCCGTCCGCTAAAGGCCTGGGTACAAGGTGCCAACAGCAACATGGATCGCCATGTAGCAGTGCGGTGGGCACAGGATGTGGCGCCCGATTTCCATGCGCGTTTTTCCGCCTACAGTCGGCGTTATCGCTACTTGATCAGCAATACCCCGACAAGGCCAGCGCTCTACAGCCATTTCCTGACCCATCATCGCGCCCCGCTAGATGCAAACCGCATGCAGGAGGCGGGACAGTTCCTGCTTGGCGAGCACGATTTTTCCTCATTCCGCGGCGCCGGTTGCCAGTCACGTACAGCGATGCGTAATGTCAGCGAACTCAGCGTGACAAAGCGGGGAGATCTTGTCGTAGTCGAGATCGAGGCCAACGCCTTTCTGCTGCACATGGTGCGCAACATTGTCGGTACTTTGATCGAGATAGGCCAGGGCAACAAACCACCGGTCTGGGCCGGTGAATTGCTGGCGCTGCAGGACCGTAGGAGAGCCGCTTCTACCGCACCGCCGCAGGGTCTTTGTCTGATCGCGGTACGCTATCCCGTTGTCCACGGCATTCCTGCAAGTTCCTTGTCGCTCTGGCCCTGAATGCCCTCGTCGCGGGTATCGCTAGCGGTACTACTCCTCTCCCGGATACTTTAGAATTGCGCGTCCCCGAAACAGGTCGATTTTGTGCATCCACTGCCCCGAACCAGAGTGAAGATTTGCGGTATCACCCGCGTGGAGGATGCGCGTGCTGCCGCGGACGCCGGAGCCGATGCAATAGGCCTGGTATTCTTTCCCAAAAGTCCGCGTAACATCTCTATTGAGCAAGCAAAGCGCATCGTTGACTGTCTGCCACCCTTTGTTGTCTGTGTCGGTTTGTTCGTCAATCCGGCCAGAGCCGAGGTCGAGCAGGTAATCCAGCAGACCGGGCTCGACTTGCTGCAGTTCCACGGGGATGAAAGTCCTGATTTCTGTGTGGGCTTTTCCAGGCCTTATATCAAAGCGTTACGGATGAAACCCGATGTAGATCCTGCTGTATTCGCCACCAGTCATCCCGCTGCGCGCGGCGTGTTGGTTGATGCCTGGGAGCAGGACCGCTTTGGTGGTACCGGCAACACTTTTGATTGGCAAAGAATAAAGCCGTTGGCAGGCGCTTCCCGTATCATACTCGCCGGTGGTCTTACCCCCGCCAACGTGGCGGAGGCAATAACAACGGTGCGGCCATGGGCCGTCGATGTCAGTTCCGGCGTCGAGCAGGCGCCCGGCATCAAATCAGCAGAACGCATCCATTCTTTCATCAGTGAGGTACGCCGTGTCTGAACATGTTATTCGGCACAAGACTTACAATTTCCCGGACCAAGGCGGTCACTTCGGCCCGTTTGGTGGCATCTTTGTCGGCGAAACGCTCATGCCGGCGCTGGAGGCGCTGAGCCGCCAGTACGATACACTCAAGAAGGACCCGGCTTTCTGGGCCGAATTCGACTATGACCTTGCACACTACGTCGGTCGGCCGTCGCCACTGTATTTCGCTGAACGTCTGACAAAACTGGGCGGTGGCGCGCGCATCTTCCTGAAGCGTGAAGACCTCAACCATACCGGTGCCCACAAGGTGAACAACACCATAGGCCAAGCGCTGTTGGCGCGTGCCATGGGCAAGCGTCGCATCATCGCTGAAACCGGTGCTGGCCAGCATGGCGTTGCCACGGCGACTGTCGCTGCGCGCATGGGCCTTGAATGCCACGTATTCATGGGCGTCGACGACATCCAGCGGCAGAGTGCCAACGTGTTCCGCATGAAGATGCTGGGCGCCAATGTTGTGGGCGTCAGTTCTGGGTCGCGGACATTGAAAGATGCAATGAATGAAGCGCTGCGTGACTGGGCTACCAACGTCGATTCCACTTACTACATCATAGGCACCGTTGCCGGCCCGCATCCATATCCCATGCTCGTGCGCGATTTCCAGAGCATCATCGGCCGCGAAGTGAAAGAGCAGAGCATGCAGCAGTTGGGTCGCCTGCCGGATTCGCTGGTGGCGTGTGTGGGCGGTGGTTCCAATGCAATCGGCTTGTTCTATCCGTTCATCGACGACAAACAAGTCCGCATGATCGGTGTCGAAGCCGGCGGTCTCGGCCTGCACACCGGCAAACACGCGGCACCGCTGTCGGCCGGCCATCCGGGTGTATTGCATGGCAACCGCACCTACCTCATGAATGACGAAGACGGCCAGATCCTTGAAACGCATTCGGTATCTGCCGGCCTCGACTATCCCGGCGTTGGTCCGGAACATTCATGGCTGAAGGATCTGCATCGCGCCGAATACACGGCGGTTACCGACGAAGAAGCGCTGGCTGCCTTCCGCACGCTGACGCGTAGCGAAGGCATCATTCCGGCGCTGGAATCGAGCCATGCAGTCGCGCACGCACTCAAACTTGCGCCGACCCTGCCGTCTGACCACATCATGGTAGTGAACCTGTCTGGGCGTGGTGACAAGGACCTGCACACCGTCGCCGCCATTGACAACATCAAGCTGTAACAACGAAAACGACGTAGTCGGGACCTGCATGAGTCGCATCAAAAACTGTTTTGACGAACTGAAACGCCAGCACAAGCAGGCACTGATTCCGTATCTGACCGCTGGCGATCCCAACGTGGCGACCACGCTGGGTCTCATGCATGCACTGGTGCAGAACGGTGCCGACCTTATCGAACTTGGGTTTCCGTTCAGCGATCCGTCGTCGGACGGCCCGGTGATCCAGCGCGCCATCGAGCGTGCGCTGGCGAAGAAGACCACGCTGCGCCATGTGCTGGAGATCGTCCACCAGTTCCGTGCCACCGACCAGACGACGCCTGTCGTTCTGATGGGCTATCTGAATCCGGTCGAATGCATGGGCTACCAGAAATTCACCGACTCAGCGCTGGCCGCCGGTGTTGACGGTGTATTGCTGGTCGACATGCCGCCGGAAGAATCGCACGAGTTGCACCAGATCCTGCGCCAGGGTGGTCTTGAAACCATCTATCTGTTGGCACCGACCAGCAGCGAAGAGCGCATCGAGGCCATCTGCCGGCAAAGCAGCGGTTATGTGTACTACGTATCGTTGAAGGGCGTTACCGGTGCCAGCAATCTCGACATCGAGTCGGTAACGAGCAACCTGAAGCGTATACGCAAACACACCAACCTCCCGCTCGGTGTCGGTTTCGGTATCCGTGATGCTGAAAGTGCCGCCAACATCGCCAAGGTAGCTGATGCGGTCGTGGTAGGCAGTGCGCTGATCAATCGCATTGCCGAATTGCAGGACATCGACAACCACTCGGCCGTAAACCTGGAACAACATACGTCGCTGATTGGCGACATGCGCAAGGCAATGGATCAGCGATGATCTACCGCGTGCATTCCTGAAAACACAGAGCCGGAGCTAACGACTCTCATGAGCAAATGGATAGACAAAATACTGCCGTCGATCATGAAGACGGAGACCACTGCCAAATCGCGTAGTGTGCCGGAGGGTATCTGGAACAAGTGCCCTAAATGCGAAGCGGTGCTGTACAGCGAAAACCTCCGTGACAACCAGGACGTATGTCCCAAATGCGATCACCACATGCGCATTTCCGCACGTCGTCGGCTGGAACTTTTCCTCGATACGGATGGACAGAGCGAGATCGGTGCAGACATCGAGCCCACCGACATCCTCAAATTCAAGGACCTGAAGAGGTACAAGGATCGCCTTGCGGCTGCGACCAAGAGCACCGGCGAGAAGGATGCACTTGTAGTCAAGGAAGGACGAGTCAATGGCCGCGCTGTAGTTGTAGCGGCGTTTGAATTCGGGTTCATCGGTGGTTCGATGGGTTCCGTAGTCGGTGAAAAGTTCACTATGGCAGTCAACCGCTGTCTCGAAAAACGCCTGCCTTTCGTGTGTTTTGCCACCAGCGGTGGTGCGCGCATGCAGGAAGCGCTGGTGTCTTTGATGCAGATGGCGAAAACGTCGGCTGCACTCGAGCGCATGAAGCAGCAGCGACTCCCGTATTTCTCTGTACTGGTCGACCCGGTGTACGGAGGTGTATCCGCTTCATTGGCGATGTTGGGCGATATCAATATTGCCGAGCCGCGCGCCTACATCGGCTTTGCCGGTCAAGACGTAATTCGCCAAACAGTACGTGAAAAACTGCCTGAAGGATTCCAGCGAGCCGAATTCCTGCTTGAGCACGGTGCCATCGACATGATCGTCCATCGGCACGACATGAAGACACGAGTCAGTGCTCTGATCTGCAAATTGTTGCCCGACCAGTTGCAGGGGGGGGGGACAATAATCCCGCGTGAAGGGCAGGTTCTGCCGCGTCGCGGCGCCTTTGCGAAGGGCAAGTAACACTTGTCCGTGACACTACCAAAACCGGGGGACCTTGCTGGTTGGCTGCGCCACCTCGAGACCCTGCACCCGAGCACGATAGAACTTGGTCTTGCTCGGGTGAAGCAGGTTGCCGGTCGACTTAAGCTAGACTTCGGCCACGCCAAGGTAGTGACAGTCGGCGGTACCAATGGCAAGGGTTCTTCAGTCACCATGCTTGCGAGCATCCTGCGCGCTGCCGGCTACGCTGCCGTTACCTACACATCACCCCATATCCGTATCTACAACGAACGTGTAGGCCTCAATGACCGTCTCGCCACCGATGCAGAACTCTGCAATGGTTTCGCCGCAGTTGAAGCTGTGCGTGGTGACGTATCTCTGACCTATTTCGAGTTCGGCACCCTGGCTGCGTTATGGCTATTCGCGCAGTCAAAGCCTGATTTCATCATTCTCGAGGTTGGCCTTGGTGGCAGGCTGGATGCCGTCAACATCATCGATGCCGATGCCAGTCTGCTGACCAACGTCGATCTGGATCATACCGACTGGCTTGGCGATACCCGTGACAAGATCGGCTTCGAGAAAGCCGGCATATTCCGCGCCGGCCGCCCCGCCATCTACGGTGAACGTTCGATGCCCCAGAGCGTTGCCGATCATGCCCACAGCAACGACATTCCACTTTTGCAGCAAGGTCGTGAATTCGGCTGGGAGCAAACAAGGCAACAGTGGGACTGGCATGGCATTGATCACAACGGCAGGCCAGCGCGCCTGACCGAACTGCCGTGCAACGGTTTCCCGCTCGACAATGCAGCAGCGGTGTTGCAGGTATTGCATAGCCTTGGGCTGATCCTGCCGCGCACGGCAATAGACTTCGGGCTCGCTGGCGCCGAACTGGCCGGTAGATTTCAGCAGAAGCACTATGGAGACCTGCGGGTAATCCTCGATGTGGCGCACAATCCCCATGCGGCGGCCAATCTCGCGCACAACATCCGTAGCCGTCTGGCTGGCTGTCGCGTATTGCTGGTGCTGGGCATGCTTGGTGACAAAGACAGTGGGGGTGTCGTTCGTTTGTTGGCCCCGGTAGTTGATCATATATATGCCGCCAGTCTGGGCGGAGAACGCGGAGCACCGGCCGAGGTCCTGTATAATCACGCTCGCCAGCTCGGCCACCACGCGATCAGTTGCCATGCCTCTGCCGACCAAGCCTTTGAGGCTGCATGCGGCGATGCCGGCCAGAGCGGGGGCAGGGAAACCGTCGTCGTCGTGACCGGCTCGTTTTTTACCATTTCCGCAGTGCTGGAGTTAATTTGAATCAGGCGATGAAACAACGATTGGTAGGCACTCTTGTGTTGGGTTGCCTCGCCATCATCCTGATCCCGTTGCTGCTCGACGGCGCCGGCATCCAGCCGCCGCCACTCTCGGCTACCATTCCGGCAACACCCGAATTCGATAACACACCGATCGCGGAGCCGGAGCGGCCGGAAATCATCGCCGATACCTTGCCTGCGCCCGGCAGCGAACTGCCAGACCCTGCCGCACCGAGCACAGCCGCTCAACCGCTGCCGGCGTTCGATGCAGCTGATGCGGGGCAGGAGCCACCGGCCGTGTCTGCGGAGAGTCCAACACCAACCCCGACACCCGCTTCAACTGATGCTCTCGAAGCTGCAGTGGCTGCCATCATGGCCCAGAAAGAAGAGCCAACCCCGGCAGCCGCTGATTCCACGCCGAGGCTCGACAGTAGTGGTCTGCCGCAGTCGTTTGTCGTGCGAGTTGGCAGTTTCGGTGAAAAAGCCAATGCTGATGCATTGGTCAATCGCCTCCTGGCGGCCGGCCACAAGGCCTATGGTCGCCAGGTGAACACGGCTGCCGGTACACTGACGGCTGTCTACGTCGGCCCGGTACCGACTCGTGCTGAGGCCACCAGCCTGGCCAGCAAGGTGTCCGCAGGATTCAATCTCAGCGGCGTGGTGGAAACCTTCACCGGCCAAGCCAGCCGGCAGGAGTAACTGGTATGGCGACAGTCGATCTTCTCGTGCTTCTGATCATCGGCGTGTCATGCCTGCTTGGTATCTTCCGCGGTCTCATTAAAGAAGCGCTGTCGCTGGTGTTCTGGATCGGGTCCATCATTGCTGCCGGTATGTTCAGCACCACAGCCGGCCGCTGGTTGTCGGGCTTGATAGTCAGTCCGATGCTGCAGCGGGTTGCCGCCTTTGTTCTGATCTTTGTTGTACTGGTCTTTGTCGGTGGTCTGATCAGCAATGGCATATCAAAGCTTTTGAGTGAAGCCGGACTTGGCGCAGCAGACCGGACTCTCGGCGCCTTGTTCGGCATCGTGCGCGGTGTCGTTATCATCACGGTGATTGTCATGCTGACATCCCGCTTCAGTTTCACGCAGCAGCTCTACAGCCAATCACAGTCGATGCCTTATGTGATGACGATGGCGAACTGGCTGCAGGACCGCTTGGGCATCAGCCCGGATGGCATTGAAGAAACAGTCAAAAACGCCGCAACCAACGCCTGAAATGGCGGGAAGCGGCACCTGAGGGGTACAGCATGTGTGGCATAGTGGGTATAGTCGGGCAATCGAATGTCAATCTGGCGCTATATGACGCGCTGACGGTGCTGCAGCACCGCGGACAGGATGCTGCCGGT
>Ga0255096_1000836_pt1 | contig 13779 bp, 5 predicted proteins | sample Colum_Atlam_RepA_2_FD_188563 | JGI IMG/M metagenome (GOLD analysis project Ga0255096, IMG submission 188563) | Freshwater microbial communities from Columbia River, Oregon, United States - Colum_Atlam_RepA_8d | ecosystem: Environmental > Aquatic > Freshwater > River | place: USA: Oregon...
CTTCCAATGGCGCTGCGGCTTTGCGCCGTCAGGTCTGCGCCGGTGGACTCAATCGACCCGGTACTTGCCTCAAGCGTCCAGTCTCCACCTGCTTGCCCATCGCCCGTGATGTTGGTGGAGGCGGCCACATCGGCCCCGGTGAGTTGTGCGAGCAGCGCAATGAACTGTGCCCCTGCATCGCCCTGAGCCACATTGCACCCATAGAGCAGCAGATCGCCTTGAGGTGCGAGGGATGCACCGATACTTGCGAGCAACACCGCCTGGCTCTGCAGGGTGCTTGAGTTGGTGGTGCCCGAGCCCAGCAGCAACGAGCCAGGCCCGCCGTGGGAGATCACTTGAATCGACTGCAGATTGCTCGCGCCTTGCAGGGCCGCAGCAATCTGTGTGAGGCCGTCCTGCTCGGCATCGATGAGTACCCAGCGGGTACCTCCAGCGAGGTCAGCCACAACTTGTTCAAGGTTGGTGATGCGACTGTCGATGAAGACGAAGTCAAGGCTCGGCAGGCTCATAGGTGTCCGGACGGTAACTAGAGAGTTGTCCCCCATTGTCCTGGACACAGTCTTCTACGGCATCATCCTAAAGAATGGTTTAAGTCTCGATTCATCACCCTCAAAGATTGTGACTCGATAAATTACAAACTGGGGGGTGGCCCTGGATTCGTCTACCGCTCAAACCCCCCACTGATCCGTCACCGGCGTAGCGCCATTCATCATGCCCAGGCGGGTGGCGAGGTTGGTGAAGTAGTTTGGATCGAGGGTGTCCAGGTCAATGCTGCCTGCGGGGGCCTGCCAGGAGCCGTTCACGTCGCCCTTGATTACGCCCACGAGGTTCACAGCCGGAGTGGCAGATGCATCGAGCGTTACGGCGCGATCCCAGGTGGTGTTGGTGCGGGTGAGTGTGAAGCTTTGGGTGGCTTCGTCCCAGAAGTCGCGGGTCTCCTCGACAAAGAACCATTCATTGGGCAATGCCGTGGACAGCTTGACCGCCATGCGCAGAATGGCCAATGCATCGGCTGCGGTCACGGTGTTGGAGCCGTTCACATCGGCGGCCATGAACTGATAGGGAGACACGCGGGGGGCGCTCAGCGGGCCCCCGCCATCGGGGTCGATGTTGGGATTCAGGCCAACGGCCAGGCGCAGCGCAGCCAGCGCATCCGCCGCGGTGATGGCGTTGCCAATGTCGCTGGTGCTGCGGCTTACGCTCAATGCGGTGGAGGCTGCACCGTCGTCGGCGAGAGTGAAGCTCCCGTTACTGCCGGTAGTGGCTCCAGAGAAGGAGATCACCGTATCGGAGGCCGGGGCGATGTCGACAAAGATATTGCTGAGCGTGACCGAGCCGGCGCTGGTGCCCGGGGCGTATTGCACCGTGAGCGTGCCGAGTTGTGTTGCACCGCTGAAGCCTGCAAGAGCGCCGTCGTAACCTGCGACCGACAGGGCCTGCGTTGATTCGCTGTTGATCAGCACTGCCCATGACGCAGGAAGAGCGCTCACAAAGCCCGCAGACACGCTGCCCGGGCTTGAGACAGTGAAGTCGATGCTGGTGCTGGTCGATGCAGGCGTGCTCCACAGTTGCACCGTCAGCATGCCCGTGGTGCTGTCGTAGCTCGCGCCTCTCAGGTCAAAAATTGAACTCTCGGCCTGAACCGCGTCGCCCGTCATGGTGCCCACCTGTACCCCAGCGAGCAGCATGTGGCCCTTCCAGTGATAGGCGAGGTGCTCTTGAGGGGCGGGTGGCAATGGCGGCTCTGGCAGTCCCAGTACGGTATCGGCAAACTGCATGCGTTCGATGCCATGAAGGATGTCGACGCCATCAAAGCCGCTGACCGTGCTGTTGCGGTTGTCTGTCACACGTACACCGCCGTCGAGTAGATCTGTGAGGGTGTAGTCGTTGCGAAGGCCCGTGAATATGGCCGTGTCGACACCGTCCTGGCCATCGAGGAGATCGTCGCCGGCTCCGCCGCTGAGGGTGTCCTGGCCAAGCCCACCGAGCAGCGTGTCGTGGCCTTCTGCACCTTGTAACAGGTTGGCGATAGAGTCGCCCGTCAGGTTGTCGTGGCCAAATCCACCGACAACATTCTCGATGCCGAGGACTGTGTCCTGCTCAGTGCCCATTTGTTGGCGCTCATCGCCTGTGCCCTGACCATCGTCATAGACGCGTCCGGCACCAAGATCGACATGCACACCTTGCATGGCGCGATCGAAGCGCAGGGTGTCGGTACCCGCGCCACCATCGATCCAGTCGCTGCCGCCCGCGCCATCAAGGCTATTGTCGAAAGCGTCGCCAACCAATGTGTCATTGAAGTCGGATCCTACGATGCCATCGATGTCGCGGAACACATCAATCGTGCCCCACCCATCCAGGGCAGATCCGCTAAAACCTGCGGTCAGCGCACCTGATGGTCCGACCCAACCCGCGAGCCTGACTTCGACGCCAGCATCATCATCCAGGTAGGAAAGCTGCGTGTGGCCTGCACCGCCATAGATGGTGTCGTTGCCTTTGCTGCCCTCAACCCGCAATCGTGAATCGGCCAGGTTACTGCCGGTGATGCGGTCATCAAACGCACTGCCCGAGATGATCTCAATGCTGGTCAGTGTGTCGGTAAAGCCCCAGCCGTCGCGAATGACCTGGCCTGTGGCGAGCCGCATGTCGACCTCAATCGCATCAGGCGATGTGAGATACGCGGCCTCATCAATCCCCGAACGTCCGTCGATGGTGTCGTCGCCCGCATTGCCCACAAAGCGCTCGAACGCCATGCCCATCGTGGTGATGCCGGTGCCGCCGCCCTCCAAGAGGTCATCAAACATTGAGCCGCGAAGATCGAAGACCCCGCTCAGGGTGTCCTGGCCGAGCGTCGCATAGAGCGGCGTGGCTTTGTCAGCTTCAACCCGGGCATCCACAACGCCGGTGGCCAGATCCGCCTGCACGGCCACCATGGATCGTGCGTAATCAACCCGCGTGGCGCCATTACCGATGATGCGATCGCTGCCGCCGTTCTCCAAAAAGGCATTGAATCCCCACCAGTAGCTGCCGACGTTGCTGATGTTGCTGACGTAGCCGCCTTCAAAGCCAGTGGCATCGAACGTGTCGTTGCCTCGCGTTCCGCGGATGTCTTCAATGCCGCGCAGGGTGTCGGATCCCAAGATGCTTGAGGTGACGAGTCCTGATGCGAGATTGAAGGTCATCCCTTCGTATATGGAGCTGTAATCGGCCCGATCATGACCTCCGCGGCCATTGATGAAGTCGTTGCCTGCCTGGCCGCGGAAGGCTTCAAATTCGAATGCACCACCCAGGAGCGTGTCGCCCAGATTGGTGCCCATGATGTAGTTCACTCCCGAGAAATTGAGCGTCCCGAATCCGCGCCCTGTCGACAGGATGGGAAGTAGGTTGAGGTCTGCAGTACCCGTCGTGAGATCGATCCGGGCTCCTCGGGTGACATATCCGTAGATCGAATCCGACCCACCGGGTAGATTGACGGGCAGATAAATGATGGTCGAGCCGTTGCCGATCACTCGGTCCGATCCACCCGAGGTCAGGAAGGCGATGCTCCAGGCGGCGTCGTCGTAGGGTGTGGTCCTGTATCCGAGGTGGTTGGCCTTCTGCCCTGAAAAATCGAAGACATCGTTGTATGGCGAGTCATACACCATGGTGGCGCCCACCAGCGTGTCGGTGCCTGCCAGCTGCGTATCGAGCGCTCCGTAATCAACCTCTGCGGTGTTTCCGTTGGTGTAGTGCAGAGAAATGCCGGTCTTGGACCAGCTGTAGTCAAGGTATACCCCGTCCGTACCGATCTGCTGCTTTCCGTAAGGCTCGAGCGACACCTGATCGCTCCCCCCATTCAGCCTGAGAAACAGTGAGTTGCCCTGGGCTGAAATCTCGCCTACGTTGTCCGTCACTCGGCCAGTGACTCGGTCTGACCCGTTCAGCGCACCATAGATGCTCTCAATGCCTGAGTAGGTATCGACACCGGACTCACCGTTTACGCTGATGGTGCGATTCGTCAGATTGATGGTTACGCCAGCCGTGGCGCTGTAGTCGATGCGGTCTCGGCTCAATGAACCCGTGAGTGGCCACGGCACGTTGGTTTGCGTGCCGCCATCGATGGTGTCGGATCCGCTGCCCGGGTAGTACTGGTTGAACGTAGAGAAAGTGTCGCCCCCACCGACCAGAGAATCGTCTCCCGCACCACCAAAGAGACTGTCGTTGCCCGTTCCACCCAGGAGGGTGTCGTTGCCGTCGTTGCCTTCAAGGCGGTCATTGCCTCCTGCGCCGTTGATGGAGTCATTCGTGAAGGAGCCATACAACGAGTCGGCCGTATCAGTCCCGATCAACGTCTCTCCCGCTGTGGGCGGGGCAGGGATTGCAAACGATGTGAAAGCTGGGCTGAAGTTGCTCGCTGTCAGGGCACTGGGGTCAACGGTATTCAGTAGGGCCAGTACCTGAAAGCTGTTGCCTCCCCCATCGGCATCGAACATCAACAGACTGTTGGCCGGTGAGTTGGTGGTCTGGACCAGACGCAGGTAGCCGCTTGCCCCGAACGGATTGCTGCCATCAAAACCAATCGCACCATTGGCGAACAAATCCGACAGATCAAGCACATCACCGCCTGCTCCCGCCGTGAAGTCGGTGATGACGACCGGTCGGCCCGAGACGTTTGTGTTGGTGACTGCTGAAACGTTCGTCGGCGAGCTGGTTGTGAAGGTATGCGTACCCTGACCCGCTCTGCGTTGCGAGTTCGACAGCACGAAGGTATCAACACCGAGGCCCCCGGTCAGCGTCAGTTGCAGTACGCCCGAAGCATTGAGCGTATCGTTGCCATCTCCTCCCGAAAGAGTGGCATAGGCAATAGCGCCACTGCCGCTGCTGTTGGCCGAGTCAGTGGCCGTGAGAACGTCATTGCCCGACCCGCCTTCGAGAGACAGTTCAACGATGCCATTGAAGCTGTTCGCCGAGCCGCTGATGCTCAGGACATCATTGTCTGCGCCGCCATCAAACCGATAGCTGGTTCCTCTTGCGCTACCGATCTGGCCTGCGACGCTATCAGACAGGAACCCGGTTGCAATGAGTGTGTCCTGACCAATTCCGCCTTCCAGAGTGGCGTTGCGAGTGTTGCTGATTTCGAGCCGATCCTGACCATCACCGCCCTGCAGCAGGGCGCGGTCAAGATAGCTCGCAGTCAGACCTCCCACCGTACCTGAGCCGGAATCATCGCCAGCGCCACCAAGCAGGGTTGCGCTGGCAGAAGTCCAGTAGCTATAGCTGGTGTAGTAAGGCTGGATGATCGAGTAATTGCCTGAGGCAATGAGCCGATCAGACCCGTCGCCCCCTTCGAGATAAAGAGTTTGCGCAACACCGTTCAGTGTGTCGTTCCCTGCCCCCCCGATCAGACTGTTTGCAGCGGCGGCAGTGGCGGAATAGGTTGGCGAAATCTGGATGGAAATTGAATCTGAGCCGCTTCCTCCGTCCAGCGAATTGATGCCCTGAACATCGAGCAAGATGTCGTCGCCCGCGCCGCCTTCCAGGGTGTCGTTGCCGTAGCCGCCATCGATACTGTCGTTGCCGTCGTTACCGAGCAATGAGTCATTGCCACCCAGGCCGTTGATGGTGTCACCGCCTGCGCCGCCCGTGAGGGTGTCAGCCTGTTCGGTCCCGACGATATTCGTGCCAGGAGGGGGGGGTGATGGCAGGGGACTGACGATGGAAGCAAACAGTGGACTGAAGTTTTCGGGAGTGAGCGCCGAGACGCTGACGCCATTCAGCACGACGAGAGGGACCCAGGTGGATGCCATGCCTGAGACGCCATCCGCATCGAACAGCAAAACGGTATCGGTTGGGTTGGTCAGTGACTGCTGGAGATAGAGGTAGCCACTCTCACCGAAGGGGTTGCCGCTGATGTAGCCGCTGGCCCCCGTGGCAAGCAGGTCACTGAGATCAATGACATCGCCGCCTGCACCGGCCGTGAAGTCGGTGATGACGATGGGCTTGCCCGCGATCGAGAGCGACGTCGTCATGGGCATGGAGCCTGTGTTGAACGAGTAGCTTCTCTGTGTGGCTCTTTGCTGGATGCTCGTCAGCGCGAAAGTGTCTGTGCCTGCACCGCCGGTGAGCGTCAGTTGCAAAACGCCCGAGGCGGTCAGAGTGTCGTTGCCATCGCCGCCGGAGAGGGTGGCGTAGGCGATGGCCCCGTTGTTCGAGTTGCTGGCCGAATCGTAGACGCTGATATTGTCGTTACCCAGACCGCCCTCAAGGGATAGGTCGACGGTGCCATTCCAATTGGAGGCGTAGCCACTAACGCCGAGTGTGTCGTCATCGGCGCCTCCATCGAGTCGGTAGCGCGTCCCGCGACTGGTGCCGATCTGATCGGCGGCACCTCCATCGAGAAAGCTTGTGGAGGTCAGGGTGTCCTGACCCGCTCCGCCTTCAAGCGTTGCATTGCGAGTTGAATTGACCTGCAGACGATCATTGCCATCTTCACCCCGCAGCACTGCGTTTTCCAGGTTGGACGCGCTGAGGCCCGCCGCTCCTGTCAATGTGTTCGCACCACCTGAGTCATCGCCTGCTCCTCCGATCAGCGTTGCTGTCCCCCGCTGAACATAGGTCGTGATGTAGGTGGTCGAGTTGTAGGTGGATCCGCTCACGCTGAGCTGGTCCGCACCGTCGCCTCCATCGAGATACTGGGCGGGCGCTGTACCGATCAACGTGTCGTTGCCCGCCCCGCCCAGCAACGTGTTCTCGCCAAACGCATCGCGAAGCGAGTCATTGCCCGCTCCGCCTTCCAGCGTGTCGTTGCCGTAGCCGCCATCGATACTGTCGTTGCCGTCGTTACCGAGCAAGCGGTTGCTTGCTGTATTTCCGTTGATCGTGTCATTCAGATTGGATCCATCGACCGAGGTAACGCCAGTCAGTGAATCGATGAAACCCCATCCATCAATCGCTGACCCGGATACAAGATCAACATTTACCCCCTGCGTCTGGGGTCCCAGCGAATCCCAGCGGTCGTCGAGATAGGTGAGGAATGCGCCATTGCTCCCTCCGATGACCGTGTCGCTTCCACTGCCGGGCGCAATGTAAGCAGCAGTCACGCCCGTTGTAATCCGGTCGTTTCCCCCAGAGCCGTGCACATAACTCCAGACGTCTGGCATCTGGAAAACATCGTCAAACGGGGTGCCGAAAAGGTTCTCTATGCCGCTGGTCGTCTCGCTGTTCCCAAAGCCGTCATTCGCAATAAGTCCCGTTTTGAGGTCGACGACAGCACCTGTGTAAACACCAGTATGGTTGAGATTCAGCTCATCGCTTCCTGCGCCTCCATCAACCGTATCGATGCCAGAGCCTGAACTAATCCGGTCGTTACCTGAGCCACCAACAATCAGGTCATTGCCTTCGTTATCCCAGAGGAAGTCATCACCGGCGCCACCATCCAGGGTGTCGTCACCTGCCTGTCCATAGACGGTGTCATTGCCCTCGAGCCCCGAGATCGAGTCGGCGCTTGACGTACCGTTGATGGAGTCGTTTTCTGCGGTGCCCGTGAAGTTCGCCAATACGCCGATCGCATCATTCGCCTGAGCGCTGAGCGCAATGCCTGTGGCCTCTATTGCTCCTGTTGTCGCCTCAAGCACCCAATCCCCACCCAGTGACGCATCTCCCGTGAGATCGGTGGAGGCCGCCACATCGGCCCCGGTAAGCTGAGCCAGCAGCGCAATGAACTGCGCCCCCGAATCCCCTTGCGCCACATTGCAGCCATAGAGCAGCAGATCGCCCTCGGGCGCGAGTGCCGCACCAATGCTTGCGAGCAGCACCGCCTGACTCTGCAGGGTGCCTGAGGTGATGCTGCCTGAGCCCAACAGCAATGAGCCGGGCCCGCCATGCGAGAGCACCTGAATCGACTGCAGATTGCTTGCGCCTTGCAGGGCCGCAGCAATCTGGGTGAGGCCATCGCGCTCTGAGTTGACGATCACCCATCGCGTGCCTGCAGCCAGCCCCGCAACCACCAACTCCAGGCTGCTGATGCGGCTGTCAATGAAAACGACGCTGTCGCCCGAGTCAGAAGGGCTGTTGGAGGCGATCGGGGCTGTGCTCATGGGAGGATCCGGGGCGTGCTGAACTCAACCCTCGGATGCTCCTGAACTATGGTCTGGTGCGCATCACCCTTTCGGGTGAATTGCTTCAATTAGCCGACCATTCATCCATTCGTGTCGGCCATCGGCACAGTTGGGGGTTGCGGTTCGCCTCGCTACTGAGGCGCCGAGGTCACGGTTTTGGGTACAGTCAGTGACGCTGCACCAGCAACCGCATACCCAACCGCCTCGAGGCCTTGGTGTCGAACGTGACTGCCTGCGCGCCGCGGGCGGTGGCGAGCGTGGCGATCAACGGGTCATGGAAGTCCGCGCTGGGGTTTCGGTACAGGGCTCAACTCCTGTTCGATGAACCGACTTGCAGCTGAGCCTGCCGCTCAGCGATGGCCGACTCCATGCCCTGAAGGCGGACCGGCTTGGCGGGCCTGGCCACTCGGCCCTTGAGCGATCTCACATCGACCTCGGCCGGCAGACTGACCTGCCCTTTGACTGAAAGCGTCGCTTTGAGCTCTGTAGACATGCATGGCGAAGCAACGCGTGGCATGAGTGGCGTTCGGGCGTTAAGCGACCGATGAAGGGCGGGTGATCATGAAAACCACCATTTAAATCATTGACTTAAGATATAAAAGTACTTAGGATAAAAATTTATATCTTAAAGGATAGGCCGTGTCGGGCTGGGACTTCTACGGACGCACAGAAGAGCTCGCCGAGCTAGGGCGATTGGTGCAGGCAAAGCGGTGGTTCTTCTGCCGCATCGAAGGGCGCAGGCGCATCGGAAAGACAGCGCTTCTCTCACAGTTGGCCAAGAGCTACCCAGCCCTCGAGTCTCGCCTCATCTACATGCAGGTCCCAGACTCCGATGAACGGGATGTCGCCCTCACACTGCGGCGCAGCCTGGAGGACAGCGAGCAGCAAGTGCCTCGTGCCCTGGCTGCCCACGTTGTGGATTTTCCAACGATGGTTCATGCCATTGGCCAACTCTGCAGGGCGAGCTTCGTTGTGGTCCTCGATGAATTTCAGTATTTCACGCGGGCCAAGTTGCGCGCATTCAACTCCTTCTTGCAGGCGGAGGTCGACGAGTTGCGCGAACGATCTCTGCCGCACGGTGGCTTGTTCGTGCTCGGATCGTTGCAGTCGGAGATGGATGCGCTGCTCGATGACCGGGCAGCGCCTCTGTACGGCCGAGTCACCGCACAGCTGAAACTCGATCACTGGGATTTTGCAGATTTGATGAGGGTCTACCGAAGCCAGGGTTTGGATCGCCCGTCGCAATGGCTGACGCTCTGGACGTTTTTTGAAGGGGTGCCGAAGTTCTATCACGATGCCTACGTGCAGGACCTCTTCAGTGTCGGTGCAGAGCCTTTCTCAGAGCAGTTGCTGACCAGGCTTTTCGTGCGCGGCTCGAGCCCGCTGTCCGAAGAGGCAGACACGTGGTTTCTGCGTGAGCTTCGAGGAAAGGCCGTGTCGGTGTTGAATTATCTGTCGAGCCATGGCGGATGCACCAACGGCGAATTGGTGAGCGCCTTGAACGACCCTCACGACAACCAACCCGTGGCCGCAGTCATCAGTCGTCTCGTGAACAACTACGGGATGGTCGACAAATTGCAGCCAGTCTTTTCAGACTCAAAGAGCCGCAACGCTCGCTACTACATTGCCGACAACTTTCTGCGGGCATGGCTGTCGGTGGCCAAACCGGCTCGAGACGCAGCGCGCATGCGCCCCCTGGAGAAGGCCTTGGCCGCTGCAATGCCGAGGCTGCAGACGCTGGAGGGCTCCAGTTTCGAAAAGCTCATTCGCTCGCTGCACATCGAGATGTCGCGCAAAGGCCTCGGTGACTTCGAGTTGTCCGAGGTGAGGCTGGGTTACTGGAATCGCCCCCGAAACGCCGCACGCAGCATCGAGATCGATGTCGTTGCCCTCGACGAACCCACCAAGCGAGTGCGTTTCGGCGCCTGCAAGCGATCAGAGTTCGCACACAACGCAGCATCCCTTGCACGCTTCGAGACCCACATCGCGGACTTTTTGCAAGTCAAGGAGCATCGCCATCTCAGCCAGTGGAACCACGAGCGTGTTCTTTTTGCGCCTGAGTTCACTGCGGACACTCGACGCGCCCTCGTGGGTCAAGGCTATCGGTGTCTTGACCTCAACGACTACGCGGCCCTCGTTTGAATCAAGCCGCACCCACCGCCATCTCCACCCACATCGGCAGGCACCGCGTCGTGAGGTCATAGCCCTCCACCACCGTCTGGCGCGCGCGGTCGCGCAGGTGCACCGGCTTTTCCTCCAGCACGCGGGCCAGGGTCTGGGCGATGGCCTCGGGATCAAAGAAATCCACCAGCAGACCGTTGTCCTCGTGGCGAATCACCTCTCTTACGGGCGCGGTGTTGGAGCCCACGAGCACGCAGCCTGCAGCCATCGATTCGAGCATGGACCATGACAGCACGAAGGGGTAGGTGAGGTAGATGTGCGCGGCACTGACCTGCAGCACCCGCAGGTAGTCCTGGTAGGGCAGATGCCCCACAAAGTGAACGCGGCTCCAGTCGACCTGGTTCTTGAGCGGCTCGCAATAGATCTGCCGGTAGGTCTGGCCGTTGTCGGGCCGCCGGCCATAGCTCACATCATTGCCCCCCACCACGATCACCTGGGCGTTGGGTCTCAGGGCCTGCAGCTGAGGCAGGCTGCGCATGAAGGAATGAAACCCCCGATAGGGCTCGAGGTTGCGGGCCACATAGGTGACCACCTCATCGCCCACCCGCAGGGTCTTGCCGGCCACCTTGATCCAGGCTTGCGCATCGGGCTTCACGATGCGGGTGTCCACGCCCTCGTGCATCACGCGAATCCGCGAGCGCACGATCTCCGGAAACCGGGATCGCTGCCATTGCGTGGGCGAGAGCCCTTCATCGCTGCCCATCAGGCTGACCAGCTGGGTATTGTTCTTCAGGCGCACGCGCGCGGCGTCATCGAGCGTGCTCGGAAACTCCGGATCAAAGCCCATGTCGCCGCCCTGCGCGTCGTAGTAGTACTCGAAGTACTGCACCACCCGCGCCTCGGGATACACATCCTTGAGAAAGAGACCTTCCCCCCAGCCCGGGTGACACAGGATCAGATCCGGCGACCAGCCCTGGGTCTTGAGTTGCAGCAGCACACGGGCCACGGTCTGCCCGCGGCGCACATGGCCTTCATGGTCGCGCAGATACGGATGCGTTTGAGGCTTGCCCGTGCCGTGGGGTTCATAGCCGATCAGCCGGATGCGCGGATGAACCGGTGGGCGGCCCTTGAGGTTGCGGGTTTCGCCCACACCCACCACCTCAAGCTGTGGGTCGTTGGCTAAAAACCTCGCTAAATGAACGAACTGGCCGGGAAAGTTCTGGTGAATAATCAGGATCTTCATTGCCCAATGCTAAACTGGTTTCATGCTGTCCAAGCCCCGTGGTGAGCTCTCCGCTGCCCTTCAGACCCTCGCGCCGCTTGGCTGGCGCGTGGGGCTGTATTCGGTGCTTCTGGGCGTCCTGGTGTTTGTACCCACTCTCTACATGCTGGAGGTGTATGACCGGGTGGTGGCCAGCCGCAGTCTCACCACGCTGCTCATGCTCACCGTCATGGTGGTGCTGGCCTACGCGCTGATGGAAACCCTCCAATGGGTGCGCAGCGAGCTGTTGCGCGGTGCTGCCCTGCAGTTTGATGAAAAGCTGCAGCCGCGCGTGCTGCAGGCTGTGCATGAGCTCAATCTGCGCGGTCCGGGCGGAATCCAGCCGCTCAGCGATCTGCGCACGCTGCGCGAATTCATCGGGTCGCAGGCCGTGACGGCGGGATTCGACGCGCCGGTATCGCTGCTCTTTCTGGCGGCCATCTTCCTCATCAGCCCCTGGATGGGGCTGTGCGCCCTGCTCGCCGCGTTGGCCATGGTGGCCGTGGGGATCGTCGGGGATCGCCAGACCCGCGAGCCCTTGCGTCAGGCGGGCCGCTCGGGCATCGCCGCTCAGCAGTATCTCGACGGGGCCTTGCGCAATGCGGTTGTTGTTCGCTCGATGGGCATGATCCATGCGCTGCAGCGGCGTTGGGCCAGAGTGCAGCACGAGGCCCAGCGTCAGCAGCAGCAGGCCATTGAATCCTCCGCCATCAGCCAGGCGATCGCCCGCTTCATCCAGACGGCCCTGTCATCGGCCATGCTCGGCCTGGGGGCCTGGTTGTTGCTGCAGCAGTCCATCAATGGCGGCGATGTCATGCTGATCATTGCCTCGGTCCTTGCGGGACGCATGATGGCGCCGGTGTTGCAGGGCATCACGCAATGGCGCAGCGTGATCGGTGCGCGAGAAGCCTGGGCTCGGCTGGACGAGGCCCTGTCGCGCGCACCCGCACCGCAACCCGCCATGCCCTTGCCCGCCCCGCGGGCCCAGCTGACGGTGGAGCAGGCGGTGGTCACCTTGCCCGGACTGCCCGCCCCGATCCTGAAGGGCATTCAGTTTGCGCTTCAGGCCGGCGAAGTGCTCGCGGTGATCGGCCCCTCCGCGAGTGGCAAGACCACCCTGGCGCGGCTGCTGACCGGTGTGCTGGCGTCCACGGGCGGAAAGGTGCGTCTCGATGGTGCCGACCTCTACATCTGGGACAAAGCACAACTCGGCCCTCACCTGGGCTATGTGCCGCAGTCGGTGGATGTGCTTGAAGGCACCGTGGCCGAGAACATTGCACGGTTCGGCGCAACCGACAGTCCCGAGACGCAGGCGAGGATCGAGGCAGCGGTGCAGGCGGTGGGTCTGAACGACCTCATCGACAGCCTGCCGGAGGGGTTGCAGACGTCGGTCGGTCGCGACGGTCAGCGCCTGTCTGGCGGGCAGCGTCAACGGCTGGCCCTGGCCCGGGCGCTCTACGGTGATCCGGTGTTGCTTGTGCTCGATGAACCCAACTCCAGTCTTGATCAGGCGGGTGACCTGGCCTTGGCACAGGCGATTGAAACCCGGCGCAAGGCGGGAGCGATCACGGTGGTCATGACCCACCGGACTCGGGTCCTGGCGCAGGCCGACAAGATTCTGGTGTTGCGCGATGGCGCGCAACTCGCTTTCGGTCCGCGCGACGAAGTCCTCGCCAACCTGCAGAAGGCTGCCCAACAGGCCCAACAGGCCCAACAGGCGCGGATCGCCGGATCCGGGCCGGGCACGGCGGGCGGGGCCGCTGCGGCCCGGGGTCCGATGGGAACGGCCTCGTGAAGCGCGCCCTGCTGCTTGCCATGGCCTTCAGCGGTGTGGCCAACCTGCTCATGCTGGTGCCCACCCTGTACATGCTGCAGGTCTACGATCGCGTGCTTCTGAGCCGCAATCTGGGCACCCTGGCAGCCGTCTCGCTCATCACGCTCTATCTCTTTGCGGTCATGGCCCTGGCCGAATGGGCCCGTTCACGCATGCTCGTGCGGGTTTCGGCAGCGCTCGAGGCTTCGCTCTCGCCGCGGGTCTTCGCGGCCACATTTGCCGCACAGCTTCGCGCGGCCACGGCCCTGCCCAATCGGGCCCTGGCCGACCTCAACGAGTTGCGCCAGTTTCTTTCGAGTGGCGGTGCCACCGCGGTGCTCGACCTTCCCTGGTCGCCGCTTTATCTGATCGTGCTGTTTCTGTTGCATCCGTGGCTGGGCATCGCATCGCTGGGCTTTGCGCTGGTGCAATTGACGGTTGCGCTGATCAGCCATCGCAATGTGCTGCAGCCCGCAGCCGAGGTATCG
>Ga0255096_1000841_pt1 | contig 13710 bp, 10 predicted proteins | sample Colum_Atlam_RepA_2_FD_188563 | JGI IMG/M metagenome (GOLD analysis project Ga0255096, IMG submission 188563) | Freshwater microbial communities from Columbia River, Oregon, United States - Colum_Atlam_RepA_8d | ecosystem: Environmental > Aquatic > Freshwater > River | place: USA: Oregon...
GCAGTGAAGAATGCCGGCACGCCGCAGGCAGCGTTCGATACCGATGAATACGGCAATGCCAAAGGCGGTGTGCGTCTGACTTATGTGGAAGTGCCGGTGGCGACCTATTCCGGCAACTCGCCGGCGCCCTGCGGCAGCATCGCGATGAAAACGCCATTCGACTGGGCGCGGCTGCAAACACTGTATGGCACGCCGGCTGCCTACGCTGCCAAGGTGGAAGCATCGGTGGAAAAACTGGTGGATGACCATTGGGTAACTGCCAGCGACGCAGCACGCATGCAGGCCGAATTGCTCAACATAGACCCGCCGCCGGCAGGTGCCGGCAAGTAGCGTGATGTTGCTGCCGGCAATCGGCTACGCCGGTTGAATCGGCCAACAGCGCAGTCATGCCATCGATCGATGGCATGACTCAGCTACGGACCAGCTCCAGCCGTTGCACATTACGGATCTGCTGCATCACCGACTCTTTCACTCCAGCCTCCGCAGCAAACTGCGGCCAGCGCAGCACGGCCGCGCGCACTTCATCAACGATTGTTTCAGCACGACCTTTCTTCATTAGACAGGCGCGGGCGCAGGCAGTGAAATCGGCCAGCGTAAAGTCGTCACGTTTGCCGTTCAGCGTCATCTGCTGCTGGCCGGTCGATGCGCCCTGCGCGTTGTAGCGGTAGGTGACATCGTAGGCAGGCGCGAGGCTCCACTGGCCGGCCTGGTTCATCAGGAAGGCGATGTTCTTGACGTGATCGTTCTGGTTGCGCGCAATCACGTTGAAGGCCATGCGGCGGAATAGTTGCTCGATGGTGGCCATCGACAGATTCAGTTGTCGCAGGATAAGCAGCACCTCTTCGTATGAATGGGCAGCGGGCTGGCGGTAGTCGAAGTGCGCCATTGCTGCGAGGGTCTGCATGTGCAGCTTGCCGCCGCTGGCGGTGCGATCGAAGCGGCGAGTCATGAAGTGGCTGCGGTTGCCTTCCTGCAGCAAATCAGGTAGTAGGCGTATTCGATCTGGCCAAAACCAAGCGGATCGTCGCGCTCCTTGTCGCGGTTGCCGCTGACGCCATCGAATTTCAGCAGCCAGTATTGGAAGCCGTCTCCGGCTTTTACCTGCCCTGAGCGTACTTCCATCGTCTGTGGATTCCATGCGATCACGGCCTTTGCCTGCGCGCCACCGGCCGAGGTGCCAATACGCAGGATGTGGTCGAGCGCACTGTCACTCTCGGGTGCCTCGAACTGCAGTTCCAGCTGCAGGCGTTGACGCTTGCGCAGGATGTCGCTGCAAAGCTGCACAAGTGCCTGCAGATCCAGCGTTTCGCTCTGCATTTCGGTGCCGCCAAGAGCCGGCAGATATTCCAGCGCGCCCATGCCGCGGGTGCCGGTGTAGCACAGCCGTTCGATGGGGCTGAAACTCTCCGGCCTGCGGCCTTGGCGTGCCAGCCAGGCATTGATCAGCGAATTGCCGAAATCATCCGGCAGTGAATCGGCCAGCAGACCGGGCAGGCCCTGGAAGGAGGTTGTAGCGAGAGCCGGGAAGCTGTAGACGCTGCGTGCCAGTGGCATCGTCAGCGGGGCTAGTTCAATGCCACTGCCGATGAATTCCGGCGCGTACTCGAAGTTGGCGCACTGGCGGCTGGTATCCCAGCCGACGGCGCCAATGCGTTTGCCCCACAATCTGACCTCGGCCAGCAACATGAGGGTTTACTCGTGGCCCCATTGCCAGCCGGATTTGTCCTCGGACACACCTTTGGCGGCTGTCTTGCCAGAGCGGCTCGAGGCGCGCTTGCGCTGTCTGCCCTGCAGTTGCAGCTGCTGCAGCGGACTCACCGGTGGTGGTGGCACCAGTGTTTCAAGATTGTCGATGAGTCCCAGCACCCGCAGTACCCGCAACAGGTTTACCGTCTGCGACGGCTCGCCCGCCTCGATCCGGCTTAGTGTGCGCAGCGACAGCCCGGCCTCGGTTGCCAGTTCGTGTTGCTGCCAGTTGCGGTTGAGGCGCAGCTGGGCCAGTCGTTGCCCCAGTTCTGTCAGCAGGGCATCGTCACCCAATGTACTGGTGAATTTCATAAAGAGCCACTTATGACTTATAAAGTGAATAAATAACAATTAAAGGCAGGATATGGCTGATTAAGTAAAAACACAAGGTAGATTTAGTAAATGCCGTGTATGACGTTTAGTTACAATTTATGGCTTTTAAGAGCCATATATGGCTTTTAAAAATCATCATTACTGCTTTTCAACCAGCAACAGTTGGTCGGCAGTAATGCCTGTCAACAGGCGCTCGGTGCCTGATGGCCATACCACTCGCACGCTGTCCACCCGGGTGGTTTTGCCAAGACCGAAGTGGGCAATCGCCGGGTTCTGTGACATAAAGTTGCTGCCTGCACTGAGTTCGCGCATCTGGGTGATGCCGTTGGCGGTGACATAAACGCGGGCGCCGATCGCTTCGCTGTTGCCGGCTTCGCCCGTCACGCGCACCTGCAGCCAGTGCGCCTTAAGCCCGCGGTTCTCATACAGCAGCGGGGCCTGGGCGTTGTTGGCCACAAACAGGTCAATGTCGCCGTCGCGGTCGTAGTCGAAACAGACGATGCCGCGGCCCTGCTGGTTGTCATTGATACCAAGGGTCATGGATTGTTCACTGAAGCCGCCGCGTTGGTCGTTAATGAACAGCCGCGACGCATCAGTGCGGAACGGGAATGGCGTGGTGGCGGGCAGGGCGCTGGAGTCGTAGCCGTTGACGTGGAACAGGTCGGGATAGCCATCGTTGTTGAAATCGGCAAAACAGGCGCCCCAGCCCCAGCCTCCGCTGCGGGTGCCGGTGAGGGTGGTCACGTCGTCGAAACTGCCATCGCCGCGGTTGCGGTAGAAGCGGTTGCCGCTCTGGCCCCAGGTGATGCCGAGCAGTGACGGGGGCAGGTTAAGATCCGCGGCTCGTGAGTCGTGGATGCTGGACACAAACCAGTCGAGATCGCCGTCGTTGTCGTAGTCACCGACTGCGGCGCCCATGCCGTTTTCATCGCTGATGGTGGCCGATGTGGAACGCAGCAGCGCGCCGTTGCGCTGGTTCAGATACACCTGGCTCGTCTTGAAGTCGGCCGCCACCAGTACGTCGGGCCAGCCGTCGTTGTTGATGTCGGCGAAGTTGGCGGTGTAGTCGTTCATCACGTCGTCGGCGATGCCGGCGCTGCGGCTGTTGTCGGTGAAGGTACCGTTGCCGTTGTTGCGGAACAGGTATTTCTGCTGGGTATCGGCAGCCCAATGGGTAATCCAGAAATCGAGATCGCCATCCTTGTCATAGTCGGCAAAGCTGGAGCCCATGCTCTGGCTGATGAGAGGAATGCCGGCCGCAGAGGTGGTTTCGCTAAAGCTGCCGTTGCGGTTGTTGCGGAACAGGTGCGGTTGTTCGCTGGCGTTGATGCCAGCCACCAGCAGATCGAGCCAGCCGTCACCGTCATAGTCGGCAAAGGTGGCGCCGCTGTTTTCCTCGCCTGTAATGGCAACGCCTGCGGTGCCGGCCATGTCAACGAAACTGCCATCGCCAAGATTGCGGTACAGCAGATTCGCACCGATGGAGCCACGGGTGACATACAGATCAACCCAGCCGTCGTTGTCGAAATCACCGGCGGCGACGCCGGCAACCATCAACTGGCGATCACGGCCGATGCCGTCGGCTATCTGTCTGAAACCGTGGATGTGATTGAGACCGGCCGCTTTACTGACATCAACAAACTGCCATTGCGACGGCTGTACGCTGAGCGCGGCAGTGCTGCCCAGCACAGTGCCGTCGCTGACAATTGCCTGGAAGTGCAGCGTGTAATCACCAATGCCAAGGCCGGGCAATGTTGCCAGCGCGAAGTTGTTGAGCATCACTGCCGGCGCGCGCACCGACAGTTGTTTACCGGCGGCCGGACGGAAACCAGAGCCGTGAACATACACATAGACCTGCCCACGTGCCTCGGCCCACACGTAGTAGTCGGTGGCGAGTCCTGTCTTGCCGGCGGGATGCATTGTCAATTGCAGTGTCAGTGCTTCACCTTCGCCGACATTGAGCGCGCTGCTGCCATTGACCGTGATCAGTGCCGAAGCACCGGGGCTGGTGGCATCAGTAGGGCTGCTGTTCCGGATCCATTCCGCCAGATTGCTGTAGCCGTCGCCGTCGTCATCGGCGATGGATACTCTGGTGTCGTCCAACAACTTCAACACATCGGCAACCACGGGCAGCATGCCGCGCAGACTGGCCTGTCCGCTGGCAATGGCGCCGGGGTTGTCACAGGTCGGTGGCGGTGATCCTGCCAACATTGCTGTCACCGCTTGTTGGCCAGTATCACGCACCGACCTCAGCTGCACGCGGTAAGTGGGCAGTACGCGCGGCAACGTGAAGAACAGGTTGATTGTGCAGGTCTCCAGCACGGTATCGGTTTGTTGCAGGCACACCACCATGCCAGTGGTGGCCACACTGTCAGCGCGAATGGAGGCGGGCAGTTGGTCGTGCAGCGACGCTACTCTGGAATTGACGCTGTCGTACACCAGCACTCCTGTCTGCAGTGAGGTTGCAGGCAATGCAGCGGTGCCACGACGGAGGGCATTGAACTGTTGCGTCTGCTCCACGCTGAGCAGAGGCGCGGCCAGAAGACTGGATGACAACGACAGCAGCACCGGCACCAGCAGCAGGTTTTTCAATGGCGCGGCTCCGGCTGATCCGAGGGTTGCACTTGCATGATGGTAGTGCTGCCTGAGTTGTTACGCGGCGGATGCAGCGCTTTGGCCTTATTTGACAGTCCGTGCCGAGAGTTTGCAAATTCTGCAAAGACGCACATGCCTTAGGCAACTGCAATGCGATTACTGTCCACCTTACAGCATTTCACTGATTGCGATATGCGTTAGCTGGTTTTATGTCATGTACTACCGAGATTCATCCCGGTTCTCATCATGCGAGACGCGATGGAGATCATCCTGTATCGTCCGTGGCAACGAACTATTCACCCATAGGTCGTTGGCTTTCAGGATCGCACGCGTATTCAAGGTGCCGTCTGACGCCGTATTCCAGAACCAAACCACCGCAGACACCGAACAGGAGCAGTTGAAATGAGTGCAGTCATCGCGGCAGTTGTATCGCCGGTACGGCCTGCGATCAACCGTGATGCCCCCGCCGTGAAAGCACTGGTGTTTTCGGTGCTGCGTGAATACGGCCTCACTCCGGATCCGCGCAATACCGACAGTGATCTTGACGACCTCGATGCCCATTATTTTGCGCGCGGCGGCTGGTTCGGTGTGCTCGTGATGGACAGCAGTATTGTGGCGTGCGCTGGTATACACCGCGTTGATGGCACCACCTGTGAACTGCGCAACATGCACTGTCTGCCGGCGTATCGCGGCCGCGGATTTGGCCGCCAGTTGCTCGATCATGCGTTGGCACAGGCGAGAGCGCTGAAGTTCAAACGGGTAGTGCTGGAAACCGCCTCACCGCTGGCGGAAGCCATTGCACTGTACCGACATTACGGCTTTACGCCTTATGAACCGGAGGAAATGTCAGTGCGCTGCGATCAGGCGTACGAAGTGTTCCTGTGATGCTGCCAACAAGTCTGCCAGCAAGACGCCAAGGACTATCACTACGCAGGCAACACGAAGCCAGGGTGCGAGAATGGGCACAGCGGTCATTTTTGCTCCGGATGAGCGAAGGCCGCAGATGCAGGAGACGCTCAGGCTTCCCGCGCCTGTTTCAGCTTGCGCTTCATCGTGCGGCGATGCGCATGCAATAGCGGCTCGGTGTAGCCGTTTGGCTGATCGATGCCCTTGAACACCAGATCGCAGGCGGCCTGGAAGGCAATGCCATCGAAATCGGGCGCCATGTTCTTGTAAAGCGGATCGCCCGCATTCTGTTCATCCACCACCACTGCCATGCGTTTCATGGTGAGCATCACCTGGTCGGCGGTGCAGATGCCGTGGTTGAGCCAGTTGGCCAGATGCTGGCTGGAGATGCGCAGTGTGGCGCGGTCTTCCATCAGCCCCACATGGTTGATGTCGGGGACTTTCGAACAACCCACACCCTGATCAATCCAGCGCACCACATAACCGAGGATGCCTTGGGCGTTGTTGTCGAGTTCTTTCTGGATCTGCTCGGACGTCAGCTTGTTTTCCGTCATAAGCGGAATCATCAGGATGGTATCGACGCTGGCTTTCTGACGATTGGCGAGAGCGCGCTGCGTGTTGGCGACATTGATCTGATGGTAGTGAATGGCGTGCAGGGTGGCAGCGGTGGGCGAGGGCACCCACGCGCAGTTGGCACCCATGTTCGGGTGTACCACTTTCTGCGCCATCATGTCGGCCATCATATCGGGCTTGGCCCACATGCCCTTGCCGATCTGCGACTTGCCGGTGAAACCGGCGGCGACACCAATATCGACGTTGGAATTTTCGTAGGCACCGATCCACGGTTGGCTCTTGATGGTTTCCTTCGGCAGGAAGGGACCGGCCTGCATGCTGGTGTGGATCTCGTCACCCGTGCGGTCGAGGAAGCCGGTGTTGATGAAGAAGATGCGATCCTTTACTGCGCGTATGCATTCTTTCAGGTTGACGCTGGTGCGGCGTTCTTCATCCATCACGCCGACCTTGATGGTGTTGCGCTTGAGGCCAAGTGCATCTTCAACTGCATTGAGCGTGTCGTTGCAGAACTGCGCTTCTTCCGGGCCGTGCATTTTTGGTTTGACGATGTAGATGCTGCCTTCGCGGCTGTTCTTGATCGGGCTGTTGCCTTTCAGGTCATGCAGTGCGCACAACGTAGTGACCATTGCGTCCATCAGGCCTTCGGGAATTTCATGGCCGTTGCGGTCAAGGATCGCATCGGTGGTCATCAGGTGGCCGACGTTACGCACGAGCAGCAGGCTGCGGCCCTGCATCATCACGGTTTCGCCGCTGGTGCCCTTGTATATACGGTCGGGATTCAGGCTGCGCGTGATGACCTTGTCGCCTTTCTTCACTTCTTCCGTCAACGTGCCTTTCATCAATCCGAGCCAGTTGCGGTAGACGGCAACCTTGTCGCTGGCATCAACCGCAGCGACGCTGTCTTCGCAATCCTGGATCGTTGTCATTGCTGACTCGAGATACACATCCTTCACGCCGGCATGGTGCTGTTTACCGATCAGGTGGGTTGCGTCGAGCTGGATTTCCAGATGCAGGCCGTGGTTGGCGAACAGCAGCGTGGAAGGCGATGTGAAACTGCCCTGGAAGCCGATCAGTTTGTCGGGCTGGCACAGGCCGGTCATGGAATGGTCTTTGAGTTCTGCTTCCAGCACGATATGGCCATTCTCGTTGGCAAGACGGTATTGCTGCACCATCTCGTGACGACCGCGTTTGAGTGGAATTGCCTGGTCGAGGAATTCGTCGGCATAGGCGATAACCAACTGGCCGCGCACAGCGTTATAGCCAGCGGTGCGGGCAGCACCACCGGTTTCGCCAATGACATCGGTGCCGTACAGCGCATCAAACAGGCTGCCCCAGCGGGCATTGGCTGCATTCAGCGCATAGCGCGCATTCATCACTGGCACCACCAATTGCGGGCCGGCAACGATGGCAATTTCATAGTCGTTGGCACGCGTGCCGATTTTGTAGTCTTCCCCGACCGGTACGAGATAACCGATGTCTTGCAGGAACTTCTTGTACTCGTCACGATGGCTCAGGTAATAGCCAGCGTCATGGCTCTTGTGCCATTGGTCTATCTGTTGTTGCAGCGCGTCACGTTTTTTCAGCAGTGCGCGGTTGCGCGGAGCCAGCGTATCAACAATGTTGCCCATTGCGGCCCAGAAAGCTTTGGGTTCAATGCCGGTGCCGGGCGCGGCTTCCTTCTCGATGAAGTCGTAGAGCACCTGGGAAATTTGCAGGTTACTGGCGGTAATGTTGTTAGGCATGCGGTCCTCTTTCTGTACGGCTTGTGTCCGGCTGGTCGGTACAACTGTGCGTCTAAACAAGGGCTGCATTCTAGCGCCATTGACTGGCGAAAAGCGCCGGTACCAGTGTCTGGCAGAAAGCCACGCAATGGAGCTTGCGATCCGCAGGCGGCGCTGTTTTGTGAGGGGTTTGTCACCGTGATGGTATGAGGACGGTTTTGTGATCCACAGCGTCAAAACAAGGCCTATTCCATTTTAGCGAATCCAGGTTCGGTGCACATAATGTGGAAATCCTGTACCCCCCGGCAAAACCTGACTGCCCTCCAAAAACTTGGGTTATACTCCGGCGCGCTTCGGCGGGCTTCGCTTCCCAATACCGCCTCGCAATTTCCATCAAAAACAAACAGATACCATCATGTAGCTCGCAAGGCTTGTCATGAGGGGGACGAGGAGGAACGATGAAGAAATTAGTGCATTCAATTGCGGCTATCTCTGCGCTGCTTGCTGCCGGCGTTGCGATGGCGCAGGTACCCGGGCTCGCTGAGCGTAGCTATCCGGAAGGTTTCATCACCGGCACGGTCACCAGCGGAGCAGGCCCTGAAGCCGGCGTGTGGGTAATCGCCGAGACCCATGAAACCAACACTCCTCTCATCAAAATTGTTGTCACCGACGATCAAGGCAAATTCACGCTGCCACAGCTGCCAGGTGCCACCTACAACCTCTGGGTGCGTGGTTACGGTCTGCTTGATTCCGCCAAAGTGGAAGGTCGCCCTGGTGATACCAATCTCGAACTCAAGGCCGAAGTGGCGACCAACCCGCAGGATGCCGCCAAGGTATATCCTGGTGACTACTGGCTTTCGCTGCTTGAAGTTCCCGGCAAGGACAAATTCCCTGGCACCGGTCCGGTTGCTGCCGGTGGCAACGGCTTTCTGCCCACTGTCACCAGTCAGGCTGACTGGATGCACGCCTTCAAAAAAGACTGCAACTTCTGTCACCAGCTCGGCAACAAGTTGACCCGTTCGCTCGACCACATGGATGCACTTGGTTTCGACTCGCATGAAGAAGCCTGGATCTATCGCACCTCGCTCGGCGTGCGTGGTGGCAGCATGCAGGGTGCCTTCCTTGCCTTCGGTATGGACGGCATGTCGAAAACGATGGCTGACTGGACCCGCAAGGTTGAAGCTGGCGCAACTCCGCCGATGCCGCCGCGTCCGAAAGGCATTGAGCGCAACGTGGTTGTCACCCTGTGGGACATCGGTGGTCCGCAGGACTTCATGCACGACATCATCTCCACCGACAAGAACCATCCTTCCGTCAACGCCTACGGCCCGCTGTATGCGGTTTCTGCCGGCCATGGCACCATTGAAGTGGTCGACCCGATCACCAACGACAATTTCAAATATGTGATCCCGACCCGCGACGACCCACGCAACGTTCCGTCGCGTTTCCCGCCACCGGGCAATCCGTCCAACTTCTGGGGCATGGAGCACCTGTGGGGTCTGGAAAACCCGGCTGATCCGCACAACCCGATGATGGGTCCGGATGGCCGCGTATGGAGCACGTCGAAGATCCGCGACAAACAGCCCGCCTGGTGCAGCGATCCGAACTCCACCAACAAGTTCGTGCAGTATTCGCCGATCACCCGCAGCAACCGTCAGGCGTCGGTAATGGATCCGAAGACCGGCAAGTTCGAACTGATCGACACCTGCTTCGCCACCCATCACCTGAACTTCGCCACCGATGCCGATAACACCCTGTACTTCAACGAGTTGCTGGGACCGTACTTCGGCTGGATCAACACCCGTCTGTGGGATGAAACCCATGACGAGCAGAAATCGCAGGGCTGGTGCCCGCAAATCGTCGATACCAACGGCGACGGCAAGATCACCAAGCCTTGGAACAAAGACGGCGCCGAGAATCCGGATCCGAAACTTGATACCGAAGTCAGCTACAACCTCTACAACATCAGTCCCGATCCGTCGAACCCGAACATCATCTGGGGTGCATGGGAAGGTGGTAATGGTGAAGAGCGTGGTGGTCTGATTCGTCTTGATCGCGGCAATAACCCGCCTGAAAGCTGTATCACCGAAGTGTTCCAGGTGCCAGAAGGTACTCTGAACCCACGCGGTATGGACGTAGCCAGCGATGGCACGCCGTGGGCAGCGATGGCGGCTACTTCACAGTGGCTGAAGCTCGATCGCAGCAAGTGCGATCGACTGAACGGTCCTGGCACTGACATCAGCGCCGTGTGTGGCAAAGAAGCGTGGACCATCTACCAGACCCCTGGTCCGAAATTCGCCGGTACCGACTACCCGGCCGATTTCCATTACTTCGGCTGGCTGGACACCCAGAACATCATGGGTCTTGGCAAAGATACACCGATCCTGACAGGTTCCAATTCCGATTCGCTGATCGCACTGGATCCGAAAACCGGTGAGTGGACCTACATGCGTGTTCCGTACCCACTGGGCTTCTACCAGCGTGGTCTGGACGGTCGCGTCGACGATCCGAACGGTGGCTGGAAAGGCCGTGCGCTGTACTCTAACTATGGCACGCACCTTGTGTGGCACAGTGAGGGTGGCAAGGGCTTCGTCGGCAAAGCCGTTAAGATCCAGATCCGTCCTGATCCGCAGGCGCACTAAGCCGGACGTAGTACCAGTAATAAAACAACGCCCCGTTCAGGGGCGTTGTTGCTTTTCATGAATGGATTTATTTACGGGAGACATGACCGATGCTTTCCATATTTGCCGCCGCCGCGCTGGCATCCGCTGTTTCCGCCAGCAATTGCACTGCACTTGCCGGCTTCACCCTCGAGAACGGCCGCATCACCAGTGCCGAACTCGTGCCTGCCGGGACGTTCCAGGCGCCGAACAGTGCCGGTCCGAACGCCAACAGTGATAAAGAGCCGATTCCAGCCCACTGCCGCGTCAAAATGGTGTTCACGCCTACGGCGAAGTCGACCATCAATGCCGAGCTGTGGTTGCCAGCGGCTGATTGGAACGGTCGCTTCCTCGCAGTAGGCAATGGCGGTTGGGCAGGTGCCATCCAGGGTTACAACGACATGCGGATGGCGCTGCGTCGCGGCTATGCAACCGCAGGCACCGATACCGGGCACAGTCAGGCTGATGGCCCCAACGGCATGTTTGCACTCGGTAATGAAGAGAAGTTGGTCGACTTCGCTTACCGCGCCATCCACGAACTGGCGGACAAGTCGAAGAAAGTGATCGCCCAGGCCTATGGCCAGGAAGCCGAGTACTCGTACTTCAAGGGCTGCTCCACCGGTGGTCGTCAGGGCTTGATGTCGGCGCAGCGTTATCCAGAAGATTTTGACGGCATCATCGCGGGTGCGCCCGCCAATCGGCATATCCATATGCATGTGGCGCAGTCGTATCTGCACATCTTCAACAACCGCAACCCCGAGTACGCCAACTCGTACCAGTACACCGCCAATCTCATCAATCGTTCAGTGTTGCAGAAATGCGATGTATTGAACGATGGATTCATCAACGAGCCGCGCCAATGCAAGTTTGATTTCGATGACATCCGCTGCAGTCCGGAGGCCGGTGATTCCGCTTTCAGCGAAAGTTGCCTGTGGGAACACCAGACCATCGAGACCAAGGATTACTACGGTGAAGGCCTGCGTACCAGCGACGGCACCATCGTGTTCCCTGGCCAGGCGCTCGGCAGTCCGATCCCGCGACTACCGTTCGATTTCCAGCCACCCAATGCCTTCCTGTTCGACACCATTCGGATCCTTGGTTTCCAGAACGCCAACTACAACTGGCGTACGTTCAATCTTGATCGTGACCTGCCACTCATCGATCAACGTGTCGGTTTTGTTGATGCCACTGACCCGGATCTGGGCAAGTTCGAAGCCAACGGTGGCAAGCTGCTGATGTACCACGGCTGGATGGACGCCTCCATTTCACCGTGGAACAGCGTGCAGTACTACGAGAGCGTAGTGCAGGAGATGGGCGCGCAGCAGGAAGATGCGGTGCGCCTGTTCATGGTGCCCGGCATGGAACATTGCAGCGGTGGCCCCGGCCCGCATGAATTCGAACTTTTGACGACGATGGAGCGCTGGCGCGAAGGCGATCAGGCTCCGGCAGAAATTCCGGCAAGCAATCCCGAATCCGGTTTGAGTCGTCCGCTCTGTGCATGGCCGCAGACAGCAACCTACGACGGTCGCGGTGACACCAGTGACGCAGGAAATTGGGACTGCAAGGCGCCGTGACAGCAGCGGTGGCTAAATGAAAAAAGGACTCTAATGAGTCCTTTTTTTGTGTTCTGGAATCTGGCGGCGCGCCTCACCGCTTGGGCAACATGCGCAACAGTGTGTTATCGCGCACCACGTAGTGATGAAAGATCGCGGCCACGGTATGCAGACCGATCAATGCGTAACCGAAGGTACCTATCGCCTCGTGCACTTCCTTCACGCTGTTAGCATAGTCGCGGTCTGCGGCAGTGAGGGCCGGCAATGGCAGCCCGAAGAAGCTGATTTCATGACCTTCTGCACTCAGCATCAACCATCCCAGTACCGGCATCACCAGCATCGAGCCATACAGCGCGATATGGGCGGCGAGCGACAGCCAGTGCTGCCAGGGTACCAACGTCGGTTTGATTGCCGGCATTGGTTGCAGCATTCGCAGTGGCAATCGCAGCAAGGTGAGCAGCAGGATCAAGAGCCCCACCATCGAATGCCACTCTTCCATCGCCCGCGCTGTCGGTGTGCGACCCAGCGCCTCATGCAGTTCGATCAGTGCGTAAACCGCGACCATGAGAGCCGCAGTCACCCAGTGCATGGCAATCGAAAGGGTTCCATAGCGTTCGGAGGTGTTGAGCAGAGCCATTTTGGGTCACCGGTTGTTGTTGGTTTGAAGCCAGCATGCCAGCGCTCTCTTAAGGCAGTCTTAAACGGCTGTGTTCGCCACACCCCATTGGGCGTGCGCCAGATCACCCACGCTCAAGTTCAAAGCGGTCGCGCACCGTGCTGTACCAGTTGCCGGCAAGGCGGCCGACCGGATCGAGTTTGTCGATATCGATACGACCATTCTGGTAGATGCCATCGTCGATCAGGATATGGCGGATTTCGCCGAGGATCAGATTGCCTGAGCCGGGTTCATTGCCGAAGCTGATTACTTCATGCAGCGTACATTCGAATACCAGCAGGGCCTCCTTGACGTAGGGCGCGTTTACATTTGGCGCCTGCGCCGCCGTCAGGCCGGCGTACACGAATTCGTCATCGTCGGGTTCGAGTGTGGCGGCACTCTTGCTCATCTGCTTTACCAGCGCATGGCTGGCTGAATTGATCGTGAATACGCGGGTGTCGAGGATGTTCTGCAGCGTGTCTTTTTTGCGGCCATCGGGGCGCGGGATGGTCGAGAACCCGATGATTGGTGGTTTCGAACTGAAACAGTTGTAGAACGAGAACGGCGCCAGATTGTTGATGCCGTCCTTGCTACGACTGCCTACCCACGCCACCGGGCGCGGAGCAATGCTGCCGATCAGGATGCGGTAGATGTCGGGATGGGAGAGGGTGGCGGCGTCGAGTTGCATGGTGGACTCCTGTGTTGTGTCCAGCATAGCGGCTGCCTGCTGCCGAATGAAGGCAGGATTTCATTCGGCCCGGTCCGAAGCCCACCTTTAAATCCGGCGCCTTCATCGTGTTATGCTCAATCGCACCTCTAATAACAACAAAGACTCCATCAGGGTCGTTACTGCCGAAGGGGAAACTCCATGAAAAACGTTCCAGCCAGAATCCTGGCATTGACTGCTGCCATCATGATTGCCACGCCGGTACTGGCGCAGGAGATGCCTGATATCGGATTTGAAAGTG
>Ga0255096_1000854_pt1 | contig 13637 bp, 9 predicted proteins | sample Colum_Atlam_RepA_2_FD_188563 | JGI IMG/M metagenome (GOLD analysis project Ga0255096, IMG submission 188563) | Freshwater microbial communities from Columbia River, Oregon, United States - Colum_Atlam_RepA_8d | ecosystem: Environmental > Aquatic > Freshwater > River | place: USA: Oregon...
CCGCAACTTTGAAGGCCGCGTGCATGCGCAAGTGCGCGCCAACTACCTCGCGTCGCCGCCCTTGTGTGTGGCGTATGCGATCGCGGGCAGCGTCGACAAGGACATCACCACGGAACCGCTAGGCGTGGGCAGCAATGGTCAGCCGGTGTACTTGAAGGACATCTGGCCGACCACGCAAGAAGTGGCCGACACCATGGCGAAGGCCATCGACCGCGACATGTACGCGCGCACCTACAGCGATGTGTACGCCGGGGATGAGCGCTGGCAGTCGTTGAAGGTCCCGCAAGGTGCGACCTACGCGTGGGATGACAAGTCGACCTACGTGAAGCACCCGCCGTACTTCGTCGACATGCCCAAGGAACCCAAGCCGGTCGGCGACATCGTCGGCGCACGCGTGTTGGCCTTGTTCGGCGACTCGATCACCACCGACCACATCTCGCCCGCGGGCAACATCAAGGCTTCGAGCCCGGCCGGCAAGTACCTGCAGTCGCTTGGTGTGAAGCCGGAGGACTTCAACTCTTACGGCGCGCGCCGCGGTAACCACGAGGTGATGGTGCGTGGCACCTTTGCCAACACGCGCATCAAGAACTTGATGCTCGGTGGCAAGGAAGGTGGCGACACCATCCTGATGACGACCGGCGAGACGATGTCGATCTATGACGCCGCGATGGCGTACTTGAAGGCCGGCATTCCGTCGATCGTGCTGGCGGGCAAGGAGTACGGCACGGGTAGCTCGCGCGACTGGGCCGCGAAGGGCCCGGCGTTGCAAGGTGTGCGCTGCGTCATCGCCGAGAGCTTTGAGCGCATCCACCGCTCCAACCTCGTCGGCATGGGAGTGCTCCCGCTGCAGTTCGCCGACGGTGCATCGGCTGCGTCGCTGGGCCTCGATGGCAGCGAAGAGATCAGCGTCAAGGGCATCGCGCAGGCGTTGAGTAACTTCAAGCCCGGCTTGCGCATCGATGTCGAGGCCAAGAAGAAGGACGGCAGCGTGAAGCGCTTCCCGACCATCCTGCGCATCGACACCGCCAACGAAACGCAGTACTACCGCCACGGCGGCATCCTGCAGTTCGTGCTGCGCCGCCTCGTGGCGCAGGGCTGAGTCGTAGGTCAGTACTGAGCTAGTTGCGGTTGCAGAGAGTTACTGCAGCCGCAACTTGATTTGTGGCGTGTTCGAGCCGGTTGGAGGCCAGACAAAGACGCCAGCGTTGTCTACCGAGGGGATGATGCTCCCGTCTGGTTTAGGGCGCATGGGGATTGTGACGGTGTAGCTGCCCGGAGTGAGCGACAGGTCGGCGTATCCATTCGGATCCGTTGGGTCGATGTCGCTGGTGCACTCGCTGCCACGAACCACTACACGCATCGTGGCGAGAGGAGTGTCATCGACAGAGTTCACGAACTGGACTCGCTGCATCTGCAGCGGAAAATCGAGGTGGATGTCGGTCGTGGCCCCGGGCGCCAGCTCCCACTGCTGCGCGGGGCGCATGGTCCACACCATGTCTGGGCTTGTGATCTCAATGCTGCAGGTCGTCGGCTGTAAGTTCAGCAGACAAGTGCCGTTGGCATCGGTATCGCCTTGGGCGAGCGTGCGAGCAGGTGTCCCCACGCTCACGAGTTGCACATAGGCTTGGCGCAGTGGCTGTCCGTTTTGCTTGACATGGACCTTCGCTGTTGCCGACTTGCTAATAGCCACGGTGTACTCTTGATACACCTCGCCACCCGCTGGAACGGTTGCTTTGCCCAGTACTTCACGCTCCATGGGGCCGTTGCCCTTTACCAGCGCAACTTCCACCGCACCAGCCTGCACCCACGGCAAGTGGAAGCTGCCGTCAGGATTCTGGCTCTGTCTAGGTCGATTGAAGTCGAACCACTGGCGGTAGCGTGCGAGCATCCGCTCTTTATCTGATAGATCCGGAGGAAGTGCCTCTACATACCAGCCCGGCGGCAATGCTTCTTGCAGTCCGAGTAGTTTGCCCCTGACGGACCCACTCGCTGGTAGCTGCAGCGTAATGAAGTCCGATGTGTGTGTGGATGTCGGTACAGGTTCGATGACTCCGATAGCGGGGCTCGGTCGTGCGAAGGCAAGCCATTCGCCTGCGGGCACGCCAGTGAACAGCACGCGTCCCTTGTCGTCTGTTGTTGCTGTTCGCGATGGCGGGGACGAACCAAGTGGGCGACCTTGGATGGAGCCCGCAGGAAACTCCGGGCGGTAGGTGGCACGCGTGCAGATGCCGACTTGAGCGCCTGCTAGCGGTGCTCCGTTCGACATGAGTTGTACTTCGATCGTGCGACCACGCGTCATGCGCGCTTGTACTGCGAGGGGCGCGCCCGCCACTGGTTGCAATGCCAGTAGTTCCAGTGCTGCATATCCGTCTACCTCGATGACGAGATCTTGGCGAATGGGCGGCACAGCCAAGAGACCATCCACGACTCCGGAGCGATCATCTGTGTGCGCACGAACGAGGACTGGAGACACATAGCGGCCCTGCCGGTTGGCTGGGATCGTGGGATCGAGTAGGTCTTCCGGTTGGAAGCGACAGGTGACGCGAAAGTTCGGGAGCACTGCACTCGTGACATCATCGACAACTGTGATGGCAACTCGGGCACTAGGCGTGACACGCGGCCGCGTGCGAGTGCCCGGTGCCAGACCAGACTCCGTCCACGGATCCCACCATGGATGTCGCAGGGTTGCGGTGTACACACCTGGATCGAGGTCATCAAACTCGACCATGCTGATGGAGTTGGGGATCTTGGTGCCCTGGCGCTCACCTGCAGGATGATTGAGGTACACCGCAGGTTTGCGATCGACGAGCGGAAAGAACTGCGCCCATGGTTCGATGCGAAGCTCCACCAACAAGCGGCGATGCACTTGCGGTCCCTCGTAGACCAGCTGCACTTCCTGTGTGCTTCCCGCGGTGACCTCCAGCCCAAGAGACTTCGTCTGCACACCGAGTGGGTGTATTGCGCGCAACTTCGTCGGACCGCTTGCCACATTGAGCAGCTCGAAGGTGCCTGTCGCGGGGGTTGCGACAGCGCGCACATCGCGCAATATGCGCGGATTGCCCATGGTCAGGAACGGATCCGGTTTGTCGGGTTGAGCGGTAATCTGCCATGCGCCCGGCACGGGCGTACCGCTGCCGTCCACAACCACCCCTCGGATGGTGCCGGCGGCTAGGAGTGCAATGTCGCCTAAGTCAATGGTCTGACCCGCGTCCAGTTGCGACCAACGCCAGCCTTCAGGGCCATAGTTGGAGCACTGTACTTCTAGTATGAACTGAAAGGCGCCGGGTGGATCGAAGGAGAGCGTGAACCTTCCTTCGGCATCCGTGGTTGCCGTCAGATTTTTCCAATCGGTGGGATTGCCAAACTGCTTCAGGCGTTCGTCATTGGCAGCGAAGCCTGTCAAATGCAGCGTACACCCTGCTACCGGATTGGTGCTGTGGATCAAGCGCCCAATGATGCGCGTTTGTCTGGCGCTAGCCTGTGCAGGCTTTGCAGTTGTTTCAGTCTTGGACTCAGCGATACGGTCCTGTGCGCTTGGTTGCACGCTGAGCTCAGGCGGTTCCGTTTGCGCTCCGGTGGCTGCATAGGGAGCCTGTGCTTGCTCCACTGCCTCCACTTCGGCCGGTGGCTGTTTGGAGCCTGAATACAGCCACCAAGCCAACAGGATGCACACCAAGGCGATTGCAGCAGTCGTGATTCTTTGCATAGAAGAAAGGCGCGCAAAGGGATAATTTGCGCTGTCAAGAATACTAGCAAAGTGCGCCGCCCGGCTGGAACCGGGCGGCGTGGAGAAGCCTAGGTCTACTATAAAGGTGTGTTATTGAGCACCCGGTCGTGTGTCGATCGGGCGCACTTCGACGGAGCGCGCATCTACACCGGCGGGGAGTTCGATGGTGGCGCGAGCCTTGTCGAATCCGCCCTTCGGCGACGCGTCGTAGGAGAGCATCGCCACCACGCGTTCGTCGTAGACGATCGAACCATCGGCGCCTTTGCTGATGACCTCAAGCGTGCGGCGGTTCGGCGTGTCGAGCCAGAAGCCCGACATGCCCACGGACAACGAGCGACCGTCTTCCGAGGCTTCGACTTGCAGGTCGATCAGGCGCGAGTCGGTCTTCACGGCCGTGGTGGTGCAAGCGGTGGCGAGGGCGCAGAGAAGGAAGGTAGTGGTGATCTTGATCATGGTGGTCTGTGGTTAGGACTCGAGTGCGGTTGCGAGTCGTGTACAGAACCTTAGGTCGCGCAGGCTGTCGCGGCGGGAGATGCTGGCGGCCAAATGCGTATTCCGCGCTGCGCTGGGAAGATCCTTCCGTATCCGCGGCGTGCAAAGTGCCTACTTGCGTCGTGAGCTGACGATTGCGGAAACTCTTTCCATGCCTCCGCAGGAAGAACCGGCACAGCTGCCTTCGACAGATCCTCGCGTGCGCGAAGCGCTCGATGTGCGCCGCTGGTCCGTGCGCTCGTTGAAGGCCGCGCCTCCGACGGTGGTGTTGTCCTTTGGCGTGGGATGGTTGGATCCAGAAGGAGGGGAGACCTTGTTGGCGGCCACCGCCTTGGTGTTTGCCTTCGTTGCAGCGTTCTTTGGCCTGGCCGGTCTCTTTGGGTACCAGTACTCGAAGGAGCGGCTGCCTGAACAGGCGCCGTATCGCTGGGCGGTGACCTTCGGAATCACCGGCATTTTGGGCGGTTTCCTGGCTGGTTTGGTGGGGTTGGTGACATGAGCCAAGGCCCCTTTCAGGAATTGGTGGTGGCCGAAGGCCATCTGATCGACTCGCAGCTCCTGTCGCGAATTTTTGACAAGATCCTCGAGCGAGGTGGTACCTACGAAGTGGTCGAGTTCACCATCGGCAAGACCACCGAGGAGCCTTCGCGTGTGTGCTTGCGCTTGTACGCCGAGGGTGAGCGTCAGTTGAGTGCGCTTGTCGAGCAGTTGGTGCCGTTGGGCTGCCGTTTGCAGAGCGAATCGGATGCGCGGGTCGAAGTCTGTACCCGCGATGGTTGTGCACCGCTGGAGTTCTATTCCACGACCAACCACCGCACACAAGTGCGTTTGGGTGGCCGCTGGCAAGCGGTGGCTAGCCAGCGCATGGATGCCGCCATTGTCGTCTTGGCGGGACAACCCGTCTGTCGCAAGCTGCGCGATCTGCGACGCGGTGATGCGGTGGTGGTCGGCCACGAAGGTGTGCGCGTGATTCCCGAAGCGGCCACGCGAGAGAAACACCAGTTCGCTTTCATGGCGAACGACATCAGCTCGGAACGGCGTGTCGAGGTCAGTGTCGCGCGCGTGGTCGAGCTGTTGCGCGATGCACGCAGCAAAGGTGAGCGCATCGTCTTTGTCGCGGGACCTGTGGTTGTCCACACCGGTGCCGCGGAGGCGTTCATGGAGCTGATTCGCCGTGGGTGGGTGGATGCGCTGCTCTCTGGCAATGCCTTGGCTGTCCACGATGTAGAGGTGCAGTTGTACGGCACATCGTTAGGTGTGTCGGCACGCACCGGTGCGCCGGTAGAAGAGGGGCACAAGCACCACATGCGCGCCATCAACGCGATCCGTCATGCAGGTTCGCTGCAGGCGGCGGTGGAACAAGGTGTGTTGCGAGGCGGTGTGATGCATGCATGTGTGACACACCATGTGCCTTTCGTGCTGGCCGGTTCGATCCGTGATGATGGACCGCTGCCGGACACCGTCATGGACTTGGTGGCCGCGCAAGACGCGTATGCGCGCGCCTTGGAAGGTGCTGGCGTCGTGGTGATGCTGTCCTCGATGCTGCACGCGATCGGCGTTGGCAACATGTTGCCTTCGTGGGTGCGTGTCGTGTGCATCGACATCAACCCTGCGGTGGTGACGAAGCTCTCCGATCGTGGTTCTTCGCAGACGATCGGAATCGTCACGGATGTAGGGTTGTTTTTGCAGCAGTTGGTGCGTCAGCTCGCACCGAGTTCAGCCTCGGGCGCGTAAGTAGTCCTGCGGGTCGTGGTCGTCGACCGCCACGGCTGCTGCGCGAGCTGCGATGGCTTGCAGAATCAGCTCGGCATCGCGCTGGTCCAAGATCCCTTGCTGCAGCGCGAGCGGCACTAGAGCTTCGTCATGCCCCTTGGGCAAGCGCTTGGCTCGCACGGCGTCTTTGAGCTTGCTGCGCGCATTCCCTGCGGCCAGATGCTTGGCTAGTGCATCCTCGAGGGTCGCGAGGCCCAAGCCTGCAGCCGGTTGGTACACCAACTGCGTGTGCACTTCGCGTGCTACGCCACCATCCAACACCGCACGCGCAGCCAAGGCTTGCGTGCGATCATTCGCACCGCGCGTGCGCGCACCGAAGGGGAAGCACAGGGCGATGCCTAGCCAAGCGGCTGGGCGTTGCGGTAGCTCGGCTAGGACTTCACGCAGTCCGCGTTCGACTTGGAACAGCGCTTCCTCGGTCGCCCAGACAAAGAGTGCTCGGTCCCGTTCCGGTTGGCCAGCTGCGAGGTGTCGGTTGCAGCAGGCACTGGCGATGTAGCTCCAAGCCAACGCATCTGCCAAGCGCCCAGTCAAGTTCTCTTTACGCTTAAGGTTGCCGCCCAAGGTGCCCATCGCCAGCTCGGAGACAAAGGCGTACACAGCGGAGAGGCGGTTGAGCTCGCGCAGAACGCGGCCCACATCGCCTTGTGCCGGCGCAGGAAGCCAGCGCGCCCAGACACCCGCGCGCACCGCGGTGCAGGCCACATGGCCCACATGCCCGAAGAAGGCTTCGTCCAACGCGGCGGCATCACCCGCAGCAGCGGCTTGCATCTCCTTCAAAGCCCACGGGTGACAACGGATCGCTCCTTGGCCGAACACGATCATGGTGCGCGTCAAGATGTTCGCACCCTCGACGGTGATGCCAATCGGCACGGCTTGCCAAGCGCTCGACAGCAGGTTGCGCGGTCCACGACAGATGCCTGCACCACCCACTACATCCATCGCATCGCTGACAACGCGTCGCATGGCCTCTGTCATCCATGCTTTCGCAATGGCGGACACTACAGCGGGCTTCTCGCCCGCATCGACTGCGCCTGCGGTCACTTCGCGCACGCAGTTCATCCAATAGGTCGTGCCGGCAATGCGGCCAATCGCCGCTTCCACGCCCTCAAAGCGGCCGATCGATAGATCAAACTGCTCGCGCACCGTCGCGTACGCACCCACCACGCGCAGCGCGAGTTGCGCACCACCAACCGAGTCCGCCGGCAACGAGATCGAGCGCCCCGCAGAGAGGCACTCCATCAGCATGCGCCAGCCTTGTCCTGCCATAGCAGGTCCGCCGATGATCGCATCCAGCGGCAAGAACACATCGTGACCTTCCGTCGGTCCGTTCATGAACGGCACGCCGAGCGGATCGTGACGCCGCCCATGGACGACTCCTGGTGTCTGCGCAGGCACGAGAGCACAGGTGATGCCAAGCTCTGTTGTGCCACCTAAGAGTCGTTCCGGATCCTGCAAACGGAACGCGAGGCCAATCACCGTCGCCACAGGAGCGAGCGTGATGTAGCGCTTGCTCCAATTCAGGCGCATGCCCAACACTTCGCGGCCTTCGTACATTCCGCGACAGATCACACCCGTAGCGCGCATGCCGCCTGCATCCGAGCCCGCGTTGGCTTCGGTCAAGGCAAAGCACGGGATCTCGCGTCCATCGGCTAGGCGCGGCAGCCAGTAGCTCTTCTGCGCGTCGGTGCCGTAGTGCACCAACAGCTCCGCAGGACCCAAAGAGTTCGGCACCATCACCGTCACGCACGCAGCGATGCTGCGTGTGGCGAGCGTGGCAACCACAGTCGAGTTCGCACGCGCCGAGAAGCCGAGACCACCGTACTCCTTGGGCACAATCATGCCCATGAACTTGCCTTTGCGAATGGCTTCCCACACAGCCGGCGGTAGATCGCCGTGCTTGCGAATCTCGGCGTCATCCAGCAAGGCACACAACTCGCGCAGCGGGCCATCCATGTAGGCGCGCTCGTCGGCCGATAGTTCGCGCGGTTGGAACGCGAGGATCTCTTCCCAATCCGGACGCCCAGAGAACAGCTCAGCGTCCCACCATGTCGTGCCGGCCTCGAGGGCCACGCGCTCGGTCTCGCTCATCTTGGGGAAGATGGGAGCCAGCAGCTTGAGCAGTAAGGGGCCAAAGACGGCGCGTCGCACCTGCTTGACACCCAAGAGGAGGCCCAAGCCCAGCCACACTGCCGCCGGAAGCCATAGCCACGCAGAGGCGTCTAGGGCCAGCTCGCGTGTCCACGCGGTGCACACCAGCCCCAGCGGCAACCACCACGCCCAGAACGCGAGTCCGTTCCACAACAACAGTACGGCTACCGGCAACGCGGCAACCAACAAGGCGACGGTCATGCGGACCTCCTCAGCACACTTTCGACCAATGCGCGCTACCGATCAAGCACAAGCGTTGACCGTCTCGGCATTGGTCGGTTAGGTACAAGGCGGTATGACGAACTTCTGGCTGGTGCTGGCGACTGTGGCGCTCGTCGCCTGTACCCGCGATCCGGAACGCGTGGACGGGCCTGCTCCTTTGGCTGGTCCTGCGCAGCGCATTGTGCCGACGACGGTGGCTGCGGCGGAATACGCGCGCGAGCTAGTGGGGGCCGAGCGCTTCGCTGCTGTGCCGGACCAGGTCGGCGAGTGGTCTACCCGCGACTTCCAAGCCGAGCCGTGGGGCAGTTTGCCGCGCTTTGCACGCTTTGCAGCCGAGCCCTTGCTAGCGCATCGTCCTGACCTTGTCATCTGCAACGAGTGGCAGGCCTCCGAGACGGTCGGCGTGTTGCGTCAAGCAGGTGTGCGTGTAGTGGTTCTACCGACAGCGACGCGTTGGGCAGATGTGCAAGCAAACTTGACGCTGCTAGGGGCGGAACTTGGGCGCCAGTCGGAGGCCCAAGCCTGCCTAGCTCGTTGGGAGGTGCGCCTAGCTGCTCTGCGCGCGCGTGCGACCAGTGGTTGGCGCGCGATTGCCTACACCAACGATGGCAGCGGGGGCACGGCATCGGGCGATGGCACGACCATTCGCACCATCATGGAGCTCGCAGGCTTGCAGGACGCTTCCGGTGTGCGCGGTCATGCAGTCGTCGATTACGAGCTGTTGATTGTGCGGGATCCCGATGTGTTGGTCGTGGGCGCGCCGTCGAGTGACGAGCGCGGGGCGACGGAGGTGCTGTTGCGCAATGACCCCGTGCTGCGTGGTTTGCGTGCGGTGCAATTGGGTCGGATCGCGGTCTTGCCCACGGAGCTGTACTCGACGGATTCGCCGACGATTGTGGAGGCTGCGGAGTTGCTAGCGACGCGCATCGAAGCCTTGCAGGGGAGCAAGTGATGGCCGACACCAACAGCGGTCAAGCCTTCACAGGTCAGCTGGGTAGCGCGACACGCGCGATCTTGCCCAGCGCCTTGGTGACGCATGTGCATCTGCTGCGTCATGGAGATGTAGCTCAGATGGGTGCGCGCGTCGTGCGTGGCCAATTGGATGTGCCGTTGTCGCAGCATGGTCAAGCGCAAAGCGAGCAACTTGCCGCGTGGATGCAGGCGCATGTGCCGCGTCCTGATGCGATTTGGACGAGTGATTTGTCACGCTGTGTGCAACTCGCCGAGCTGTGCAGCCGCGCACAAGGACTGACCTATCGCAGCGATTCGCGCTTGCGTGAGCAGTCGATGGGGCGTTGGGAGGGGCGCACGTGGGAGGATGTGTCGACACACGAGCCAGCTGCCACGAGTGCGTATTGGGACGACTACTGGTTGGCAGCGCCGAGCGGCGGCGAGTCGCTGCAGACGGTACAGGCACGGGCGCTTGAGGTGCTGCATGAGTTGTTGGCGCAGCATGCCGGTGGGCGCGTGGTGATTGTCACGCACATCGGCATCATCCGCACTTTGTTGTGCGCGTGGCTGGGTGTGCCCGGCACACAGGCGCTGCGCTTTGCGCCTGCGACGGCGAGTCATACGCAGGTTTTGATCTCGGATACGGGTGCAGTGCTCGAAGCTGTCGGCGAACGACCGTGGTTGTACGGTGCTGCGGCGCAATCAAAGGCTGAGTCTGTCCAATCGGCTGGACACACTCGCGCGCGCCGCATCGCCTTGTCAGGCTCCGCAGGTACAGGGAAGACGACGCTTGGCAAGCGTCTGGCGGCTGAGTTGGGTGTGCCGTACCTCGATGAAGTTATGCGCACACGCTTGGAGCGCGGCTTGCGCTTGGACGGTCTGTCACGGGCGGATTGGCGCGCGTTGATTCGGGACCTGTGGCGCGAGCAGAGCGAACTGCAGGCGCAAGCACGCGACGGCTTCGTCGCAGATCGCTCTAGCATCGACTACGCCGCGTTCTGGTTGCACTACGGTCTCCACACAGACGCCCAAGAAACAGCGGATTTCTTCGAGGAAATGGCCGCGGCCAGCAGTCTGGTTGAGCGCATCGTGATGTTCCCTTGGGGGGTGCTGCCTCTGGTTGCCGATGGTGTGCGCACGCCCGATCCATGGACACAGTTGGCATTCCACAACACGCTGCAAGGCATGTTGCGCCGCTACGCACGCAGCCCTGTGTTAGAGCTTGCGCCTACGCGCGATCTGGAGGAACGCATGCGCTGGACGCTTGAGCGTCTCTGAGTGGCTGCTGTGCGCCTCGCTCACACGCCAAACTGACGATGGAGCCAGCGTGGACGACTGTAGTCCCAATGCTGTTCGGCGGTCGCTGCGACCAGCATGGGGTACAGCAAGCACAGCGCCTCCTCGGTGGCATCGTCGACACCTAGTCGCGCGCGGTAGACATCGATGGCGTGCTGTTCGGCCGGCTCGCGTCGGCGTGGATCCTGGATGCTGCGCCACGCTTCGGCTGCGCTGCAGCCTGTGTGCTGCTTGCGTTCGTGGACCAACAGGTGCAGCAAGTCAAACAACGGCAGTCCTTCGAACTCGGTCGTGCCCCAATCGAGATAGCCCAAGACCTGGCCATCGGGACGTACTTGCACATGCTTGCCGCGCAGATCGCCGTGGTACAGCACGAACGGTACGCTGCGGCCTTGGAGCAGCTTCCATGCCGTCTGCTCGGCCGTGGCAAGCCATTGAAGAGTGCTGGCTACGACCGCGCGTTCGGCCACCAAGCGTGTGGTGCGCCCAACCAAGCGTTCGTGATCGACTGCGTCATACGCATGGCTGCGTCGCACCAGTAGTCCCGCAAAGTCGTGTGCAGTGTGCGCCAATGCGCGTGCCACTGCGGCGCGATCACGCCCAATCTGCGGCATCGCATGATGCGGCAAGCGTCGCTCACAAGCCAACCACAGGCCTTCGATGCGCCCACCGTACAAAGGCTCAGGTACGGGTAGTGCCGGGAACTGCTCGCGTGCATAGCGCAAGGAGCGCATGTGCAGCTCGAGTTGCGGCTCGTTCTTCGGACACAACGGCATGTGCAGAGTCCAGCGCCCGCGCGGCTCATCTTCGCCTCGCGTGGGCACACAGGTGTGGATGACGGAACTCTGTCCACGCGTAGCAATGAGGATGTCGATCTCAGGCTGCGGTTCGCCGGTGACGCGTGCGATGTGCTGCAAGATGCGGTCGATGCGTCGCGGTGTCTGCGTTGTGCGCCGCGCATGCAGCGCAAAGCTCGGCGTGAACACAGGGAACAATCCTGCCGCTTGAGCCACGATCTTGAGCCGATTGCGACGCTCATTCGGGCCCACGGTTAAGGCCGGTCGCGCTGCATCCAGTGCCACCGCATGACTCCAATCCAAGGCGTGCGGATACAGAGCAAAGGCCTCTGCCGGCTCCCAGCCCAGTTTGCGCATTGCCTTGCGATAGCCGAGCAGCGTGCGCTCTCCACGACGCGGGTGCAGCGCGTTGCTCACCCACTGCGTAGGCTTCATGCGCACAAAGTCGCCACGCACACCAAGACTACGCTTGTAGGCCAGACGATTGTCAGCCGTCAGAAGACAGGCACTGCCAGCCACACGTAGTGCCTCGCGCAGCGCATGAGCATGCAAGCCATTGTGCGCCGGCAAGCCATCTTCTTGGATCACTACTGTGAAGGCCGCATCTGCAAAGGGCAAACGCACTCCATCGCCAGCCACCACACCGCGCACGCGTCCGGGTGAGTTGGTCATGGCGCGTCGCAGCGCGAAGCGTACACGTTCCGCGCACGGATCAACGACGGTCACCAAGTAGCCATTGTTCGCCAAAGCGGTGATCGTGCCCGAGTACGCATTGCCCAAGAACAACGCCGTGCCGCGCACATCATGCAGCAACGGATGCCATGCGCCGCGGGCTTCCCGCACGAGTTGCATCAAGCGATCCGCCGTCTGCGTGTCGAGCCCCAGCAGCAAGGCCTCGAAAGCCTCGCGATAGGCTGCGGATCCACTCGTGGCACGGAAGAACTGCGTCAACGCACCCACCGCCAAAGGCCGCGGATCCCGCTCACTCGTCTCAACGCGCAAGTCCACGAGATCCGCGTCGCTGGGCCAAGTCACCCCACAAGCCTTGCACGCCAGCTCTACCAACGGCCGCGTACAGCGCGGGCAGCACAGCGACGGATGGTTCATCCCATGGGCTCGCGTACGCGCCAGTTCGTGATGCAGCAAGCCCAAAGGAGCAACCAAAGCACCATCACTGGTTCGACCGCAATCTGAGTTACGAGCATTCCAGCCAGGGAGAGTGGCACCACAAGTGCAGGATCCGCGATTGCTGAGGGCGCTTCAGGGTCAACGCAAGCAGCTCTTCGTGCACGCCAACGCTGGACTGCTGCAAGACTGAGCAGCCCAATCACCAGCATGTTGAATGCGCCATTCGCTGGTTCAGCCGGTGGGTTGTCTACAACGGATAGAGAAAGCCCATGCGAACTGCCCGCCCAAGCGCTCAGGGCGATGATCGAAAGGCAAGCGAGTGCAAAGTTGCGTTGCGATGGCCTTGGGGTGGAGATGACGAATGCGGCCCCCAAGATGGCGGCAAGAGGTACGGAGTTGAGATCCGTTGCATACAGTCCGATGGCGGTGACGCATGCATACTGAGCGCGGCGATCGGCACGCGTCCGCCAAACTGTGCCAGCTGCAACGATCAATGCGGGCAGTGCTTGCATGGGGGCTACGACTTGGATCGCAAGTACCCAAATTGCGAGCACCCATAGTGCAATAGCCAAGGAGCGAGCTCCCGCGCTGGCACCTCGCCAACGCATGGCTACATCCAAGCAGACGATCACAGCACAGCCGAGCAAGCCCTTCATGAGTCCTTGCGCGCCGAGCTGCAGCATTGGGCTTAAGGCGAGGACGCACGCCGCGGCAAGCACTGCTAAGTGCAAGCCCTGCGGGGTCCAGTTGCGGTCGTGTCGTGGTCGAATGCGTTGAGGGGCGCCGACCCACAATGCAAACCACACGACTGCCACGGGGATGAGCAAGTACACCCGTTTGTCTTCGTCAATCAGCTCACTCGTCGCTGCGCCGAGGATGAGTGCTACGGCACTGGACGACATCCATGCTTTGCTGCGCGCAAGGCACCAATCGCCTGCAGGTAGCACTTCCAAGAGTGTGAATCCCACCAGAAGCGCCAATACCACCTGCCAGATTGCGTCGAGCCAAGTCACCGTTCTATAATAGCAGTTAGATAAGTATGTAGCGCAACGCGTAGTGTGTAGGGCCACTCATGTCGACCATGCAGATCGCTCTCTATC